>Ga0080064_1007609_pt1 | contig 10822 bp, 7 predicted proteins | sample Subgrocontami54m_FD_69260 | JGI IMG/M metagenome (GOLD analysis project Ga0080064, IMG submission 69260) | Subsurface groundwater microbial communities from S. Glens Falls, New York, USA - GMW46 contaminated, 5.4 m (SPADES assembly) (version 2) ... | reverse complement strand
TCGCGCCCTCTGAACGTGTCGGTTGTGAGATCGGGCGCAAACCAGAGGGTGTAGTGGTCAGGCACAACGGAAGCCGGAAGCCGTTGCGCCAGCGCCGGGGACGCTGTCGCCAGGAGGAGGAAGAGGTTGATCGTGCCCTGGCGAAACGATGTCGAGACCATGGCCACACGTTAGCAGAGTAGGCGGCAAGCTTCTCGCATTAGCAGCGGCTGAGTTCTGCGAATCGCTAGTTTTGACCACAAACCTGTCAGTCGCGGTAGGGTTCTGTGTTCAAAAGACATACGCGAGAGGCCGATCCCACGGCCCTTCGCCAAGGAGGACGACGTGAAGAAATGGATGCTGGTCACCTTGATGGGAGTCGTGTTGACTGCCGGATGCGCGGGCACTGAAACCGCCCCGGAAGCGGCCGTGACCGCCGAGGCTACCCCAGCTGGAGGCATGTCGGTGGCATCCACGCCTCCCGCAGCTGTGGCCCCGGAGTTCCGTGAGGTCACGATTCCGGCAGGCACCACGCTGCCGCTCGATCTGAAATCGACGGTCGCTTCCGATTCGAGCCATGTCGAGGATGCGGTGAAGGCGACGCTGCGCGCAGCTATAGCCGTCGATGGCCGCGAGGTTCTTCCGGCCGGTACCGAGCTGGTGGGCAGGGTGACGGAAGCCGACGATTCTGGGCGCGTGAAAGGACGGGCCCGCATCGCCTTCCGGTTTACGACGCTCAACCACCAGGGTGAGAGCTACGAGATTGCTACGGCAGCGATCGCCCGCCAGGCGGAAGCCACAAAGGGTGAGGATGCCACGAAGATCGGCATCGGCGCAGGTGCTGGCGCCGCACTCGGCGCGCTGCTCGGCGGGGGCGACGGCGCCGCAAAAGGTGCCGCGATCGGTGGGGCGGCGGGCACGGGTGTCGTTCTGGCGACCAAAGGCAAGGAGGTTCGCCTTGGACCTGGCGCCAACGTGGCAACGCGTCTCACTGCGCCCGTTACGCTTCGGATTCGCGTGAAAGGTTAAGTTAATCAGGGAGAGTCAGCGTAGGGCGGGTCCTGATTTTCGGACCCGCCGCGCTGAGCCGCCGGGTTTACAGAACAAGACCCGGCCTACTTACTCGCCCCGATCCCCCTTCTTGAGCCACCTCGCCCGGCGCTCCGCCGGCAGGTCCGCAATCAGTTCGTTCAGCGCTTCCAGGTCGGGCCCGATATAGAACTGGTACGCGTACCGTTCCAGCTTTCTCGAGGCGTCCGCCGGAATGTCGGCGCCGTGAGCGCCTCCGGAGTTCAGGAACATCAGCGCGGAGTTGGGCCGATAGGGCACCATCTTGACGAGCTCGCATCGCAACCCGGCCTGTGCCGGGTAGAAGGTCTGCGTGTAGTCTGCCTCGCGATCGCCGTGTACGGCAAAGATTTGCGTCCCGTACGTCTCTGAGTCCTTCGTCCGAGCGAAGTACATCAGACATGTCAGCATCGTCCGCTTGGGATCGCGATGCGGGTCCAGGTGGTATCCTGCGCGGCGCAGCATCAGGCGCCCGCCTGAAATGGCTTGGGGTAGCGCATGTGCCCGCTCACGAAAGCCGGGGCCGAAGATCGCCTCGTAGTGCTGCTGCAGCAGATCGTGAAACTTCTCGAGCACCGCCGGACGGATCGCGTCGCGCGCGATGGTGGTGTCGATGAAGTCCCAGACCCGCGCCGCCAGCGTGGGGCCGAATTCCATCGGGATTCGGAGATTCTGTTTTATCGGGTCGCGCTCGCCGAAGAAGATGCCAGGCGGAATGCCATCGAGTGCGAGCTTGTAGACGCCGTCCGGCAGGAGCTTCTCGACGACGATATGCGGAAATGGACTGACCTCGAGCGTGGCGGCCTGAATCGCTTTCCGGACGTGCTGGATCACGACATCCCGCTGCAGGCGGCCATCGGCTTCCGCGAGCAGATCTCGCTGAGCGTCGTTCAGGCGGAACGCATGCTTTACCTGCTGCGCATCGCGCTCCACTTTCGCGAAGCGGGTTGCCAAAGTCTGTTGCGTGGCTGAGAGTTGATCGACCATGCTCGCAAGCCGGATCAGTTCCTTGCGCAGCGGCGCGGAGGCGCGCTCCATTTCGGTGTGCCAGGTGGCCCGGAGTCTCTGGAGAATTCCGGTTCGCCGTGCGAGTGTCTTGAGCATCTGAGCCCTCTGTGAGGATTCATGTTAACGCGAAGGGACGGTTCTCCCAGCGAGCGCAAGCGGCATGCGGCTCTGGCGACACGAAGCGCCCAGGAGCCGCGCTCATCGGGTGGCGCCCCGCTCGACGCAGCCCTCGCGGCGCTGCGAGCGCTACTCGGACCGGATGGATCCAGAAGGAAAGTTTCAGCGCGAGGATACTCGAGCGACAAGCGTGAGAATGGCGAGGGTCACAGGCTCGGCGCTGGTCTGATGAGACAAGAACGAGCCCGGTTGCGGCGTGCCGGTCCTGACCTCCACGATCGGGAACCGGGCGCTCGGTGTTCCCGCGGACGCGAGCGCGACCGTCTCCCTCCATTTCGAGAGCTCAATGCCCGCTCGCGTGAGGTGATCCGGGCGATTCAGAAACGCCGCGGCGGCTCCACTCGCGGGTTCCGGAAGTCCGGCGGCGCCTGAGGACAGCAGTTGCATGGCACGCAGCACCCCGGCACGGGCGAGCCATGGCGAATAGCGGACCAGCCGAACGAAGCCGTCAAGTTCCACGGTCGACATGCCACCGCCATCCTCGACCGGCGCGTCAAGGAGAAGCAGCGCCGCGACGTCTTCGGGGTACTGGTGGGCGTAGAGCGCTGCGAACGCTGCGCCCAGCGAGTGGCCCACCAGCACCACTGGCCGTTCGATTTTGGCGCCGGCGAGCAGCAGGTGCAGCTGCTCCGGAACGAGCGCTGGATCATACGGCTCGTCCCCCGCTTCGCTCCAGCCAAGCCCGGCGCGATCGTAGCTGCAGACGCGCGTCCTCGGCGAGATGCCGGCCTGCACACGCGCCCACGCGGCGGACATGCCTGCGGCGGGCGCCTCGAGGATGACGACTGGATGCCCCTCGCCGGTGCAGCGGATGTGGAGTTGATGACCGCCGACATCGATCTTCTGTCCGGGCGGAGGGTAGTCCCGCCGTTCAAGGGCCGTGGCCACCCCCTGATACGTGGCGCCGGCAAGCAGGGCCACGACGAGGGCGAGGAGAACGACCATGAGCGCTCGTCGGATTTTGGAACGCATCGGGCGGGGATCAGACGGTGATCTTAGGACTCCGTTTCGGCGAGACCGTACTTCTCGATCCGAGAGTACAACTGCGCTCGCGTGAGCCCGAGGAGCTTCGCCGCTCTGGTCTTGTTGTGGCGCGCCTGTGTCAATGCTTTCACGACGAGCGAGCGCTCGATCGCTTGGAGGTTCACGCCTCCGGCTGGCAGCGAAAAACCGGCTGGCGTGTCGATAGGCGAGGCGGCGGAACGCGACTCTCCAAACGGCAGATGGGTGCTGCGGATGTAGCCTCCGTCGGCCAGGATGACCGCGCGCTCGATCGCGTTTCTGAGCTCGCGCACGTTGCCAGGCCAGGCATACGCCAGTAACCGGTCTCGCGCGTCGCGATCGATACCGGCGGCGGGGCGGCCGACATTCCGGCCAATATCCTGGAGAAAGCCTGCCGCCAGCTCCAGGATGTCCTCGGGGCGGTCTCGGAGAGGCGGAAGCGTGATCTCGAAGACACCCAGGCGATAGTACAGGTCGTCACGGAACGTGCCGCGCTGGATCGCGGTCATCAAATCGCGGTTCGTTGCTGCGATCACGCGAATATCGGCACGCAGGAGTTTGGTGCCACCGAGGCGCAAGAACTCCCGTTCCTCGAGGACGCGCAGGAGTTTCGCCTGGACCGTCGGCGCCATCTCGCCGATTTCGTCCAGGAACAGCACACCGCCATTCGCCTGTTCGATGCGGCCGGGCTTCACGGCCACGGCGCCGGTGAATGCCCCACGCTCGTACCCGAACAGCTCCGATTCCAGCAATTGATCCGGCAGCGCCGCGCAATTGATGGCCATGAACGGTCCACGGCTGCGGCGCGACCCGTGATGGATGAAGCGCGCCACGACTTCCTTGCCCGTGCCCGACTCGCCCGTGAGCAGCACGGTCGTTTCGGTGCCTGCCACCCTCGCGGCGTGCGCCAGCACGTCCTTCCACCGTTGGGAGGAGCCGATGATGCGGCGCTGGAGACCGCTGGCCTCGAGCTCACGCGTCAGCGTCACGACCTGCGCGGTCAGACGTTCCGCTGTTTCGCGTGCGTCGGCATCGCGCCGGGCCGCTTCAGCGAGCTGCTCGTGGGACACGGCTAGTGCGAGGTGTTTCCCGACGCGGCTCGCGAAATCAACATCATCCTTCCGGAAGTAATCGGGCTCGCGTGCCAGAAAGAACAAGGAACCAAAGAGGTCGGCGCCGAGCGGCAGCGGCACTCGCAGCACGGACTGCACGCCCAGCCGGCTGAACAAACGCCCTCGCACCGTGTCCGAATTCACCTCGACCGATGCATTCCTCAGAATGTACGCGTCGCCGTGGAGCAGTGCCTGCTCCTCCTTTGGCAGTACGATCGGTTCCCCCAGGGCCGGGTCGACGACTGTAGCCCCGGCCAAGGCATAAATGCGGAAGCTGCTGCCATCCTGCGCCCAGGAGGTAATGGCGAGCAGATCGTGAGGCAACGCGGCTTTTATGACGTCCGACACCTCCATGAACACGCTGCGGATGTCGAGCGCGCCTGTCATAGTGCGGAGAAGCCGTTCGAGGCTCGTTAGACGCTCCCGCCGGATGGTCTCGGTGGTGCGCAGCGCGTCGTGGAAAAGCGCGAGGCCCATCAGATCGCCGAGTTGTTCCATTAGCGTCTGGTGTTCGGCGGCGAAGACGGCGGCCTGGCTCGACGTGAACCACAGCGCCCCGATGATGGTTGGGCCCTGGCGAAGCGGGCAGATCATCACCGACCGAGCCTCGGGGTCGATGATGGGTGCGGGTGCAAGCCCAGGCCGGGCCGATTCGTCAACCGTGCTGGAGATGAGCTCGTGGTCGGAGATGCGGTGGCCCACCACCTCGAGGTCGCCGGAGGCGCGCGCGGTGTAAAGAACGACCGAATCCGCGCGGTCGAGGCGCAGCACATGCATACGCTCGAAGGGAATGACGCCGCGGAGCAGCTCCGTCAGCCGCGACACGACCTCTTTGAGCGACCCGGCTTCGGAGACGAGCCGCGCCGCCGCCGGCAGCACCACCGACGAATCTGTCTGCAGCATCAGAAATGTGGCCCAACCTTGGGCTTCAAGAGATTCCACCAGTGTGGCCTGAAGACGGGCGCGAGGCAAGGCGCCGGCTATAATTCGCCCGTGCTTGCCGAGGGAATCAACTACGTAGATCTGCGGTTTCAAGGACATCCGCGCCTCATTGCGACGGCGGTGGTTCGAGGAGGAGAGGGTGTTGCCCTTGTGGATCCTGGTCCCTCCTCGTGCCTCGAGCGGCTAGAGGAGGGGCTGGAAGGCCAGGGCATCGCCTTTCGCGACGTGACCCACATCCTTCTCACCCATATTCACCTAGACCACGCTGGTGCTACGGGCTCCCTGGTCAAACGTTGGCCTGGAATCCAGGTTCTTGTACACGAGCGCGGAGCCCGCCACATGGCGGAACCCTCTCGGCTCCTGAAAAGCGCCGCGCAGCTGTACGGCTCGGAGATGGACCGGCTCTGGGGAGAGTTCCTTCCAGTTCCATGGCAGAACATGGTTGTCGTCAAAGGTGGGGAACAGGTTCAAGCGGGCGGGCGCCGATTCGACGTGGCCTATACCCCTGGCCACGCCTCCCATCATGTCAGCTACTTCGACCCGTCGAGTGGAATTGCGTTCGTCGGGGACACCGCCGGCGTGTGCATCGGTGACTTCGTGCTGCCGCCGACCCCGCCGCCGGACATCGATATCGCTGCCTGGAAGTCGAGCGTTGATCGAATTGAGCACTGGCGCCCCGATACGCTGTTTTTGACACATTTCGGCCCACGGCCCGGACCGGTGACGCACCTTCGGTCTTTGATCGACAACCTCGAGCGGTTTGGCGGGACGGCCAGGAGACTGCTGCAGGAGGATGCAAGCGAGGAAGAGCGTCAGCGTCGGTTCATCGCGTGGGTCGACCACGAGCTACTGCGACACACGTCGCCCGATCTTGCTGCCTTGTACGCAGCCGCGGCGCCGCTCGACCTATTGTGGCTCGGGCTTGCGCGCTACTGGCGCAAGAATGGTTCGTAGTTGGTGGTTCGTGGTTAGTTGTTGGTGGAAGGCAGGCTACGAACTACCAACTACCAACCACCAACCCTGACCAACTCGTACATCAGTTCGCCACCGCATTGACATCGACCGATGCCCGGACGCGCCCGTGCTGGGGCTCGACCAGCAGGCGCAGTGCGTATCCCTGCGGGGTCCCTGTCGAGGATTTGTAAGGGCCGACGCGATAGACCGCCGTCAGCACCTTGCCTTGCCGGAGCACCCGAGGGAGATCCTCGCACCCTCTGGCGGGCCGCTCGATTTGCAGGTGCACGAGGCGATACAACGGAATCGATGTCGGCACCTGGCATTCGACGAACGCGTCCAGATCGCTCACATCGCAGGTAACCACGGACGCGAACCGCAGTGTTCCGCTTCCGTCACGCCAGGTGAGGCGCGCCGGCACGCGCACTCTACGACGGTGACCGATTCGTTCGCGAGGGGTAACAGGGTGCGTCTGGGGGGACACGACACTTTGAATCACTTTGATTGCTCCTGAGAAAGAGAGTGTGCTCAGGCGTATATCAATGTGCAGTCCGCTGTCGCTCGTGTCAGCTGCTCGGCAGTGAGTCGGTGTAACTAGCAGATTTATATGGGCTTACTCATTACGTCAGGGCGCTGTGATTTGGAGGGGAGTAGATACTGAGTATCCATAGACCTGTATACATGGCTACTACGTATCCGCCGCTCGCTCTTCGAGTCCTAAGCGACGCATTTTCATGTAGAGCCCTCGTCTGGTGAGGCCGAGGACCCGCGCCGCCTCGGAAATGTTCCCACTCGTTCGCCCCAGTGTCACTCGAATCATGTCGCGCTCGATGCGTTCGATCGCGATCGCCAGGTTGCCGGGCACGGCTGGCGACGCGCTGGTGGCGGCGGCTGTGCTCGAGGGTGGCGCCGTCAGATCGGCAGAGAGGTGCATCGGTTCGACTACGCCACCGGGCCCGCTCATCGCAACGGCACGCTGCACTTCGTTCCTCAGCTGCCGCACGTTGCCAGGCCACCAGTAGTGCGCGAAGAGATCGAGTGTGCCGGAGCTGAGCTGCACGTCGGGCTTCGCAAGCCGTTCTGCCGCTTCTCGAAGAAAAAACGTGGTCAAGTGAGGGATCTCCTCGCGGCGCTCGCGCAGCGGGGGCACGTGGATGCGAATCACGCTCAGGCGATAATACAAGTCCTCTCGAAACTTGCCTTCGGCCACTCGTTGCTCCAGATCCGCATTCGTGGCGGCGAGCACACGGACATCGACGCGCTGCGGGCGCGTGTCGCCTACCGCCATGATCTCGCTTTGCTCGAGGAAGCGGAGCAGCTTCGGCTGGACATCGAGTGGCAGATCACCGATCTCGTCGAAGAACAGGGTGCCGCCCGCTGCGGACCGAATGAGTCCAGGCTGATCGGTAACAGCGCCGGTAAAGCTGCCACGCCGGTGGCCGAACAGCTGGCTGTCGGCGAGCTCTCGCGTGGTGGTGGTGCAGTTGTACGGAAGAAACATGGCCGCGCGCCGTGTGGAACCCACATGAATGGCACGGGCGACGAGGTCCTTTCCGGTTCCGCTCTCACCGGTAATGAGCACGTTCAGGTCATGCCCCTGCAGTCGCTGGATCTGCTCGGTCACCCGGTTCATTGCGACGCTGGCGCAGACGAACCCGGGCAGCAGCGGCTCGAGGGGGCGCTCGATGATTGGTTCGATCAACTGCGCGGGACGATCGCGCTCGGCGCACAGGTCGAATCCCTGCCGTGCGACGGCCGTGATCATGCGGAACCGCCGCATCGCCGGGTGGCCGAGCGAGCGCGGCGTGGCGATCACGCAACAGCGCTCGGCGTCGTAATCGCGGCCAAGCGGGCTCGACAGCAGGAGCCCAGGCCCGTAGGCGTGGCTGCCGCTCGCGGCGGCGCGTCCGAGCGCCTTGGCGATATCGGGGTCGCAGCCGCTGGCCGCAAGTACTCGCGTGTCGCCGTCGGCGCCGGTGACGTACACCACAGCGGCATCGGCCTGAGTCGCCTCCAACAAGGCCGCAGCGGTCTCCCGCGCGAGGAGCTCCGGCATGATTGCCGCATCGACGAGCCGGCGCACGATCGCGTCGTCGGCATCGGCTGGGGACCCGATGTATTCGCCGGTCCCATGCGATGCCAGCATTGTCGATGCCGCCTCCGCTTCGCGAAGGTCCCGTTGTGCGCCCAGCGCCCGGAACACCGACGTCGCATGTTCGAGGCAGCGTTCGGCGGTGGAGCGCGCACCGGCTTTGGCCGCAAGCCGTCCGAGTGCGAGCTGGCTGAGCGCGGCTTGATAGCGCTCGCCGAGCAGGTCGAACACCGTCGCGCTCTGCGCGAAATCGTGATACGCCTCCGTAGGGCGGCCTGCGCTCTCGTGAAGGGTGCCGCGCAGGCGTAGGTACTCTCCCCATTTGCCGGGCGTGACACGGGGATCGAGCCGGCCTTCGCATTGGGAGAGCCGCAGCTCGGCTTCGGTGAGGCGCCCGGCGAGCACCAGCGCTTCACACGCCGACAGGTCTGCCTGGAGGGCTTCGGCGGGAGGCACGCCCTGCGCCTGCGCGATCTCGTTGGCGATCGTCAGCGCTTCGTCAAACCCGCCGCGGCGGATCGCCAACTTCGCCGCCAGCACCTTGAGCGACCACTCGTACCACCGGCTCGTTTGGCTTCCATACGCGCCGTACGCTTCGCCTGCGCTGCGAAGGTGTTCACCGGCCCGCTCGTAGGACCCGCGCATCAAGTGAATTTGTGCGAGCGTGTCGAACACCGCGCCGGTCGTTTCGTGGAACTGCACCGGACTTCGTAGCTCGAGCGTTCGGTTGAGCACCTGCTCGGCGCGTTCGAGGTCACCGAGCTGTACACACACTTGTCCGAGCGTGGCGAGCGCCATAGCCAGACCGTGGCCGGAACCTATCTTCTCGTGAAGCGCCACACTCCGCTCGGCCAGCGCCAGCGCCTGTTCGTACCGATGGCGCATGAGCGCGACATTCGCTTGGTTGTGCACGATACCCGCCAGCACGTCGTCGGCTTCGATGGCGAGCGCGAGCCGTTCGCCCTGCCGGAGGGCAGTGGTGGCTTCGTCGTACCGTCCCGATTGGGCGAGCAGTACGGCTGACAGCGAGTGGACCAGTGCGAGATGGCGGCGGTCACCGGCGGCGTGAAGGGCCGAGGCGGCTTCGGTGAGGTGCTCGCGGACGATGCCGCTGTCGGCGATCTGCTCGTAGCACCACGCGAGCTCGTAGTGGGCCAGGCCGATCCCGCGAGAATCGTGTGCTGATTCGGCCTGTTTCAACGCCCGTGTATGGAGAGCGATGGACCTGGAGTGCTCGCCCCGAGCAAATGCTAAACGGCCGTGCAGCCGCCAGAGCGTGGAGAGTCGCGCGGGCGGGATTTGTTCGCGGTGTGCATCCGGGGGGCGGCCTAGCGCCGATGTTGCATTCGCCAGGTTATCCTGCAGAAGCCAAGCCTCTGCCAGCGCGCATCGGACGCTCCATTCGTCCTCGCGCGTCAGGGAGCCCGCTCGCTGTAGCTGCGTCAGGAACTGCGCGGCTTCGCTGCCATGACCGCGTTCCAGGGCCGCGACCGCTCGTGCAAGCGTTGCTTGGAGAGTCGCCGTGACCACGGGCCGAGTATACACGCGCCACCGGCGCGGCCCCGCCGTCTCGGACCTTACAGAAACGCGAGGAGTCGCTGAAATATCGAGGCGAGTGCGCCAACGCCTGGCGCCGTCAGGTGTACGTGCAGGGCTCGGCGGCCGGATTGATCGAGCGAGGCGAAATCGCCGAGCGCCTGTGCCGATTCGAGTACGCCAAACGAGTAAGGTTCGCCCGGCACTGGTAGATCCTCCTGAGGTGCGATCGTGATGATGATGAAGACGCCGTTATCGGGTCCGCCTTTGTGCAGCTGGCCAGTCGAATGGAGATACCGCGGGCCGTACCCGAACGCGCTCGCGTAGCCTGTTCTGCGAGCGATCTCCGCTCGGGCATCGACGATGACGCGAGCGGAGGCCTCGTCGAACGGCGATATGTACGAAAGAAGGGCGATGTAATCGCCGTCAGTGCAGAGGCTGAGGAAACGGAATGCCTCGTTGCGAGTCAGCTTCTGTTCCGCCGCGGTGCTGAGCGTCAGGTCAGCGTTTCCGAACGTTGCGTGCGGAGGTCGAGTCGGGAGGCGATGTTCGCGGCTATAGACGGAAAGAATGGCGCGAGTCGCGTCCTTCGCCTGCTGCACGTTGGGCTCGTCGAAGGGATTCACCCCGAGCAGGAGTCCGGTGGCCGCGGTGGCGACCTGCCACCGAAGGAATTCGGCGCCCAGTGCGGTGACATCGGGGATTCGAACCGTGACCACAGGTGCTCCCGACTCACGCAACCGAGCGACGGCAAGCGGTGCGGTTGGGGTATCGCCGACCTGGACCACGACGCCCGCCCGATCGCGCCGGTAGCGCGGCACTTCCGGTTCGTCCGCGATGGGGACGACGCCTTGGCCCTGCTTCCCGGTGCTTTCGGCCACGAGCTGTTCGATCCATAGTCCCAGCGACGCGAGTTGGTCAGGAAGAATGAGCGTCAGTTTGTCGCGGCCTT
>Ga0080064_1007608_pt1 | contig 10822 bp, 7 predicted proteins | sample Subgrocontami54m_FD_69260 | JGI IMG/M metagenome (GOLD analysis project Ga0080064, IMG submission 69260) | Subsurface groundwater microbial communities from S. Glens Falls, New York, USA - GMW46 contaminated, 5.4 m (SPADES assembly) (version 2) ... | reverse complement strand
CCGACGATCTCCCCGGGCGGAATCTCGTGCGGATAATCCGAGGCGCAGATGATGCGATCCGCGCCGATGGTCGCCATGGTATGCGCCAGCCCGCCTTCCCCGAGCTCCATCCCGATCACGTGGCCGTCGCCGTCAAACACCCTGAGCCGATGCCTGTGCATGGTGACCCTTCGCGTATTACCGGTGCAATCAGAAATGACTAGGATGCCGACGGCCGGGTACCTTATCATTTCCGAAAAGACAATGCGAATGCCATGATGCGACGCTCGATTGCGAACCTGATGTGATCCAGCCTGAGCAAGAACGCCCGATGACCGATTCGCAGGCGCCGGCCGCATCCAGCCAGCCAGGCGATCTGTTTCACCTGATCGTGGACACCGTTCCGCACCTGATGTGGACGGCCGGCCCCGACGGCCGGATCGACTACCGCAATACGCGCATCTACGAGTATCTCGGAGCGGACAAGGCCGCGCTCGATGACCGCGGCTTCGGACACGTCATTCATCCCGACGATCTGCAGTCGGGGAAGGAGTTATGGACGCGCGCCCTGGCAAGCGGTGAGCCGGCGCACGTCGAGGTGCGCGTGCGGCGCGCCGACGGCGTGTACCGCTGGCACCACGTCATCGCCTTGCCGCTGCGCGACAGGAACGGCGCCCTGGTGCGCTGGCTCGGCACCTCCACCGACATCCAGGATGAACTCGACCAGCGCCTGACCCTGGAGGCCATGGTGCGGGCGCGGACCCGCGCGCTGCATGACAGCGAGCAGCGTTTCCGCCTGTTCATGGACAACTACCCCGGGACCGCCTGGATCAAGGATTCGAGGCTGCGCTACCAGTACCGGAACAAACTATGCGACGACGCATCCGGCAGGCGGACGGAGCACGCATTGGGCCGCGACGACTTCGAGATATGGCCCCCGGAAGTTGCAAAATCCCTGCGGGAAAATGACGAAAGGGCGCTGTCCCGGAACGAGCCGCTGCAGACCGTGGAGAGCGTATCGGGCGCCCATGGGCAGGCTGCGCGTTGGCTGGTGGTCAAATTTCCGCTTGCCGACGCCAGCGGCGCAATGGGCGTGGCCGGCATGGGGATAGATATCACCGAGCGCCATCAACTGGAACAGGCGCTGCGGCAAAGCGAGCAGCGCTTCCAGACCTTCATGGACCTGAGCCCGGCCATGGCATGGATCAAGGATGCCGACCATCGCATCACCTATGCGAACGCCACGGTGCAAAAATTGCTGAAAAAAAATTCCGGCGAGCTGATCGGCAGGCTCTCCTCGGAATTCTGGCCGGAGGATGTTGCCGAAGCAGTCCGGAAAGCCGAGGACCAGGTGCTGCGCACCGGGGGCGTGTTGCAGACCATCCATACCCTTCCCTCGGGGCCGGCCGGCGAAGCGGAGCAATGGCTGATCATCCGCTGCCCCCTGCCCGATGCCAGCGGCCGCCCGGGCATCGGCGCAGTGGCCATCGACATCACCGCCCAGAAACGGGCTGAGCGGCACCTGGAGCAAAGCGCCAACCGCGTGCGCGGCCTGCTGGGCAGGCTGGTCGCCACCCAGGAAGCGGAACGGCACCGCGTCGCCATCGAACTGCATGACCTGATCGGTCAGAATCTCACCGCGCTGGGCATCGAGCTGGGCGTGGTGCACGATGCGCTGCCGGCGCAATCGAAACAGCGCCTGACCGCCCGATTCGACTCGATGCGCCGGCTCCTGGACGCCACCATCACTTCGATCCGGGACGTGATGTCGGAATTGCGCCCGCCGGAGCTGGACGAGTTCGGTCTGCTGCCGGCACTGCACCGGTACGCCGACGAGTTCGAACGGCGTACCGGATTGAAGACGCGCACCGTGTGGGCCGGCAACACCCGGCGCCTGCCGAGAGAGTTCGACCTCGCCCTGTTCCGCATTGTCCAGGAGGCGCTCACCAATGCCGCCAAGCACAGCGGCGGGACCGAGGCGACCATCACCGTTTCGGAGGGACGCGGACGCCTGCGCATGACCATCGAGGACAACGGCGGCGGATTCGTTTCGCCCGAAGGCGCGCGCTCGGCCGGTCGCGGCGGCTGGGGCCTGCCGGCGATGCGCGAGCGCGCCGAAGCCCGCGGCGGCTGGCTGCGGGTGGAATTCCCCGCAAAAGGCACGCGTGTCGTGGTGGAAATGCCGCTTTCGGATAATGAGCGCGATGCCTATCCGGATTCTCCTGGCTGACGACCACGCCCTGGTGCGGGACGGCCTGGCGGCGCTGCTCGCAGCCTGGCCGGACATGGAAGTGGTGGGCAGCGTCGGCGACGGCCGGGCAGCGGTTCAGATGGCGGCCGAGCTACGCCCCGACGTGGTGGTGCTGGACATCGCCATGCCGGAAATGAACGGCATCGAGGCGGCGCGCCCGCTGCTCAAAGCCTCTCCCGCCACGCGCATTTTAATCCTGTCGATGCACGCCGGCGCCGAGCACATCTATCAGGCGCTGCTGGCCGGCGCCACCGGCTACCTGCTGAAGGAGTCGGCCAGTGCCGAGTTCGTCTCGGCGGTGCGGGCGGTGGACGCCGGCAAGCGCTATCTGAGCCAGAAAATTTCCCGCGACGCGATTGCCGCGTATGTCAGGCAGCGCGGCGCCGGCGACCCGCTTGGCAGCCTCAGCGCCCGCGAACGGCAGGTGCTGCAGCTCATTGTCGAGGGCCACACCAGCGCGGCGGTGGCGAGCCGCATCAACCTGTCGCCAAAGACGGTGGACACGTATCGCAGCCGGCTGATGCGCAAGCTCGAGGTCGACGATCTGCCGGCCTTGGTGAAATTCGCCATCCGCCACGGCATTATCGACGTGGAATAAAGCGTGGCTCCCCCCGGGGTCCCCGAATACCCTTCGGCCGACGCGGTTCTGACAGCGGTGTTGCCGCGATAAATCGACACGCGACTGTCAAGAATCCCTTACAGACACCCTTCAACAGCTAAGATAGTTTGTAGCAAGGCTTTATCGAGAGCCGACTGAAAGGTATTTCTCATCTGGCTCCGCACCCCGCCCGCATCCCGCACCCCGCGTGCCGCTGGCCGCGCCGCGCGTATTTTGCGCCACGTCCCTGTGCGTCCCGCGGCGGGGAACCCGGCCTGTCCCGGCACCCGTGGCGCCGCAGCATTGCAACGCTACGGCGATCCGGCCTCGGACAGCCGCTTCCCGGACAATGCAAAACAGCCGAAACAGCGCTGTCCGAGACATATCCCAGGAAAGCACCCGTGCAGCTCGTCGTATTTCTCCTGAACGGGCAACGCCATGCGCTGCCGCTCGCCGCGGTTGACCATGTCGTTGCCGCGGTCGAAGTGACTCCCCTGCCCGGCGCCCCGGCCATCGTGCTGGGTGCGATTGATGTGGGCGGCCGCATTCTTCCGGTGTTCGACATGCGGCGGCGATTCCGCCTGCCTGAGCGGCCCATCGGCCCCGCCGACCAGTTTCTGATCGCGCGGACCGCCCGGCAGGCGGTCGCGCTCGCGATCGACGAGGTTCGCGGCGTAATCGAAGACGAGCAATGCGCCGGCCTCGACATCGATCCGGCCGGCATCGTCCCGGGCCTCGAGCAATTCCTGGGGGTGGTCAGGCTCGACGATGGCCTCGCCTTGATCCACGACCTGGAAAAATTTCTTTCTCTGGACGAGGCGCGCACGCTGGATGAAGCGATGGAGCGGGCCCGATGATGCCGGACCGGGTCCCGCAGGCGGCGTGTTTGCCGCCGTGTTTGCCGCCGTGTTTGCCGCATTGGTCGTCGCAGTGGTCGCGACTGAGCGAGTTCATCGCAGAGACGATGGGCCTCGATTTTCCGCTCGAGCGCCGCGACGATCTGAAGCGCGGCCTGGCCGGCGCGGCGCACGAGTTCGGCTTTGAGGATGCCACCGCATGCATTGACTGGCTGACTTCGGCGCCTCCCACGAAAGCGCGGATCCAGGTGCTGGCGAGCCATCTCACGATCGGCGAAACCTACTTCTTTCGGGACCGGCAAACGCTGGAGGCGCTCTCCGCGAACATCCTGCCCGGGCTGATCCGTGCCCGGCGCGGCCGCGAGCAGCGGCTACGCATCTGGAGCGCGGCTTGCTGCAGCGGCGAGGAGGCCTATTCGCTGGCGATCCTGCTGCATCAGGCATTGCCCGATTTGCCGGACTGGCAGGTGACGATCACCGCAACCGATATCAACCCGCGCTTCCTGCACAAAGCCGCCGCAGGCGCCTACGGCGAGTGGTCATTCCGCAATGCGCCGGCGGGACTCAAGGAACGCTATTTCAGCCGCACCGCCGATGGCCGCTACGTCATCATCCCGGAGATCAGGAAGCTGGTTGATTTTGCGCCGCTGAACCTCGCCGAGGACGCTTGTCCGGCGCTGCTGTCCGGCACCCAGTCGGTGGATATCCTTTTCTGCCGCAATGTGCTGATGTATTTCACGCCATCCCAGGTCCGCAAGGTGATCGGCAGGCTGAGCGGCGCGCTGGTCGAAGGCGGCTGGCTCGCGGTGGGGCCCGGCGAAGCGTCGCATGCGTTGTTCCCGCAGTTCACCACGGTGAATTTTCCCGGCGCGATCCTCTATCAAAAGAGCCCTGCGCCGTCACGGGCGGAGCAACCATGGACGCCGCCGCTCGGCGAAAGCGCCATGGTTGTCGCGCCCGCAACCGAGGCGCCTTCGCCGTGGGCGTCGCTGCTGCCGTCGGCGCTGCTGACACAAGCGGCGCCGGCCGCGCCGCCGGAGGAGCCCGAGCCTGCGGAAACACCGCTCACACCCGGCGCCGTCGCGGAATGGCTCTGCCAACAGGGCCGCCATGCGGAGGCGGCGGACACCCTGCTGGCCGCCCGGCACGCGCCCGAGCCACGGGCGTTTTCCCTGTTGGCGCGCGCGCTGGCCAACCAGGGCAAACTCGCCGACGCGCTGGCGTGGTGCGAGCGCTGGATCGCCGCCGACAAACTGGACCCGGCCGGCCACTACCTGCGCGGGGTGATCCTGCTGGAGCAGGGCGAGCCCGGCCAGGCGCGCGTCTCGCTGCAGCGGGCGCTCTATCTTCATCCGGGCTTGGTGCTGGCCCATTTCGCTCTCGGCAACCTGGCGCGCAGCCGCGGCAAGAGCGGCGAGGCGGACAGGCATTTCGCCAACGCACTCGAACTGCTGCGCCGCTGCCAGCCGGACGATCTGCTGCCGGAATCCGACGGCCTCAGCGCCGCACGGCTCACCGAGACCCTCGCTGCAATCACCGGTTCGGGGCGTGCGCCATGAGTAACGAGGGTAACGAGGCCGGTGCCTCTGCCACGCCGGCCACGCCGGCCACGCCAGAGGACAGGGAAATCCTGCGGGCGCGGGCGCGCGCTCTCTCGCGCCCGCCGGAGCGCGCCGCGGCGGCGGAGGCGTCGCTCGAACTGCTGGAGTTCCGCCTGGCCCAGGAATGCTATGCGCTGGAGACCCGGCATGTGCACGAGGTGTATCCGCTGAAGGATCTGACGCCGCTGCCCTGCACCCCGCCGTTTGTGCCCGGAATCGTGAATGTGCGAGGCCGCATCACTCCGGTGATCGACATCAAGAAGTTCTTCGATCTGCCGGACAAGGGTTTGACCGACCTGCACCGCATCATCCTCGTCCGCGGCAACGATCTCGAATTCGGCCTGCTGGCGGACCAGATCGTGGGCGTGCGCACCATTCCCGTGGACAGCCTGCAGCCCTCGCTGCCGACCCTTACCGGCATCCGGGCCGACTACCTGAAAGGTGTGACGGCCGATCGCCTGGTGGTGCTCGACCTGGAGCGCATCCTGGCGGACCCGAAAATCATCGTGCACGAGGAAGTGGAAAGTTGAACACCCACACGCAGCGGGGACCCACCGCATGAAATGGAATGTCGGAACCAAGATCGCTGCCGGCTTTGGCCTGACGCTGGCGATTTTTGTGATTGTCGGTGTTGTGTCCTACGAGAGCACCGCCCGGCTGATCGAGGCGGCCGACTGGCGCAGGCACACCTACGAAGTGTTGGCGCAGATCGACGAGACGTTTTTGCCGCTGAGGGACGTGGATGCCGGCCAGCGCGGCTACCTGTTTACCGGCGAGGAGAGATATCTCGAAGCGTATCACGCCGCGCCGGGAAAAATTGAACGAGGCCTCCGGGAGTTGCGCCGGCTGACGGCAGACAACCCGCGGCACCAGCGGCGCCTGGATGCCCTCGAACCGCTCCTCAGGCGCCGCTTCGCCGTCGCCGCTGAAGCGGTGGACGCCAGGCGGGGCAACGACCTGAAGACGGCGCTGCAACTGTTCAAAGCAGGCAGGGGCAAGGCGCTGGTGGATGAAATCCGCAACATCGTCGGCGAGATGGCCGGCGAAGAGCATGAGCTGCTCAAGCAACGCGAGCAGACCATGCAGGCCGATGCCCGGAGCGCGAAATGGGCCATCGCGCTGGGCACCCTTGCCGCCCTGGTGCTCGCGGCGCTGGCCGGATTCCTGATCACGCGCAATATCGCCCGCCCGCTGCAACACCTGACCGGCATCGCCGAGCGCATCACCGCCGGCGAACTGAACGTGAGGTTTGCCGCCGGCACGCGGCGCGACGAAATCGGCATGCTGGCGCGGGCGTTCGAGCGCATGACCGGATCCCTGCGCGCGATTGCCGCGGCGGCGGAGCAGATTGCCGTCGGCGATCTGCGCGCCACCGTCAAACCCCAGTCCCCCGAAGACGTATTGGGCAACGCCTTCGCGCGCATGGCCGAGGATCGCCGCCACCGGATACGCGAACTGCACGACGGGGCGAACGTGCTGGGCGCGGCGGTGAGCGAAATAGTCGCCTCCACCACCCAGCTTGCCGCCAGCGCCAGCGAATCCGCGGCGGCAGTCAGCGAGACCACCGCCACGGTGGAAGAAGTGCGGCAAACCGCGCAGCTGGCCAGCCAGAAAGCAAAACTGGTCTCCGACAACGCGCAGCAGGCCGCGCGGATTGCCCAGGGCGGGCGCAAATCCATCGAGGACGTCGTGGCCGGCATGAACCGCATCCGCCAGCAAATGGAGGCGATTGCCGCGAGCATGGTGCGCCTGTCCGAGCAGGGCCAGGCCATCGGCCAGATCATCGCCAGCGTGGAAGATCTGTCGGTGCAGTCGAACCTGCTGGCGGTCAACGCCGCCATCGAGGCGGCCAAGGCGGGCGAGCACGGCAAGGGCTTCGGCGTGGTGGCGCAGGAGGTGAGGAGCCTGGCCGGGCAATCGCGGCAGGCGACCAACCAGGTGCGCACCATCCTCGGCGACATTCAGAACGCGACGGCGGCGGCGGTGATGGCAACCGAGCAGGGCGCGAAGGCGGTGGAGGCCGGAACCCGGCAAACCGACGTGGCGGGCGAGGCCATCCAGGCGCTCACCGGCGGCGTAAACGAGGCGGCGCAGGCGGCCACGCAGATCGCCGCTTCCAGCCAACAGCAATTGGCGGGGGTGGACCAGGTGGCGGGGGCGATGGAGAGCATCAGGCAGGCGAGCGCGCAGAACGTGACGGGCGCGAAACAACTGGAGACCGCGGCGCACAACCTGAGCGAACTCGGCCAGCGGCTCAAGCAATTGGTCGAGCGCTACAAAGTATGAACACCCCCAACCCACGGATGTCTGCGCCATGAAATGGTTTCTCGACCTTGCGACACGCAGCAAGCTGTTCCTCGGATTCGGCCTGCTGGTGGCCTTGCTGGCGATGGTGATAGCTGCAGCTTACCTGGGCATCGCGGACATCCGGGCGTCGCAGAAAAATCTCTACCAGGAAGACTTCGCCAATGCCCTGGATCTGCTGGACCTGCGCTCCGACCTGAACGGCGTGCGCGCCGCGCAGCTGACGATGATGGTCCTCACCAGCCGCCCCGAGCAGGAGAAATGGCGTCAGGACGCGGGCGAGCGCAGCAAGGAAGTCGGAATGACCCTGGGCAAGTTGCTCGAACGCGGCCGCGGTGATCCGGGACGCTACGCCCGGCTCGAGGAACTGAAAGCCCTCCACGACAGCTTCGAGCAGACGCGCGTTGCGCAGATCAATCTGCTGATCTTCGACGGGAAACCCGAGGAAGCGAAGGAACTCGCCCTCGGCGTTAACGCCGAGCGCTACGCCAGGATGCGCGCCATCGCCCACGAACTGGGCAAGACGGCGGTGGAAAAGGCGCGCTCCGCCGTGGTGGAATCCGAGCTGAGCGCGGAGCGAGCGGTGCGAGTCTTCATCATCGCCGGCATCGTGGCTGTGCTGCTCGCGCTGACCATGGCGTTGCTGCTGAACCGGGTCATCGCCTTGCCGCTGCGCGCGATTTCGGGCATTGCCGCGCGCGTGGCATCGGGCGACCTTACCGTCACCGTTCCGGAAGGCGATCGAGCCGACGAGGTGGGCGCCCTGATGCGTGCGTTCCGCGCCATGATCGAGAATCTGCGCGAGCAGATTCGCGGGTTGGTCGAAGGCGCGAATGTACTGGGCTCGGCCGCCAGCGAGATCGTGGCTTCGACTACTCAACTGGCCGCCAGCGCCAGCGAGTCGGCCGCCGCGGTGAGCGAGACCACCACCACGGTGGAAGAAGTGCGGCAAACGGCACAGGTGGCGAGCCAGAAGGCCAAGCTGGTCTCCGACAGCGCGCAAAAGTCGGTACAGATTTCGCAGAGCGGGCGCAAGTCCACCGAAGACGTGGACGCCGGCATGAACCGCATCCGCCAGCAAATGGAGGCGATTGCCGCGAGCATGGTGCGCCTGTCCGAGCAGAGCCAGACCATCGGTCAGATCATCGCCACCGTGGAGGACCTGTCGGTGCAATCGAACCTGCTGGCGGTGAATGCCGCCATTGAGGCGGCCAGGGCGGGCGAGCACGGCAAGGGCTTCGGCGTGGTGGCGCAGGAGGTGAGGAGCCTGGCCGAGCAGTCGCGGCAGGCGACCAGCCAGGTGCGCACCATCCTCGGCGACATTCAGAAGGCGACGGCGGCGGCGGTGATGGCGACCGAGCAGGGCAGCAAGGCGGTGGAGGCGGGAACCCGGCAAACCGAAGTGGCGGGGGAGGCCATCCAGGCGCTCACCGGCAGCGTGACCGAGGCGGCGCAGGCGGCGACGCAGATCGCCGCCTCCAGCCAGCAGCAACTGGTGGGGGTGGACCAGGTGGCGGGGGCGATGGAGAGCATCCGGCAGGCGAGCGCGCAGAACGTGGCGGGCGCGAAGCAACTGGAGACCGCGGCACGCAATCTCGATGAACTCGGCCAGCGGCTCAAGCAACTGGTCGAGCGGTACAAAGTGTGAGCAACTTTTTGCGGGACCCGACAAGGAACGTACCCATGGCCGAGCAATCGAATTCTCATTTCGTCGTTTTGTTCCAGTCGTGGTCGAGAAGCGCCAGCATTGCCGTCATCGCCGTGGGCGTGGCGGTGCTGATCGGCTGGATGCTGGACATTCCCCTGCTCAAGAGCATCTCCCCGGGGCTGGTGACGATGAAGGCCAACACCGCGCTCGCCTTTCTCTTGTCGGGTACGGCGCTGTTGCTGCTGCAACAGGGACAGGCCGATCAAAGCAAGTTGCGCATCGCTCGCTGGTGCGCGGTGGCGGTTGCCCTGATCGGGCTGCTCACGCTGAGCGAATATCTCCTCGGCCGCGACTTCGGCATCGATCAGTTGCTGTTTCGCGAGCCGGAGGGAGCGGTGGCGACCTCGACGCCGGGGCGGATGTCGCCCAACACCGCGCTCAATTTCTTGCTGGTGGGGTTGGCATTGCGGTTTTTGGACGCGGAGACCGGCAGCGGACATCGGCCGGCGCAATATTTCGCACTGGTAGCACTGCTGGTGGCCTTGCTGGCGCTGCTCGGTTACATCTACGACGTGAAGGCGCTCTACGGTATCGCCGCCTATACAAAGATGGCGCTGCATACGGTGGCGGCGTTCTTCGTGGTGACCCTGGGTATCCTATTCGCGCGCGCGGAGCACGGCTTGTTGGCGACGGCGACGGGCGTGGGCGCGGGCGGCGAACTGGCGCGGCGTCTCCTGCCCGCCGCCGTGGTGATCCCTACTGTGGTGGGCTGGTTTGCCAGCGCAGGGGCTCGACAGGGATTCTACGACACCGAGTTTCGCCTGTCGCTGGTGGTGTTGCTCAATATTCTTATCTTTTCTGTCCTGATCTGGCGGAATTGCCGCCCGCTCGAGCAGGCGGAGCGAGCCCTTTACAGGCTGATGCAAGAAACGCGGGAAACCGTGAATGTGCTCGGCTCGGCCGCGAGCGAGATCGTCGCCTCCACCACCCAGCTTGCCGCCAGCGCCAGCGAGTCGGCCGCCGCGGTGAGCGAGACCACCACCACGGTGGAAGAAGTGCGGCAAACGGCACAGGTGGCGAGCCAGAAGGCCAAGCTGGTCTCCGACAGCGCGCAAAAGTCGGTACAGATTTCCCAGAGCGGGCGCAAGTCCACCGAGGACGTGGGCGCCGGCATGAACCGCATCCGCCAGCAAATGGAGGCGATTGCCGCGAGCATGGTGCGCCTGTCCGAGCAGAGCCAGACCATCGGTCAGATCATCGCGACGGTTGAAGATATCGCCACGCAATCGAACCTGCTGGCGGTCAACGCCGCCATCGAGGCGGCCAAGGCGGGCGAGCACGGCAAGGGCTTCGGCGTGGTGGCGCAGGAGGTGAAGAGCCTGGCCGAGCAATCGCGGCAGGCGACCAACCAGGTGCGCACCATCCTCGGCGATATTCAGAAAGCGACGGTGACGGCGGTGATGGCCACCGAGCAGGGCGCGAAGGCGGTGGAGGCGGGAAACCGGCAAGCCGAAGTGGCGGGCGAGGCCATCCAGGCGCTCACCGGCAGCGTGACCGAGGCGGCGCAGGCGGCGACGCAGATCG
>Ga0080064_1007607_pt1 | contig 10823 bp, 13 predicted proteins | sample Subgrocontami54m_FD_69260 | JGI IMG/M metagenome (GOLD analysis project Ga0080064, IMG submission 69260) | Subsurface groundwater microbial communities from S. Glens Falls, New York, USA - GMW46 contaminated, 5.4 m (SPADES assembly) (version 2) ... | reverse complement strand
GAGTTCCCAATCTGGGAAGGCGAGGTTGCTGGCTTTCCCTTGGCGGGGAACGGGGCACCCGACCCACCCCCCGCCCCCCGCGCCCGGCCGACCCCCGCTCGCTTCGCGGGATCGCTCGGCGGCTAGTCGCGGTCTGGGCCACGGCCGGGTAGAGTCTCCTTCTCAATCTTAATCGCTCTGCCTTTTGAGTTTCCCTGCCTCTTGCTCTTTCTGCCGTCTGACCTGCTATCTGGTTAGGGCTGTTATCAGGTCTTTGGCGGTGGGGTGGGTGGCTAGGAGCGCGGCGGCGGGGATCTGGTCCGCGCTCCGGTAGGTCTCGGCGAAGGAGCCGCCTTCCACCGCGTGCGGGTCCAGGCCGAGAAGCGCGCGTAGTGCCTCGACGGTGAGCGTGGCGCATTGTAAGATACGGCCATGCCACGCTTGCGACGGATCATGCACGCGACGGATTTCTCGAAGGCCTCGACCGCCGCCTTCAAGCGCGCGGTCGCGATGGCCAAGGCCGATCGGGCCCAGCTCATCATCGTGCACGTCATGACGCCGCCCTCCCTGGCGCTGTCCGGCGACGGGTACGTCTCGCCCCGGCTCTACGAGGAGATCGAGGCCTCGGCGCGCGGCCAGGCGCAGAAGCGCCTCGACGCGGTCGTGGCCCAGGCGCGGAAGGCGGGCGCGCGCCCCACCGGGCTCCTGCTGGAGGGCGTGCCGCACGAGCGCGTCGCGCGGGCGGCGCGCGCCAAGAAGGCTGACCTGCTCGTGATCGGCACCCACGGGCGCACCGGGCTCGCCAAGTTCTTCCTGGGCAGCGTGGCGACGCGGCTGGTCGCCAGCGCGTCGTGCCCGGTGCTGACCGTGCGAGGACGGTGACCGCGGTGGACCGCGCGCCGATCACGGCCGACTCGAAGATCAACGACGTGCTCGCGAAGCATCCCGACACCGGGCCGGTGTTCACGCAGGGCCGCCGCCTCTACGTGGATCAGCCGCACGAGCTCTACGCGCGGTTTCCCGGCCTGAGCGTCGGCGCCTTCGCGCGCCAGAACGGCATGGATCCCGGCCCGCTCCTCGCCCAGCTCAACGCCCTCGCCGAATCCGAGGCCGCGGCCCGGGCATCCGGCGCCCACGGGGCCGACGAGGCGCGCACCGGGCAGTTTTCGCTGACGCTCGGCTACACGTGCAGCCATCGGCCGCGGGACGACGCCGCCCCCGACCGCGTCTCCGTCGTCGCCGTCCAGTCGGCCCGCGGTCCCGAGTAGCGCGCCTGAGCCCGGAGCAGCCGGCCTCGGAGGCCCCGCCGGCCTCGGACCGATCGCAGTGGGGCAAGGGGACCGCCGCCCCGGAAGCGATCCGCTTCCTGCAGGGCCCCCAGCCCCGCGCCTTCGAGCTGGCGCGCGCCGTCCGGATCTTCTTCGAGTTCCTGCGGGGCTTCCGCGCGCTGCACTTCGTCGGCCCCTGCGTCACCGTGTTCGGCTCCGCCCGCTTCAAGGCCGAGCATCCCTACTACGAGCTCGGCCGCGAGGTGGGCGCCCGGCTGGCGCGGCGGGGATTCGCGGTCATGACCGGCGGCGGGCCCGGCATCATGGAAGCGGCCAATCGCGGGGCCAAGGAGGTGGGCGGGCGCTCGATCGGCTGCAACATCGAGCTGCCGCACGAGCAGCGGGCGAATCCCTACGTCGACCACTTCGTCACCTTCCGCCACTTCTACGTCCGCAAGGTCATGCTGGTGAAGTACTCCTACGCCTTCATCGCGCTGCCCGGCGGCTTCGGGACGCTCGACGAGATGTTCGAGATCGCCACGCTCGTGCAGACCGGCAAGGTCGAGGAGCTCCCCATCGTGCTCATGGGGCGCGAGTACTGGCGCCCGCTCACCGACTTCGTGCGCAACCGGCTGCTGGTGGAGGGCACCATCGATCCGGGCGACGAGCAGCGGCTGCAGGTGACGGACTCCCCCGAGGAAGCGGTGGATTTGGTAGCGGGCGTGGCGATGCGGCGTTTCGGCCTCAGCTACGGGCCCCAGGCTCGGCGGCGCTGGTACCTGGGCGAGTAGGCCCGAATGGCTTGATTCCCATGCGACCCCTTGCTAGCGTAGCAACGCGATGACGGGCGTTTCGCGCGTCGCCGTCAACGATCTCTCGCTCGCGGTCGCGGAGTGGCCCGGGCCCGCCAAGGGCCCGGACGTCGTCTGCGTCCACGGGCTGACCGCCAACCACACCTGCTGGGCGAGCGTGGCCGACGTGCTCTCGCCCGCCCACCGCCTGATCGCCTACGACCTCCGCGGGCGGGGGGAGAGCGACAAGCCCGAGAAGGGCTACAGCCTCGCGCACCACGACGAGGACCTGCTCGGGCTCCTTGGTCACTTCGGGCTCGAGAAGGCGGTGCTGGTCGGCCACTCCCTCGGTGCCCACATCGCGGTCCGCTTCGCGGCGACGCACCCGGAGCGGGTGGCCCGGCTCGTCCTGGTGGACGGCGGCATCGACGTGCGGGCGGAGGTGCTCGACTCGCTGCGGCCGGCCATCAACCGGCTGGGCGTCGAGTTCCCGTCGCTCGACACGTTCCTGGGCTTCGTGCGTATGCTGCCGATGTTCGAGGGCCGCTGGAACGACTACCTCGAGCGCTACTTCCGCTACGACGTCGAGGAGCTGCCCGCGGGCACCGTCCGCTCCAAGGCGGCGCGCCACGCTATCGAGGAGGAGATCGGCAACCTCGAGCGGGAGCGGCTCTGGGTCTACCACCATCAGGTGAAGGCGCCCACCCTGATCTTCCGCGCGCCCGACGGGCTGCTCACCCCCACCGACTGTCTGATGACCCAGGAGGAGGCGGAGGCGCTGGCGTACGCGATTCCCCGCTCGAAGCTGGTGGTGGTGCCCGGGACCAACCACTACACCGTGCTGCTCGGGCAGAACCCCAGGGTGAAGAACGCCCTCCGGGCGTTCCTCCAGGCAACCTAGTGTAGTGTCCCCAACGCTTCTTTACATTTGGCGACTTTGGCCAAAATGCGGTCCACGGACGCGGTCCACGTGAAGATGCGGGGGTTCTGATTGTGATTGTCCAGATACTCTTTGATGGCCGCGATCAACTCCGGCACGTTTCTGAAGCTGCCGCGGCGGATACGGGTGTCGGTGATGTCGCGGAACCACCGTTCCACCATGTTCAGCCAGGAACTCGAAGTGGGGATGAAGTGCAGATGGAACCGTGGATGTCGCCGGAGCCAAGATGTCACGCGAGGGTGCTTGTGGGTCGCGTAATTGTCCACGATGATATGCAGAGCGAGTTCGGACGGGGTCTCGACGTCGATCTTGTTGAGGAAGCGGATGAACTCCTGATGCCGATGGCGCGACATGCAGTCGCCAATCACCTTGCCGTCGAGCATGCTGAAGGCCGCAAACAAGGTGGTCGTGCCGTTGCGCTTGTAGTCGTGCGTCATCGTCCCACCGCGCCCCTGCTTCAGCGGAAGACCGGGCTGGGTGCGGTCCAGGGCTTGGATTTGACTTTTCTCGTCGACGCACAGCACAAGGGATTTGTCCGGGGGATTGAGATACAGTCCGACGACATCGTAGAGCTTCTCGACAAAGTGTGTGTCGCGGCTGAGCTTGAAGGTCTTGACGAGATGGGGCTTGAGGTTGTGTTGCGTCCAGATACGCTGGACGGCCATGCGACTGATGCCCTGCGCCCTCGCCATGGTGCGCACGCTCCAGTGGGTTGCAGCCGGCGGCTTCGTGTGCAGCGTGGCCTCGACCACCGCGCGGACTTTTCTGTCGGGAATACTCGCGAGACGGCCAGGACGAGGGGCGTCCTTTTTCAAACCCTCCAGCCGCAGCGCCAGAAACCGCTCTCGCCAGAGCTGAATCGTGGGCCGGGAGATGTCCAAGTCGTGCGCGATGCGCTGACCAGGTATGCCGTTGGCCGCCATCTGGATAATCCGTGCACGCTGCACCAGTCGAAATGGGACACTCCGGCCACGCGCCCACGTGGCCAAGGTCGCGTGTTCTTCGGGAGACAAGACGATGGGGGCTGCGGTTCTCATGCCTCATAGGATAGGTCATATGACAGACATGTGTAAAGTTATTTGTGGGACACTACACTAGCGTGAGCCGGCCACGAGGGCCGCGAGCTCCGTCTGGCGGTATCGGATGCGCGCGTCCTTGGTGATGACCGCCCATCCTCGCCGACCGACCTCCGCCAACCACTCCTCGTCGCGCGCGTTCTCCGGGAAGAGCGCGTCGTGGGTGTGGATTTCGACCCCCTGCGCCCGGAGAGCGGTCGCGATGATGATCCTGCCGAGCGAACGGTCGACGAAAAGAGGCGGGGGAGGCGGGCTACGCTGCTTCGAGCGGGAGCTCGCAGCGGAGCGCTTCTTGGATGTCAAGGGCGGTCCGCCCGTAGTCCTTCGCGAGTTCCTCCACCGACTCCCCGGCCTTGAAGCGTTCTGCCAAGATCGCGGTCGCGATGCCGGTCCCGGCCAGCACCGGCCGACCGAAGGACACGAAGGGGTCGATCACCACCGCCCGCGGCTCCTCCGGCTCTCGCTTGCGCGTGAACGGATACAAGCGGATGGGCAGGCCGTTCACGTCCCGCTCAATGCGCCGGAGATACGCGGCCACGACCTCACGCATCGCGAGCTGCCCTGCCTGGCTGAGGTTGACAAGCAAACCTGCCTTCTGGACGAAGAGATCGAGGCCGTCGGTCTCGAACTGATGCTCTGCCAGCGGGTGTCGGGAGTGGTAATGCCGTTCCAGGAAGGCGACCGCGGTGCGGACCTGGCGCAGGGCGATGTTCTCCTGCCGCCGTATGGCTTCGAGGACGTGGGCCTCGATCATGTTCATGAAAGAGAGGACGGGCCGGCCATCTTCGGGGAGGTGGATCACGGGCCTGAAGAAGCGCTGTCCAGCCGCGGTGGGATACGGCCGACCAGCCACCCAGGACCTGAGCGTCGCCACTGGCATCCGTAGGTACCTGGCAGCTTCCGCGATGTTGTAGACAGGGAGTTCCCGCGGATCCGCACCTGCCTCTGTGATCAGCCGTCTCTTGACCTTGATCATCCTGCCCAGACTGTAGCACTGAGACTCGGACTGGTCATCCTCCGCGATGAGGCAATGGAGCGCCCGGGCTTCCCGGGATCATGAGCTCCCTGGTGCTGTCAGGGGCCCTGAGAGCGGCGGCTTGGAAAAGCGGGCTGAGCGAGCGAATGGTGACACCTGCGCCGATTCGGCTCCCCGGTGGTACACTCCTTCTGCTGATCTGACGGGGAGTTAGCTTCACGGAAGCGTCTAGGATCCCGGTGGGCCTCCCGGACTTCAAATCCGGCGTCCGGCTCTAGACAAGTCGGAGGTGGGTTCGACTCCCACACGCTTCCGCCACAACCCACGCTTCGACACTCGGTCATGGGGACGCGAGACATGCACGGCGGCACACGGGTCGCGAAACTCGGCAGCGGGAGAAGCATCTGGCTGTGGGCCGGAGGCGCGGCGGCGGCCGCGGCCGTCGTCGTGGGCGTCTTTGTCTATCGCTCGGCGACAGCGCAGCCCGGCGTGAGCCAGCCGGGCCAGGGCAATCGACACATCCAGACGCTCAACGAAACGATCCCACCCTACAATTCCGACCCGCCGACCTCGGGACCGCATCTGCCGTACATCGCGCCCTGGGGCATCCACACCGAGCCCATCCCCCGGCCGCTCCAGGTGCACAACCTCGAGGATGGCGGCGTCATGGTCCAGTACAACTGCCCCGACGCCTGCCCCGACCTCGTCGCCAAGCTCAGGACAATCGTGTCTGGTTACGAGCGCCAGGTCATCCTGGCGCCCTATCCCGGCATGAAGACGCGGATCGCGCTGACGGCCTGGAGGCGGCTCGACGCCTTCGACGATTTCGACGAGAGGCGCGTCCGCCGCTTCATCTCCGCGTACCGCGGGATCGACCACCACTCGCGGTAGAATGCATCCATGACCGGATGGCGCTCGCGGCTTCTCGGGACGGTGTGGGCAGGCCTGGCCTGGATCATGGTGGGCGGTTGCGCGGCTTACATCTCGCCGCTCCCGCCGCCGCCGTACCGCGACCAGATCGCGGCGCCCTACGAAGTCACCTGGAACGCGCTCATCCGGGCGCTGGCCTTCGACAATGTCCCGCTGCGCGCCGTCGCCAAGGACTCCGGCGTCATCGCCTCGGACGACATCGTCTCGCCCATCGGCGTCTACGCCGACTGCGGCAGCCTGGGCGACAAGTCCCTCGAGGGCGAGGCGCTCGTGATGTTCACCGTCTTCGCGCGGCCGAACGGCGCGACCACCGACCTCCAGATCAACAGCAAGATGCGCACATTCCGCCTCGGCAAGCCCGGCAGTCGTCTCCGGCCGGATCCGAACTATGAATGCGTGTCGACGACCCGCTGGGAACCCAACCTGATGGACAGCGTGCGGGGCTTGGTCAAGGAGTAGGGGATGCCGCCCAAGCTGCCCGAGCTGGTGAAGCGCGCGCGCCGGCTCGCGACCGAGCGGGATCGACTCGTGCGGGAGCTGGCGCGCGAGTGGACGACCGCGCTCCGCGGCCAGGGCTTCTCGCCCAGAGACCTCGACGAGCTTTGGGCGGGGCTGACGGAGGAGGCGGTGCGCCGGTTGCTGCGGACCGGCGCCCGCGCCGCGGGCGGCGACGCGATCCGGCACGAAGCGCGCGAGATCATCGCCCGGGTGCGTGCGCGCGTGGAGAGCGAGCTTGCCGCAGGCGGATAGAGCGAAGGCGCTCCTGCGGGCGCTTCCGGGGGTGGACGCTCTCGTCACCCGCGTGGAAGGTCATGCCGCGCTCGCCGGCGTCACGCGCCGGCGCCTGATTGAGGCCGCGCGCGACGTGCTCGCCGCCGAACGGCGGCGTGTGCTCGAGGGCGCGCCCACGGCGGCCCCGCCCGCGGCGGCCCCGGTGGACGCATTGGCCGAGCGCGTCGTGGCCCGGCTCTCGCAGGGCGGCGCCTTTTCCTTGGCCCCCGTTGTCAACGGCACCGGGGTGGTGCTCCATACGAACCTCGGCCGCGCCCTGCTCTCGCCGCTGGCGCGCGAACGGCTCCAGGCCGTGGCCGGAGCCTACTCCAACCTCGAGATGGATGTGAACCGCAAGGAGCGCGGCTCGCGCTACGCTCACGTGGACGCCCTCCTCCAGCGTTTGACGGGTGCCCAGTCTTCGCTCGTGGTCAACAACTGCGCCTCGGCGGTCCTGCTCGCCCTCGAAAGCCTCGCGCGCGGCAAGGAGGTCATCGTCTCGCGCGGGGAGCTGATCGAGATCGGCGGCGAATTCCGCATCCCCGACATCATGCGCCGCTCGGGCGCGACGCTGCGGGAGGTCGGCACGACCAACCGCACGCACCTCAAGGACTACGCGCAGGCGATCGGGCCCGAGACAGGGCTCCTGCTCAAGGTCCACACGTCCAACTATCGCGTCGTCGGCTTCACCGCCGCCGTGTCCTCGCGCGAGCTTGCCGACCTCGGACGGGAGCGGGGCGTGCCTGTCATGGAGGACCTGGGCTCCGGCTGCCTCATAGACCTCCGTCGTTTCGGCTTCCCCTACGAGCCCACCGTGCCCGAGGTCGTGGCGTCGGGCGTGGACCTCGTGTGCTTCTCGGGAGACAAGCTGCTCGGCGGTCCGCAGGCCGGCATCGTCGTCGGCAAGGCCGGGCTGGTCGGCCGCCTGACGCAGAACCCGCTCAACCGTGCGCTCAGGATCGACAAGTTCACCGTGGCGGCGCTCGAAGCGACGCTCTACGCGTACGAAGCGGGCGACGCGCTCGAGACCATCCCCACGCTCCGCATGCTGACAGAGGCGCAGGCGGCGATCCGGCGTCGGGCCCGCGGGCTTCTGCGCCGCCTTCCGCCGGAGACCCATGCGCGGCTCGGCCTGACGCTCGTGGAAGCGACCTCCCAGGTCGGCGGCGGCGCGCTGCCGACGGTCGAGCTGCCGACGGCGGCCGTGGCGCTCGGCACTCCCGAGCGCCCCGCCCAGGCTCTCGATGAGCGTCTGCGCATGGGGCAGCCGCCCGTCCTCGGCCGCGTGCTCGATGACCGGCTCCTGCTGGACTTCCGCACGATCCTCCCTTCGGACATACCGGCCCTGGCCCGAGCCCTCACCAGCCTGTGACAGCGGCGAAGCACGTCGTAGCCGGCACCGCGGGGCACATCGATCACGGCAAGACCTCGCTCGTCAAGGCGCTGACCGGCACCGACACCGACCGGCTGCCGGAGGAGAAAGCGCGCGGCATCACCATCGACCTGGGCTTCGCGTTCCTCGAGGAGCCCGGCGGTGTGACCATCGAGATCGTCGACGTGCCCGGCCACGAGCGCTTCGTCAAGAACATGCTGGCGGGCGTGGGGGGTATCGACCTGGCGCTCCTCGTCATCGCCGCCGACGAGGGCGTGATGCCGCAAACGCGGGAGCACCTCGCGATCTGCCGGCTCCTGCGCATCAAGTCGGGCATGGTCGCCCTGACCAAGACCGATCTCGCGGAGCCCGACTGGGTCGAGCTGGTCAAGGAAGATGTCGCGCGGCTGCTCGGCGGTACCTTCCTGGCGGGCTGCCCCATCGTGCCCGTCTCGGTGAAAACGGGGCAGGGGCTGCCCGAGCTGCGCCAGACGCTGGCGAGGCTGGCCGCCCTAGTGCCGGGCCGGCCCACAGACCAGACGGCGCGCCTCCCGGTCGACCGGGTCTTCACCGTCAAGGGCTTCGGCACCGTGGTCACCGGCACGCTGATGGCCGGACGGCTCGCCGTGGATGACAGGGTCGAGGTCTTCCCGAGGGCGGTCCAGGCCAAGGTGCGCGGGCTGCAGGTCCACGGCCGCACCGTCCCAACCGCGCAGGCTGGACAGCGCACCGCCGTCAATCTCCAGGGCGTCGAGCGCGCGGCCGTCGAGCGCGGGGATGTCATCGCGCCGCCGGGCGCGCTCGTGCCGACCCTTCTGGCCGACGCCACGCTCGAGCTTCTGGCCGAGGCGCCGCGGCCGCTCAAGGCGCGGGACCGTGTGCGCTTCCACGTCGGCACCCACGAGGTGATGGCGCGCGTGCTGCTCGTGGACAGGCAAGAGATCGCGCCCGGTGACGTGACATACGGCCGCTTCCGTCTCGAGACGCCCGTCTGCGCGCTGCCCGGCGACCGCTACGTCATCCGCTCCTACTCGCCTATCGTCACCATCGGCGGCGGCACCGTGCTCGACATCGCGCCGCCGCGCTTCAGACGAAAAGGCGGCGCGCTCGCTGACCACCTGCGCCTCCTCGAAACGGCGGCGCCGGCCCAGGTCGTCGAGGAGCACCTGCGCCAGGCCGGGGCGGCGGGGCTCCGAGCCGCCGACCTGCGTGCCCGCACCCCCTTCGGCCCCGAGCGCCTCCGCGCGCTGCTCGAGGAGCTCCAGCACGCGCAGGCGGTGACGGCCGTCGACCGCGAGTGGTACGTGCACCGCGAGGCGAGCGACCGCCTCCGCTCCCAGACCCTGGCGCTCCTCGAGGTCTTCCATCGCCAGAACCCGCTGCGCGGGGGAATCTCCCGGGAGGAGCTCCGAAGCCGCGCGGGCCACGCGCAGGAGAAGATCTTCGCCCAGCTGCTGGTCGCGCTCGAGGCCGAGGGCGCCGTCCGGAGCGAGCGGGACCAGGTGCGCCTGGCCTCCCACGGGATCCGCCTCACTCCCGAGCAGCAGCGCGTCGTCGATGGGCTCGATGGGATTTTTCGGTCCGCGGGCGCCGCGCCGCCCAACCCCGAGGAGGCACTCGGCCGCCTGGGGGTCAAGGGCACGGAGAAGCATGAGCTCTTCCAGCTGCTCGTCGCCGACCGGCGGCTCCTGCGCGTCAAGGAGTCTCTCTTCTTTCACGCGGCGGCGCTCGTGGAGATCCAGGACAAGGTCGTGGCCTACCTCAAGGAGAAGAAGGAGATAGGCCCCGCGGACGTCAAGGACCTCCTGGGCGTCAGCCGAAAGTACGCCATCCCGCTCATGGAGTACCTCGACTCCCAGCGCGTGACCGTGCGACAGGGCGAGCGCCGCATACTGCGCGGCTGACCGGTTGACTTGGCACTCCCGCGCCTGTACGGTAAGGGGGCGTCAGGATAAGGAAAGGAGTCTCGCCATGTTTGGTCTGGGCTATCAGGAGCTGTTGCTCATCCTTGTCATCGTCCTCATTCTCTTCGGCGCACAGCGTCTGCCTGACCTCGCCCGCTCCCTGGGCTCGAGCGTCAAGGAGTTCAAGAAGGGCGTCACCGAGCTCAAGGACGACACGTCGCCGACGCAGAAGAAGGACGACGACAAGAAGGCCTGACGCGCCCGCCGCCCCCGCCGTCACCCTCCTCGCCGCGACCGTCCGTGCCCCCCGATCGGTACGCCGTTGGCATTGACCTGGGCGGCAGCAAATTGCGCGGCGGGCTCGTGACCCCCGGCGGACAGCTCGTCGGGCGCGTCGAGGTGCAGACCGAGGCCTGGAAGGGGGCGCCTGGCGTCCTCGCGAACCTCAAGGGCGTGATCAGCCGCCTGCTCGACTCGACCGAGCCCGCCCGCGTCGTCGGCATCGGCATCGCCGCCGCCGGCCAGATTCATCCCAAGACCCACGCGGTCGTCTACGCTCCGAACCTCGAATGGGAGAACGTGCCGCTCCGCGACGAGATCGAGTCGGCCTTCGGCTTGCCTGCCTACGTGGAGAACGACGTGCGCGCCGCCGCGTGGGGCGAGTACCGCTTCGGCGTCGGCCGCGGGGTCCATAGCCTCATCGCCGTCTTCGTCGGCACCGGCGTGGGCTCCGGCGCCGTGGTCGACGGCATCCTGCTCCAGGGCGCGGGCAATGCGGCGGGTGAGCTCGGACATACCCAGGTCGTGCCCGACGGG
>Ga0080064_1007605_pt1 | contig 10826 bp, 5 predicted proteins | sample Subgrocontami54m_FD_69260 | JGI IMG/M metagenome (GOLD analysis project Ga0080064, IMG submission 69260) | Subsurface groundwater microbial communities from S. Glens Falls, New York, USA - GMW46 contaminated, 5.4 m (SPADES assembly) (version 2) ... | reverse complement strand
TGCCCGCCGTGCCGTGATAACTGCCCGCGTAGCTGCGCGGGAGAACCCGCAACCCAGCCTCGCGCGAGACCACCGTTCCGGCGGTGTTCCGGATCTCCACCGAGTAAATCCCGGCCTCGGCCGGCCCGACCCGCTCGAACCCCAACTCGCGATCGGTTGCGCCGGGCAGCGGCACGCCGTCCCGCCGCCATTGGAAACCCGGCGCCGGCGCGCCGGTCGCTTCGACCGCGAGCCGCACGCTCCGGCCGGCCGGCACCGTGACCGCGGCCGGCTGGCGCGTGATGATCGGTGCCGCCGGCGCCGCGGCAATCGCCAGCGGCGCCAGCGAACTCGTGCTGGAACCCGCGGCATTGCTCACGACGACATCGTAGACCGCCGCGTGGGCGGGCTGCACCGGCGCGAGCGTGAACGCCGCGTTGGTCGCCCCGGCAATCGCCACCCCGTCACGGCGCCACTGATACGCCGGTGCCGGCTGGCCGCTCGCCGCGATCGCCAACGCCGCCGCCGATCCCGCCAGCGCCACGACCGGCGCCGGCTGCCGGACGATGATCGGCGCGAACGGCCGGTCGACCACCGTGACCCGCGCCCCCGGGGTGCGCAGCGTCGCGCCGGCCCCCGCCACTTCCGCCACATAGACGCCCTCCTGCGCCGGCGTCACGGCGTTCAGCGCCAGTTCCGGCGAGGTCGCGCCCGCCACCGGAGTGCCGTCCTTGAACCAGCGATACGAAAGGCTCGCGCCCGGCGACGTGATGGCCGCCGTGAAAAACGCGCTGACAAACAGCGTCGTGCTCGCCCCGGCCAGCAGCGTCTGGCTGGCCGGCGCCTGGCTGAGGCTGAGCAACGGCGCGATCGCCGTCAGCGTGACCTGGGCCGTGGGCGAAATCACGCTGCCCGCCGCGTTCGAAACGCGGACCGCGTAGGCCCCGGCATCGGCCGCGAGCCCGGCGAGGTTCAGGGTGGAATTCGTGGCGCCGGCGATGGCGACGCCGCTGCGCAGCCATTGGTAGCTGAGCGGCGCGTCTCCGGTCGCCGTGACAATGAGCGTGACCGGCGTGCCGACCGGAGCGCTGACATCGAGCGGGGGCGTGACGATGGTCGGGGCCGCCGGCGCGGCGCGCACCACGAGGCTCGCCCCGTTCGAAAACGTCGTCCCGGCGCTGTTTGTCACCACCGCCTGGTAGGTGCCGGCGTTCGCCTGCGTGACGTTCGTGAGCGTCAGCACCGCATTCGTCGCCCCCGCCAGCGCGACGCCGTCCTTGCGCCACTGATACGACAACGGCGCCGACCCCGTCGCCCCTACGGAGAAACTCGCGGTGGCACCCTCCGTCACCGTGCTCGCCACCGGCTGGCTCGTGATCGCCGGCGCGGTCTGGCTCGGCCCCGCGGCCACCGTCACGCCGGCGAACGCCGCCACCAGGACGTTGGCCCGCGCGTCCGAAACCTCCCGCACGACCGGCGTGTCGCCGAAGCCCAGCGCGGTGTTCGCCGTCGACGCGCGCACGACCGTGAAGTTCAGCACGGCGAGCGCACGGTTGCCCGCCGGGTAGGTGGCACCGCTGGGCAAGGCGAGCGCGACCCCAATTCGGCCGCTGGCGACCTGGGAAGAATTCACGTTCAAGGTCGCGCCGCCCAAATCCGCACCGTTCCCGATCGCATCGAACCGCAGCGCCGCCGGATCGAAGGTCACGCTGAAACCGACCGCATTCTCGTTGCCGAGGCTCGCGAGCACGACCGTCACCGCCCCGGCGCCGGCAATCTGATTTCCGGGCACCGACAACGACACGGTCCGTTGCGCCATCAAGGTGCTGGCGGCACCCACGCCGAGCGCGACCAGCCTCCACATTGAAGTGCGCAGTTTCAAGGTGTTGAGAAAACCGCTGCTGCTAGTCCGCTCATTTCCCTGCGATTATCGGGCTGGACTGTTCACGTTGGCGACGACGATTTTCAAATCGCAGATTTTTCATCGCGGAATACGCGGAGCACGCGGATTACCGCCGACGAAACTCCGCCGATCCGCGTGTTCCGCGTAATCTGCGGTCAAATGCCTTGGCGGCTCTTTGGGTTGCGGCAGAGGCGCGGTGGCTGACTACCTCCGCCGATCCGCGTGCTCCGCGTGTTCCGCGGTTGCTTGCCGCGGTCCGCCGCGATCCGCGGTCTGCCATTTCCGGGCTACGGACCCGTTGGCCCGGCCACCGGCGTGCCCGGGTCGAGTCCCGCGGCATACCGACCCGCCTGCACCCAGTCGGTAATTGAGAGCACCCCATTGCCGAACGTGCTGCGCGGCGCGCAGTCGGCCTTCATGAAATCGACGCCCACCGGCAGCGGATCGAGGCCGGCCACGATCCGGCCGACCTTGACCCAGTCGGTGATCGTGACCGCACCGTTGCCGTTCATGTCAGCCTCGAACCCGCTGGCCGCCATGACCGTGCCGGCCTGATACGTGCCGGGCAACGCCGCCGCCTGCGCATCCGAAATCTCGCGGACGACCGGTGTGTCACCAAACGCGATCGCCGCCAGCGTGCCGTTGGCGAGCGACGCGTTCAATGTGAAGGTCACCTTGATGATTTCCTGCGTGCCCGCCGCCCACACCGCGCCGGCCGGTTTGGCCAACGCGATCCCCACCCGGCCCGAACTCGCCTGCGCCACGTTCGGATTGAGCGTCGCATCGGCGGCCTGCGCGCCGACGATCGCACTTTGATAAGTCAGCTGCGCGGGATCGAAGTTGAGGCTGAAGCCGACGGCATTCTCCTGCCCGCCGGCCAGCAACTGGATCGGCACGGTCACCGTGCCGCCCGCCGCCGCCGTTTGACTCACGACGCGGACCACCCGCGGCGCAATCACGAGCTGCGCCGCCGTACTGGTCGCCGCCGGGTTGACCCCGTTGCTGACGATGCAAACATAGTCGCCGACATTCGCCGCCTGCGCGTTCGTCACGGTGTAACTCGCCGCCGTGGCGCCCGCGATGGCCTGCGGCGTCGAGCTGTTCGCCGGAGTGAAATACCACTGATAGCTCAACGTGCCGGAGCCCGTGGCCGCGACCGAGAAGGTCGCGTTCATGCCTGCCAGGATGGCCTGGCTCACCGGTTGCGTGGCGATGGTCGGCGCCTGGCTCGACGCCGATATCGTGATCGCGAAGGTCTGCGTGGCATCGGGCGGAGCGGCGTTGTGCGCCGTGACCGTGATGCCGGCATAGGTGCCGCCGGTCGTGGGCGTGCCCGCGAGCACCGCCCCATTCAGCGCCAGGCCGGGCGGCAGCGTGCCGGCGGTGAGCGCGAAGGTCGGCGCCGGGCTGCCGCTCGCGGTGAATGTGTGGTTGTACGCGACGCCCTGCGCGCCGGCCGGCGGCAGCGCACTGGTGAACACCGGCGGCACGGCACTGCAGACGTACGTCGCATCGTTCAGCGTAATCGTATCGATCTGCCAGATACTGCCGGTCGGCGTCACGTCGCTGTCGCAGCCCAATCGCCAGCGCAGCCTGATGCTTTGCCCGGTCGCCGCGGGCGGGAGGTTGACCGTCGTCGTCGTGTAGCTGGCACTCGCACTGCCCGACCAGGCCGAGCGGCCGGCGAGCGGATTGGTCGACCCCGACGAGGCGGCATTCAAAACCTGCGTGTACCCACCGGTGGCGAACGATCCGCCGGCAGTGACGATATCGGTGAACGCGCCCGTGCCGATCGCAATTTCCAGCACGCCGCCGTCCCAATTGCTCTCGGTATTCCAGCGATGATAGAAGGTCACTTGCGGCGCGGCGCCGGTGATCGCGATGCTCGGCGAGTCCAGGATATTGTCCGAGGTCGACGCGGTCGGCGTGGCGAACACGCTGTTGGGCGTCGTATCCGGATTGCTGCTCGTCGTGGCCCAGGGCGCCGCACTGCCCTGCGCCACGGTCGCGACCCATCCCGTCGGCAGCGCCGGCACGGTCACCCCATCGAAGTTCTGCAGCGTAATCGGCGCGGCCTGCAGCACGCCGAGCCGCAGCACGAATGTCACCGCGCCCAGATTCGTCGCCCCATCCTGCAATTGCAGCGTGGCGGTAATCGTGCCGCCGCAGGTGCCGCTGGCCGTGAATTGAAACGCGCGCTGCGCTGAGCCCTGCGCGGCCACTGCGCCGTAGTTTTGCGAGGTCGTGATCGGCGTGACCCCGCCCGAATTCAGCAGCGTGGCGACCAGGTTCGTGGTCGCGCCGCCCCCGTTGTTCGCGAGGCTGAAGTTCACCGTCACCGTCTCCGCCGGATCGATCGCACCGTTGGCCGGCACCCCATTTTCCGCCGTCGGCGCGGATGCCGTCCCCGCGACCATCAGGGGGTCGTTCGACACCACCGTCAGGTTGAAGCCTTTCACCAGCGCCGCCCCGCCGAGATCCTGCACCGTCACCCGGACCGGATACGTGCCGGCCGTCGTCGTGTTCGTCGTGACAATCGTCACGACGCCCGTCGTCTGGTTCACCGTCAGCGTGCCGCCCCCCGGCAGCGTCGCCGGCGTGACCGCAAGGGGCGCCGCCCCGAGGTTGCCGTTGCCATCCGTGGGCGCGGCGGTCGGCGTCACGTTCACCGTCGAACCGCGGGCGAAGCTCTGGTTGGCATAGTCACCCAGGGAGGGCGTCAGATTCGGCTGGACGACGAGGTTGAACGTGCCGGACGCGGTCGCGCCCAGCGCGTCGGTCACGACCAAGGTAACTGGATACGTGCGGCTCGTCAGCGTCGTGACGATCGAATTGTCGGCGAGCGCGGAGACGTTGACAGAGCTGCCCACGACGCTGGCGGTCAGCGTCGTATCCCCGGGCGCGTTGAGAATCATGGCGGTCAGCGGCCCGTTCGCGCTCGAGACGGTCGCGACCGTCGCGGTCGTCGCGGTGAGCGTGCCGCGGCGCACCGTGACGCTGCCGGTGATCGCGAGCGCGGGCGCAGTGTTCGTCGAGGTGATCGTCGTGTTCGCGTCCGAGAGGTCGAAGAAGATGTTGCCCACCGCCTCCACCTTGAACCGGGCCTGCGTCGTCGCGACGCTCGCCACGTTCGGAATCGTCACCGTTTCCACGCCGTCGTTGGGCGTGCTGGCGGCCAGCACGTACGGGAAGGTCTGCCCGCCATCGGTCGACAGCGAGATCTTCACGTTCGTGCAGTTGATCGGCGCCACATCGGTCGCCGAGACCGCCCACCCAATCGTCTGGGTCGAGCCGGCCGCAATCGTCGACGCCGAGTTGAACGTCGTCATCACAAACGGTCCCGCGCTGCTCACCGCGGTGACCGTGGTCGAGGCATAGTTCGAGCCACCGCCGCCCGCGCGATTGTCGCGCACCGTCACGCGGAACGTCATCGCGCGGCTTGTCGTCGGGAGAAACTCGCCCGTCGCGAATACGCCGATGGTTGCGGGCGGCACGTTCGCATTGGCGAGAATATAGTTGAGCGACGGAAACAGCCGCGTCGGATTCGGCGTCGGGTCGTAGGATCGGAACAGCGGCGAAGTGCCGTTGTCGCGCGGCATGACTGTCGGATCCTGCGCCGGCCCGAGATCGAATTCCTCCCAGCAATACGTGAGGAGGTCGCCCGTGTCCGGATCCGTCGCCACTGCCGTCAGCGCAAACGGCGTCTGGCTCGGAATGGTAAAGCTCGCGGGTGCGGCGATGGTCGGCGGGGTGTTGCCCGTGGCGGTCGGCGCGCCCACATTCCCCGGCGAGGTGCCGCTGGTGTACGCGTCGATCTCCGCATAGCTGACGGTGTGGAAATAATCGTCGCTGTGGGGCGCGAGATCCTGCGGCGAGCAGATGCCGGCGTACGCCATGATCGTCGTGCCGCTGCCCGGTTCGTACGCGGTGCTGCCACTGCGGTTGCCGCCGGCACAATTGCCCGAGGTGGCGTTGAAGGGATGGTTCGCCCCGAACTGGTGGCCCATCTCGTGCGCGACAAAATCGATGTCGAAGGGATCGCCCACCGGATTCGGCAGGCCGGTGACGCCCCGCGCCTTCTGTCCCGTGCGGCCAACGACGCCGAGCCCGGCTATGCCACCGCCGCCCGTGCTGAACACGTGGCCGATATCGTAATTCGCGTTGCCGATCACGGTATCGAGCTTCGTCTGGTTTTCGCCCAGCATCGTGCCGCCGCTGGTGTTGGTATAGCCGTCGGTCGCCGCGTTGAGGAAGATAATCTGATCCTCCGCATCGATGAGTTTCAGCCGGATGCAAAGATCGCGCTCATACACCGCGCTGACCCGGTTCACTGTCGTGATGATTGCGCCGAGCGCACCGTTGAGCGTGCCGCCCCCGGCGGCGGTGGCGTACTCGCCCGTGCAGGCGAGGGCCAGGCGGTAGGTGCGCAAAGTGGCGCCCGTGGGCCGTTCGGCGATCGCGGCGCGCACCGCCGGTGAAACCAGATCGTTGCCCGTCACCAGGCAGTTGAACGGCTTCGCCGCCGCGACGAAGTCCCGCTTGTGATACGCGAGGTATGTCGTCGCGTCGTCGCGCCAGTAGGGATCTATATATACCGTGCCCTGTCCGGTCAGCAGGATGGCATGAAAGCCCTGGGGTGTTTGGTCGAGCCGCCCTGACAGCGTCGGGTCGTCGATTCCGCGCACCACGTAGGTCTTGATCTCGGGAAAGCGTGCGGCCAGCGCCGCCTCCATCAGCGGCGACTCCTCGACCAGCACGCGGGCGAAGCTCCCGTCCGGCATGGGCAGCGCCAGTTCCGCCGGCGACCGCTTGGCCTCGGCGGTCAACGTTAGCGGGGCGCGGCCCAACGCACTCGCGAGGGCCGCTCGATCCGGTCGTAACGTCCGATACGCCCTCGGCACGACCGTGCGCTGCGCGACCCCGCTGCGCATCGCCAGCACGGTCGGTTCGTTCACCTCTTCCCACACTGGCTTGGTGGCGGCGCCGTTCGCAGCTTGCGCGAATCCGGCGACCGGCAGGATCAGCAGGGTCGCCGCCGCGCGGCCGGCGAACCGGCGGCACGCGAGCACGACGAAGCGAGCAAGGAGAGGAAGGAATTTCACGGCTGGAATCGTGAGCGGAAACAGGAGCGGCCATCGCGGTCTTGCGGTGGGGCTCATCGGTAATGGCGGGAATTCCACCGATGGCGAGACGCATCGCGACCGACTTGCCATGAAATTCCGTGGCCATCAAAGCACCGAGAAGGACAGCTATTGAACCGCGGATTAACCGATCTCGCGGCAAAAGCCATCCGCGTATTCTGCGCAATCCGCAGTTGATCGATTGCGCGCAGAGTCTTGACCGCGGATCACGCTGATGACGCGGATGATGGCGGAGAATCTCCGACCAATCGCGTGATTCGCAGTGAGGTGCGCCCGGGCGGCAACCTGGCTGGGGCCGCGCACCGCCCTGTGAGATGTTCGGGCTGGCGTTCACAAACTACGCGGTCGGACCTGCGTTTTTCTCCTCGCTGACCCGGCACAGATAATCCATTGAAACCTCTGGCATGAAAATTCCCCAGCTTCATACCGGGTTGGCCTTGGCCGCCGCCCTCATCGCGTTTTCGCCGTCGGTGCTGCGCGCCGCCGGCTCATCGGATAACTCCAAGCCCGCCCAATTCAACCGAACCGACGCGGCGAAACTCGAAGGTCGCCAGGTCCAACTTCGCGAGATGCTCGCGCAGGACCGCACCGCCAGCGGAGAAAAACTGACCGCCAAACAGCGAACCGGCCTGCAGGCCGAGCTCGATGATATTACGGCCAAACTCGCGGCGTACAAAAACAACCTGGCCGCGGCCAAGCCCGTGGCTGGCGCCAACGGGAGGCGACCCGAGCTACGCGAGCCGCAGCGGGCCGGTCACCGCGGAGAGCCGAACAACGCGGCCGCGGGCTCGACCGCCCGCCTCGAAGCCCGGGCCGCAGAATTGCGCCAGCAACTTGGCGATGACGCGTCGAACAAGCTCACCGCCGCACAGCGGCAGCAGTTGCAGAACGAGCTGGACGCAGTCACGACGAAGCTCGCCAAGCTGAAGCGGTAAGCGCTCATTTCAAAACCTCGCTGGCGAACGTGGCCGTAGCACGGTCAACCTGACCGTGCTCGAGCGTTCCCGGTGAGCCGAACGCGGTCAGATTGACCGCGCTACGCAAGAAGTGCGTTTCGCTCCAGGAGGTTTTGAAATGAGCTTCAAGCCGGAAGTCCCACCGCGGCTCGCTGCCGCCAAGACAACCGCCAAGGCCTTCAACCGCGGATCACGCGGAGCACGCGGATTGCCGGACTTTCGCCTGCCATAATCCGCGTAATCGGCGTGATCCGCGGCAAAAGAAATCTGCGGTTTGCAATCGTCGCATCTTGAACGATCCCGCGGGCTCAGCGTTTCTGCACTGTTGGATCGTCTGCTTGCTCATTGCCGGCCCCCCGCAGCAACCTGGCCTACCCCGGAACGTGACTGGCGATGACGCCACGAGGGGAGGAATTCACCGGCCGCGGCGCGCGGCCTCCCACCACGCACGAAAATCCGCCGCGTGCTTTGCGATCCACTCCGCCCGAATCTCATCCTTCGAGCGCTCCAGCAGCGGGTCGCGCCCCAGCTGCACGCCGAGGCACCACTGGTATTTCTCCATCTCGGCGAACTGCGCACGGGCCGCTGCACGCAGCTCCTCCGCGGTGCGAGGTTCCTCGCCGGACGCCATCGGGTCGGTAGCGCTCATCCGGCAATCCTCGTCGGACAAACCCGGGTGAAAATGGGAGCGCGGCACCCGCAGATTCGCCGGGCGAAAACAAACCCCATCGGGCGAGGAGACCATGCAGCCGGATAACGCATCGATAGTCGCGAGCCTGCCGCCAACCGCACCCGTCTGCGCGGTAAAACCGAATCTCGCATCGGCCGGAACTTCCGGGTTCGGCGCAAATTTTATTCGCGCCGAATTTTCGTTCCGCCCGAGCATTTTCTGGTATCGAAATCCTGTTCGGAATTAGTGATCGTTCCCCGGCGCGGTGCGTATCGTCCGTCCGCCAGCCCCAGCCAAAAATCATGAAAGGCAACCCCAGTTCCGCCGCGCGGCGGATGTTTCGCATCACGTACGCGAACGTGGAAAAGGACGAGTCGCCCAAATTGTATCGCTGCCGCGACGGCATGGCCTTCGACGAACTCTCGGCGGCGCTCACGCCGCTCGGCTACGCCTACGCCACGACCATCTACTTTTATCCCCACGACCCCCGCAAGCTCGACGAATTCCCAAGGTTCAATTCAACCGACCTGTTGGTCCTCGCGACCCGCCCACCGCTGGACGATCCCGAAGGGCGCGATGATCCGAAGCGCTTCGGTCCGCGGAAATTCATTCTGCGCAACGACAGCCAACTCGAGAAGGGCCTGTTCAAGCTCGTCCGGCGCTTCATCAAATTCGGGACGCGCAAACGCCTTCAACTGACGACCCACGCCAAGAAGCTCCTGCGGCCGGAAGTCCGGCCCAAGATGGGGTATCTCGAATTCTACGAAAACCGCGGAACCGGCCACAAATACTTCGGCGCGCAGATCCAAAGGCACTTTGTCGGGCCGGGCCACGAACCCGCGAGACCCGACGAATCGCGACCTTCGACGGTTGCGTTTCTGATCCGCACCGAGCAGATGCCGGGCACAGACTGCGGACTGCTCGTGAGCTTCGGGATGGACGGGTACTCGACACTCATCTGGAATCGAATTCTGCGGATCCGGCACCCGGAATGGCTGCGTGGCCCGGACTTCGTGATGGCGGAACTCGTGTTCAAGAAACCGGTGCCGGAGAAACCCCTCACTCCCGAATTCGCCGACGAGGAGGAGATGGTCGAGGTGCGATTGCTGACCAAGCTGTCCTCCAGGTCGAACGCCGCGACGCCCCCGGGCGCGCGTTTCCCGAGATCCGCTTCCGCCCGGCGCTGAATTCGCGGCTCGGTCCCCTTGGCACGTCCGCTCCAGTCCAAAAACCTCGCGCAAGCAGCGCTTGAGCGCACCGATCCGCTCACCGCTCATCCGGCCGATACTGGCGGTGCTGCGATCACGCCGGATTACATGATAAAACGAGCAGTCCACGACTGAGCGCAACTCGACCCCGTCCGAACCGTTGAGGCATGGCAGCGAGGGGAGACTTTCCTGCGATTCACGGCGCCGCCGGCCCGCCCACGGGTGTCAGCGGATCCAGACCTGCGGCGTATCGCCCAGCCTGGACCCAATCGGTGATCGAGAGCGCCCCGTTGCCGAGCGAGCTGAGCGGGGCGCAATCCGCCTTCACGAAATCCTTCCCCGTCGGCGTGGGATCCAGGCCGGCCACAATTCGGCCGACTTTTACCCAATCGGTAATGGTGACCGCACCGCTGCCGTTCATGTCGGCTTCGTAGCCAATGTACCCGGTCACGCTTCCGGCCTGGTAGCCCGCGGGCAAGGCGGCTGACGAGGCAGACGATACCTGGCGCGTCACCGGCACGTCGCCAAACGTCAGCGGCACGACGGTCGTGTCGGCCACCGTGCTGCCGAGCGTGAAGGTAATCTTCGCGATTTCCTGCGTGCAGGCAGCCCAAACCGCGCCGGATGGTTTCGCCATCGAGATTCCCAGCTTGCCGGAACTTACCTGGCTGGAGTTGGTGTTCAACGTCGCGTCCGCCGCCTGCGCACCAGCCGCAACGCTCACGAACGTCAGCTTCGTGGCGTCGAAGTTCACGCTGAACCCGAGAGCGTTTTCATCGCCATGCGCGATCAACCGCACCGGCACGATCACGTTGTTGCCCGGAGCCGCCGCCCAGTTCATAACCTTCATCAGCCGGTCAAACACGAACAGTTGCGCCGCATCGCTCGTGGCCGACGACAGCGCATCGTTCACGATACACACGTAATCGCCCGCATCGGCCGCCTGAACATTGTTCACCGTGAGCGTCG
>Ga0080064_1007600_pt1 | contig 10831 bp, 7 predicted proteins | sample Subgrocontami54m_FD_69260 | JGI IMG/M metagenome (GOLD analysis project Ga0080064, IMG submission 69260) | Subsurface groundwater microbial communities from S. Glens Falls, New York, USA - GMW46 contaminated, 5.4 m (SPADES assembly) (version 2) ... | reverse complement strand
CGCTTGAGTCTTTGGCGCGAATGTCCACGCCATAGTCCCGCTTTATCTTCTCCGACGTAACCTTGCCGTCCAGGAAGTCGCGCATGATCGCGGCACGGTCGCGCTGCCCCGGGTCTCCGAAGCCGCCGCCCCCCGGCGTCATGATCCTGAGATGCTGGCCGCGTTTGATATGGCTGCCGTACTTGCTGGGAATCTTTTCCATCGAGCCGTCGTCGCGCTCGAGGAACAAGGTGGCGAAACTGCCGTTGCCGCCGCCGTAAAGTCCGCGCGGCGCGAATACCGCGCGGTCGCCGCGCACGTTCACGGTCGCACGTTCGGCGAGCATTTCGTACTCGCGCAATATTCCCAGCCCGCCCCTGAATTTACCGCTTCCCCCCGAGTCGGGAACGAGTTCGTAGCGCACCATGCGGACCGGATAGTCTATTTCGATCGACTCGACCGGAATGTTCATCGCGTTCGAAGTTCCGGTGCTCACCGCGTCAGCCCCGTCGGCGGATATGCTCCCGCCCATGCCGCCGCAATAGCCTTCGTAAAAAACGAAGTTGCGCCCGGTTCTCGGATCGACGCCGCCGAAGGATACGCCGGTCGGGACGCCGCAGCACTGCGCACCGACGCGCTCGGGAACCGCCTGGGCCAAAGCGCCGAGCACCGTATCGGCGATGCGCGCAACGGTCACCGACCGCGCGTTGACCGGCCCGGGATGACGCGGGTTGAGCAGCGTGCCTTCCGGGACGTGCACCTCGACCACCCGCGTGAGGCCGTCGTTAAAAGCGATGTCATCCGGCAGCACGCACCGCACGCAGTAGAAAATAGTGGTCCAGGTTTTCGACAGTGGCGCGTTCAGCGGCCCCCTGACCTGTTGATCGGTGCCGGTGAAGTCGAACCGCAGCCGGTCGTCGAGTACTTCCAGGCGCACCGCGATCTTGACCGGCTTCGCGAGATCCACGCCATCGTGATCCATGTGATCGACAAATTCGTAGACGCCGTTCGGAATCGCCCGGATCGCCTCGCGTGCTTTCTTCTCCGTGTAATCGAGCAGCAGCTCCATTGCGTTGCTGACCCCGTCGCAGCCGTAGCGATCCAGAAGGTCGCGCAACCGTTGCTCGCCCTTGACCAGCGCCCCTTCCTGCGCGCGCAGATCCCCCATAAAAATGTCGGGCACACGCACATTGGCGCAGATCAGGTCGATCAGCGTCTTGTTTTCCCGGCCCGCATCGCACAACTTGACCGGCGGGATCACGAGACCTTCCTGGTACAGCTCGGTCGCCGTCATCGGGTTGCTGCCCGGGACCATCCCGCCGACATCGGTGTAATGAATCAGGCATCCGGCAAATGCGATCAGCCGGTTGTCGTAGAAAATCGGCCGGAATACACCGATATCCGGCAAATGGCTGCCGCCATGATAGGGATCGTTGTTCATGAATACGTCCCCCGGCTGCATGGCCGCCGCCGGAAATTCCTTGAAAATATCCTGGAGCAGAAACCGCATCGATCCCAGATGGCCGGGAACGACCACCGGCTGCGCCACGGTGCGTCCCTCGGCGGTGAAGATGGCGCACGAGGCATCCTGCGCCTCCTTGACCACCTGTGAATAGGCCGACCGCAGCAACGTGAGCTGGATTTCCTCGGTAATCGCGTTCAGCGCGTTCGAAAGAATCTCCAGCCGGGATGCGTCGAGCGTTGTACGCTGGTTTGAACTCATGGCATCGGCCTTTCCCGCGTGATCATGAGGTTGCCGATTGCATCGCAACGCATCGTCCAGCCCGGCGGAATGACGGTCGTCGAATCCACAGCTTCAATCAAGGCCGGCCCGGACAAGGCATCGCCGGCGCGCAGCAACATCCGGTCATAGCAGGGGCATTCGGTCATGCCCGTGTCCCTGAAAAACACCTGGTGCGAGGACTTGAGCGCATTTTTTGCCGAGCCGTCGCCTTGGGCCAGCGGTTGATGGGCCAGACGCCGGGTATTGCCCACTGCCGTGACACACAGCGTCACGAACTGAATTACCCCGGCTTTATCGCGCCGGCCGTAGAGCCGCTCGTGCACTTGGTGAAACGTCTCGGCGATCGACGCCTGATGCGATGCATCCAGGGCTCCGTCCTGCAACCGCACATTGATTTCGTAGGCCTGCCGGTGATAACGCATGTCCGCGGAGCGCAGGAATGCAATCGTGTCATCCGCCAGCCCGTAGCTCTGCAGCGCTTGCCGGCCGCGGCTTTCGAGCGCCTGGAACAGTCGCTCGACCGCGTCGATGTCGCCCCCCATCACCGGCGCCACGTGGGTTTGCCGGAAGTCATAGCGAATATCGGCCACCAGCAGCCCCTGCGCCGAGAGCAATCCCGGCGCGGGCGGAACTATCACCTCGTGTATTCCGAGATCTCCCGCGAGCTCGATGCCGTGAACGGGGCCGTTGCCGCCGAACGCCACCATCGCAAAGTCGGCCGGATCGCAGCCTTTTTCCACGGTCACGATGCGCAGCATTTTCAGCATGCTCGCGTTGGCCACCTCGATCACCGCTGCGCACGCCTGTTCGACGGTGATATTCAAAGGTTCCGCGAGTTGTGCCTCTACGGTGCGCCGCGCTTTATCCAGATCCAGGCGCATCTCGCCGCCCAGAAAATATTCCACCGGCACGCGCCCGAGCAGCAGGTTGGCATCCGTGACCGTGACCTGCTCGCCTCCCAGCCCGTAGGCGATCGGCCCCGGATCCGCGCCCGCGCTCTGTGGACCGACTTTCAGCACCCCGCCGGTATCCAGCCACGCAATCGATCCGCCCCCCGCTCCCACTTCGGCCAGATCGACGGTCGCCGCACCCACGAAATAACCCCCGCCCTGCAGGATGCGCGAGATGTTGATCCCGGCGCCGAGTTCCTGTCCCGCCGACTGGCGAACCTCGCCGTTTTCAATCAGCCCCGCCTTGGCCGTAGTGCCCCCCATGTCGAACGAAATGATGTTCGTCCGCCCGGCAAGTTTGCCAAAATGGGCTGCGGCGATGACCCCCGCGGCCGGTCCCGATTCAACCACGCGGCAGGGCATCTGGGTGGCTTCCCGCCACGAAATGATCCCGCCGTTGGACTGCATCATGTGCAGCGGAACCTTGATACCCACTTCGTCCAGCGCCCCGCTCATGCGCTCGAGATAGGTCGACACGCTTGGCCCGAGGTACGCATTAACCACGGTGGTGCTCGTTCGCTCGTATTCCCGATACTGCGGGTAGATGTCGCTCGACAGGGTAATGAAACACTGCGGCAGCATCTCCCGCGCGATCTCGCCCGCGCGCTTTTCATGACTGGCGTTCTTGAACGAAAACAGAAAGCAGATTCCCAGCGCCTCGACGCCCGCCGCCGCCAGCTCCCGCAGCGCCTGTCGCAACGCCGCCTCGTCCAGAGGCCGTACCACCGCGCCGGCCGCATCGATGCGCTCGGGAATGCCAAAGGACAGGCGCCGCGGCACCAGCGGCGGAATCTTTTGATAGGACTGGTCGAACAGGCGGTAACGCTTGTGGCGCTGGATCTCGAGCAAGTCCCGGAAGCCTTCGGTCACCAGCAGCCCGGTACGGGCCCCCACCCCCTGCAGCACCACATTCGAGCACACGGTGGTGGCGTGCGTGAATTGACTCACGCGCGCAGGTTCCAGGCCAAGTTCGTCGCGCGCCCGGCGCACGCCGTTCAATACCGCCTCCGATGGATCGCGTGGCGTGGATGAGACCTTCAGCGTTTGAATCTGTCCGGTTTGCTCGTTCAGTATGACAAGGTCGGTGAACGTTCCACCCACATCCACCGCAAGACGGCATCTTTCTTCAGTCATCGACATCCCTGTGTGGCTGGTAGCCGGCGGGGTCCAGCCGCGGATTGTCAGCGGTCCGCGCTTCTGGGGAATGTTCGTTCTTCATCGAATACGCCGGTCCGCGTACGCAGCGTGACCGTCCCGCCTTCCCGGCCCAGCGCTTTACGCAACACCCCCGCGCGGGTTGCGCCCTCCTTGGTGTCGAAGACTTTCAGAACCTTCTCGCTGTCGTCGTGCGTCAGCAGCCATTTTTCCCGCGAGGCGTCGAACCGCAGCGTATATTTTCTTTTCATGTTTGAAATCCTCTGTCAGGAAACGGATTCCGTGCAAAAGGCTCGCCGGCTATTTTCCGAGATTGGGGAGCCAGGTGGCAAGCGGCGGATAGACGGCAATCGTTATGATCACGGCCATCAGGCAAATCCAGTATGGCGTGCAAGCCCGGAAGATTTCGCCGACCGAGGCCTCGAGCGGCAGCGCCGCCCGCACCGTGAACACCAGGATGCCGAACGGCGGGGTCAGCAGTCCCACCTCGATGGCGAGGATGCCGACGATTCCGAACGCGAGCGGATCGAAACCCAGCGCCATGGCAATCGGCGCGAACACCGGCACCGTGAGCAGGATGATGGAAATCGAGTCGATCAAAGTCCCGAGCACGAACCAGATGGCGACCATGATCGCGAGTATTTCATACGGCCCGAGCCCGCTGGTCAGGAAGAATTCCTTCGCCGCGCCGGTAATGCCGGTCATCGACAGCGTGCGCGAGTAGAGTTGCGCCGTAAAGAGCAGCAGCAGCAATGGCGCCGAGGTCCGCCCGACCGACAGCACCACCTCGAACATCTCTTTTACGCGCATGCCCTTGGCGATTGCAAGCACCAGCGCCAGCGCGGCACCCACGCCCGCGCCTTCCGTGGGCGTGAAAAAACCGAGCCAGATGCCGCCCAGAGTACCGAATACGAGCGCCAGCACGGCCATCGTGCTCCAGAACACGGCAGCGAGCGATGGCCCCGCCTCACCCGCCGCGGCAGCTGCGACCGCAGCTTCGGCACGCACGCGCCTCTGGTCAGTTCCCTCGCCGACCATTTCCGGCACCATGATGGCGACCCAGAAAATATAGAGGCAATAGAAAAACACGACAATGAAGCCCGGTATGATGCCGGCGATGAAAAGCTTGCCGATCGCCTGTTCGGTCAGCACGCCCCACACGATCATCAGCACCGAGGGCGGAATCAGCATGCCGAGGCACGCGCTGCCGGCGATGCACCCCAGCGCGAAACGGCGGTCGTAGCCGTTTTTCTTCATCTCCGGGTAAGCGATGCGCGAAAACGCAGCCGCGGCCGCAATCGAGACGCCGGTAACGAACGCGAACACGGCATTGGCAATTACCGTGGCGACCGCAAGCCGTCCGGGAATCCGGCGCGTAAGGCGGTTGATCAACGCGTAGAGATCGCTTGCCGCGCCGCACTTGCCGAGAAATTCCCCCATCAGCATGAACAGCGGGATTACCGCAAACACGTAGTCGCGCAGCGCCTCGTAGGCAGTGCTGCCAATGAAGGTATAGACGGCGTGGAAATCCCGGGTCATCAGGAAGATGCCGAGCACCGCGGTGGTTCCGAGCGCGACCGCGACGTGCACGCCGAAGAACACCACGGCGAGCAGCACGCCGATCAGGATCCACATGTCACCGATACCGAACATGGCGTACGGTTTATCTATGCCCGGATGTCAGTGCTGAGCGGCGCGCATCAGATCGCGCTGACCGTCGGACCAATGTGCGCCGGCCCGCGGCCCTGCATGCCGGCCTTGAAATGCTCGATCGCGTTGAGCACGTAGGACAACGCGGCAAGCCCCGTGCCGATCACGACGATGAAGCGCGCGGGCCACGAGGGAACGCGCAGCGCGCCCTCGCCTTCGAACTCGTTCGACATCCAGGAGTGGATCGCCGGATCGATTGCACCAAAGCACACCAGACCGAAGAAACCCAGGCCGAGTAATGCGCCGATGGCCATGACGTAGCTTTGCATCCGCGGCGGCATGCGCACGAGCAGGAAGTCGACGTTGATCATGCCGCCGCTGCGCACCGCGTAACCGGCCTGCAGGAAGCAGATCATGACGATCGAAATGGAAACCATCTCGGGGGTGCCCTTGAGCGGGCTGTTGAAAACGACGCGGCCGATGACGTCGGCAACGACGACGAAGGAAAGCAGGAAACCCAGCACCGCCGCGATGACCAGCAGGCACGTGGTGATCCAGTTATTCAGGCGCGTGACCATTGCGGCGGGCTTTTAGCGGCTTGTCAAAAACTGGCTCGTCACCCCGGCGCACGCCGGGGTCCAGAAAACATGCCTCAAGCGAATCAACCTTTCTGGATGCCGGCTTGCGCCGGCATGACGGAATTACGGATTGCTACTTGATCTGGTAGCGCAACGGCCACTTATGGCCGAGTTTCTCGGCTTCTTCGAGCGCGAGCTTCAGCACCTGGCTCGCCGGCAGCCCCTGCTTGTCGAGCTCGTCGGCCTTCTGCTGCGGCCACCCCTTCAGCGCGTTGGCCCAATCGTTGCGCGCGCTGTCGGTAATTTTCTTCACGGTCACGCCATTCTTGCGCAACTGCTCGAGTTGCTTGGGATAGTTTTCCAGGTTCACCGTACCCGTGCGTGCCTCGTACTCGCGTCCGACTTCGAGCAGGATATTCTGCACGTCCTTCGGCAGCTTGGCGAAGCGCGCCTTGTTGATCGTAAGCCCGTGCCAGGTGATCGCTCCGAAGCCGGTTTCAGTATAGAACTTGCCGATTTCGTAGAGCTTGAACTGCACCCAGGCCGAGGGGAACATGATCCAGCCGTTGTAGACCCCGGTCTGCATCGAGGTATACGCCTCCGGCAGCGAGGATTGCACCGGAACCGCACCCGCATACTCGAGCCATTTGAGATTCAGGCCGGCGCCGGCGAGTTTCCTGCCTTTCAGGTCCGCGACGGTGTTCCAGTCAAAGCTCGTGCCCAGGTTATAACCGTTATCGGCGATCAACCCGAGCAGCCGCTGGTTGAACTTGTCCTCCAGCACTTTGGACATGTACGGCACTTTGTCGTACACGGCGCGAGCAAGCTTGACGCTTACCACCGGGTCCATGGTGCCGAACGGCAGCATCACCTGGAACGCGTGCAGCGGTAAATTCGAAGGCTCGAAGCAAAAACAGAATCCGCCGATATCCACGATCCCCGACTGCACTCCCTCCAATACGTCCGCCACCTTGACGATCGAGCCGCCGTAGGCCTCGATGAATTCCACTTTGTGCTTGGTGCGCGCAGCGACGCGCTTGGCCACCTCGGGCACGAAATACGTGGTCATCAGGTTGACATAGGTCTGGACCGGTGGATGGCCAGAAGCGATGCGCAGTTTGATATCTTCCGCGCTGGCGGCCCTGGCGGCGAATAGCCCGCAGCCGATGAGCGCAGCTGTCAATGCGATGCGTGAAAATTTCATATGGTGCCTCCTTGCTTTTGGTTTAGAGGTGGATTCCGGACCGAAAACGCTGTTCTTTTTGTGGTTATTCATAGTCCCAACTTCGCGCCGGGCTGTCAATAGAAATCGTCAAGAAAACCAGGCCCGCCGGCCGTTGGCGCGCGCGCCAGCGCATTGTTATACTGGGCAATCCATTCCCTGAACCCACCCGGAGACGACCATGAAAACGAAGCGAAGCGCAGGCATGATCGGGCTCGGCATCATGGGCTCGGCGATGGCATCGAACCTGTTGCGGGCGGGATTTCGCGTCGTCGGCTACGACGTGCTGCCGGCAGCGCGGCGGGCGTTCGCGCGTGGGGGCGGCATCGCGGCGCGCTCGATCGCCGAGGTTGCACGCGCTGTGCCGATAGCCGTCACTTCACTGCCTTCGGTGGCTGCGCTCGAAGCCGTGGCGGGGGGGGGCGCCCCCCCCCCCCCCCCGACCCCCCGGCTGTTTTTTCAAAATTTTTTTCCGGGCCCCCCCCCCCCCCCCCCCGAACCAAAAAGTCTGGCTACGCTACTGCTTTAAGTTTTCGATAAAGGGCTGATGGGAAGAAGAGCACTGCTTAAAATCTAATACCTAAAAATTTAATGAAGTTAAGGCAATTTGATAGGCAAAAATATTCCGGATGCTTAGGCTACTGCTTTAAGTTTTCGATAAAGGGCTGATGGGAAGAAGAGCACTGCTTAAAATCTAATACCTAAAAATTTAATGAAGTTAAGGCAATTTGATAGGCAAAAATATTCCGGATGCTTAGTTTACTTGCCCATTTAAGGGAAAATTACCCCTAATTTCTCTTTTTCGTAATTTTCTTCTCCATATTAACTAAACTCCTTTTATTATGAGATTCTAACACGATCATCTAGTTTAATTCTGGCAGGAGGAACTTTCTTCTTAAGGCTTATTGGCTCAACTTCCTACATGTTATTATTTAAAAATATTGAAAAAGTAGAAATGAATTCTAATGTCTTACTAATTTACGTATCATACATATAATTTATGTTTGCAGATATACAAGGAATGGTTCCTAGTCAGTTGAGGACAATAACGGCTGTTCAAAATCTACCAGGAAGAGGAATTCCTCAAGATATAAATGAGCAAGCAAGTTTTTCCCAAAGAGAGGTTACTTTGCCAGAAGACCTTCAGGATTTCATAGTTTCTAATCAAAAATTTCCTGGTGGAGAGGATCTCTCTGTATCAACCCTTACAAAAACGGGTACTTATTGCTTATATATTATGATGCCTTGGCATTAAATAATCATAGTTTTATAATAGAATCTGAAAATTCTCTCCTACCAATTCTTTACACTAACTGAGGTTAACTTACCATATAAGAACACTTTTCATTAGATATATCGAAAATGTTCTCTAGGCACAGTGAATAATTGTAGTGCAACCATCCCTCCACCAGATACATCGATAAGAACACTGAATACTCCAGATATATTCAAAATTTTATCTGCTGAGACGAACAAAGACACAACAAATCCGCTGTGACACAATCCAGGAACGAACACTGATAGTGATTAATGATTTATAAGGCTTGCCTTTAGTTCGGTTACGTTCGCTTAACATTAAATTAAGTAATTTCTCATTCTTGACCAAGAGATTTGATATTCTGTCTGCGTTTGAACTTCTTGCCTATAAAAATCCTCTTCCTTTCTTAATTTCTCTCTTAATCAGAATCAGAATTTTATTTCTTTACTTTATTTTTATCTTTCGATTAGTTACTTTAAGGCAGTGGCGTAGCCAGTATACTTTGATTTGGGGGCTTGAGCCCCCCCCCGAATTTTTTTTGAAGTATTATACAATGGGCAAAGCCATGGAAGAGAAGGGAAAAAAAGAAAAATTTCAGTAAAATTTAACAAAAAATCATAAATTGTATTTTGTATTACTTAAAAACTTCAAAATTTTCTAAAGTTTCGGGGGGCTTCGCCCCCTTTAAAATTTATTTAATTCATTTTCTCTTTTACATTTTCAATTATCATCTTCTTTTATCTTTCCCCACATGATCAACATTCACTTCAATCTACAAGTTTTATTTTCTTCTTCTTTCCGTTGAAGCAGCTCTGAGAGAAGCAGCTGATCAACCATTTCTAATTATCAGACCTTGTTCTTTATTCAATAAGAAGTGTCCACTCTTTTTCAGATTTGTTTTTTCTTTCGATTTCAATTGATTTTCAGTTATTATTGACTTGATTAATATTTTTAATTTATTCCTCAGCTCTATAAATCAAAATCAAAATCATAAGTCATAATAAAGTAAAAGAAAATTGTCTCTCGAAGTGAAAAGGTTGTTTATAAATTATGTTAAAAAGTAGCAAGTATAGTAGAAAAGTTGAAAACTTGTAAGTGGAAATTGAGGGTGAAGGAGTGAACAGAAGTGGTCAAAAGCCGCACCGAAAAAGAAAGAAAAAAGCAAGCTCTATCAGATGGTGAAAAAATTGAAAGTGGAATGTGGTTCCTATCAAAAGATATGGGCAAATCATTATTTAGATGTAAGTATCGATCAGAGCAAAAAATCAGAGCAAGAGTCCAACCTAATTTTAACCAAAATTTCGACAAAGTTCTGTAAATTTTGAGCTTAATCACTTTAGAATATGTATACTAAATAGTTCTAAATAAAATTTTAATGGAAAAAAACTGGTTATTATAAATATTTATAAATATTACACATTGAAAATATGTTTTTTGGAGAATCAGTACATGAAATAATGTCTCATAAAAGCTATGATAAGCTATGATAGGCTCAAATTGAGACTTGAAACAGAAAAAAGTTATATAAATTTAAAAGTTTTAATTCAATCCGTAAATTTTGGAAATAAATTGATCTAATTTCTGAGAGAAATATTTAAAATGTTATTACTTCTACATTCTCCTTTTTTAATTACCAACATTTTAACTATTTTTTCAAATCGAGGGCTAATTTCCTCTTTCCCGCCACTTTTCATTTTTTTATTTTCTTTTATTTTCAATCTTATTTCTCTTTACTTTTGAATTATTTATGACTTTTCTTTTATTCATATTGTGTTTTTACCACCTTGGGTGCTTTTAAATAAGCATGGTAAGTTTTCTTGCTTTTATATAAATAAGCATGCTTTTAATGAAAAAATTGGCAGCTTTTTAAGAAAATTACAATGCTTTTGAGCATTTTCAAATAATTAAATGATCTGCCAATAAACAATCTTTATGATAGAATGTATGCTAGAATTGCTTTATAAATGGTACAAATCCAAAATAACTTAAAATTGAGAAAAACTATATATATATTTAATTGAAACCTTTAATTTAATTAAAATTTTGGCTAGGTTTCTAAGCCCTACCCGTGAATTTTATTAAGTTTTCCTCAAAAATGGCTTTATAATCTGCGAATAAACAAAATATCATCTCTTAAAACTATCAAATTTTTACTTGAAAATTTACACTAAAATTTCAAAATTTCTCGAGCGTCGGGTGGTTCCGCTCCCCCCCCCCCCCCCCCCCCCCCCCCCCGTTTTCCTATTTTTTTTTTGTATGCTACATCCCTCTCCCCTCCCCCCCCCCCACCACCCC
>Ga0080064_1007595_pt1 | contig 10841 bp, 2 predicted proteins | sample Subgrocontami54m_FD_69260 | JGI IMG/M metagenome (GOLD analysis project Ga0080064, IMG submission 69260) | Subsurface groundwater microbial communities from S. Glens Falls, New York, USA - GMW46 contaminated, 5.4 m (SPADES assembly) (version 2) ... | reverse complement strand
TCCACCTTTATTATAATCCCAGGCCACCTGGGATGCAGAACGAACATAATTAAATACTCTTAGCTGGTCTATTTTTCCGTTAAAAGAGTAGGAAAGATCATCAGCATCCCCGATATATGTCTTAGGGCTTGCTCCAAAGGTGATAGATGCAGCTGATACAGCTGATCCAAGTAATTTTCCATCAACATAATAGGTAGCAGTTTTGGTGGAGTTATTCCAGGTAGCTGCAATATGATACCATCGTTTATTTTCAGTAAGATTATGGGTAACTTCTACATAATCTTGCCCACCCACATTATCTGATATCCAAAAACATATTTCTCCTACATCACAACCTAAAACAGTGCTTCGGTTGATTACCAAACCCCACCCTCCCCATTGAGAACCAACCTTAGCATTCCAGATAAGCCATTGATTGGTGGCAGTAACATCATTTAAGTAGATCCAACCTTCCACAGTAAAAGTAGTCCCATCTAAATTACTTCTACTGGTAACCTCTGTATATTCAGTTCCACCAGCCATGCTGATTGCTGAACCAATTTTTCCTGTACTCCAAGTTGGACTATTGGTTAAAGTACCTGTATTTGCATTACCAGAGGTATCATTTGCAGAAGTTCCCTGATTTTCGTCAAACTTCCATTCTCCAACTGGGGAGGCGCAGGAGGTGGAGTCGCCGGGGATACAATATTCCTGATTTGCAGCCTGGACTTGATAGGATGAATTATCAGATAAAGCTCCTAAAACTTGGGCTTGGCCCCTATTCATATCTATTTTTACCTGATCCGCAGTTAAGGCATAGTTATATATTTTTGGTTCATCAATTTTGCCACTCCATAATCTATCTGGATTGCCGTTTGCATCATTTCCAATCCGTGCGCTTAGTGTGGTATTTGAAATAGCTCCAGTTTGTGTATCAGAATCAACTAATAAGCCATCTATATAAAGTTTTGTTGTTGATCCATCGTATGTTCCTATTAGATGATGCCAAGCTCCATCATGGACAGTTTGGGTACTGGTAGAACAAACGTTGGAATTAGAAGAGTTATTGATACAAAAAAGCGGTCCACTTGCGTGTACCCCTAAGAGATATGATGCATCTACACCACCTGTACTCCACTTAGCGATAATCTCTCTATAATTTGCTGGAGTTGCAGTAGTATTAATCCAGGCAGAGAGGGTAATATTACCTGTTATCTTTAAGGCAGTCAGATCACCAATATTTACAAAATCATCAGTTCCGTCAAAACTCAAAGCTTTTCCAAATTTGCCGGAGTTGGTCCAGCCGGAGGTGGAGGTAGCAGGGGAGGCCATTCCGCTTAGCGAGCCTTGCAAGGTCGAACCTTGCGAGCCTGAATTGTTGGCAGTGGTGGAATAGCCTTCATCAAATTTCCAGTATCCAACAGCAGACCCAACAGGGGAGCCAGGCGCAGGATGCCCGGCGTTCATATCCTCTGTAATCTGCTTTGCAGATCTGGCATAGTCAAAGAACCTAAAGTCGTCAATCTTACCGTCAAAGTTATCCGTGGTTGTACCTCCAATAAGCAGGTTATTGGCATCTGCTGCAATTGAGCCCACCCCGTTTGTGCTTGAACCTCTATTGACTCCATTAATATATATTGTGATTTCGTCATCAGCATCGTCATCATAGGTTACTACAATGTGATTCCAGGTACTGGTTGTGATGGCTGTGGAAATATTAAGCGTAGCATCTGTGGTTGCCAAATCCAAACTGGCTTCAACGTCGAGATTGGATCCAGATAGTGTATCTACCCTAAGATAAGTGGTTGCACCTTTTTGGTAAACTTGTCCGCCCGAGCCTTCACCGGCTGTATCCGCATAAACCCAGGATTCAAAAGTATGCGCTCCGGCAGTGTTTAAATCTATGGCAGTGGCGTTGGTAACTGTTGTAACATCATCTGTGCCGTCATAATTTAAGGAAGATCCGAATTTCCCTGATGTCCAAGTGGCTCCAGAGATACTCCCGGTATTGGCATTGCCAGATGCATCATTAGCAGAAGTGCCGGTATTTTCATCCATTTTCCAATACCCAACCGGCCCCGGGGCAAAGTTATATAGAGCAGATGCTTCTGCAGAGGAGAGAGCTCTATTATAAATTCTAACTTCATCCATAGTGCCGTTAAAATCAGAAAAAGTACATCCTTCCCTGCAACCTAACTGGAAAGATTCTGCAGTAACTGTGGTAGCAGATAAATTATCTCTATCAATAGTGCTGGTATTAAGGACTCCATCTGTGTAAATTTTTACTCCCGCACCTGTGGATGAACCATCATAAGTAACTACTACATGATGCCAGGTATTATCTCTGGCGCTAATATTTCCAGTCACATCAATAGCACTGGTAGTTTGGTGGTTAGCCAGATGAAAGGTTGGGTAGCCACTGGCACTAAGCGATGAACCATATCCTTCACCAGCAACATTATTATCCCATTTGGCAATCACAAACTCTGCTTCTGCTCCTGAGGCAGTTTTGACCCAGTAAGCCATAGTGAAAGGATCAGTTCTTTCAAAATCTAATACATCACCCATAGATGCATAATCTCCTGTCCCATCAAAGGTCATGCCATTGCCAAATTTTCCCACCACATCATCTACATTTCCATTCCAGGTACCACTTCTGCCGTTACCAGAAGAATCAAGAGATGGAGTTGCAGTTTCCTCTAATTTCCAATATCCCACCAGGCCATTAGAAAGTGCAGCAGCATTATTTTGGGGATCAGAGCCTATGGTAGAAGAAGCACCTTTAACAGATCCGCGGGAGTTATAGTCTGTTAAAACTTGCGCAGCAGACCGGGCATAGTTATAGATTTTTGGCTCATCTATAAATCCTTTAAAGAACCAAGTGTCTGTACTTCCTTTTTTACCAATTACTTTATAGGTAGAGCCTAAATTTGGCGACATAGATACAGATGACCCATCTGCTTTTCCGTCAATATAAAGCTGGATGGTGTTTGCACTATTCACAACTCCTACAAAATGCCATTTACCATCAGTGATTGTTGTAGTAGAGGTAGCTCCTGCTACATTCGAAAGATCAAAAGCAAGCTGGTTGCTAGTGTTGATAAATAGCCATGCCCCGTCATTAGATGTTCCAGCATCGTTACCCCACATAAAAATTTGTTTTCTGGCTCCTGTATCAGTTGTTCTAACCCAGGCAAAAGCAGAAAATGAACCAGTACCAGTGGTGGGAGCGCTTGTCATCAAGACATGATCATTAGTTCCGTCAAAAAATAAGCACTTTCCCGAAACACATTGGTCTTCTGTCTGCCAGGTAGGACCAGAGGTTAAGGTTCCGTCATTATTATTTGTTGTAGAATCTTGAGCCGTGGTGCCAGTTCCATCATCAAATTTCCAGTAAGCTACTGGGGATGGGGCTTTTTCTTCCGAGGCAGGGGCAGCCACTGTTGGTTCGGTGGCAGCATATTTTCTGACAAACCAGAAATCATACGTCCCATCTGCATTAAAGGTTCTTAACCCATATGATCCAGAGGTATAATCAGAATTAGAAGCAGTGGCATCGGTGGTTCTTTGGAAAGTTGCCTTAATAGTTCCAGAAGTAAATGCGCCTTTAATTAAATAATAGGTGCCTTCAGTAAACGTTATGGCGGTATTTATTAAGTGGGAGGTAGTAAATTTTTCTACATCTACCTTTTGGGCAGAAGACACATCGCCGTACTGGGCAACGTAGCCGGTGTTTGAAGAGCCAACCGTAGACTGAAACCCCAATACACCTACTAAATCATCTCCTGCTCCCTTATTAGTGTATGCCGCCCTGGCCTCCACCACATAAGAGGAGAGGGTTTTTTGTGAGGTTGGGGCAATTACTCCATTGCCAGCGGCTACCCCAGTTACAGTTAAAATACCACCAGAGACTGATACAGAACCACTAGTTATAGTATAGTTTGATGCAGTGTTGGTAGAGAAATCGTCAAAATATTCAAACACGCTGTTGCCATTTTGCGCGCTTGCAGCAGAAGGGTTGCCATAATAAAGATATAAAGTGTTACCTGTCGTGTTGATAGCAGGTACTTTGGTCCAAATAGCAGTGGTGGTAGTGTTACAAGCATTAGTACCTGTTTCTATCCAGTAAGACAGAAGCTTACTATTTAGATCAATGATTCTAATATCATCACAATCAGACTGCATCTTTCCAGCTGTGATTAAGGTGGCGGTATCAAGTGTAATCATGACTTGGAAATCAGTTTGAGCAGAGCCAGAATTGGTGAGGGCGACATTCTGTCGGTATGTAAAGTTATCATCAAACCAGGCAGCTTTGGCCTGTTCTGGATTTCGAAAGGTGGAAAGGGCCAACGGGACAAGCACCACCAAAATTGCACCAAGCAACACCTGGAAATATGCCCGCTTCTTTCCTTTTAGATTTCTCCAAAATAAAATTGTATTTAGTATTTTGTATATGGTATTTAGTATCCTCATAAATTTCTAATTCTTAATTTTTAATTTCTATTCAAATTATAATAATCAAATTTTCAAACGGCTCGATCGTTTTGTCCCGTCATTGCGAACCCGCTAAGCGGGTGAAGCAATCTCATCGTAAAGATCATTAAAATCTGGATTCTTCTTTTTAATAAGGTTAATTTTATTTTTCCTAGATCCACCTTTGATTTGTTTTTCTCTTTTAATCGCCTCATTAATATCTTCATGTACTTCATAATACACCAGTTTGTTTATGTTATATTTTGCAGTAAAACCAGGAACAACTTTATTTTTATGTTGCCATATTCGATGTACAAGGTTAGCACAGACTCCCGTATACAATACAGAGTTTCCTTTATTTGTCATGATGTAAATATATGATTGTTTTATAGAGATTGCTTCGTTTCACTCGCAATGACGAGTGTAGCAGTTCGTTCTTCTAAATCGTATTTCTTGGTTGTTTGTACATTAGAAAATTGGTTATTCATTAAAAATTAAAAATTTGAAATTAAAAATTGTTACCTCGTCTCCACAATCCACCAGTTAAAAGAGATTTGGCCTGGTGTTGGACTTGGAATGGCAACATCAAAGCTTTTTCCATCCTGGACGTTAATAACAGCAAGTGGTTTATCAGTTGCGCTTGTTGGCGTAATAAAAACCTTCGCTGTCTTTGTTGCAGCAGAGGTTTTAATCGTTACTTTGGTTGTAAAGGCAGGGATATTGCCACTTCCAATTGAAGTATTTGCAAGTTTTGCCGATGAAGTTGCAGTTGCTGACGCGCTTGCGCTAAGAACCGTTGCAGATGGTGTTGCAATTGGTGGATCTGTAATGACCAGTTTTTGGGTTGTTACTTTTTCGGTTTCAACTTCTTTTACAGCAATGGTACCAACGCTTTCAATATTACCTTTGGTATCAATACGGATCTTTCCAGCTAAGATGTCAACACCTCCAAGACCGAGGTTTTGCAGTTTCAGATCACCTGCAAAGCTGTTAATGGTTGCTTCCATGCCGTCAATGGTGAGAAGTCCTGCATTAATGGTGCCAGTAATACCAACATCACTCAAGGTTGTTCGTCCAGAAACAGTAAGTGTGCCGGCAAGCGCCGCGCTATCACTTGCAAATTGAGAGTTGAGAGTTGAGAGTTGAGAAATATCCGCTAAGAGCTCGGCGGAAGATGATGCAGGTGTGAGTTTGGAATTGAGAATATCAACAAGGATTGCAGAACTGCTTGCCTGGCTCAGCGACGCCGAATCTGTTCCTATAACCACCCCTTGCAGAGCGTCTAGACGAGTGCTAATAGAATCAACTTTTTCAAGTAGGTCTTTAAATAATGGATCCTCTGCCAGGGATAATCCTTGCAAGGTCCAACCTTGCGAGGCTAAAGTTGCAGAAGGAGAGGCTGTCTGCGCGCTTTCGGAAGCGTTTGCGTCAGCGTTTAGATTATTAGCATTTAGTGTATAGTTAAGATTCGCCAAACTAGACGCTATGTCACTAGACGCTAGACGCTGCATTTCGCCGCCAGCTGTGAAGACAAGCGTTGGATCATGCCATGAGATGTTAACAAATGTCATGATTTTCCCTTGACAGATTGTTTCACCTTCCAGGTGTGCCGCAGGCGCAACCTCACCTGGAAGGTGGGATACGGAACAGGAGAATGCTTCAAGCGCTTTACCAATAACAACGCCAGGCTTTGTGGCTTTCATAGCAAGACCTGGAATGGTTGAGGAGGTAAGGTAATCACCAATCTTAATTGCACCGTTTTCGGTTGTTACTTTGACAGCAATATGTCCAAGCGTTCCAACGTTGGCAAAGTTTGGATCATTGTGTCTGTTTTGATCTGGATTGTTATAGCCTGTACCTTTGTCTTGTGTCGTAACGACACCAACGATTGCTGGTGCATATGGCATGCTACTTTTAGTAACCCGTCCTGTGCCTGCAATTGGGCTTTCTTGTTGACTATCAATCATCATGACATCTCCTGGTTGTGCGCCTGTTGCTCCTTGGTAGAAGTACTCGGAATAATCTGCAATGCCAGCACTTGTGGAGTTAAAGGTAAAGGTGTTACCGCCTGACCTGATCCAGAGGCGTCCATTTGTTGCACCACTTCCTTGATTACCAATAGCAAATTCACCATCTGCAAGAAGTGTTGGAAGCGTGCTGCCGTTATCGCCAAACTTGACAACTGTTCCAGCAACATCAAGCATTCTGCTTGGGCTTGATGTACCAATACCAACGTTGCCAGCAGAGGTAACGGTAAAGGTTGTTCCAGCATTTTGATTTACTTGCAGCCGTTGGACTGGATTTGTATGTCCAATGCCAAGGTTGCCATTAAATCTCATTCCTTCAGCTCCTCCTGTAACAAAGCCAATGGCGTTTCCTGTTGGTCTCCACAAACCAGTATCTGCGTCGCCTGTGAAGCTATAGCTTGGCGCAGCAGCTGTTCCAACTGGTACAAAGAGTGGGTTTCCAGCTAATGATGCGCCACCGCCATTAACAGAAAGAGTAACAGTTCCAGCTGACCCGCCAACAATGCCGGTAGTAGCACTGCCATCTGCATAGAAACCATTAAGGGTATTACCAGCTGGTTGTATGCCAGGTACTGATGAACTGCTATTGTCGATGGTTACCTGTCCCCGTACCTGTAATTTTGTTGTCGGCGTACTCGTCCCAATCCCCACATTCCCATTTACCGCCAACCCCTGACTTGGGGCTGTTGCCACTGTTCCTGCCCCAAACCCAATGACAGCATTTCCATTTATCTGAAGTGTTGCGCCAGGAGTTGTAACGCCAATACCAACATTCCCTGCGCCATTTTCTGTGACAAATGCATATTTGTTTGTAACAGTACCAGCACCAGTTGGTGCTGCAATGTAGTTGCCATACCAATTGGTAACAGTACCAGCAGTTGCAGTAAGACCAGTGTAGTTGCCATAGACATTTGCAGCACTCACTCCAGTACCAGAAACATTAATCGTTGGCATGCTGTAGACGTTATACAAGTTGTGTCCAAGATTGTTTGTCGAGGAGGATACTGTTGGTGTTACCTGGAACGCATAGCTTGTTGCCGCTGATGTTGTTGTGCTATTTTGTGGTGCAACAATTACTCCTCCTGTGCCGTATGTTTGGAGTGTTAAGTCGTTGTTGCCGTATGATGGGCCAGCTTGAATATAGAGTGGGGCACTACTCTTTATATAGCTTGCTGTTGGGTTGGTAAAGTTAATGTCATAGGCAATTGCCACGTCCCCAGGAGAGGTAAAGTTGACTGGAAGAGACGCAGTGACCGCAGTTTCAGAAACAGAGAAGAGGGAAGTACCATTGTCTGTGATATTGAAGAGATTACCAATGTTTCCATAGGCACCAATATTAATCTTGAACAAATCTCCTGTTGCTGTTGTTGCAGCACCTGGTGTCCAGTCAATGGAAGCAAGTTGACCACTTGAGAAGGATGTTGCAGTAGAGGAGAGTGATAACAAACTTCCAGAAGACAATTGTGATCCTGTCATAAGAATGCCATTACCAGTTGTGACTCCAGAGACAACGTGCAAAGCGCCTCCTGGGCTTGTTGTCCCAATACCAACATTTCCAGAAACCGCAAAGCCATTTGTCGGTCCAGTAAGGGATTGGGAACCATAGCCAATTAATCCATTGCCTGCAACCTGTAAAGATGCTGATGGATTCGTCGTTCCTATACCAAGATTGCCAGATACCGCCAACCCATTACTTGGCGCTGTTGCCACTGTTCCTGCCCCAAAACCAATCACGGCATTTCCCGCAATCTGCAGTGTTGCACCAGGAGTTGAGGTGCCGATGCCCACGTTGCCAGAGACAGCAAGGCCGTTTGCCGGCGCAGTTGAAGTAGCGCCTGCATACGAACCAATGGCAAGGCCGCCATCTCCTTGGAACGCAAACCTGTCGGTGCCACCGCTGTTTAAGGTAAGAATTCTACTGCTTGCATTCGTTGCACCAATTTTTATCAGAGCGCCTCGTATTGTTCCAGAACTGCTGGTATTTTCTAATGCTGTAATGTATGAAGCTGATCCTGCGCTACTCCATGCAATACTGAGTCCTCCACCAGTTACTCCCGCACCAGATTGGTCAGTAATATTACTTGCTGTATTGGCAAGACCATCAAAAGGACTTGCAGTCCCAATGCCAATTCTTCCACTGACAATTAGACTATTGGCTGTTCCTGCTGCTGATGCTCCTGCATACGTGCCAATTGCTACACTCCCAGCTATATCTAATTTATTTACTGGGTTTGTTACTCCAATCCCCACGTTGCCTCCAACCGCTAACCCATTCGTTGGCGCTGTTACCGCAGGTGCAGCTCCAAACCCAATGACAGCATTTCCCGCAATCTGCAGTGTTGCCCCAGGTGTACTTGTTCCGATGCCGACATTGCCCCCATATGCAATAGTCATGCGATTGTTTGCCCCATTTGTTTGGAAGAAGATATCACCTGCATTTCCACCAGTTGCAGCGCCAGATCGAAGTGTTAAATCTCCACTTCTCCCAGAGGTAGTGGTTCCAGATGCCAGAAGTAATGCCCCTGATGCTCCAGAGGAGGATCCCCCAGCACCCGTAATTAAACTGATAGCCCCACCGTTAAGCGTGGCATTAGGTGTTCCACCAGTAATAGTAATTGCTCCCCCAGTGCCAGAGGCTGCTTGGGGTCCTTGAGTTCCACCGGTGATAGTGATGTTACCCCCGGAGCCGGAAGCATTAGTTCCTGCATTATCTCCCAGGATTTGAATATGGCCTGCTTGTTGACCATTACCCCTGCCAACTCCTCCAAGGATGACGTCTCCTGATGCTGCGGTATTGTTGAAAGCAGCACCCCCTGTAATAGTGACATTCCCTCCTGCCACGCTACCCGCTCCTGCTGCACCACCAGTGATGGTGACAGTACCTGCAGCCCCGGAAGATGACCCTCCAGTGCCAGCAGTTAAAGATATAGCCCCACCTGCACCTGTAGCCCCACCAACACCAGCTGTTAATGTGATTGGGCCACCACCTCCAGAGCCAGAACCAGGGGTACCAATGACATGAAGTGTTCCCGTAGGCCCTGTTGTCCCAATTCCCACATTGCCATTATCCAAAACAGCCAGGCCAAAGGCACCGGCGGAGGATTGGGTTAAGAGGTTTACCCCAGTGGAGGATCCTGTACCAAACAGATTGAGCTTGGCAATGGGATTAACAGTGCCGATACCAAGGTTACCTTGTTGAATTCTCATAGCTTCTGACAAAGTTGTCAGGGCAGCGTTAGTTGGAGTAGAAAAGGCTATAAAACCACCGCCATTAGCTTGAGTATTCTGAACCTCAATACGGCCGGCAGTATAGGCCGTAGGAGTGGCTCCAGAGACAGTTAGAGCAAAATTTAAGGCTCCTGAATAACCCCCAGCTAAAGTATTATTAATTGTAATTCCACCAGTAGAATTACTTGCAGATCTGGATACTGTTAAAAGATCACTTGGCCCCGTTGTCCCAATCCCCACATTGCCAGTAGTCCTGTCAATTACCATATTGGTTTGATTTAGAGAAGTACTTGCATTATTAGATCTAAACCTGAGTTTATCTCCAGTTTGGTCAAAATCAATTCCTACATAAGGAAGTCCGTTTGAAGTATGAGCAAAAGATAGCGCTCCTCCCTGGATTGAAAGTTTATCTCCAGGGCTTGTTGTCCCAATCCCCACATTACCTGCAACTGCTAACCCATTACTTGGCGCTGTTGCCACTGTTCCTGCCCCAAAACCAATCACGGCATTTCCCGCAATCTGCAGTTTTGCTCCAGGTGTCGAGGTGCCGATGCCAACATTTCCCGAACTCATGGCCAGATAAGTCTCGCCATCAAACCTGGAAGTCCCCGAATCTACCCACAGGGCATAGTTGTTGGCTAAAGTGACAGATGATCCAGCTACCGGAGCACCTGCTATGTAAGCAGTAGCTGCATTATCTACTATCACAGCCCCGCCGGATTGGTTAACAGTAATCGCTCCCAAAGATAAGCCGGATATTCCAGGAGTAGCAGTGACTTGGGTGGTCTTGCCAAGCGTTATAGTACTTGCTCTTCCAAAGAATGTATGGTAATTAGTTCCGGCTACGTTGTTAAGCGTGGAGTTACCGCCAGCAGCAACTCCTGATACTGAAACCAGCAAACCCTTTGTATCGCCTGACGTAGGCTGTACCGCAGAAATACCTGCTACATCATTGAAGGTATTAGCTAGAGAATGGTTGTTAGCGATACTAATTTGCCCGATGTTTATGCCGGAGATGCCCGGAGTATCTGTGAAAGTTGTTGTATCTTGATTATGGCCAAACGTATGAGGTTGTATCAAAATACTGGCATAGTCGTCAGTTACGCCATCAAAGTCTGCGTTAACAGTTTCACT
>Ga0080064_1007593_pt1 | contig 10845 bp, 9 predicted proteins | sample Subgrocontami54m_FD_69260 | JGI IMG/M metagenome (GOLD analysis project Ga0080064, IMG submission 69260) | Subsurface groundwater microbial communities from S. Glens Falls, New York, USA - GMW46 contaminated, 5.4 m (SPADES assembly) (version 2) ... | reverse complement strand
GCGCGCCTCTTTCACCGCGCTGCGAGACATGCTAAGAAATAATACCCACCCCTTCCTAATCCTTTTCGGCACAGGCTGGGGACTGACTGAAGCAATATTTTCACAAGCAAACTACGTCCTCGAAGCGATTGAGGGAACCCACGGCTATAACCACCTGTCGGTCAGATCGGCCGCGGCCATCGTTCTGGATCGCTTGTTGGGACAATCCTGATCAAAGGAGATAAGAATGGATATCATAGGCAAAATTGAAGCGGAACAATCAAAAAAGGAAATTCCGGCGCTGCGGGCCGGCGAGACCGTTAAAGTTCACGTCAAAGTGGTGGAGGGCGAAAAGGAGCGGACGCAGATCTTTGAAGGGATCGTCATCGCTCTATCGGGCAGCGGCAGCCGCGCGATGTTTACCGTGCGCAAGATTTCCTACGGAGTGGGCGTAGAGCGCATCTTTCCGATTCACTCCCCCCGTATCGAGAAGGTCGAAGTGGTCTCGCGGGGAAAAGTGCGACGGGCCAAGCTCTATTACTTACGGGAGCGATCCGGCAAGGCGGCAAGACTTTTTAGTGAAGAGGGTTCCAGGCATTGAGCCGGCCGGATTAATCGCCGCCTAAAATCAGTCCCGTCCCTTCAAACACGGCGCCGGGGTGGATCATCAACTCGCCGACTTTCGCTTCACCCTGGAAGTGACCGCCCGATAGAATTTCAAAGCAACCGATCACCTGGACATTACCGGTCAGCTTTCCTTCCAACTTCAGATGGCGGGCCGAAATCTGCGCATCGACTACCGCGTTTGGCCCCACGACCAGCAAGTCCGTGGCTTTAATCTCGCCGCTGAAACGACTGTCGATCTTGACCGGAAGGTTGTAACTGAGTTTTCCCGAAATCGAAGAGTCCGGGAAAAGCACCGTTCTGGGCGCGTTGCTCTGAATGAACGATGGATTTTCTTTGTCGGCTGCGTCGGTCACTCTGGTATTACCCCGTTAAATTAGAGCAAGCATATCATCGACAGGCCGCTGACGAAAGCAGCACACGACCGGGCTACAATCGTGCGATATTGTTGTGCTAACATATCGGCATGGATCTTTTCGAATCGACACCGTCTTCGTCACGCGGTTTTGCCCAGCCGCTGGCGGACAGAATGCGTCCGAGAACTTTGGATGAGTTCATCGGCCAGGAGCATTTGCTGGGTCCCGGAAAACTCCTGACGGGCATGACCGGCGCGGGCCGGTTACACTCCTTGATCTTGTGGGGCCCGCCGGGCAGCGGCAAGACCACGCTGGCGTTAATCCTCGCGAGATCCGCGGGCGCCGCCTGCGTGCATTTCTCCGCGGTGACTTCCGGCGTCAAGGATCTCAGGAAAATCATTCAGGAGGCGGAGGAGCTTCAACGTCTGGGCAAACCCACGGTGCTGTTCGTCGACGAGATCCATCACTTCAACAAAGGGCAGCAGGATAATTTTCTGCCGCATGTCGAGCGCGGCACGCTGGTCCTCATCGGCGCCACCACAGAGAATCCGTCCTTCGAAGTGATCTCTCCCCTGCTGTCGCGCTGCCAGGTTTTGGTCCTGCAGCCCCTCTCCGCCGGCCATGTGGGAACGATCATCGACCGCGCGCTCAACGACCGGGAGCGCGGTCTGGGAAAATCCGAGTTGAGCTTGACCGCTGATGCGCGCGATTTTTTGATTCAACAGTCTCAAGGCGACTGCCGCGTCGCTTTAAACGGCCTGGAAACCGCCGCGGCGCTGGCGAGTCGGGACAGCGCAAAGATCATCGAATCGAGCCACCTGCAAGTCGCGCTGCAAAGAAAGCCGCTGCAATACGACAAGGCCGGCGAGGAGCACTACAACGTCATCTCCGCTTTCATCAAGAGCCTGCGCGGCAGCGATGCGGATGCCGCGCTTTATTGGATGATGCGCATGATCGAAGCCGGCGAAGATCCGCTGTTCATCGCCCGGCGCATGGTCATCTTCGCCGCCGAAGACATCGGCAACGCCGATCCCCAGGCGCTTCAGGTCGCGATAGCCGCCAAAGATGCCGACCATTTCGTTGGCTTACCGGAAGGAAGAATTCCGCTGGCCCAGGCCGTGACGTATTTGGCCACCGCGCCGAAATCAAACGCCTCATACACGGCGATGCTCGCCGCCGCCAAAGATGTCGAAGAGAAAGGTGCCCTGCCGGTGCCCCTTCACCTGCGCAACGCACCCACGGCGCTGATGGAAACACTCGGCTACGGCAAAGACTACAAGTACGCCCACAACTACGCGGACTCTATCGTCACGCAGGAGCATCTACCGAAGGAACTGGCGGGAAGGAAGTATTACTCGCCGTCGGAGTCGGGCTATGAGAAAGAGATCAAAGAGCGGCTCCGGTCTTGGGAGCAGAAGAAAAAGGCAGAGAACGTTTAGCTCTGGCGCGCGAGCTGCCGGCGGATGTACTGGCCCGCGCAAGCTTCCGTGACCCTGGCACGAGGTTCACCCTCGGGCCATTCCATCACGACGTTACCGCGAACAACGGTCATCACCGGCCAGCCGGTCACATCCCAGCCTTCGTAGATAGACCAGGGCGTCACCGTATGAAGAATATCCTTGGTGATTTTTGCCCGGCGCGCTAAATCGACGACCACCAAATCCGCATCGGCTCCCGGCATAATTGCGCCTTTTCGCGGATAGAGGCCAAAAATCTTTGCCGGGTTTTCACTGGCAACCTGCGCCAGCCGCTCGATGGTGATTCGCCCCTTGTTCACGCCTTCGCTCAACATCATCGGAAACATTCCCTCGACCCGGGACGGAAAACCGCTGACGGTGGTCCAGACGTTCCCGGTCTCCATGGCTTCGCGTGGCCTCGTATGCGCGACATGGTCACTGCCGATGCAATCAATATCTCCGGAGGCGAGCGCTCGCCAGAGCGCCTCGTGTGTGGAGTGATCGCGCAGCGGGACGTTGATTTTCCAGGCATCCTTGTTTAGCACGAGGTAATGAGTGCCGATCTCGCTGTAGACCACCGCGCCTTCGGCCTTGGCTTTTTTAAGCTCGTCGATGGTTTCCTTCGCCGTCACATGGATGACGTAGACCGGACAGCCGGTAATCCTCGCATAATATAAATAAGCCCTCGCATGGCCCGCTTCGGTGAACCACGGTGAACGATCGTCCCACGCGCCCATATCTGTGCGCCCGTCCGCCATGAGTTGCTTCTGTAAGACAGCGGCGATCTCCCAATTCTCGCAATGCATCAGCGCAATCGCCGGCGCGCCAAGTTTCGCGACGGCGGCAAAGGTCGAGTAAACACTACCGTCATCAAAGGCGTAGGCGGGCCAGGATGGTTTCCAGGGTCCTTGCATCTGCAAGTGCAATTTGAATGAAGTGATGCCGTGTTCTTGCGCCAGGAAAGGAATCTCCGCGACATGCTCGTCGGTCCCCAAAATCGGCGTCAGAAAAAAATCAATGACCGCCGATCGAGAGGCTTCGTAGAACGACGGCATCGCTTGAGTGAACGTCGGGATGTCTGCCGGTCCCTTAACTTTGTCCGCTCCGCCGGTGATCGCGAGGCTGACAAGCTGCATGCCCCAGGTCGTTACTCCCGAGGCTGCCGCCGCCTTCGTCTCGGAACGGAAATCATCCGCCAGCGCGCGATGCCCCCCCAGGTGCACCTCGGGATCGATCACGCCGAGAAGCAAATATTTACCGCCGAGATCGATCTGCCGCTCTGCCTCCGGCAAAAACGAATCTTCTCCGACGGCAACGATCTTACCGTCGAGAATAGCCACCCCGCCCTTAACGGTGCCGCCGGGGGTTACGACTAAACCGTTTTTAAAAACCAGGTCGGCTACGCTCTTCGCCATCGAGCTATTTCCTGAAGCGTTTTTCGTCGGAGGCGACAGTGGCGAACGACAATACCTCGTCGAGTCATTTCGGCTCGGTGTATCTTCGAATCGTGCTTTTCACCTCGGCGGGCGCCTGGACTAACTTGCTTATGAGTTTGTCAGCCTCTCCACCCACCTGGAATGCCGGATCGGAGCGGGTCACTTTTTTGAACTCCTGAATAAACTCCTGATCCTTAATCATCTGGGCGAAACCTTGCCGCAGCGCAGTGACCGCTTCCGCGGGCGTGCCGGGGGAAACTTTGGCAACCCGCTGCATCGCGTGGGTGAGGTTGATGGTTTTCAAACTTTCCCACAAGGGGCCGGTCCCAAGCTTGCCGAAGATCTGTCGATAGAGCTGCGAGAAAGACGGCAAATCGGCCGCTTCGGAGCTCTGCCTAAACTCTCCGTCCACGGTGACAAGCTCGTCGGCATAGACGGGAATCACGAGCCCATCCTTCACCATACGGGGTTGAACCTGGGAGCGGTAGCCGGGCGTCCCCTCGGTGAAAAACTGGATTTCGTTTCGTTCCACCGCCAAGCGCGCATCCGAGTTGGAGTTGTACCCGGTCACATACTGGTGCGGCACACCGAGGAGGTCGAGCTGAAGCCGAAAGCGCACGTCTTTGGCGCTGTTGAGGCTCAAGCCGCCCGCCTTAAGCCCCTTTGCCTTGACGATGTCCTTGGGCTCATGGATGCCCGGCGCGACGTCCTTCCGAATATACGCCACTGCGACCCCTTCGATACTCGCAATGTAGGCGAATTTTCCCAGATCGGCGCGCAAATTGGGATCGGCGGTCAACAGGTTGAAAAACTGCCCGGTGAAATAGCCAAGGGTCAACCCGTCGGGCTTGGCGATTTCACCGAGATAATTGACGCCCGTCACTCCTCCCGCTCCGGCCATGTTTTGCACGATGACCGCCGGCTGACCGGGAAGGTGTTTTCCCAGAAAGCGCGCCACGATCCTTCCCTCGATATCCGTCGGTCCGCCGGCGGCGAAGTTGATCAAGACTGTCAGAGTCTTGCCGCGATAAAAGGGTGTCTCAGCCGCGTAAGAAAAAACCGACCAAAATACACCGGCAATCGCGACGAATAAGACCAACACTCTTTGACGCTTGCTCGTCATGCTCTCCTCCTAATTCGATGGTTTGGCTGTACAAGACATTCTTTCTAGGTGCGGCACCCCTCAAAATTCTTCCGATACGGACTCTCTTGTATACCACTTCGAGAATCACTGTGTCATCTACTCTTTGATCCCCGCCAGGTCGAGCAAGAAAACGTACGAAAACGCCGTCTCGCGGTGGCGGCGGAAGCGGCCGGAGGCGCCGCCGTGGCCGGCATCCATGTTGGTTTTGAGCAACAATCGGTTGCCGTCGGTCTTCATCTCCCGCAGCTTCGCCACCCATTTCGCCGGCTCCCAGTATTGCACCTGGGGATCGTGCAGCCCGCCCGTGATCAGCAGATTCGGATAAGCTTTCGATTCGACGTTGTCGTAGGGCGAATACGAGAACATGTAATCGTAATACTCTTTCCGGTTCGGATCGCCCCATTCGTCATATTCTCCCGTAGTGAGTGGAATTGTCGAATCGAGCATCGTCGTCACCACGTCGACAAAGGGCACCTCGGCGACCACGCCTTCGAACAGATCGGGCCTCATGTTCGTGATCGCGCCCATCAGCAAGCCGCCGGCGCTGCGCCCCATGGCGAACAAGCGCTCGGGATTGGTGAACTTCTCGCGGATCAGATGCTCGGCGCAGGCGATGAAATCGGTGAAAGTGTTTTTCTTTTTTAGGAGCTTGCCGTCGTCATACCATTGGCGTCCCAATTCCTGGCCGCCGCGGATATGGGCGATGGCGTAAACGACGCCGCGGTCGATCAAGCTCAGGCGCGGCGAGGCGAATCCCGCGTCGATGCTCAAGCCATAGGAGCCGTAGCCGTAGAGCAAGAGCGGATTCTCCCCGTCCCTCTTGACGCCCTTTCGGTAAACGATCGACAGGGGGATCTCCGTGCCGTCGGCAGCCGGCGCGTACAAACGCTCGGTGACGTAATTGTCGCGCTCGAATCCGCCCAGCACTTCTTCGCGCTTGAGCAAGGTGCGCTGCCGCGTCGTCATGTCGTAGTCGTAGATCGATAGCGGTGTTTTCAAGGACGTATATTCGAAGCGGAGGGTCGCGGTATCGAGCTCCGGGTTCATCCCGAGGTTGGCACGGTAAGCCGGCTCCTCGAAATCGAGATGGTGGTCGTCGCTGCTATCCCAGGCAACCACGCGAATCTGCGTGAGGCCGCGCTTGCGCTCCTCAAGCACCAGATGGTCTTTGAAGACGTCGAAATTGCCTAGATAAACATCTTCCCGGTGCGGCACGATCTCGCGCCAGTGCTCTTTCCCGGTCTGCTGATCGACCCGTGTCGTCATCAGCTTGAAATTCTTCGCCTGCTCGTTCGTGCGAATGAGGAACCGATCTTGAAAATGATCGAGATGATACTCGTGATCCCTTTCCCTCGGCAGAAAAATCTTGAACTCCCCGGAAAGATCATCCGCGTCCAGGTAGCGATACTCCTGGCTGAGCGTTTGCGAAGAAACGATCATGAGAAACTTTTTCGACTTGGTCTTGAATACATAGGCGCCGAAGGTCTCGTCCTTCTCTTCGAATACCAAACGATCTTCGGCCGGGTCGGCGCCGAGCGCATGGTGAAAAATCCGATCGGACCGGAGCGTCGTCAGGTCCTGCTTGGCGTAGAAAAGCGTCCGGTTGTCGTTGGCCCAGGTCAGGTTCTCGGTGACTTCAGGGATCACGTCGGGAAGCAATTCGCCGGTGGTCAGATTTTTAAAATTAATGCTGTAGACGCGCCGTCCCTGGGTATCGACGGCGTAGGCAAGAATGTTCTGCGCCGAGCTAACCACCCAGCCGCCAATGGAAAAATAGTCGTGCCCCTGCGCCAAGACGTTGGCGTCGAGCATGATCTCTTCCGGACTGTCCAGCAACCCGCGCTTGCGTGCGTAGATCGGATACTCCTTGCCCTCTTCGTAGCGCGTGTAATAGAAATAGCCGTCTCGCCTGTACGGAACAGACATGTCCGTCTGTTTGATCCTGGCCTTGATCTCCTCGAAGAGCCGCTCTTCGAAAGCTTTCGTGTGTGCCATCTCCTTTGCCGCATACTCGTTTTCCGTGTTAAGGTAAGCGATCACCTCCGGATTGTCCCGCTCTCTGAGCCAATAGTAGTCATCGACGCGCAGGTGACCATGCTTTTCCAGCCTGGTGGGAATCTTCTTGACCATATGTCCTTTTGCAGAACCGCTGGGAGACGGTTTTGACAACGCCCGATACTAAATAATTTCCGGCCCAATCTCCACCCCGCGGGGCTAACGCTTCGGCATTAGATACTTAACTTGGAGATGTTGAACAGAACAACTCCAGGAAAATTTATCCCGCCAAGGCGCCAACGAAACAAAATCCGAAATCCGAATATCGAAAGAAGCCCCGCGGACCGAAACAAACTCCAAGGCAAATAAATCTCAAATTGGGAAAATCCAAAACACCGAAACCGACGGAAGTCTGTTTGGGATTTATTCTATTTTGGTCATTTGGAATTGTTTCGAATTTCGGATTTTGTGCTTCGGATTTTTTTTACTTTGCGCCTTTGCGGGAGACATGGTTTTTCCGATCTCGTCTTCGTTTCCGAATTTCGAATAACTTTGGCTAGCTTCCACGCGTCAAGTCGCTCGCCAGAATCGCCTCCAGCACGCCGCCGCCGATGGCCAGCGACTTGTCGCTGATCGTAAAGCAGTGGCTGACTTCGCCGCGCGGATCGAGGTCGCCGATTTTCAATCCCAGGGTCACTTGTACGTCGGAGTGCACCAGACCGCGGAGCACCCCCGAAAAAGCAGCGCGAATTTCGCGGCCGCTGACCGTCGCAATCAATTGCCCGGCGGCGACCCGGTCGCCTATCCGGGCATGAGGCGTGACCTGTCCAGCCGCCGGCGCGCGCAGAATCCGGTCGGCGGCGCGACTTTCGATCAGGCCAGGTGTTCGGGTATCGGGTTGGGCTTGGCCGTTGACCGCTGGTCCGCAGCCGGGGTAGATCACCCGGCCCAACCAGTGGCCGCGATTGGTCTCTATCACGGCATGGCAATCTTGTCCGGCGGTGAAGCCGGGTCCCAAGGCTACCACCAGCGGCGCGTCGTGGATCGTCGTACCGGTGTTGACCTTGGCGATGATCGCATCGACCACGACCGCGGGGCTCAGCTTGGCAACGATGCTCGCCTGCGGGTCAACCAATACCGGTATGATCTCGCTGGTGGCGAGGGCCTGAGCCTCTGCGCAGGTATTCACCCGGCGAGCGACCAGCCCTTCGACAGTGGCTTCGCCATTGTAGACCGCCTCGCCGTAACAAACGGTGCGGCGCACCAGCAGGGGCGCGGGGAGTTCGGTTATTATTAAAGCAAAACCGCTGCGCTTGAGCCGGTAAGCGGCGCCGCTGGCCAAGTCGCCGCCGCCTCTCACCAAAACCAGGATGTTGTTAAAGCAAGCGTTGATGTTCATTGACGCATGACATCGTTTGCCTGGTGAAGGATATCCTTCTCGTCATCCCAGCGGAGAACGGCAAGACGGGTCAAATTTTGTAGCTCTTCAGGATTTTGTGTGGGTAGCCCGGTACGATCCCCTTTTTTTCTTTTACCACGAAGCTCCCAGCGCGGCTATGCCGCAACCAAATAGAAAATGCAACTTTTACCACGAAGGTCACGAAGTTAAGAAGTTTAAAAATATCATGAGTCCGAAACCTTCGTGTCCTTCGTGGTGAGTCCTTCTCCACACCAAGCCCAGAAAAACCATTTTTTGAGGCGCGGACCCCCAATTCCTATTCAGACGATTGGATAACCGATTCAACCGCCTTGAAGATTTTCGTATAGCCTGTGCAGCGGCAGAGATTTCCCGCTATCGCGCTCTTGACCTCATCCATGCTCGGAGATGAGTTTCGATCGAAGAGCGCTTTTAGGGACATTAGCAATCCGGAAGTGCAAAAACCGCATTGTACGGCTCCTTCCTTAACAAAGGCCTGCTGCAGCGGATGGAGATTGCCGTCCTGGGCTAGCCCTTCGATGGTCGTAATCTCTGAGCTGTCAGCCGTGGCGGCGACGACCAGACAAGCATTGACCGGTTTGCCATCCAGCAGCACTGTGCAGGCGCCGCAATCTCCCACGTCGCATCCCTTCTTGCTTCCGGTCAGGTGAATCTCCTCGCGCAAGACATCGAGCAGCGTCCGGTATGGAGCGATCATGAGATCATAACTTTCCCCGTTGACTCTGAGCGTAACTGGAATTTTCACTTGGAACCCTCCCTTTTTTTAAGCTGTGCTCTGGCGAGCGCCTCACGGGCCGCGCGGCGGCAGAGAACCCGGATCATATCCAGGCGGTAGCCGCGGCTAGCGCGCACATCGGATATGGGGCTCGCCTCTTCCGCGGCAACTTCCGCAGCCTCCTCGATTAGCTTGTCATTGATCGTCTGGCTTCTGAGAACTTGCTCGCTGCGGCGCGCCCGCAGAGGAATGGGCGCCACAGAGCCCATGGCAATCCGGCAATCTGCGACTTGCTGATCAGAGCCGTTCAGACGGATGGCGACACCGACGCCGACGATCGCGATCTCCATGGCTTGGCGCCGGCCGAGCTTCAAGTACGTTGCGCCCCGGCGGCCGGCAACCTCAGGAATAAAAATCTCCTTGAGAATCTCGTCCGCGCGAAGAACGGTCTGGCGCGGCCCGAGAAAAAAATCCTGGATCGGGACTGCTCTCTCGCCCGTGGCGCTTGCCAGAGTAAGAAGAGCATCCATGAGGAGCAACGGCGGAGCCGCGTCCGCCGCCGGAGAGGCGTTGCAGAGGTTTCCGCCGACCGTCCCCATGTTTTGCATTTGCACGGCTCCCACCTGGGAGCAGGCCTCGGCCAGCTCAGGAAACCTCTCCTGGATAACGGGTGACGCGGCGGCGTCACCATGGGTCACGAGAGCACCCAGGCGGACTCCCTTGCCATCCTCGACGCGAATGAAATTGAGCTCACGAATCCTACGCAAGCTCATCACCGCCTCTGCCTTGAGTTTTCGATCTTTTAGGAGGACCAGAAGGTCGGTACCGCCGGCGAGGATTCTTGCCCTCTCGCCGTAGGCTCTTTTCATTTCCAGCGCTTCTGAAAGGTTTCCTGGTTGCAAAAGCTCAAATCGCATCTTGGCGCTCCTTTCCCAAAGCCATAGTTTTGCCACGCAGCGAGCCCGATTCTTTTAAGGCTGCGACAATTTTTTCTCCGGTAATTGGCAGATCGGTAATGCGAACTCCGACGGCATCAAAAACCGCATTGGCCACCGCCGGAGCGATCGGGCAGGCAGGTAGCTCGCCGATCGATTTTGCTTGAAACGGACCCGCGCCGGGTGCGCCTTCGATCAGCAAGGAAATTATTTCCGGCGCCTCCCGTGCCGTACAAAGCTTGTAGTCTGCCAGGTTCGGGTTCATCACCTTGCCATTTGCTTGCTGCATTTCTTCCAGCAGCGCGAAGCCGACGCCCTGGAGGATGCCTCCTTCGATTTGCCCTTCGGCCGCTGCCGGATTAATGGTAAAACCGATGTCGTGCGCAGCCGTGATCCGCTTGACTACCACATAGCCCCTTTCCGGATCGACCTCGACCTCGGCGATATGCGTAGCAAAGCAGGTATCTTCCATCTCATGGCAAGAGAAAGTCTCCTCAGCCATGAACTGGGACTTTCCGGTCGCCCGCACGGCCTGAGCGTAAGAGATCTTCTTGGCGGCATCCGACTTTAAGAAGAGAAAGCCGTCTCTTACATCGATCAGTTCCTCGGCCTGTTCCGGCGGACACTTCAAAAGCTTTGCCGCGCTTGCAACAAGGACGGCATCAAAAACCGCATTGGCCACCGCCGGAGCGATCGGGCAGGCAGGTAGCTCGCCGATCGATTTTGCTTGAAACGGACCCGCGCCGGGTGCGCCTTCGATCAGCAA
>Ga0080064_1007591_pt1 | contig 10846 bp, 8 predicted proteins | sample Subgrocontami54m_FD_69260 | JGI IMG/M metagenome (GOLD analysis project Ga0080064, IMG submission 69260) | Subsurface groundwater microbial communities from S. Glens Falls, New York, USA - GMW46 contaminated, 5.4 m (SPADES assembly) (version 2) ... | reverse complement strand
CGCTGCTCATTACTGAATTCCTTCATCATCAACGCATTCTTCGCAACACTGGTAACACCATGGAACATCGAGGTGCTTGACATGAAAAGCGGCGATAATACTGTAGGAAACGCCAGAGATACAATATTTACGACGCGATTATAAATATTATCAACGATAACAATTTTTATCCCGCCGAATCGCTTTATAAATCTTCCACTAAAGTGATAACTGATGGCTGCCAACACATTCGAAAAGGTCTTTGCGAATCCTATCGCCCAGATGGGCCAGAGAGTATTGTAAAACGCTGACTGGAATTGATACGATGCCTCCCCAAATCCGAATCCTAAAATATCGGAAATACTCAAAAGGCGGAGTTTTTTATTCGAGAGGAATTTTTGATACGCTTCTTTCAGATGGGTAAAGATATTACCACTCCTATTCGAATGCACTTTCGGTTCTCGAATCTGAAATCCCAGGATCATACAGATCAACTGTGGTATAACGGATAGCCACATAATCAGGGTAAAGGACCAACTCGCTAGAACGCCACCCAGTATGGCCGATACTGCAAGTGCTATCTGAAACATCGAGCTTGTCTTTCCTAAGAATTCTGCATATGCATGCTCTTCATGAGTTTCCGCAAGCGTGTCATGAAGCAGAGCATCATTATTCCCACTGTAAAACGATCGTGACAATCCTTCAAAAACAGCTCCCACAGCCAGAATCCAGAAAGAAAATCCGACGGCATAAAAAATAGCACTCAGTACTGCTGCAGTAGCGCCCAGTATCATCGTTTTTCTCCTCCCTATCCTGTCTGAAAAAACACCTGTGGGTATCTCAAAAAGAGCTGAGGTTATCATTACTATAGAAAAGACACTCATCCCCAGCGCAAAAGAACCTGATACGTGAGAAAAATAGATGATCGCTACCGGCGCGTAGAGTTTAAAATCAGTAAAGAAATTAAACCAGGTGAAAACCTTTATGTTATGAGACATGCCCAAATTATAGCAGAGCTCTAAAGTTAACGAGAGTTCTGAGGAGATTTTTTGCCGTTAATTGGCAGTGAGAAGAAGAAGGTCGAACCTTTTCCTGGGTTACTTTCTACCCACATCTTTCCCCTGTGACGCTTAATTATTTCACTTGAAATATAGAGACCTATCCCCAAACCGGGAAAGGTTTTATCTGTCGTATCATAGACTCTGTAGAAACGATCGAAAATTTTACTCAGATGAGATTTTTCCATTCCTATACCGAAATCTTGAACTGCTACAGAGACCTGGTCCTGGTCTGATTTCAACATGACTAAAACCTTACTTGATTTGGGAGAATATTTTATCGCATTTGAAATGAGATTATTCAGAACCTGACCGATTCGTTCTTCGTCACCCCGTATTTTCTTATTCGTTTTCCCTTTCACTTCTATCTCGTGTTTTGTTTCTGACTGTTGAAGTACTTCTACTACTTCTTTTACCGCCTTATCGAAATCAAACATTTCTTCCTTAAACTCCATTCGTCCTGCCTGGATCTTTGAAACATTTAATAAGTCATATATAAGTTCAGTTAATTTGTTGATTTGTTTATCCATCTTGGATAAATGGCTCACAGCTTTCTCATCTCCTATCTGTTCCGAATGTTTCTTTAGCACTTGTGCAAACATTTTTACACTAGTGACAGGTGTTTTTAGCTCATGAGAGGCTACTGAGATAAAATCATCCCGCATCGTAATTGCTTCTTGTGAACCTTTATACAATCTCGCATTTTCTATAGCGACTGATGCGCGCGTTGCCAGCTCCTGTGCCATGAGGAGATCTGCTTCATTATAGTTTCGTCGTGTCTCAGCAGTGACGAAAGAGATACCTCCAATAGGTCTTTTTTGAGAAAAAATAGGCACGATTATCGCTGAAGTGAATCCGATACTACGCATCAGTTTTAACTCCTTTTTTGATTTAGCTACTTTGACAAGCATCTTATCTGTAATATTCGGATATAACTCAGGTTTACCAGTTCTGAGAACGTTGGGCAGCCCAGTCTTTGCATTCATATCAGTAGGTCGTGCTTTGCGTAGCGCTTTCGCCCATTTAATTTTTTTAGGGTCTTTATGTGCTACGACAATCTGCTGCAACAGTCCTTTCTCATCAAGCATTTCGATAGAACACCAGTCAGCGATGTGTGGAACAGCGAGTTTGGCTATGGTATTAAGGGTCGTTTTATAATCCAGTGAAGATGAAAGAATTTTACTCGCTTCTGCTAAATAGCGAAGATTTCCTTCTATGTACTGTCTTTCACGATGATAAGTAAAGGCAATCTTTGAAGAAACAATGTCACTATAAATACTAATAACGAGGTTTAGATGATGATACTCCCGTGTTGTAAGATCAAAAACCCCGTCTTCCTCAAGCTTTTTCCATATGGCTTGTTTCAGAAAAATTGTTCCATCAACCGTTTCCTCAATCGTTAATCCATCTTGTACAGCTTCTTGGGCTAATGAATCACCAAGAACCTTAAAGATAGCACTTCCTCGTTTTATATTACTTGTGCGAAGATTATTTGCAATTTCATGAACGATGTTAATATGCAGTTTCTGGTATTTCTCCATGTACTCACTTCTGAATGATTTACCGCCTAAATACACTTTATGTTGTTGTGTGGCTAGCTTCTGAATATCATTAGCATGTTTCTGCAAAAAATCCCGTATAATATTTAGTTTTTCCTGTTTCGTTTTGTCTTTTTTCTGACCTGTGACTACTTTCTTTTTCATGGAGAATCCTTCCGGCTTACTATAGCAAACGCATAGTATGAATACAACGAAGAATTAGGTAAGACTACGGGGGTTCAACGTCGATACTTATGGAGTGTTCTTTTATTTTTTTGCGACCGGTATATGTGCAAGAGGGTTACTCTCAATATTTACCGCATTATCAGTGGACCCGGATGGGCTCGAACCATCGACCTTTGCAATGTGAATGCAACGCTCTAGCCAACTGAGCTACGGATCCAGGCTTATCTGTATTGACAATACTAGCAAAAACAGCTATCGTTGACAAATTCTATTCACTCACGAATAATAAATACTAGTATGTTTCAAGCTGCTTTAAAGTCATTACATGGATTTTTCTCTGACACGATTCAGACACTTATCTTAGCTTTTGCGATCTTCTCAATCGCTTATTTCCTGCTTATCCGTCCCTTTCAGGTAAGCGGAGAATCTATGTACCCGACATTTAAAAATAAAGAGTTTATTCTTACAAGTCTCATTGGCTTACGAATTACACCACCCAGGAGAGGAGACGTTATTGTTTTTCAGTCGCCGAATAATCACGAGCGGGACTTTATCAAGCGAATCATCGGATTACCAGGTGATAAAGTTTCAGTAAAAGAAGGGAAGGTATTGGTTAACGACCAAGCTCTCGATGAACAGACCTACTTAGACCGAAGTGTTCAAACACATCAAGGCGCATTTTTAGCAGAAGGAAAAACACTCACTGTACCTCCAGGCTCTTATTTTGTGATGGGAGATAACAGAATGGCGAGCTCTGATTCACGAGAATGGGGTTATCTAACACGAAAAGAAGTAATCGGAAGGGTATTTTTGGTTTACTGGCCTGTTACGAAGATGCGCTGGGTCTCAAATCCACTTATTGCTCACTAGCTACTTCTGAGGTTGTTGCTTGTGTTTCAGCTCCATTTGACTCCTCCGGAGAGTTATCAGTCAAGAGTTTGTGAATCTCTTTCATTCGTTGTGTCGTTACATTGACGTCTCCTTTAACAACAATCGTGATTCTCGCTAATTTACTCGTCTGGAGAATTTTTACATCATCATATCGGTAAAGATCCTGAATTTCTTTTGCCATCGCGTCTTGCTCGGGAACCCATAATCGTTCCTTCTGATGGGACGGTTCCTTTTTCTGAATTTCTCCTTTTACTTTTCGTGCAAGCTCTTCGGTCTGTCGAACGGTGGCATTATCACGAAGAATTTTCTTAAACACCTCTAGCATTAACTTCGGATCTCCAAGCGAAATAAGAGGTCGTACATGACCTTCAGTAATGACACCTGCAACGAGTGCGTCTTTTATCGCATCAGGAAGGGTAAGCAATCGAATGGTGTTAGAGACTGTTGGTGCACTCTTTCCGACTCTTCTTGCTACTTCGTTCGTACCGAGACCGAATTCATCAATCAATCGCTTATAAGCAAGGGCTCTTTCAATCGGATTAAGATCCTCTCGCTGAACGTTCTCTACGATTGACATCTCAAGCATTCCCTGTGGTGTTGTTATTTTTACTACAACAGGTACTTTCGGAAGGCCGAGAACTTTTGCCGCTCTCCATCTTCGCTCTCCTGCGATAATCTGATACCCAGCTGGCGTCTTTGCCACCACAATTGGTTCGAGAATTCCTTGTTCACGAATAGATTCGACGAGATCAGTTAAGGTTTCTTGAAGAATGACACCGCGTGGTTGAAGGGGATTAGATTGTAGTTCATTTGTAGGAAGTTCGAAAATTCTTTCTTCCGGTTTATTATCCATTGATTACCTCGACGTACTTTTTACCTCGAAGATCTTTGTATTTGACCGTACCCTCAACAACTGCGAAGAGTGTATAGTCTTTTCCCATTAAGACACCATCGCCCGGATAAAACTTCGTCCCTTTTTGGCGGATAATAATGTTTCCAGGGATAACCTTACCACCACCATAGACCTTAACGCCGAGGCGTTTGGCTATCGAGTCTCTATTTCCTTTTACTGAACCTTGTGCTTTTGTATGTGCCATAGTAGTTGTGAAAACATTACTATATTACTAACTATTTTCACGGATGTCAACCCCTGTTAGGCTGCTTTTTTTACCGTCCGAGCTTTCTTAACTGCGGGTTTTCCCGAAGTTTCCGCTACCTTTTTTTCTGTTTTTGCACCCATGGTAATACTATCAATTTTTACCTGTGTTAGTGAGTGACGATATCCGGTCACTTTTCTGCTACGGGCTTTTGCTTTAAACTTTGCTACACGAATTTTTTCACCCTTGAGGGCCCCTAAAACTGTTCCGGAAACAGTAACTGTTGAGATGAAGGGGGTTCCCACGGTGACAGCGCCATCAGCGGTGTAGAGTAAGACTTCAGAAAAGATCATCGTATCGTTCTCTTTACCTTCAGTTCTGTCAATGAGAATGACATCACCTTCTGAGACACGATACTGTTTTCCACCTGTTTTTACGACTGCGTACTTCATAAGTAGCTATTATAGCAAATACCTCACCTAATTTCCAGAATCTTCATTTTTTTGACAGAGGTGCTTATCGAGGAAAGAATCCCCAAAATGATAAAGTTAGAAAGAAGCGAGCTTCCACCGTATGAGACAAAAGGCAACGTCACGCCTACAATCGGTAAAAGTCCGACGTTCATGCCAATATTGACGAAAAAATGGATAAGGATGACAGCAAAGAGACAGCCTGCGACTATTTTACCGAAAACATCATCACACTCGGAAAAAATCTTGTAAATCCGCCACAGAAGAAAAACAAACGATGCGATAACTAAGACACCACCGACGAATCCCAGACCTTCAGAGAGAGTTGCGAAGATAAAATCTGTGTGTCGCTCAGGAAGAAATCGTAGCCCCGACTGAGTTCCTTGTCCGAGTCCTTTACCGAAAAACATACCGGAGCCGACGGCAATCATCGCTTGAATAACATTGTATGATGTACCAAGTGGATCTTGGGTCGGATAAAGAAACGTCATGACTCGCTGTCTCTGGTAGTCGTGAAGAAATGTCCAAGCTATAGGTGACATGAGAATCATTGGGAGTAATCCGATAAAAAACCATCTATAGGGAAACCCGAAGAGAATCATGGTTACAACCGCGATCCCTGCATAGATAAGGGCATTTCCCAAATCTGGCTGGATGAAAATGAGAAAGACAACAGGAAGTAACAATACCGAGGTCGTAAGAAAGGTCTTTAAAGATACTGACTCCCGTCGTGAAAGATAAGCGGCGAGGGCAAGAGCAAGAAACGGTTTTAAAACCTCAGAAAGCTGTACGCGAACGCCAAAAAGTTCTATCCAGCGAACAGCACCGCGACTCTCAATACCTAAGAGTGGAACTATCAGCAATAAAATGAGAGATAAGACATAGATCGGCACCGCAAGATGGGAAAATGCACGATACTGAATCTGCGAAACGAAGAAAAAAACAACTAAGGAGACGATTGTGTAGATGAGCTGGCTTTTAAAAAAGTCCGGATTAACCGAAAATAAGGTCGTCAAACTAATAACGACGAGAACAATGACAGGGATAAGAAGTCCCCAATCTATTGAGAGCAGTCTATTTTGTCTCATGCACGTGTTACCTGAAGTGAGTCACCTTTTGTCAAAGTCGTTATGAGGGCATTCCTTTTTATGTATTCTTCAAATGCTTTCGGCCAATCCGGAAGGGTCACGTTGATCATCTCGTCAAGCGTCGTTCCTAGTTGTTTTCGCTGTTCCTGTATCTGACGTATGATATCCCGTGCCTTTCCTTCGGCTTCCAGATCAGGCGTTAACTCCAGATCAAGTGAAAATCCATCTTCTGTTTTCTTATCACCAAACGTTATCTCTTTTACGTTAAGCTCTTCGCTGAGTAGTTGTGTGAAGTCCTTAAGCGCTGGATCTGAAACAGTTAGAGTAGCCAACGGTTGTCGTAACTTTATACCAGCTTCTTTTCTTTTTGCATGTGCTTTTTCGACAATCTCTCGTACTTGTTTCATTTGGACCATCAGATTTTCGTATATCAATGATTGTTCAGACTCAGGCCAAGAAGTCAGATGAACGGACTCTTCATCGGTAAGATTTTTGTAAATTTCCTCAGCAAGAAATGGTGTTACTGGTGCTAAAAGTTTCGTTAACGTAGTAAAAACAGTATACGATGTCCGATAAAATGCTTCTTTGTCTTTCTGATCAGGAGCTGTAGCACCCACGCGATCACGACTCCGTCTTATATACCAAGTAGAAAACTCATCAACAAACTTTTGTAGTTTCTCAATAGCCACGACAGTATCGTACTTTTCAAGAGCATCACTGACGTCTGTAACGAGCTGATGTAAAAGTGATATAACCCATTGATCAAGAATATTATGTGATACGAATGCTTTCACTTTTCCGTTTTCCTCATTATCAGCACTCCACTGATCGACATTGGCATAGGTAGTAAAAAAGTTATAGGTATTCCAGAGAATGAGCATCATACCCCGCACTTGATTACGATACTGTTCTTCAGAGATTGCGATATCTTCTCCATGCATTACAGGACTTCCCATGAGGTATAAACGAAGGGCGTCTCCCCCATACTTTTGTAACATTTCTTTCGGATCCGGATAGTTTCCAAAGTTCTTACTCATCTTTCGTCCATCCGTACCGAGAAGAACTCCTGTCACGCCGACATTTTTAAATGCGGGTGATTGATATAACGCACCACCGATAACGTGGAGCACATAGAACCAAGCTCGAATCTGTCCCGTATATTCAACGATAAAATCTGGTGGAAAAAAATCTTCCAGCTTCCACTGTTTATCGAATGGAAAGTGGCGTTCTGCGAATGACGCGGATCCTGCCTCTATCCAGCTATCTAAGACTTCTGGCACTCTATGCAATTGTTTGCCACATTTCTGGCAAGGGACAGTCACTTCATCGATATCCGGCTTATGAAGATCAACGACTTTTTTCCCTGAGGCCTCTTCTAATTCTTTTATCGATCCGGGAACGAATCGCTCACCGCATTCACATTCCCAAACAGGTACAGGACTTCCCCAGTAACGACTCCGTGAGATATTCCAATCAGGGGCATTCTCTAAACTTTTTAAGAAACGGCCATATTTAAAATGCTTTGGGAACCAATTGACCAACTCATTGGTCTCTTTTAATAACGGTTTTAGTGTTTTAATGTCGACATACCATGCGTTTTGCGGTGCATAATAGAGCCTGGTGTGACATCGCCAACAAAGAGGAACATTATGAGGGAGTTCTTCGTCTTTATAGATAAGATTTCGTGAAGAAAGATCTTCATTGACTGCTTTATTCGCTTTAAGATAGTACATGCCGCCGAATTTCGGCACATCCGGCTTTACTGTACCTTCCTCATCCAGATGCATCTCGATATGAATCTTATGCTCGAGCATGGCTTTCAAATCTTCTTCACCATATGCTGCAATCGTCACAACACCTGTTCCTTCCTCTGCTGTTACGAAATCGCCGGGGATCACAATAAAGGCTTTTTCTCCAGATGTAACTGGATAGTAATCATAGTGGGGAACAAAAGACTTTCCGACCAGCTCTGTACCCATAAACTCTTCAACTATTTCGTGTTTGGGTGTTTTATGCAGGGTTTTTACGGTAGATTTCGCGAGAATATAGTACTCAGAACCTTGCTTTACCTTCACATATTTTAATTTCGGATTTACTGCCAGAGCAGGTGTGACAATTTTATTCCAGGGAGTTGTCGACCAAGCGAGAATAAAGGTATCTTTTTCATCTTTCAACTGATATTTATATGTCGTGGCAGCATCTTGAACCTCTTTATGGTTATCCGCATCCATAGCAACTTCGAAATTAGAGATTGGCGTCGCGCAGTGCGGACAGTAGAGTGAAACACGAAGACCTTTGTAAATAAAACCTTTATCATACATCTGCTTAAATACCCACATCACCGTCTCCATATAGGAGAGGTCCATGGTTTTATATGCATGTTTGAAGTCTACCCAACGTCCGATATGATCGACGTACCACTCCCACTCACTGGAGACTTCGGAAACATAGAATTTACACTCATCGATAAATTTCTTAACTCCGACTTTCTCTTCTATCTCCCGCTTACTTTTCAGTCCCAGCTTTGTTTCGACTTTATTTTCTGCAGGCAGACCGTGACAATCCCATCCCCAGACACGACGGACTTGGTAGCCTTTCATCGTCCAGTATCTCGGGAACAAATCCTTTGCGATACTGATGAGAAGCGTTCCATAATGCGGCATGCCGGTGATAAAGGGTGGTCCATCAAGAAATGTCCACTTCTTATCTGTCGGTCGTGAAGAGACGGATTTTTCGAAAATCTTCTCTTCTTTCCAGAAAGAAAGGATTTTTTCTTCAAGTTCCGGAAAACTTACTTTCGGGGATACGGGCTTAAACATATGAAGCTATTGTAGCTTATGGAGGCTAATTCTACAAGGCTAATTGGAAGACTTTACTTACGTTTTCGACCTGCGCGCATTGAGGCTAGTCTTTTTTTCTCTCGATCGGCTTTATCTGCTGCCTGAACCTGGGCTTTTTCGATTCTTTCGGCGTTTTTCTTTTCTGTGTCTTTCTGACACTCGTCGTTGGAGCAGCGATATGTCGTAACGACCGTCTGAGAATATGATGAATCTGTCTTTTCTGTCTCTACTTTTACAACAATAAGATCAGAACCGCAGTTAAAACATTTTGGAGTAGTGGTATTGGGGGTTATTACTGGCAAAACAAGCCTAGTATAGCACAAAATGAGACTAGAAGCAACTGTTCAGCCACAAAACCGGATCTAAGGGGTAGCTTTATACGATTCAATAATCTTCTGCATGTCCGTACTATTTTTTGATAAAACCACCTTTTCCCGCAAAGATCCTGCATCAGGAAAATTTTGGATGTATGTCTTGGCAAATTTCTTAAGCGAATCTGGATTTTTCTTTCCCTCCCATGTTTCTTCAAATAAACGGATATGCCGAAGGTAGAGATCCAGACGATCGGTTATGGTGACTTCCTCAAGCAAGACGTTCGTATTAAATAACCAGGGGTTAGAAAAAATACCTCTACCTATCATAATCCCTTCACATCCATAGAGATCATACTTCTCTTTTACTTCTTGGAGAGAGCCTACATCTCCATTACCGATTATAAGCGTCTTCGGAGCCAGTTCTTGTCTAAGTTTCATAATCTCCGGAAGACAGTCCCAGTGCGCTGGCACCTTCGAAAGTTCTCGTACTGTACGAAAATGTAACGTCAGAGCTGCCAAATCTTGTTGCAGAAGAAAACCGACCCAATCAGTAAGGGAAATCGAGTCAAAACCTATTCTTGTTTTCACACTGACCGGCAAATCCCCTGCTCCTTCTTTTGTAGCGTCGATAATTTCTTTTGCTAAGGAATGATTTTTTATCAGAGCCGAGCAAGCGCCTTTTTTAATCACCGTGTCCACAGGACAACCCATGTTAATATCGATACCGGCAAATCCTTTTTCACGACAGTACTGTGCAGTTTTATAATAATTCTCTGGACGAAGTCCCCATATTTGAGCGACGACCGGCTGTTCATTTTCAGAAAAAAGAAGCGCATCCTCGACTCGTCTTCTTCCTTTTGACATCAACCCATCGCAGTTCGTAAATTCAGTAAAGAAAACATCCGGTCTCCCGATTTGGGAGATAATTTGCCGGAAAACAACATCAGTAACCCCCTCCATAGGAGCGAGAACTGTAAATGGGTGTGGTAAACTCTGCCAAAACGACTTCATACAAGCCTATATTGTAACATAGAAAAATTATCTGAGAAGTATATCTGCAGCAAGAGTTGTAAATAAATATACAAAAGCTATACTTGGATTATGAATCAACGAGTTCTCGATCATTACCTCGAGTTTGGTATATTTACGAACCCCGGCTTATATAAGAGTTATTTAGAAACATTACCTCATGAGGTAAAAGAGTTGGGTCAACTTCTTCGAAAGAACTTCATTCATCGCAGCACCCTCCATGCCGGGAATGTCGGAACGAATGCTGATATGAAGTATGGAGACATGAAAGAAATGCCATGGTGGAGACAAGCTGAAGATGATATCTTGACGACTACAGCAGCTATGATGGCAGAGTTTTTCCGCCGAGCCGAGAA
>Ga0080064_1007588_pt1 | contig 10848 bp, 10 predicted proteins | sample Subgrocontami54m_FD_69260 | JGI IMG/M metagenome (GOLD analysis project Ga0080064, IMG submission 69260) | Subsurface groundwater microbial communities from S. Glens Falls, New York, USA - GMW46 contaminated, 5.4 m (SPADES assembly) (version 2) ... | reverse complement strand
CGGCCTCATAAACGGCGTCGAATCGGCGGGCTTCGCCTACAAGATGCCGCTCGGCATCGTGATGCGCATGGTCGTCGAGGGGCGGCATTTCCGGGTCAGCGCCCAGCAGGCCTATCAGTGGGGGCTGGTCTCCGAAGTGGTGCCGCAAGCAGCGCTCATGACCAAGGCGTGGGAAATCGCCACGCATATTGCGGAAGACGCTGCGCCGCTGGCCGTGCAGGGTTCCAAGAAGGCGATCATGGGCGCGATCGACCGCGGGCCGACCGACGGCATACCCTACACGTGGACTGTCCTCACCGACATTCAGGAGACCGAGGACACCAAAGAGGGATTTCGCTCCTTCGTGGAGAAACGCAAACCGAAGTTCACCGGGAGATAGGAGTTCAGATCAGTAGTTGTCATGCTTGAAGCATTGCTCACCGAGGACGACCGGCGCTTTCGCGCTGAAGTGCGCGCCTTCGCGCGCGATGCCGTTGCGCCCGAATTGCGGCGCCGCGTCGCTGATGGCGAAGAACTATCCAGGCAGGACTACGTCGAGTGGCAGAAACTGCTGTCGCAGCGCGGATGGCTCACGACGACCTGGCCGGAGCACGATGGCGGCATGAACTGGAGTCCCGTCCGCCATTACCTCTTCGAGGAGGAACTGGCGCTGGCGGATTGCCCTCCCGTAGGGCTCACCTTGGGTGTGGGGGCCAAGCTGCTCGGGCCTATCCTCTGCGCGTTTGGCTCCGCGGAACAGAAACAGCGGCTGCTGTCGCCGATACGCGAGTGTTCCTACTGGTGGTGCCAGGGCTACTCCGAGCCCGGCGCCGGCTCCGATCTCGCGTCGCTGGCAACGCGTGCGGTGCGCGACGGCGACGACTACCTCGTCACCGGCACCAAAATCTGGACTTCGTACGCGCAGTGGGCCGACGGCATGTGCTGCCTCGTGCGCACCGATCCCGAAGCGCGGCCGCAGGCGGGAATTTCGTTTCTGCTGGTCGACATGCACGCGCCGGGTGTCATGGTGCGGCCGATTGCGACCATCAACCGGCGGCATTTCTTCAATCAGGTTTTCTTCGACGCGGTGCGCGTGCCGGTGCGAAACCGCATTGGCGCTGAGAACGACGGCTGGCGTATCGCCAAGTCGCTGCTGCTGCACGAGCGCCTCGCCGCGGCGCGCGTCGCGGAAACCACCAAGCGCCTGAAGCTCGCCCGCGCGATCGCGAGCGTAGCGCTTTTCCACGGCAAGCCGTTGCTCGAACACGACTGGTTTCGCATGCAGTTGGCAGCGCTCGAAATCCAGGCGCGCGCGATCGAGCAGACCGCGTTGCGCTATCTGGGCGAGACCATGGCCGGCACGCCGCCGGGGCCGGAGATCGCGCTGCTGAAACTGCGCGGCACCGAGCTGTTTCAGAAGATCTACGATTTGCTGTGCGATGCGATCGGCGAAGAGTCGATCCCGCTCAAGCGTCTGCAGACCGGCGACGGGGACGAGGACGTTCCAGGCTATTGGCAGACGCTGAATGCCAACCGGCTGTATGCGCGCGGCTTTACCGTTGCCGCCGGATCGAGCGAAGTACAGCGCGAAATCCTCGCCAAATCATTGCTGGGGGGACAGCGTGCATCTTGAGCGCAGCGGCGAGCAGCGCATGCTGCTGGAAAGCGCGACGCGGTTTCTGCAGAGCCACGGCCGGAACGCACAGTGGTCCGAACTCGCCGAACTGGGCTGGATTGCCGCGGCGCTGAACGAAGATGAGGGCGGTCTGGGAGGGCGTGCGGTCGATGTGATCCCAATTTGCGAGGCCATAGGCGCAACCGGGACAGCGCTGCCGTATTTTTCCTCGGCGTTACTTCCGGCCGGCGTGCTTGCGCCTGCATCGCCCTTCGAAGGCCGCCAGCAATTGATGCAGCGTTTTCTCGCGGGTGAGGCGAGGCTGGCCGTTGCGCATACCGAACGCAGTCTGAGTTTTGCTTGCGAAGAGCCTGCGACCGCGGCGCGCCGCGCACCGGGAATCAAACTCAGCGGGATCAAGCGGCGGGTCTGGGATGCGCGGGAGGCTGAAGCACTGATCGTCAGCGCCCAGGAGCAAGGGCGTTTCGGCTGGTATCTCGTCGCTGCCCGTCAGCAAGGCGTGCGGATACAACCCGGCGACGCGGATGACGAGCTGCCCTCGGCCACGGTGCGGCTGGAGGATGCGGATGGCGTCGCGATCTGTACCGACGCGATGGCGCACCGCGCGCTCACGCGGGCTATCGTTTTCGCGACCGTCGGCGTGCTCGCGGAAAGCGTCGGCTGCATGAGCGAATTGCTCAGGCAAACGCAGGATTGGCTCACGACGCGCAAGCAGTTCGGCCGTCCGCTGGCGGCGAATCAGGTGCTGCAGCATCGGCTGGTCGACATGTTCATAGCCCTCGAGGAATCCCGGTCGATGCTCAACCTGGCCGTGTATGCGCATGACCACCTGCCGGCGGAAGACGGGCAGGCGGCAATCCATGCCGCCAAAGCGCACATCGCAAACAGCGCGCGATTCGTCGGGCAGCAGGCCGTGCACCTGCACGGCGCGATGGGTCTGACCGAAGAGACCTTCGTCGGACGCGCGTACCGGCGGCTCGAAGCGCTCAATGCGGTTTTCGGCGGCGCCGATCACCACACGTGGGCGTACGCGAACTATCACTGAAACGGCGGCATCGCACCATGTTCCTTTTCCCACGCCTGCGTGGTCGTGTGCTTCATGATTGGCGTAACGCTGACGTCCATATAAGGATGCAGCGGCAGCGAGGTCAGCGTCGCGTGCAACTCCTCCGGGCTCGTGGCGTCCCAGATGCTGAAGTTCGCGCGCTGGCCCACGATCCGGAAAATGCGCTTGAGCTTGCCCTCCTTGACGAACTGCATGCTGCGCGCCGTTTCGTTCTTGTTGATCTCGGCCAGTTTTTCCTTCGGCCAGTCTCCAGGCAGGCGCACCACGATTTTCACCATGAAGAGCATTTCTTTCTCCTTTGAATGTGTGGTAAGTATAATCCGCGACAGGACCAAAGGAGTTGCCGATGAAACGCAGGCTCATTCTCAGCAGTATCTTTGTGTTAATGGCCGCCATAGGATCAGCCTCAGCCTTTGCTGCGGCTAGACGCGAACCCATCCCCGAAGTCCCACCGACGCAGGCCATGCCAAGTCCGGCCGATCTGCGGGACTTTCGCTACTGCGAGGTGATCCCCGTGTTCAGGGACAAGCTCACTTTGCAGGTGGAGGTTTACAACACCCTTGGACAGAACGATTGCCCGCCAGCACTGTGGGCCAAGCTGGACGCGAAAGCCATGGAAAAACAGTACGGCGCAGTGGCGGTTAAGTTGAACGGCCCACGCCACTGGGTGCTCAACCGCATCGCGGGCGGTGGCGCCACGGCGGCGGGCAAGATTGTGAACTTTGGCGGCATCCAGATGAAGCAGGTGGCCGTACTCGAAACCAAAGTCTGGCAAAGTACTGTGGGCGACAAGTTTTACCAGGAAAACAAGGTGCATCGAACCACAACATTTTTCTACCGGAAAAACAACCGGGTGTACGAACTGGTGTCTGCCAAAGGCGACGTCTACATGATGCAGTCTTACGCGCAAATCGCCGACGCCAAGCTCACCCTTGCCGCTCTGGCGTCCCTCGGCGCAAGCCTGAAGTTGCCCAAGGGATGGTCCTATCGGACACGCGTGCTTGCCGAAGACGTCGAACTGAAAGCGCAGGGACTCGCGTATGTCATCAATGACAACCTTTACAATTCCTACCAGAAGGTATTGCCACGATGACCCGCCCAATGCGTCGCACGGTCGGCCGCGTCGATCCGCCCGAATGCCCGAATCACAATAGGCCGGGTTTTCACGATTAGCGCCTTGCGGCATTGATCTCGTCGAGGGTCACGAAATCGTCCTTGTTCGCGTCGATGCGGTCAAAGTTTTTCGCCACACGTGGCATACCGTCTTTTGCTTCAGCAAGCGACAACTTGCCATCGCCGTTTTTGTCGGCAGCCTTGAAAGCCTGTTCCAGCTTTTTCTGCTCTGCTGCAGAGTCTGCGGCCACGGCGGGCGCGGCCAGCGCCAGAGTCATGGCGGCGACGACGCCGGCGCACAGTGAACGATGAGTGGTTTGCATGATTCCTCCTGAGTTTATCGAGAAACAATTGTTAGTGATAATACATCGTGCTTGTTGCCCAAGCCTATAATGGCATAGGCATATTACTGTCATTGGTTTATGCTCAGAATTATATAATGACCGGCAAGCGTTCATGATTACTCATCGTCATTCAATTGCGGGCCTTGCCGCCTGCCTCGCGTTTGCGGCTGGCGTGCTCGACGCCGGACAGTCGAGCGCCGCGGACGAGCCTGCCCGCGCGGCGGCGACGGCCAAGCGGCCGCGTATCTGCGTGGTGCTGTCCGGTGGCGGCGCGCGCGGCGCGGCGCACATCGGCGTGCTCAAGGTGCTTGAAGAACTGCGGGTGCCGGTTGACTGCATTGCCGGGACAAGCATGGGCTCCATCGTCGGCGCGGCCTATGCGTCGGGAACCACCACGCCCGAGATGGAACAGGCGGTGCGCGGGCTTTCTACCGCCCTGCTGTTCAAGGAAAAGCCGCCGCGCCAGGAGCAATCGATCCGCCGCAAGCAGGATGACTACACCATACTTTTTGGTCCGGAGATCGGCATTCGCGGTACCGACCTGTTGTTGCCCAAAGGCATCGTATCCGGCGTGCAACTGGAGTCCGTGCTGCGTCAACTGGCCAAGGCGAAAGGCTACCGCAAGTTCGACGAGTTGCCGATTCCCTACCGCGCGGTCGCCACGGATCTCGTGACGGGCAAGCCGGTGGTGTTCAGCGAGGGCGAGCTGGCCAACATCATGCGCGCCAGCATGTCGGTGCCGGGTGCGATCGCGCCGGCGGAGACCGGGGGCATGATACTCGTTGACGGCGGCCTGACGAACAATCTGCCGGTCAATGTCGCGCGCGCGATGGGCGCCGATATCGTCATCGCGGTCAATCTCGGCACACCGCTGCTCAAGCGCGACCAACTGAGCTCCATCCTCGGCGTGACCGGCCAGATGATCAACATTCTCACCGAGCAGAACGTGCAGGCTTCGCTCGCGTCATTGAAGCCGACCGATATCCTGATCGAGCCGGAACTCGGCGACTATTCCGCCGCGGACTTCGACCACCTGCCGAAAACGGTGCCGATCGGCGAGGCGGCGGCACGCAAGGTGAGCGCACGCCTGACGCCGCTCGCCCTGCCGCCGGCGGAATATGCCGCCTTGCGCCAGCGCCAGCTCGCGTTTGTGCCCTCTGACCTGCGGCCGGTGGACGAAATCCGCTTCGAGAACCTGACGCACGTCAATCCGCGGACTGCCACCAGCTTGATGGATACCAGGCCCAACCAGCCGATCGACCAGCAGGTGCTGGATCGCGACTTGCGCCGCTTGTACGGCACCGGTGACTTCGAGCACGTGAATTACCGCCTGGTCGAGGAGCCGGGCAAACGCGTGCTCGCGATCGATGCGGTGGAAAACCCGAGCCCGGATTACCTGCGCTTCGGCCTTGGCCTCGCCGCCGATTTCCAGGGCGACGCGTTCTTCAACATACTGGCCAGCCACCGCAAGCGATGGCTCAACCCGCTCGGCGCCGAATGGCGCAATGACCTGCAGGTCGGACGTGCGAACCGTTTCAGGTCGGAGTTCTATCAGCCGCTCGACGAGCGCCAGTATTTTTTCGTCGCGCCCCGGATCGATTTCGAGCGCTATCCGGTTTATCTGTACCAAGGCAACAAGCGGCTTGCGCAGTACGATCTGCAATCAACGCGCGCGCAAGTCGATGTCGGCAGCCAGTTTGCCCGCTACGGCGAGCTGCGCGCGGGCGTAATGACCGGCTCGCTGAAGGCAAGCCTCGACACGGGCCTGGGCGCTTTCGCGCCGCGCACCGGGTCTGTGTCGCAAGGCGCCTACGTTGGGCGCGTGTTCGTCGATCAACTCGACAGCGCGACGTTTCCGCGCGCCGGTTACCAGGCTTCCGCGAACATAACCGGCTCGCGCGGCGCCCTCGGCGCCGACGATGCGTACACCAAATGGAGCGTGGATGCCAGCCGCGTTTTCAGCGCGGGCGACCATACGTTCAACTTCACGCTCAAGGCCGGCGACAAAATCGGCAGCTCGCCGCTGCCGGCGTACGACCAGTTTCATTCGGGCGGCTTTCTGAATCAGTCGGGCTTTCGCTCCGGCGCGCTGGTGGGCCAATCGCTGGCGTTCGGCCGGGCGATGTATTACCACAAGCTGGCGCGCCAGGATCTGCTGGAAGGACTCTACGGCGGTTTTTCTCTGGAGGCGGGCCGCATCGGCAGCCCGCTGGTGCCGGGCAGTCCGACCGGACTGCAGAAATCGGGCTCGCTGTTCTTCGGCATGGATACCTTCGTGGGCCCGCTGTATTTCGGCTACGGGTACGCAGTCGGCGGGGCGCGAAGTTTTTATCTGTTTCTCGGCAGAATCTGAACGCAATGGCCCACGGGATACGGGATGAGCGAAAGCATGAGAATTCATTTACTGGCATCGGGTCTTTTGCCATGGGTGCTGCTGGTTGGAATGCTCCTGATGAGCGAGATTGGCTGGCGGACCGGACGCTATTTTTCAGTGAGTCACCAAGTCAGCAAAGCTGGTGCCAGCGATACTTTCGTGGCGGCGATATTCGGCTTATTGGCGCTGCTGATCGCCTTTACTTTTTCCGGGGCTTCCGACCGCTACGATCAGCGCAGGGGACTCATCGTTAAAGAGCTGCTCACCATGGGCACTGCTTATATGTCGGTTGATCGGCTCAACAAGGAAGATCAACCCGGGATTCGTGAATTATTCAAGAGCTATCTCGATCACCGGATTACGCTTTATCGGAATGTGGGTGATACGGCCGCGCTCGAGGCAAAAGTCCAGGCGCAGTCTGCGCTCGCCAATCAGTTGTGGCGGGCTGCCGTAGCGTCGGTTGAGAAAACAGGCGATTTGCAAAAGCTGGTCGCCGCGCAAATACTGCCTGAAATTTCAACCATGTTCGATGCCTTTGACGAGCAGCGGCTGGCCATGAAATTTCATCCGCCGCCGATTATCTGGCAGGCGCTGATGCTTTTGGCCCTGATCGGATCGCTGCTCTCCGGATACGGCATGGGCATCGAGCAAAAGCGTGATTGGTTCTTAGCCCTCGTATTCATTGTATTGATGGCGGGCGCAGTTTACGTCATCCTGAATCTGGAATTTCCCCGGCTTGGCAGCATTAATCTGGATGAATTCGAGCAGGAGCTGATTGCACTGCGTAAAACCATGTAAGTGGATCTGTGTTCCACCACGAAAAAAAAGCCCCATGCGGGGCTTTTTTTCGGCTACCGGTTATTACTTTTGCTTCGGCTGGAAGAACATGCGCGCGTCCTTCGCCCAGCCGTCGATCACCGGTTTGAAATCCGCGACCGTTACGCGGTCGGTCGGTTTTTCGAGCTTCCGCCCGGTTCCTTCCCGCATGCCCGCCCCGACCAGGTCGTTGGTTTGGGCGTCCCGCAACTCATACTCGACCGAAATCGTCGCTTCCTTCGGCGCCTTTCCGGCCGCTTTCTTCGCCATCGCCATGACGAACGCGGCCGGAATCAACTGACGGGGCTTCAATCCCTGGTCTTTCGCGGCCGCGGCGGTGATTGCCGGCTTGATGCGCAACGTTTTCGGGCCGGGCTGCGTGACCAACTGAATGGCGCCGCCAAGCTCGCGCCGCAACGCTTCGTCCAGATACGCGGTGATCTCCTTCATCGTCGCCGTGCTCATCTGATCGGTGCCGTCGGGTTCTGGATACAGTACCGTTTTTTCCAGCAGCACCTTGTCGTATTTGCCGGGCGTCATGTCGGGGGCCAGCCAGCGCCTGGCCTTCTGTCCCGATGGCGTTGTGACGTCCTCCAGCTTCGAATAGTTGTTCCCGAGGTAACCTGAATTCTCCTGCGCGACAGCCGCTCCCGCCAACAGACCAACCCCGGTGAATACACCCATTACCCATGACAGCATGCGCATGACCATCCTCCTCAGTTAGGTACAAGTCGATTGTTAGTATAACGCGGCAGTCTTGCCGCGGGGATAGCCCCCGCCATCCAAATCATCAGGGTATCCCTCATGGCCAGTATAACTCCATCCTGAAAATCATTTCCACCCGCGCTCGGCGGGAGGCACGAGATTCGCCCGTCCATCGTCGGCTCCGGGCACGCGCCTCTTGAGAATGAATTTACCGTGACTCTGCGGATATTTTTGACTATCCTCCACACTGAAGCAGCAAACTCCCATTCTTTTCTTGCAGGAACCCGACGATGATCAAATATGACCCGCGCGACTGGTGGGGCATCACTTCTTCATTTCGTGGCACCATAATCAAGCGCATCTGGAAACGCGTGGCCGCCCTGGTCATGCTCACCATTCTTCTCATCGTAATTCAAATGTACCTCGGTCTGTCCCTGGTTATCGACGCCCTTGGTCACACTCTCATCGGGGTCGCGCTGGGCCTGCTTCTGGTGTTTCGCAACAACTCCTCCTATGACCGTTATTGGGAGGGACGGAAATGCCTGGGGGGCGTAATCGCTGCGTCGAGGAATCTCGTCAGGATCGGCTGCGTTTATGCCGGATTAAATGGCGAGCTTGCCAAACGTGTGACGGCCTATGCCCTGGCTCTGAAAAACCATTTGCACTTGCAAAAACAGCCGGTGGAATTTATCCCCTACCTACCGGAAACGGAAATTCGCGCTCTTGAAACATCGCAGAATTTCCCGCTGCTCATTGCCACCTCCATTTCCCGTCTGATACACGGGAGTCTGATGGACGGCCGGATTGTGGCCGTCGTGGCGGGCATGATGGAAAGGCAGGTCGATGAATTGCTGAACAATCAGGCGGCATGCGAACGCATCCTGCGCACCCCGGTTCCCTTTTGTCATGCCGCTCACACACGGCAATTGCTATTCATCTATATGGTAACCCTGCCGTTTGTCCTGGTTCCAAAACTGGGGTGGTTGGCGATATTTGCAGTCATGCTGATCGCGTTTGGGCTGTTGGGCATCGAAGAAGCCGGCATCGAAATTGAAGACCCGTTTGGCGAGGATCTGAATGATCTGCCGGTGGACGAGTTGTGTCAGGCGATCGCCCGCGACACCAGGATGATCGCAGATCTCCCGCCTCTGCAGGCGGCTGAACCGAAGCTACCCGCGTGATGAGCGCGCCTAAGCGCCGAGATAGGCCTGCCTGACGTGAGGGTCGTCGAGCAGATCGAACAAGCGGGGTCGTGTCAGCTCGATTCCTGAACTTTGCGGCCATTCAACGGCTGCACCGGCCGGGCGTTCATTTTGTAAAGCTTCCTGAATGAATCGATCTGGGCTTTCGAGAGCTCGACCGGCTCCTTGAGCACTTGCCAAGCCACCCCCTGGCTGCACGGCGGCGTCGTGAGTGAACCTTTGTAAGCGTAGTAGCCCTGGTTTTTGGGCAGGAAAGCGGCTGGATTGAAAGCGCTCTTGAGAGCTACCTTGTCGCCTTCCCTGGCAGGCATGGAACCCAGTACCGGTTTAAGGGCCGCGTTTTCCTTGCCTTCCCTGAACAGCACGCCAACCACGGCCAGGCTGCCGCTCGCGTTCTTGTGCACCAGATGGGCAACCATGGGGTAACTCCTGCCGTCTATTTTTTCTTCACTGGGCGTGTGGAAATGAAATTGCAGCAATGAGTAATCTCCACCCGCGAGTTTCGCGGACCCCCCATCGATGAGATTGACCTGAACCGTATGCCCGTTGTTGAACACCATGGCGGCGCCCGTTTTATAGTTGAATCCAAGCGCCGGCAGTTTTGCCTTTTCAGTGGTCTTGGTCGAAATATCGATGGGTGATTCCTCTTTACCTACCTTGCACTCCTTGAAATCGGCGCTCAGGTCTCCCCACAAAGCTGGGTGGTCATAGCCCCAATGAGGCGCGTGAGTATCCGCAGCCAAAGCTGCCTGTGACGCGGCCAATGCGGCAATCAGGAACAACGAAAAAGTTGAAATACGCATCAAAACAATCTCCTTACCGAAAAAATTGCACGCCGATACTACCTCAAAAAAATAGGGTCAGGTTCACATTTCACCCAAGCGAGGCAGGCCTGCAAAGGACCTGGGCAGCTCGGAGTAGAGTTAGTGGAAATGTGAACCTGACCCTATTTTTTCAGCAATTGCACGGTGCGCTGGTAGACGGCTGCGGGGGATCCCTCGGCGGAGACGGACACGAGCAGGTTCAGCTTGCGGTAGTAATCCGTGAGCGGCGCAGTACTCGATTCGTAGGCAGCCATGCGCACCTTGACCGACTCGGGACGGTCGTCTTCACGCTGGATCAGATTGCCTCCGCAGCCATCGCACACGCCTTCGACCTTCGCGGGTCTGGATTGGACGTGGTAGACGGCCTTGCATTTCTCGCAGGTGCGGCGGCCGCTCAGGCGCGCCACGATGGTTTCGAGAGGCAGCTCGTAGCTGAGCACGGCATCGAGCTGGATTTGCTCGTGCGCCAGGAGCCGGGTCAGCGCCTCGGCCTGCGCCACGGTGCGCGGGAAACCGTCCAGCAGGAACCCGCCTCCGCAGCGCAGACAGACGGTGCGTTCCGCGACCATGGCGAGCACGGTTTCGTCGCTGACGAGTTCGCCTTTGCGCATCGCGTCGAGAGCGAGGTTAAGCGCCGGGCTGCGTTCGCAGGCGGAAAGGGATTTCGCGGCGCGGAAGATGTCGCCGGTGGAAAGCTGGCAGGCGCCGAGACGCTCGCTCAGCAATTCGGCCTGGGGGCCCTTGCCGACGCCGGGAGCCCCGAGCAGAACGAAATGCCGCGGGCGGGTT
>Ga0080064_1007585_pt1 | contig 10853 bp, 12 predicted proteins | sample Subgrocontami54m_FD_69260 | JGI IMG/M metagenome (GOLD analysis project Ga0080064, IMG submission 69260) | Subsurface groundwater microbial communities from S. Glens Falls, New York, USA - GMW46 contaminated, 5.4 m (SPADES assembly) (version 2) ... | reverse complement strand
GAGGCCGGCCGAGCCGGACGTGGCGTAATGGGGAAGCTGCTCGCACATGCGCGCGTCGAGTATTTTGACGTCGAGTTTTTTCATAAAGGGTTTAATTCAAAAGCGTTCACCGCAAAGGACGCAAAGGACGCCAAGGGAAGCAGGAACAAGCCGGCAACAGACCGCAACTACAGAGATCAATCAAACGATGGTATGGAGGCGGTCGTCTTGTTTTTTTGCTTCTGAACCTTTGCGCCCTTCGCGTCCTTCGCGGTTCAGGATTTTCTGGTCTTAGCGGTTGAACAAAGCTTCGCGATATAGGCGACGAGCTGGCGCGCGAGCACCGTTTTCGGCGCACGCGGCAAGGTGTGCGTGCCGCTGTCATCGAGCAGCGTGATCTCGTTGTCGTCGGCGCCGATCGCGTCCTGCGCGAGATTGGCGACCATCAGCGGCACTTTTTTGCGGCGCCGCTTGGCGTCCGCGAACTCGTGCAGTTTCTGGCTTTCGGCGGCAAAGCCGACGCAAAACGGCGGCTTCGGCAGCCCGGCGCAATAGGCAAGGATATCGGGGTTGGGCACCAGTTCGAGCGTGAGGTTGGCGGCGGTGCGTTTGATCTTCTGCTCGCTGGGACTGGCGACGCGATAATCGGCGACCGCCGCGACCCCGATAAAGATGTCCGCGCCGCGCACGTGTTTTTTCACCGCGGCGAACATCTCGTTGGCGTTCTCGACGCGTGCAATTTTTGCCGCCGCCGGCGCTTCGAGACTCGTCGGCCCGGACACCAGCGTGACTTGTGCGCCGGCATCGAGCGCTGCGCGCGCGATCGCGTAGCCCATTTTGCCTGAGCTGCGGTTGGTGATGCCGCGCACCGGGTCGATCGCTTCGAAAGTCGGGCCGGCAGTGATCAGAACCTGTTTGCCCGCGAGCAGCTTGGGCTGCAGGCAAGCAATGATCTCATCGTAAATCTGCAGCGCTTCGAGCATGCGCCCCATGCCGGTTTCGCCGCACGCCTGGTCGCCGCTTGCGGGACCGAGGATTACCACGCCGTCGCGTGCGAGCTGCGCGATGTTGCGCCGGGTCGCCGGGTTTTCCCACATCTGGCGGTTCATGGCCGGCGCCACCAGCAGCGGGCATTCGCGCGCACTGCACAGCGTCGACAGCAGGTCGTCGGCATGGCCGTTGGCGAGCTTGGCAATAAAATCGGCCGTCGCGGGCGCGACCACGATCAGGTCGGCGCCGCGCGACAACTCGATATGCGCCATGTTGTCGGCCACCCGCGGATCCCACATGTCGGTGAATACCGGCTTGCCCGACAGCGCCTGCAGGGTGGCCGGCGTGATGAAGCCGCAGGCCGACTGCGTCATCACCACCTGCACCGCGACGCCTTCCTTGACGAGCAGCCGCACCAGCTCGGCGGCTTTATACGCCGCAATTCCGCCGGTGACGCCGAGCACAACACGCTGCTGCCGCAAATCTGCCATGGATACAGCCTGTTCAGTAAGGCGAGTACTAAAGTGTAAACCATTTATGCGGCGCACAAAACCGTGGGTGCGGATCAGCAGCCGGGGAAGAGGGGAACTATGACTTATGGCTGATGACCGGCGCCGGCCCCGCGCGTTAAGCCAGCAAGGAGGCAGCGATGGCTATTCTGGATTGGCCGGTGGACGACAGGCCTCGCGAGAAGCTGCTGGCGAAGGGCGCGGACGCGCTGTCGGATGCCGAACTGCTGGCGATTTTCCTGCGCACCGGCATCAGCGGCAAGAGCGCGGTCGACCTTGCGCGCGAGTTGCTCGCGCGTTGCGGCTCGCTCTCGGCGCTGTGCGCGGCAAGCGAGCGCGACCTGTGCGAAGTCACGGGCATGGGGCAGGCCAAGTACGCGCAACTGCAGGCGGTGCTGGAAATGGCGCGGCGCGCGCTCAAGGAAAAGCTCAGCAACGGCAACGCGCTCAATTCGCCCGCCGCGGTGCGCGAATACCTGCGTCTCAGGCTGCAGGCACTGCCGCACGAAGTATTCGTCGCGCTGTTTCTCGACGCGCAGAACCGCGTGATCGGAATCGAAGAGCTGTTTCGCGGCACGCTCACGCAGACCAGTGTCTACCCTCGCGAGGTGGTCAAGCGCGCGCTGCACCACAATGCCGGCGCGGTAATCTTCGCGCATAACCATCCGTCGGGCGTTGCCGAACCGAGCCACGCCGACGAGACGCTCACGCAGGCATTGAAGCAGGCGCTCGCGCTCATCGACGTGCGCGTGCTCGACCACTTTATCGTGGCCGGCAGCGGCGTGCTGTCGTTTGCGGAGCGCGGGCTGCTTTAAGTTGGTCCCTTATGAAATCGCCCACGGTTCCCACCAATGGCATTGAACGCGCGATCCTGGTCTTGCGCGGCCACAAGGTATTGCTCGATGCCGATCTGGCGACGCTGTATGCGGTCCCGACCAAAGTTCTGCTGCAGGCTGTGAAGCGGAATCCCGAACGGTTTCCGTCGGACTTCATGTTTCAGATGAATAAACAAGAAGTTGCAATCTTGAAGTCACAATTTGTGACCTCAAGTTGGGGCGGCCGGCGGAGCGTCCCCTACGCCTTCACCGAGCAGGGCGTTGCCATGCTATCAAGCGTGCTGAACAGTCCGCGCGCGATCGCCGTCAACATTGAGATCATGCGCGCGTTCGTGAGGCTGCGACTCATTCTTGCCTCGAACAAGGAGCTTTCGCGGCGACTTGATGAACTCGAAGCCAAGACCGATGCAAGTTTCCGGCAGGTCTTCGCGGCAATCCGCCAATTGATGGCGCCTCCGGAGCCCAAAAAACGGCCCATCGGCTTCGTCACTCCCGAATAGAAGTAGGCTACTCTAAGTGCTATTAGCCGGTAACGGATCCTGGCCTCCGCAGAAACCATGCATTGAACGGCGGTTGTCCCGTCCGGTCGAGCGCGCGGAGTCAAGCCGCGCCGCAAATCGCCAAAATAGTGTAAAATCGCGCCTTTTCCGGAATCTGGAGTTGCATCATGGCACGAGTATGTGAAATCACCGGCAAGAAACCGCAGCATGGGAACCACGTTTCCCACGCCAACAACAAGACCCATCGCCGCTTCCTGCCTAACCTGCAATACCGCCGTTTCTGGGTCGAGAGCGAAAACCGCTGGGTACGCATGCGCGTATCCCAGCACGGGCTGCGTACCATCGACAAGAATGGCATCGACGTCGTGATCGCTGAAATGCGCGCACGCGGCGAGAAAATATAGGAGATCGATCATGAGGGAAAAAATCAAGCTTGAATCGACCGCCGGCACCGGCCATTTCTACACGGCGAACAAGAACAAGCGCACCACGCCGGACAAGCTGGAAATCAGGAAATTCGATCCGGTCGCGCGCAAGCACGTGATCTACAAAGAAACCAAACTCAAATAAAGCAGACGGCGCAAGGCCGCCGCTTTATTTCCAGGCATACGAACGGGCGCAAAGCGCCGTTCAATGCCTGGCGGAAAAAAGCCCGCCGGAAGCGGGCTTTTTTCACCGGCTGTGCGTTTATGTCTGCGCGAGCTGGTAGCAGCGCAGACGCCTGGAGAAATCCTCCAGCGCCACAATGCCGCTGGCTTCGGCGCGGTGGCACCAGTCTTCGAGTTGGCGCACCAGCTCATCCTTGCTGGCGGATGAGCGCTGCCACAGCGCGGCAAGCTCCTGGCGCATCGAGTTGACGGTGTCGAGCACCTGGCTGTTGCTCAGTACTTCGCGCATACGCTCGCGCTCAAGCGCGGAGAGCTTCTGCGCATCGCTGTGCAGCAAGCGCTTGAGCAGACGGCGATCGATGCGCACGGCATGCGCTGCCTTGAGCTGCCTGATTTCCCCGGCACAGGTTCGTTTGAGCGAGCGCGCGTACTTCGCCAGCACATCGTAGCGGTGCGTGATCACGGCCTGCAGCGTTTCCAGATCACATTGCGCTTTGGGAGTGAAACTGATCTTGGGCGCGATTTTTTTCACCCGCGCGAGGCCCAGCATCGCCATGATGCGAATGTACATCCAGCCGATATCGAATTCCCACCATTTGCTCGACAGCCGCGCCGACGTTGCGTAGGCGTGGTGATTGTTGTGCAGTTCTTCGCCGCCGATGATGATGCCCCACGGCACGATGTTGCGGCTCGCGTCCTCGGCCTGGAAGTTGCGGTAGCCCCAGTAGTGGCCGACGCCGTTGATGATGCCCGCGGCAAAGAACGGGATCCACATCATCTGCACTGCCCAGATCGTGATGCCGATGAAGCCGAACAACGCGAAATCGACCATCATCATGATCGCGATGCCGGCCACTGAGTGCGCGGTGTAGACGTTGCGCTCGATCCAGTCGTCGGGCGTGCCCTGGCCGAATTTTTCGAGCGTGTCGTGGTTTTTGGTTTCGGCTTTGTAGAGGTCGGCGCCCTGCCACATCACTTTGCCGATGCCGAGGATCTGCGGGCTGTGAGGATCTTCCGGCGTCTCGCAGCGTGCGTGGTGCTTGCGGTGCACCGCGGTCCATTCCTTGGTTGCCATGCCGGTGGTCAGCCACAGCCATAAACGGAAAAAGTGACTCACCAGCGGATGCAGGTCGAGCGCGCGGTGCGCCGAGTGGCGGTGCAGATAGATGGTGACGGCCGCGATGGTGATATGAGTCATTACCAGCGTGGCGGCCACGTAGCCCCACCACGGGAGATCGAACAGGCCTGAATACATAGGGTTATGTAGTAATGGTTAGACTGAGCGGAAGTCTACCGAAATACCCCCCTCCCGCAAAGTACTATTTCCGGGCGCCCGACTGAACTTTTTCAAGTATTTGCGTGCAGGTGTTATTACTTTGTTTCACATAGCTTATTTTCAGCTTTCCGGGGTTTCGCCGGCGGCGTGCCGGGAATCGGCATCGGCCACCATACGCACTTCGCGGTGCGGGTACGGGATTTCGATGTTCCTGGCCTGGAACTCCCGCCACACGACACGGTAGATGTCGGAGCGCAACGTGGCTTTGCCGTGTTCCGGATCGTCGATCCAGACGCCCAGTTCGAGATTGATGCCATTATCGGCAAACGCCATGATCAGCACTCCGGGCGCGGGATCTTGCAGCGCGCGCGGATGCGCCCGCGCGGCCTCGACCAGGACCTGCGTCGCGGCGTCCAGATCGCTGCGGTAGCTGATCTGCACGGGGATAGTCACGCATACCTTGCTGTCGCTGTACGAGTGGTTGACGACCGTCGAAGTGATCATGGTTTCGTTGGGAATGATCGCTTCCGCGCCGTCGAGGCTGCGCACCACGACATAGCGCGAGGTCATGGCGGTGACTTCGCCCACCCGGTTGTCGACGCTGACCTGGTCGCCGATTTTCACCGAACGGTCGAGCAGGATGATGAAGCCGCTGATGTAGTTGCTCGCGATCTTCTGCAGCCCGAAGCCGAGACCGACGCCGAGCGCGCCGCCGAACACCGAAAGCGCCGTCAGATCGATGCCGACCGCCGGCAGCGCGACCAGCAGCGCGAACAGCACCAGCACCGCGCGCAGCAGCTTGGTCAGCATCACCCGCAGCGTCATGTCCACGCTGTGTGCCGCCAGCAGGCGCGCTTCGAGCATGCGGCCGACCCACCACGCGATCAGCAGTACCGCGATCACCGGTAGCACGCGCGCATCAAGCAGGGCCTGCCACAGTGACAGCAACCAGGGTTCGAGAGTGTTCACGGGAGGCTCACGGAGAGTCGCGATTCATTCTAGCATTAAGACGCGCTAGCGCTGATGGGGAATCGAGTGTGCCTTGTGGTGCAGCCAGTTGTCGCGGAAGGCTGCGCACAGCGGCGGATTGCCGCGCAGAATTACGGCATTCTCCGCATTGCGGTGTTGCGCGTTGTACGTGAAATTGTAGCTGCCCGTCACCACGGCGCAATCTTCAGCGCCGGCGTCGATGACGATGACCTTGTTGTGTGCCGCGGCGTGCAGTGAATCGAGCAGCAGCGGCACTCCCGAGCGCGTGAGGTTGCGGATTGCGGGTGTATCGTTCGCGCGCGTTTGGTCGTGATCCGCGATCACCGCCACGTCGATGCCGCGGTTGCGCGCACTGACCAGCGCCTCCGCGATGCGGCGGTGGGTGAAGCTGTAGGCCTGCACCAGCACCTGCTGGCGGGCGGAGGCGATCGCGGCGATGATCATGGCGTCGGCGCCGCCGCCGGGCGTGAATGCGTACTGCACGCTGCCGCCGGTGTTCGGCACCGGCGCCGCCGCCTGCGCGCTGCCGCAGAAGAGCAGCAACGCGCCCGCGCATCGCGACAGAACGTGCGGCCTCATTTCTCCCGCGCCATGACGGCGGCAAAAAAACCGTCGCAACCCTGATGGTGCGGATAAAGCTGCAGAAATTCGCCGGTGTCGAGCGCGATGTGCTGCTGCGCGAGCACCTGGTTCGCGGGCAACAGGCTGAAACGCGGATGCGCGGCGAGGAATGCGGCGACGATGTCCTGATTCTCGGCGCGCAAAAAACTGCACGTCGCGTAGACCAGGCGCCCGCCGGGTTTGAGCAGCGCCGCGGCGGCGGTGAGGATGGCGCGCTGCTTGGCCGCGAGTTCCGCAATGCCCGCCTCGCTCTGGCGCCACTTGAGATCAGGATTGCGGCGCAGCGTGCCGAAGCCGCTGCACGGCGCGTCGACCAGCACGCGGTCGATCTTGCCCGCGAGCCGCTTCACTTTGAGGTCGTTTTCGTTGGTGAGCAGTTGCGGGTGCACGTTGGACAGCCCCGAGCGCTTGAGCCGCGGCTTGAAATTGTTCAGGCGCGCCTCGGATACGTCAAACGCATACAGCCGTCCCTGCGATTGCATCATGACCCCCAGCGCGAGGGTCTTGCCGCCGGCGCCGGCGCAGAAGTCGACCACCATCTCGCGGCGTTTCGGCGCCAGCAGGTAACACAGCAGCTGGCTGCCTTCGTCCTGCACTTCGATTCTGCCGCTCGTAAACAGCGGATTGCGGTTGAGCGCGGGATTGCCGTCGATACGGATGCCGAGCGGCGCATACGGCGTCGGCTGCGCGTTGATGCCCTCGGTGATGAGTTGCCGCAGCACTTTTTCGCGCGTCGCGAGCAATGCATTGACGCGCAGGTCGAGCGGCGCGGGTTGCGCGAGCCCGCGGCCGAGCGCAAGGATTTCGTTTTCCGGCATCTCGGCTGCGAGCATCGCGGTGAGCCACGGCGGAAGTTCCGCGGCGACGTGCAGCGGCGGTGCGAGGGAACCCTGCTCCCTGCTCGCAGGCGCGGCTTTGAGCTCTGCCGCCCATTGTGCATCGTCGCGGCCCAGCAGCGGTTCGAGCTGGCGCAGGCTCACACCCTGGACGCGGTTGAGATACGCGAGCAGCAACCGTCGCGCCGTGGTCGCACCGGTATGATGCTCGAGCCCGTAGCGCCGCCGCAGCACGCCGAACACCGTTTCGGCAATGAACGCGCGGTCGTGCTGGCCGAGCTCGCGGTGCGCGCGAAAATAAACCGAGAGCACGGCATCCGCCGGCTGGGTCATCGTCAGGATGCGCCCGAGCGCTTCTTCCGCCGCGGCGAGCAGTAAGGAGTTGATCTTCAATCGGCGCTGACGCGGATGTCGCTCACCAGCTGCTCGCCCGAGGGCTCGCCCTCGCGGTCGAAAAAGCGAATTCGCACGGGCAGCCACCGGTACTCGGCGGCGAGCCACAGCTCGATGCTTTCCTGGCCCGGCCGCCGCACCTGCGTGACCGGCACCGCGCGCAGCGTCCCGAACGGCGTCTGCAGTTGCTCCTCGCTGCCGATATCGAGTTCGTAGCGCTCGAGCTTCCAGCCGTTGGTGATCGGCAGCTCGATGCGCCCCGGCGCAAGCGGCATGAGCCCGAGCTGGTACATGAAGCTCACCAGGTCCTGCGCCTCGGCGGGCAGGGTGACGCTGATCTGCGGGTTGCCTATCATCGCCGTCATTGCGTTCCAGTCGAGGTTGGCGGCGGCATCCTCGCTGCGTCCCGAGCGCACGCGTTGCGTGGTGAAGTGCTCGGGACGCAAACCACGCGCAGTCAGCTTGCCGCGGCTTTCGTAGGCGATGCGCTGGCGGACAAACAGCGCAACCAGGCCGGTGGTCTCGGAAACGCTCGACAGCCGGTAGCTGTCGTCGTTGAGTTCCCACGCCTGTTGCGTGCGTCCAACGTTGAACTTGTTGTCGCCGAGATAAAGCTCGTAGGTGATTTCGCCCCGGCGCGGCAGACGCCGCGCCAGCAGCGGCGCGGGCTTCGGTGCAGGTTCGCTTGCTGCGAGGGGTGGCGCAACCCTGGGCGACTCGACTTCTGCGGTCGCAACCGGGGGCGGCGCGGTCTCCGCCGTCTCATAAATGGCTGGCGACGCCGGCTCGTCTACCGGTGCCGCAGCGATTTGCGGCGTCGCACTGAATATCGGCGCAGCGACGCTGGGCGCGGGACGGGGAGCGGCGCGCGGTTGGAGCCGTGGCCGCACCAGCACCGGCGGTGGCGGCACGCCGGGCTGCAACCGCACTTCGAGGGGCAGTGGTTCAGCGACGCGCTGGGGCAACTCGAGCCGCACCCCGTAGATTCCCGCCAGGTGCGCGAGCAGCGACAGCGCCACAAAGTACGTGAGCTTGCGCATGGCATTGAAATCCGGCACGGGCGCTACTTGAATTCGAGCTGCGTGATGACTTGCTCGAATTTCGAGCCGTCATTTTCCACGATCAGCAGCTTGACCGGAAAAAATTTCCGCTCGGGAGCAAGCCAGACTTCGACCGCATTGTCGTCCGGCTCGCGCTGCTTGACGAGGCGCAGCGTGTGCATCGTGCCGAGCGGCGTATCGATCATTTCGGCGCCCGCCAGTTGATAGCGGTAGGTCTCGATTTTCTTGCCGTTGGTCATATGGAAGGCGAGATTGCCAAATTTTTCGGCCGGCAGAAACATGAACTGATACATGAGTGAGACGCGGTCCTGCGTGTCGTGGGGCAACGCGAGGGTTTCGTTGCGGCCGTCGAAAGTCAGGTGCAGCTGCTTCGCGCGCCAGTCGAACGCCGCGCTTACGTTCTTGCTCGCATCGTCGAGCCGGCCGTAATCGAACTTTTCGGGGCGCAGTCCGGCCGGCGTCACCGCGCCGCTGCTATGGATCTGGATCTTGGTGCGCACGAACAATGCCAGCAGGCCGGCCGGATTGCTTTCGCTGAAGATCCGGTAGCGGGCGCCGCTCTTCTCGAACGTTTCCTGCACCACCGCGACGGGCAGGCCGTTTCTGAACACGTCGTAGCTCGCCGCAATCGATGCGGGCGGCGCGGGCTCGCCGGCATGTGCGAGCGCGGCGAGCGCGGCCAATGCCATCGCGAGCCAGCCGTTTCGGCGCGAAACTGCGCACGGACCTTGAACAGAGGCGAAGTGTAGGATGGGTTGAGCGCAGCGATACCCATCAACGGCGCGTTGGTGATGGGTATCGGCCTTGACGGCCTCAACCCATCCTACGTTCTGGGGGTTCATGGAGAGAAGCGCGCGCAGGATCATGGTGCGAGCGTGGGAGAGATTAGTGCGCCGGTGGCCGCGCGTTCTGCGTTGAGCGCAACCGTTTCATGCGGCGTGATTTCGAGGCGGCCCTCGCAGAACCAGCGGATCGCCTGCGGATAGATGCGGTGCTCCTGCGCGAGCACGCGCGCGGCGAGCGCGTCTTCGCTGTCCCCGGTCAGCACCGGCACCGCGGCCTGGATTACGATCGGCCCGTGGTCGAGCCGCGGCGTCACGAAATGCACGGTGCAGCCATGAATCCTGACGCCGGCCTCGAGCGCGCGGCGATGCGTGTGCAGTCCGGTAAATGCCGGCAGCAGCGACGGGTGTATGTTCAGCAGCCGCCCGGCGTAATGCCTGACGAAATCATCGCCAAGGATGCGCATGAAGCCGGCGAGCACGACGAGATCGGGTGCGCAGGCATCGATCTCGCCCGTCAGCGCGGCCTCGAACCCGGCGCGGTCGGGGTAAGCGCGATGCTCGACGACCCGAGTGGCGACACCGTGTCCGTGCGCGAACGCGAGACCCGCGGCATCGCGTTCGTTGCTGATCACTGCGGCGACCGTGACCGGCAGCCGCGCGGCGAGGATTGCCTGCATGTTGCTGCCGCGCCCCGAAATGAGGATGACGATTTTTTTCATACCACGACGGTTTGCGCCTCGCCGGCCGCGCGTGTCCGGACAGTCCCAATCCGCCACGCGGCCTCGCCTGCTGCGCGCAGCAGATCGCCCGCCTGCCGCGCGTGTTCGCTGGCTACGATCACCACCATGCCGATGCCGCAATTGAATACGCGCAGCATCTCGTCGTTGGCAACATTGCCCTGCTGCTGGAACCACTCGAACAACGGCGGCTGCGGCCAGTTCGCGCGCTCGAGCCGCGCCGTGAGGTGCGCGGGCAGGATGCGCGGCACGTTATCGATGAGCCCCCCGCCGGTGATGTGGGCGAGGCCTTTGACCGGGACTTGTTGCATCAGTTGCAGCACGGGTTTCACGTAGATGCGAGTCGGCGCGAGGATCAGATCGCTTAACGGTTTACCGTCGAGTTGCGCCGACAGGTCGATCTTGTTCTGCGCGATGATGCGGCGGATCAGCGAGTAGCCGTTGGAATGCGCGCCGCTCGAGGCAAGCCCTAGCACCGCGTCGCCGGCGGCGATCGTCGAGCCGTCGATGATGGCGCTTTTTTCGACCACACCAACCGCGAACCCCGCGAGATCGTACTCGCCGGCCGGATACATGCCGGGCATTTCGGCGGTCTCGCCGCCGATCAGCGCGCAGCCTGCAAGCTCGCAGCCAGTGGCGATGCCTTTGACCACCTGCGTCGCGGTCGCGACGTCGAGCTTGCCACAGGCGAAATAATCGAGGAAGAACAGCGGCTCGCGGCCCCCCACCAGG
>Ga0080064_1007584_pt1 | contig 10853 bp, 9 predicted proteins | sample Subgrocontami54m_FD_69260 | JGI IMG/M metagenome (GOLD analysis project Ga0080064, IMG submission 69260) | Subsurface groundwater microbial communities from S. Glens Falls, New York, USA - GMW46 contaminated, 5.4 m (SPADES assembly) (version 2) ... | reverse complement strand
CCGAGCGTGGTCATCCCCTCGCGGAAGCGCGCGGTGCTCCGGCGGAGCGCGGCACGCAGCCCGGCACCGTCGCGCGCGAGGTCGAGTGCGACGAGCGAGGCCGCGGCGATCGGCGGCGCGAGCGCGTTCGAGAAGAGGTACGGCCGCGAGCGCTGGCGCAGGAGCGCGACGATCTCGGCGGAGGCGGCGGGGTAGCCGCCGGACGCGCCGCCGAGCGCCTTGCCGAGCGTGCCGGTCAGGATGTCGATCCTCCCGAGCACGCCGCGAGCCTCGGGCGTGCCGCGCCCGTGATCGCCGACGACACCGATGCCGTGCGAGTCGTCGACCATGACGAGCGCGCCGTGGCGGTCGGCGAGCGCGCGGATCGCCGCGAGGTCGGCGAACGACCCGTCCATCGAGAACACCCCGTCGGTCGCGACGATCGTGAAGCGAGACGACGACGCAGCCTCGAGCTGCCTCTCCAGATCGGCCATCTCGCCGGTCGCGTAGCGGAAGCGCTTCGCCTTGGAGAGCCGGACGCCGTCGATGATGCTCGCGTGGTTCAGCGCGTCGCTCACGACCGCGTCCTCCTCGCCGAGGAGTGTCTCGAAGAGACCGCCGTTCGCGTCGAAGCAGGACGAGTAGAGGATCGCGTCCGGAGCGCCGACGAAGTCGGCGATCCTCCGCTCGAGCTCGCGGTGGACCTCCTGCGTGCCGCAGATGAAGCGCACCGACGACATCCCGTAGCCCCACCGGTCGAGCCCCTCGTGCGCCGCGCGAACGACCGCCGGGTGGCTCGAGAGCCCGAGGTAGTTGTTCGCGCAGAAGTCGAGGACCTCGCGGCCGCCGACGCGGATGACCGCGCCCTGCGGCGAGCCGATGAGCCGCTCCTCCTTCCAGGTGCCCGCGGCGCGGATGGCCTCGAGCTCCGCGCGGAGGTGCGCGACGAAGGCCTGCGCGCTCACGAGCCGAGGATAGTCCCGCGTCCGCTCAGAACGGCCTGAGCACCATGAGCGCGAGGATCGCGAGGAGCCCGGCGATCGTCACCGCGCCGAGCCATGCCGACTGGCGCTCGCGGCGGAGGAACTCGGCGTCGGTCACGCCGCCGCGCTCGAGCGCGGCGAGCTGCTTCCGCACGACCGGACCGAAGACGGTGATGCCGAGGACCGCGATCGCGGCGTAGATGACGAGCGCGGTGAGGAGCCAGCCTGCGGAGAACGAGGAGACGCCCCAGAGGACCATCGCGACGCCGGTGGCGAAGGCGAGGAAGTAGGCGGGCTCGGCCACCCAGCGGTCGATCCAGCGGATGCCGCGGATCACGAACGCGAGGTGCTCGGGCTCCCGGCGCGCGAGCCGCAGCCAGAAGCGGAACGCGAGCGTCGCGCCGACCGCGACCGACGCGACCGTGATGTGCACGAACCGCAGGAGCAGGATCGTCGGGAAGGCGTCCACCACCGCTGACGTTAGCGCCGGCGCGGCTCCGCCGCTCGCTCGGACGGTCGCGCGTCAGACGGCCGCGCCGGTCGCGCCGACGGCCCGGTCCGTCGCGCCTCAGACGGCCGCGTGGGCGCCCCCGCGCACCGCGCTCGCGATCGCGGGAACGGCGGCCATGAGCGCGCGGAAGTTGTCGAACGTGAGGGACTGGTAGCCGTCCTTCAGCGCGACGTCGGGGTTCGGGTGCACCTCGATGATGAGCCCGTCGGCCCCCGCGGCGACCGCGGCGAGCGCCACCGGGTGCACGAGGTACCACTTGCCCGTGCCGTGCGAGGGGTCGGCGATGACCGGCAGGTGGGTGAGCCTCTTGAGGAGCGGGATCGCGCTGATGTCGAAGGTGTTCCGGGTGTACTTCTCGAAGGTCCGGATCCCACGCTCGCAGAGGATGACGTTGGGGTTGCCCCGCGCGAGGATGTACTCGGCCGCGAGGAGGAACTCCTCGATCGTCGCGGACATGCCGCGCTTGAGCACGACCGGACGCTCGCGCTGCTCGCCGACCGCGTCGAGGAGCGAGAAGTTCTGCATGTTGCGCGCCCCGACCTGCAGGCAGTCGGCCGCGGCGACGACCACCGGAACGTCGGTCGGCGTGAGCACTTCGGTGATGACCGGCAGGCCGCTCGCCTTCCGCGCCTCCGCGAGGATGTCGAGCCCGGGCTCGCCGAGGCCACGGAAGTTGTACGGCGAGGTCGAGGGCTTGTAGGCGCCGCCGCGGAGGACGCTCGCGCCGAGCGCGGCGACCGCCTTCGCCGTGGTCACGGTCTGCTCGAGCGTCTCGACCGAGCACGGCCCGGCCATCACCGCGAGCGGACGACCCGCGCCGATCTCGACGTTCCCGATCCGCACGACCGTGTCCGACGGCTTGACCTCGCGCGAGGCGAGCTTGAACGGCCTGCTGATCGGGACGACCTCAGTCACCCCGGGGAGCGTCAGCATCTGGTCGGCGTGCTCGAGCGCGTTCGCGCCGATGGCCGCGATCGCGATGCGCTCCTGGCCGTGCAGCGTCACGGCGCCGAGCCCGAAGTGCGCGAGTCGCTCCTCCACGTGCTTCACCTCCTCTTCGGTCGCGTCCGCCTTCATCACGATCATCACGCCGGCTGCCCCTTTCTCGGATCCGGAATCGAAAAAGCCTCCCGTCCTTTGACTGGGAGGCTCCGCCACGTGGGAATGGTCGCGTGGGATCTAGCGGCAGACACCTCCGGACCGGGCTCCCTCGGGGAGCCAGGTAAAGCCGAAGGCATACCAGTAGGCGCGCTGCATCGACCGGAGCGTAGCGCGGGGGCAACGAGCCGGTCAACACCGTCCCGCGGTGCGAGACTAGCCGCCATGGGGCACGTGCTTCGGATCGGCGGACCGCGGCCGGTCCGGCCCGGCGCGCTCGACGGCGTCCTGCGCGCGGCGACCGGCGAGGACGCCACGCTCGGCGGCGAGGTCCGCGGGCGGGCGCTCATCTTCTGGGACCCCGCCGACCCGACGCGCAAGCGCGACGCGATCGACACCGACCAGATCACGCCGACGACCGACTGCGTCTCGGAGTCGCTGGAGACGCTCGACGAGCGCTGGAAGACGGGCGCGTTCCGCCACCTCATGCCCGACTTCCGCGCGCGTGTCCACCGCGGCGAGTCGTTCGTCATCGCCGGCGACCGCTTCGCGATCGGCTCGTCGCGCGAGATGAGCCCGGCCGGGCTCAAGGGCATCGCGGACGAGTGCGGGCGCGTGATGGTCATCGTCGTCGGGAACGGCCTCGGCGACATCTTCCGCCGCAGCGCGCTCAACCTCGGCCTCCACGTCGTCCAATCCCCGGAAGCGGTGGCCGACGCACGCGACGGCGACGAGCTCGCGTTCGATCCCGCGACGCGCCGGGTCACGAACCTCACGCGAGGCAAGTCGTACGAGCCGCTCCCGCTCTCCGCGCGCGAGGAGACGAACCGGCGGACCGGGGGGATCGTGACGCTCGGGCGTCGCGAGCTCGCGGCGTCGCTCCGCGAGCCGCGGATCGCCTGGCCCGACGCCGCGACCGCGCGCGGGCTCAGCACGACCGAGCAGATCGTGTGGGCGCACCGCGTCGATCCGACCGAGGAGGTGCGGCCGGGCGCGACGGTCCGCGTCTGGGCGGACCTGCTGCCGGCATCGGACGGCACCGCCCCCTTCGCGATCCACACCTTCGACCAGATCACCGGCGGCGAGCGCCTCCATCCCCGGCAGGCCGCGATCAGCGCCGACCACTTCGTCTTCACCGGCGCGGAGGCCGACGACAAGCAGACCGCGATCGGCCGCGCGTTCGCGGCACGGCACGGGATCACGAAACCCCACTACGCGACCCCGGGCGACGGCATCTTCCACTTCTACTTCCCGGAGCAGGGGCTCGTCGCTCCGGGAGCGATCGTGGCGGGCGCGGACTCGCACTCGCGCGCCTACGGGGCGTACGGCGCGCTCGGGTTCGGGGTCGGCTCGACGACGATCGGGTTCGGCTGGGCGACCGGCTACGTCTACCTCACCGTGCCTCGGCAGCGCCGGGTCGCCTTCACGGGTCGGCTCCCGGCCTGGGTGGGCGGCAAGGACGTGGTGCTCACGCTCCTTCGCACCTGGGGCGTGCAGCAGGCGCAGGGCATGAGCGTGGAGTTCGTGGACGCGGACGGCCAGCTGCCGGTCGCCTACCGGAACACGATCGCGAACATGATGGCCGAGGCCGAGGCCTTCAGCGGAATCTTTGCCGCCGACGACGTCACGTACGCCTGGTACGCCCGGATGGGCCTGACCGGACTTCCCTACCCGCGGCTCGCCCCGGGCGCGGACGCGAGCTGGGCCATCGACGAGACCCTCGACCTGGCGACCCTCGCGCCGATGGTCGCGAAGCCGTTCAGCCCGGGGAACGCCGTTCCCGCGGACGAGCTCGCGCGCGAGCGCCTCACGTTCGACAAGGCGATGATCGGCTCGTGCACGAACGGCTCGTACGACGACCTCCTCCAGGCCGCACTCGTGCTCGCCGCCGCCGGGGGGCGGGCGCGGACGCCGCTCATCGTGTTCCCCGGATCGGGCGACGTGAAGCGGTCGATCGAGCGCGCGGAGCCGCGCCTGGACGGCCGCTCCATCGCCGACGTCCTGCGGGCGGCCGGCGCGGAGATCCGCGAGTCGTGGTGCGGACCGTGCTTCGGTCAGGGGCCGGATAAGCTCCGGCCCGGCGAGCGCGCGATCACGTCCTTCAACCGCAACTGGCAGAACCGCATGGGCGTGGGCGGCGAGGGTTACCTCGCGAGCCCGGCGGTCGTCGCCTCCTCGGTCCTCGCCGGCTACATCGCGCCGCCCGAGGCGCTCGGCCTCCGCTGGGACCCCGAGAAGTTCGGCGTCTAAACCCTGTCGAAGGCGCGGCGGAGGCGGGCGATCCCCTCGTCGATCCGCTCGAGCTTCGGGCTCGCGTACGAGAGGCGGATCGCGCTGGGAAGCTCGCGGGCGACGCTGAACGCCGACGATGGCACGAAGGCGACGCCCTCCTCGAGCCCGCGCTCGAGGAGACGGTGCGCGTCCATCCCCGCGGGCAGGCGGACCCAGAGGTAGAAGCCGCCGTCGGGATCGTTCCAGCGGACCTCGGTGCCGGCGAACTCGCGCGCGAGCGCGGCGCGCGCGCGGTCGCGCTTCGCGGCGTAGAGCGCGCGGAGCGCCTCGAGGTGCGCGGGCATCCGCCCTCGGGCATGCAGCTCGGCGATGACCTGCTGGCCGATCGGCGAGGCACACCCGTCGATCGACTGCTTGACCGCCGCGATGCGACGGACGATCCGCGGTTCCGCGACGACCCAGCCGACGCGGAAGCCGGGGACGATCGTCTTGGAGAACGAGCCGACGCTCACGACCCGCTCCGGTGCGGCGAGCGTGGCGAGCGCGGGGAGGTCGCGGCCGCGCGAGCGCAGCTCGCGGTAGGGATCGTCGTCGATGATCACGGCGCCGGACCGCTCGGCGAGGGCGACGAGCGCGCGCCGGCGCGCGAGCGAGAGCGTCGAGCCGGTCGGGTTCTGGAACGTCGGGTTCACGAGGAACAGCCGCGGGACGGCGCCGGACGATGCGACGAGCGCGGCGGCCGCGTCCACGTCGAGCCCGTCGTCGTCCACGGGTGCCTCGAGGAGCCGGAGCCCGGCGTGGCGCAGCGTGTTGAGCGAGTTCCCGAACGAGGGCGCCTCGGTGACCGCGGTGTCGCCGGGGTGCGCCAGCACGCGGCAGAGCATCCCGATCGCCTGCAGCGCGCCGCCGGTGATGATGACGTGCTCGACCGTCGCGGGAATGCCGCGCGCGCGGGCGTCGGCGGCGACGATCTCGCGGAGCTCGGCCTCGCCCTCGGTCACGCCGTAGCCGTACACGCCCGCGCCGCGGCGTGCCGCGACCGCCGCGACGAGCTCCTCGACGCCGACGAGGGCAAGCGCCTCAGGTGCGGGCGAGCCCATCGCGAAGGACACCGTGTCGCGCGTCTGCGCGACGACGACCGCGAGGAGGTCGTCGATGAGCGAGTGGTGGACCTCGGGCAGCTCCACGGGCAGCTCCATCGGAACGACGATAGGGTGCGGCCGACGACGGCGCCGGTGGCGGCGCGTCGCGGAGACGGCATCGGGTCGACGACGCGTCGCGGAGACGGTGTCGGGCCGGCGCGGCCCGTGATGGCGCTGCCGGCGGCGCGTCGTCGAGACGACGTCGGGTCGGCGTCACGTAGGCTGTACCGACGATGAGCGACGCCGACTCCCTCATCTACGACTGGAATCGCGACGGTCGCGCGGCGCGCGCGGCCTACCGCGCGGTCGATCTCGACGACGAGACGCTGCGCGACGGGCTCCAGGGTCCGTCGGTGCGCAACCCGCCCCTCGCGGTGAAGGTGCGGCTCCTCGAGCTCATGGATGCCCTCGGCATCGCGAGCGCGGACGTCGGCCTGCCGGGCGCCTCGGCCCAGGCGCGCGCCGAGGTCGTCGCCCTCGCGAAGGCCACCGCGCGTCTCCACCTCACGCCGAACCAGGCGGTGCGCACGCACCCCGCGGACGTCGCGAGCGCGATCGAGGCCTCCGTCGAGGCGGGCATGCCGATCGAGACCTGCGCGTTCATCGGCTCGAGCCCGATCCGCCGCATGACCGAGAGCTGGTCGCTCGACCGGATGCTCGAACGGGTGGAGGAGTCGGTCGGGCTCGCGGTGCGGAGCGGCCTGCCGGTCATGTTCGTCACCGAGGACACGACGCGCGCCGATCCCGAGACGCTCGTGCGCCTCTACGACGCCGCGATCGCGGCCGGCGCGGCGCGCATCTGCGCGTCCGACACGGCGGGCCACGCGACCCCGGAGGGGGTCCGGAACCTCCTCACGTTCCTGCGGAACGACGTCGTGCGCGGCCGCGCGGTGAAGGTCGATTACCACGGCCACAACGACCGCGGGCTCGGCACGATCAACGCGCTCACGGCGACCGAGCTCGCCGACCGGGTGCACGGCACCGCGCTCGGCATCGGCGAGCGGGTCGGCAACGCCTCGATCGACCAGATCCTCGTGAATCTCAGGCTCTGGGGGCTCATCGAGCGCGACCTCGAGCCCCTCGTCGAGTACGCGGCGCTGGTCGCCCTGCACTGCGGCGCGACGATCCCCCCGAACTACCCCGTGCTGGGCGCCGACGCGTTCCGCACCGGCACGGGCGTCCACGCCGCGGCGGTCATCAAGGCGCTCCGGAAGGGCGACCGCGCGCTCGCCGACCTCGTCTACAGCGCGGTGCCCGCCTCCGTCGTCGGGCGCGAGCAGCGCATCGAGGTGGGCCCGATGAGCGGCGAGTCGAACGTGATCTGGTGGCTCGAGCGCCACGGGCACGCGCCGGAGCGCGCGGCGATCGAGCGGATCTTCGCCGCGGCGAAGGCCTCGCCCCGGCTCCTTTCGGACGACGAGCTCGAGCGACTCGCGAGCGGGTCGTGAGCGGCCGGCGGCCCGACGCTCCGCGAGCCGGCCGGTCGCGAGCGACCGACAGCCCGGCGGGCCGCGCGTGAACGGGCGCATCGACCTCGTCGTCATCGCGCACGGCGACCGCGCCGCCTTCGACGCGGAGCTCGCCGGCCGCCGAACGCACCCGCGGGTGCGGGTCATCGTTCTCGGCGAGGGCGACGCGCGCGTCGCGGCGAACGAGACCTGCCTCGCCACGGTCGAGCTCGCCGGGGCGGAGCGCGTGGACGTCGCGCACGCCGCCGCCGCCGCGCTCACCGGAATGCGGACCGACCCCGCCGACGTCCGCGCGCCTGGGTGGCCGCGCTCGATCTAGCGGAAGATGAAGCGGGCCGGGTCCTTCGCGTACTCCTCGTAGGAGCCGGGCGCGTCGATGCCGGGCACGCCGGGCTTCCAGTCGGCGCTGAGGATCCGGTCGGGATCGCCGTAGCGCGCCGCCAGGTCGCGCACCTCCGGGTCGTCGAGCGTCGTGAGATGACCGTTCTCGATCACCGGGATCCGCTCGCCCTTCGGCGTCGTGATCGTGAGCGTCGGGAAGAACAGGTGGACGTGGAGGTGGCCGTAGAGGATGCCGCGCTCGCCCGCCCAGACCTCCTCGGGCCCGCGCCAGCGGGTACCGAGCCCGATGTGGATGATCCCCGACCGGCGCCGCTCCCACTCGAAGCCGCCGGAGGAGAGCAGGTGGATGTTCTTCGGGCGCGCGATCTTGGGGTTCGTGCCGATCGCGACCTCCCAGAGCCAGAAGAGCCCCGGTCGCGGAAAGCACGGGTACTGCGTGTTCTTCGACTCCTCGTGGAGCGCGCGCCAGCCGTCGCCGTACGCGCCGCCGCCCTCGATCGTCTCGACGCGCCCACGCTCGATCTGGACGCGGATCCGCGGGAACGGCCGCTGGAAGTGGCTCGTCGTGCCGTGCACGACCCCGGTCGCGTCCTCCTGCGGCAGGATCGGCGTGGGCCCGTGGCCGAGGAGATGCCCCCACCAGGGGACCTCGCCGTAGCCGCGCCGCGTGCCGTCGAAGTACTCCGGGAAGAGCGTGTAGCGCAGATCGGTCCCTTCGGGGTCGGTGAGGTGCACCTTCCCGCCCTGCCCGCGCGTGCGGAACATCGCCCAGGTCTTGAGGTTGATGAGCGTGTGGAGGTCGCGCGGGTACACCGTCGCCGCGCTCGCGAAGTGGTCGGTCTGCAGGAAGGGGATCGCCTCGTAGCGGTGCGGGACGTTGGGGATGCCGCCGCCCTTGCCGTGCACGAGGAGGTCGTAGCCCTGGTCGAGTGCGAGCTTCTCGACCCAGGGCAGGCCCTCCCAGCGCCGCGGGCGGTCGCTCCACGGCTCGCGCCGCATGATGACCTCGATCTCGTCGGTGTCGGTGAACGGGCGGTCGGGCTCGACCTCCACGGTGATGACGTCTACCTTCGCGCCCATGTCGCGGAGGCCCTTCGCGACGGCCTCGACGACGCGGCGGTCGTAGTGCGTATCGACCGCGATGAGGACCTTGTCACCCGGCTTGGTCTGGCCGTAGCCGATGAAGCCGGGAGCCGTCCGGCGCACCTCCGGTTGGTGGCAGATCTCGTAGGCGTACGGCGCGAGATCGTCGATCGAGCGGATCTCGGGCGCCGGCTTGCCGAGCAGGTTGCCGACGGTCCGCTCCTCCGGGGCCTGACACACGGGACACCTCCGACCGCGAGAGATCGAGACGGTGCGCAGCATCGCACACGCCGCCGACCGGGGCCAAACAGGTCGTTCCGTGCGTGCGGGCGCGAAAAGGCCGAAAATAGGACCGTGCCAGCGAATCGACTGACCCTTCCGGCGGCCCTCGACGCGCTCGAGAAGACACACGGCAAGCCCCCCGCCCCGGAGCTCCGGGACCCGCTCGAGCTGATCCTCTGGGAGGAGGTCGGCTACCTCGTCGACGACGAGAAGCGGCGAGTGGCGTTCGCCGCGCTGAAGACGAAGGTCGGCACGCGTGCGGATCGGATCCTCGGCGCCACGAACGGCGCGCTCCTCTCCGTCGCGAAGCTCGGGGGCACCAACCCCGAGGAGCGGGTGGAGCGCCTGCGGAAGACGGCGACCCTCGCGGTCGAGCACGCGCGCGAGCTTCGCGCGCTCGCGGCGCTCCCGCTGGCGACCGCGAAGCGCGTGCTGGGGAAGTTCCCGGGCGTCGGCGAGCCCGGCGCGGAGAAGGTGCTCCTCTTCTCGCGGAGCCAGGCCGTGTTCGCGCTCGACCCGAACGGGGTCCGCGTCCTCGCCCGCCTCGGCTACGGGAGCGAGACCAAGAACTACGCGACGACGTATCGCTCGGTGCAGAAGGCCGCCGCCGCAGAGCTCACGCCCTCGTTCGACGCCTTCATCCGCGCCCACGCCCTGCTGCACACCCACGGTCAGGAGACCTGCACGCGCGAGACGCCGGGCTGCGCGACCTGCCCGCTCAGGGCCAGCTGCGCCTGGTTCCAGAGCCGGCCGAGCTAGTCCCTCCGGTCGATCCGCGCTCGATGGGGTCCGACCCCACGTCCCGGTGCCGGAGTCCCGGCGTTAGAGTCCCGGCGTGAAGCTCGTCTCGTACGCCGACGGCGCCGGGCCGCGCTGCGGCATCCTCGAGGACGGCGCGATCGTCGATCTCCCCTACCCGTCCTGGTCGGCGGCGTTCGCGTCCTGGGACGCGGTGCGCCCCGACCTCGACCGCGCGCTCGCGGCACGCGCGGTCGTCCGGCCGCTCGCGACGGCGCGCCTCCTCCCGCCGGTCCGCCCGGGCGCGATCTACTGCGCCGCGGCCAACTACAAGGACCACTTCCGCGAGATGACCGCGGGGCGCGAGCCACCGGACCGGGCGAAAACGCGGCCGTACTTCTTCACGAAGGTACCGAGCACGGTCATCGGTCCCGACGAGGCGATCCGCCTGCCGGCCACGAGCGCGCAGGTAGATTGGGAGGCCGAGATCGGCGTGGTCATCGGTCGGCCGTGTCGCGGCGCAACGCTCGCCGACGCGCTCTCGCACGTCGCGGGCTACACGATCATCAACGACCTCTCCGCGCGCGACCTGAGCGCGCGCGAGGACTGGCCGCTGTTCGGCACCGACTGGTTCAGCGGGAAGTCGTTCGACACCTCGGCGCCGCTCGGCCCGGCGATCACGCTCGCCGAGGACGTCCCCGACCCGCACGCGCTCTTCATCAAGACGTGGGTCAACGAGACGCTCCACCAGGACTCGCGCTCGAGCGAGATGCTGTTCAGCATCGAGGAGCTCATCGTGTCGCTCTCGGCGCAGCTCACGCTCCAGCCGGGCGACCTCATCGCGACCGGCACGCCCGCCGGCTGCGGCCGCCCGCGTGGCATCTTCCTCCGGCCGGGCGACGTCGTGACGATCGAGATCGAGCGCCTGGGCGTGCTGCGGAACCCGGTGCTGTAGCGAGAGCCATTCCTCCGGCGCGACCCGCGCCGCCGACGA
>Ga0080064_1007581_pt1 | contig 10856 bp, 7 predicted proteins | sample Subgrocontami54m_FD_69260 | JGI IMG/M metagenome (GOLD analysis project Ga0080064, IMG submission 69260) | Subsurface groundwater microbial communities from S. Glens Falls, New York, USA - GMW46 contaminated, 5.4 m (SPADES assembly) (version 2) ... | reverse complement strand
CTTTAAGATCCTGTTCGCCGTCCACGATCCCCAGGTCGCCCTCCTCAAGCCCCTCTTTCACCTCGATCGCATCGGGAGTCGCATAGGCCACCTCGATCGTGCGCACTTCGACGGTCCCGTAAGCCGCCTTGGGCTCTTCAACCGGCTGGGCTATTTCTTTGCCGTCTTTTCTCTTTTGGGCTTTTTGGATCAAGGTCTTGTCCGGCTGATCCGGCGCTTCGGCCGGTTTGGTTTCACTCGTATGGACGACATACACAAAATATTGATCTTCCTTTTTCTTGAAGCTCGAGCTTGGGATCACAAGTGCTTGCTCTTTTTCATAAACCAATACGTTCACGCGGGCAAACATGCCCGGTTTCATCTTTTCGTCCGCGTTCGCGATCTTAGACCTGACCTCGAGCGTCCTGGAACGCCCCTCGACGATCGGGGAAACCGATTCCACTTGCCCTTTGAACACCTGATCGGGGAACGAATCCACCACGACTTCGACGTTCTGGCCTTCTTTGATTTTCGCGACGTCCTTCTCAATGATGCCAAAATCAACAAACACGTCTTTCAGGTCCACAAACGCCGCCACTTTATCCTGAGGGCTGACAAGCGATCCCTTATCCACCTGCAACGATCCGATATAGCCGTCGCTGACGGCAACGAGGTTTGTTTTATCGAGTTCCGCCTTGGCGGACTGATATTCCAATTGGCTTTGTTTCAATTTCGTCTCGATGATGGATCCCAGCTCAAAAAGCTTTGTCTGTTTATCAAGCTCTATCTTCGCGTACTCAAGCTTCAGCAACGCCTCTTTCTGGTCGAGACTCGCGATGATGTCCCCTTGGGTGATTTTTTCCCCTTCCTTGAAGTTCACATACTCCACGGTCCCGGGTACCGGAAACCTCAGATCAAATTCATGGAATCCTTTGATCGTCCCGAGGGCCGGAAGGGTGTCTCGAAAACTGACCCTGGCCACCTTATAAACCTTGACCGGCGGCGCCGGTTCCGGAGGCGCTTCCTTCACCGGTGTCTTGGATTTCTTATAAACCGGAAATCCTCCCACGCAGCTCAAGTGATCTTTCATAAACGAAAAGAGAAAGACGCCCGCGAAGATCAAGGCCAGCAGCTGAAATAAAACCTTCTTTGTCAAAAATTTAAGATTCGGTTTCAAAGTAATTGGGGTCTCCTATGGATAGGCTTAAGCCCGAAACGGCGATATGATAATCGACGACTGCCTGGATAAAAGCGAATTTATTCTGCGCCTGTTCGATCAACCCTTCCAAATAGTTGGATACGGCGGTTTCCTGCATGCTCAGCATGTATTCGAGGATCGAATTTTGTTTGCCCTGATAGCGGACTTTCGCGATCGACGAATCGATCTGGATCAGCGATTTCTGCAGGTTGTAAAAATCGTCCCGGACCTTCACCGTCAGATCATTTTTGGCCTTTTCCAGATCGCTTTGGCTTTGAAGCAGCGCGGCCTGAGCGCTTTTTTCGTCCGTGATATTCGAAAAATTATCCATCAGATTGAACGTCATCTTGTGCGTCCAGTCGTCGGATCCGGTCAACGCCAAAACCGTGGGCCCGTAGTTATGTTTGATCTGGTCGTATTCCACGGAGTTGGCCCCCAGCGGCATGCCCACATGAACCCCCAGAAACCATTCCTTTTCCAGATCATTGTTCCCGGTACCGGAACCGTCCACGCCGGGCGGCGCGAAAACACGCGAGTCGTGAAAGGCTTCTCCCTCCATCCCGTACGAACCGCGAAGATCCACGCGCGGAAGCTTTTTGGCCTTATAAATCATGATGCCGTACTGGGCCGACGCGAGCGCGTACTCCTTGATCTGCACGTCGGCGTTATTTTGTAACGAAAGATTCAGCATCTCTTCAAACTGCGGGTGGATCGGAACAAACTCCAGCTTGAGATTCACCGGCAGCGGTTCGTTGGAGTCCAAACTCAACGCCTGATGCAAAACAAGATCCGCCGATTGACGGTCATTTTTCCCGGACTCGGCTTGAAAATACACTTGGTGGTATTGAGACTCCACGTTCAAGAAATCCACTTCCGCGATCAACTTTTGATTGTGCTCCTCTTTGACCCTCTTGTAAATAGAGTCAACCTTGTCGTTGAGTTCCGTTTGGTATTGGACATTGTACTCCGCCTTTACCAAACCATAATAGGAGGTCCTGACCTGGTGAATATATTCGCTCCTGGCCTTCGAATACTCCGATTTGGCCGATTTCACATTCTCTTCGGCCTGCTTGACCGTGAGCGTGAGTTCCCCTCCGTAGAACAAGGGCTGGTTGACATTGATCTTTCTGGTTTCTCCCTTATAGAAACGCTGCCCCGGCACAAGACTGGTGGATCCGTCCGTCGCCAAAACACTTCCCGCGACATGGCCGCCGTTCGTCTGCCACACTCCCTGGATCGTGGGAAAAAGCGCGCGCTTGGCCTCGACCAATTTTGAGTCGGCCACCTCTATTTTTTTCTTGAGCGCCCGCAGCTGAATGTTATTGGCCACGCCGATCTCTACGGCCTCTTTTAAAGAGACGTCGTGATCCGAAACGGCGACCTTATAAAGCGCTTCTCCGTCTGAAATGGTTTTCTTATCTTTATAACCGAGGCCTGCCCAGAAAAAATTTTTATTCCAAGCATCCTTTTTTGCCTCTTTTTTCGGCTTGAGGACGGTTGGCTTTTCCGACTTTTCTTTTTTAAACACATTTTTTATTTTAGAAACCAAGGATGGCTTTTGAACGGGAACCTCTTTTGGAAGTTCTTTGGAGGGCTCGGATTTTAGGTCGGCCTGGCTTTTTGGATCACCCGGCACGCTCGGTTCTTGCGTCAATTGCTGGCTGTCCAGCAGGGATTGGACGGCGTCCATTTTGGTGACGATCGCCTCATGCTTTTGCTTGGCGTAAACCACTTCCTGCTGGAGGCCGCTCAAGCTGTCATCGGCATACAAAAAGGTTTTAGAAATCATGGAGTCCTGTAGCCACAAGAAAAGGGCCAGAAAACATGGCAGCCGGAGAACTAGAAGGAAATATTTTTTCATTATAGAATGTTTAACTCATTCTATTAAAAGATGTTATGAAAGTCAAGGAACGGATCGCGCCGCGTTGTGTAAAGATTCCAAATAGGCTTTAAAAAATTTTTCAAATCCCTGATCCGTGGGGTTGTAATAGCGCCTTTTTTCGGTCAAATACGCCTGATCCACGAAATGCCCCTCATAATCATGCGCGTATTTATAGTCGGTGCCGCGGCCCAGCGATTTTGCGCCCTTGTAACTGGCGTCTTTCAAGTGCGAGGGGACCTCCAGCGTCTTGTTTTCGGCCACATCCTTCATGGCGCTTTCAATTCCCAGATAAGCGGCATTCGATTTCGGAGAGCAGGCAATATACGTCGTGGCCTGCGCGAGCGGGATCCGGGCTTCCGGCATGCCGATAAATTCGGAGACTTGAAGCGCGGCATTGGCCAGAATAAGCGCCTGCGGATCGGCGTTGCCCACATCCTCCGAGGCGCAGATCACGATGCGCCGGGCGATAAACCGCGGGTCTTCGCCGGCGTAAAGCATTTTCGCCAAATAGTAAAGCGCCGCGTCGGGATCGGAGCCCCGCATGGATTTGATAAACGCCGAGATCGTGTCGTAATGCGCGTCCTCATCGGCGTCATACACAACCGCTTTTTTTTGAATGGACTCTTCGGCGATTTTTTTCGTGAAATGAACTCTTTCAGCCTCTTTTTTGGTGGTCAAGACGCCCAGCTCCAGCGCATTCAAGGCCCGCCGGGCGTCGCCGTCGGATATTTTGGATAAAAAATCCAACGCGTCTTCGTCCGCGACCACCGGATGGTCTCCCAATCCCTTTTTCTTGTCTTCCAGCGCGCGATTTAAAACGCGGCGGATTTCTTTTTCGGTCAAAGACTTCAATTCAAACACGAGCGAGCGGGACAAAAGCGCCGGCACGATCGAGAAAAAAGGATTGTGGGTCGTGGCGCCGATCAAGACCGGGTTTCCCTTTTCCACATCCGGCATGAGGACATCCTGCTGGGCTTTATTAAAGCGGTGGATCTCATCGATAAAGAGAATCGTTTTTTGCTGCTTTAATTCAAAACGCTTTTTGGCCTGATCGATCGCCTTGCGGATTTCAGACACGTTGCTGGTGACCGCGTTCAAGGGTTCAAAATGGGATTTCGTTTCATTGGAAATGACGGTCGCCAGCGTCGTCTTGCCGGTGCCCGGAGGACCGTAAAGGATCAGGGAGGAAATGCGATCGGATTCGATCGCACGCGTAAGGAGCTTGCCAGGGCCCAAGAGGTGTTCCTGCCCGACAAATTCATTCAGGGCAAGCGGCCGCATCCGGACCGCGAGCGGCTCGCTTTTTTCAAGATCGGTTTTTGATCGCGTTTCGAAAAGATCCATAGTGGGGGTCCCCGCCGGTGCCGTGCTGCCGCGCCCATTATTGAATCCCCTAGGATAGGGTGGGAACCGGTCAGATCCCTTTAGGCAAACCTCTAAAAAAGCAGAGGCAGCTCACCGGAATCTAAATCCAGCTCCCATTCATGATAAGTATTGGATCCAAATGGTTAGCGCTCATGATCCACGCGCACCGCAGGGAGTAAGGTCATTATAGCACGGACGGAGGGGGCTTGCTCAAACTTCTAAGATTTTTTTATTGGTCGCTGAGGTCCTGGGTCAAGGATTGAAGGCCCGTTTTGACTTTTTCTATCCTGGCACGGACGTTTTCCAATTCCGTTTTTTGAGACGCAAAACGGTCTTTATAATCGCTAAACGTCTTGGTGATTTTATCCCTATCCGCCGTGACCGCGTCAAGGTCTGATTGAGAAACCGTTAACTGAGAACGAAGACTCTGAACTTGCTGGTTGAGCGCGTCTTTTTCCTTCGCCGTTTTTTCTCTCTCAGCCCTTGCAGAGTCGAGTTCGGTTTGGAGAGAACGCATATTTTCCTTTAGAGACCGGAAGGAATCAATTTGAGAGCGAAGGTCCACGGTTTCCTTCTCGGCTATTTTCAGTCTTTCATTATCGTATCGGAGCCGGTCTATCTGGTAATTTAAATCTTTGATCTGGTCCTGGGCATCCGGACTGACCTCGTTCGAAGACGCCTTGTCGCCTTGAGACCTGGCCATCTGCAATTGGGCGGTCATTTCTTCCAATTTTTTCGTCTGGGCCTGATAGTTGCGCTGCAAATCCTGAAAAGCCGCCGGATTCGCCAACGGCTGTGTTTCTATCTCCCCTTGCCTCAAAACGCGGCTTTGGCTTCCTACCGTCGCCGTCTGATTTTTAAGCCGCTCTATCTCCTGATAAGCCTCGTTTCTCTCCTTGGTGAGAGTCCTGACATGGTCTTTCCAGATCTGCGTCATCTCTTTGGTCTTTTCCAACTCTTGAGCCAGTTCTTCAGAGCGGCTATCCAAAGACTGCGAGTTTGAACTTTCTTCTTCAGCCGACGCGAGTTGATAGAAACCAAAGTACGATGATAAAAAGATCACCGGGATCACCCACAGAATTTTCTTCATTGACCAAGCCTCCTGTTTTATTGCTCCTGTCTTTCCTTGAAGTTAGAAACCAAAGACTCGAGATACTCCTTAAAATTTGATCTTAAATTTTGTAAATCGGCCAGATTGGCCTGAAGATCCTCGTTCACAGCGGCGTTCGGCGCCGATTTTTGGGACTGATTCAACCGCTCCGTGAAGTGAGAAACCAAAGACTCAAGATACTCTTCAAAATTCGATCTTAAATTCTGCGCCTCCGAAAAATCGGATTTAACACTTTCCTTAAGAACTTTGATCGCCCCCGTGGTTTGGAGCGCCGATCTTTCGAATTCCGCGTTGACGGTCTTGAGCGCCCTTAGGTTGGTATCATACTCTTTTAGGGTTTGATTCTGCAACTGATAGTTACTGGCGAGGGTCGCGTACTGTTTTTGCATCGCTTCCTTCTCGGCGCGCCATTTCATCGCTTCTTCCTTTAGCAGCGACATCTTGCCCGCCTCGGCCTGCATTTTTTGGGCATAAACTTTCAAAGCTTGAATTTGTTGCAAGGAAGTTTCTTTTTCCTTAACGATCAAGTTTTTTTCATTCAATAAATTACCAAGATCGTCGTGTAAAGATTTATTTTCAACTTTTAATTTCTCAAGTTGACCCAAGACCTCTTCTTTGCCTTTGATCAGCACATCCCTATCCTGTTGATTTTCAGCAAGTCCCTTCTTTAAGGCTTGAATAGTTTGAGAAGCACTTTGGGATTCCTGGGTGCGCTGGGACTTCAAGGTCTGAAGCTCAGATTGAAGACCATTGAGTTGTTGGAGGGCTTGGTCTTTCTCCTTTTGGATCGCTTCGTTTTGGCTTTGAGATTGTTTTAAGGCGTCATTTAAACCGGTGGATTTATCGGCTTCTTTCTTTAAGGCCTGGTCCAGAGTGCCGGTGGATTTGGAGACGTCGGCTATCTGACTCTTTAAGCTTTGAATGGTTTGAGCGGCACTTTGGGATTCCTGGATGCGGCTGGCTTTCAAGGCCTCGAGTTCGGACTGAAGGCCGGTGAGACGCTGAAGGGCTTGGTCTTTTTCCTGGGATTCTTTCTTCAGAGCTTCGTCCAGGCCGCCGGTGGATTTGGAGACGTCATTCATCTGATCCTTTAGTCCTTGAATGGTTTGAGCCGCACTTTGGGATTCTTGGATACGCTGGGATTTTAAGGTTTGAACTTCCGCTTGAAGCACTTGTATCTGTTGAATCAAACCTTCCTTGTCTTTAAGGAGCGCGCCCTTGTCTTCCAGAAGCGACGCTTTGGCGGCGCGTAAATTCTCGATGTCTCCATTCACTTTCTCGGACGACTTGGAACCTTCCGACTGAAGTCTTTCGATCTGGGCTTTCAACGCCTCATTCTCAGAAAGAACCTTTTGCATCACCTGTTTTAGCTGCGAAACGTTTTGGCTGTTTTCCAGCCGCTCTTTGTCGAGCTGCGATTTGAGCGCTTGAATTTCATCCGTATTGTCTTCTGTCGGGGCGGGAGAGGTGACGCCATGAGTCAACCGCAGCTCTTGATTTTCCGACTGGAGCGTGTTGATCTTAGCGAACAGAGCCTGGATTTGCTTTTTTTGACTTGAAAGATCGTTGGGCTGTTCCTCGGTGCGCGGAGCTTGCGCCACGGGCGGTTTGACATATTCCCTCGCAAACAGATTTCCTGAAAAAAACAGCGCCGATACTAAAAACACGATTTGAATTTTTCTCATGCTGGACTCCCTCTCTCTTAATTGCGACTACGATATTTTAATACGAGAAACACCACCGCGCTAAAGAAAAAAATGTTCACGATTCCATACGCCCTGAAAGCAAGATCCTGGCTCCTCAAGGCCTGAGGGGTCATGAGCAGGATACAAACCCACACGCCCACGGCCCAAGAGATGCTGAAATCCTCCGCGCTTTTCCTTTTGACAAGCCTTAAGATCAGAGGAATATTGAAAAGAGGCAGCGTCACCCCCGCCACGATCCCGACGATCTCTATCCAGCGGCCCATGGTCAACGGAATTCCACGCGATACTGACTTTTCAACGCTTCTCCAACCCGGTCTTGCAGCGCCGTGATTTCCTGGTCGGTAAAAGTCCCCGTTTCTTTTTGATAAGCCAGTGAAAATGCGAGGCTCCGTTTCCCCTTGGGAATATTTTTTCCGGCGTACTGGTCAAAAAGCTCCGTGTCCTGCAAAAAAGGAGAGGCGGCATTTTTCATCAGTGACTCAAGAACGTCGATGGAAATATTTTCGTCAATGATAAACGCGATATCCCGTCTCACGGACGGAAATTTAGCGATCGGTTTGACGCGAACGGTCCGTGCGGGCCCCGCCCCGGCCCATAAAGGATCTAAGCCGATTTCCGCATAGATCACGTCGTGAGGAATATCCCACCGCGTGAGAATGGAACGGTGGATCGTTCCGATATTTCCGAGCTCGTGGCCGCGCCAAAAAACACCGCTGGCGTTTTCAAAATGCGGCGGAATGCCGCTCGTGTGGTATCCGTAATCCGTGATTTTTAAAAAATGAAAAATGTTCTCCAAGACCCCTTTCAAATCATGAAAACTCGCCGCGCTTTTCTTCTGCCAATTTTTCTCAAGATCCCCATAAAGGCCTATCCCCAACACCGTCTCTTCTTTCCCGTCCGCGACACGGTTCCCGATCTCAAAAAATTTAAGCGAAGAGGCCTTGTGGTGGATATTAAATAAAACGGCGCCGAGCATCCCGGGCAAAAGCGACGGCCTGAAATATTCCTGTTCGGCGCTCAACGCGTTCGTAATTTTTTGTATCGCCCCAAACGATTGAAACCCTGAATCCGCGAGCGACTTCTTGGAAAGAAAACTGTAGGTGATGATCTCATGAAGCCCGAGATGAGAAATAAATTTCTTAAGCTCCGAAATTCCTTTTGGTTTCTTATCCTGCAAGTTTGTGTCCGTATGGCGCGTCACCGGGATCGCGGCCGGGACCCGGTCAAAACCCTCGATCCTCAAAAGCTCCTCGGCAAGATCCACGGCCTGACCGACGTCGCGTCTTGAATTTTTGGTCCACACGGAGAGCCGCCCCCGGCTTGCCGCTTTTGCTTTGAATCCCAATCGCTTGAAAATCTGAACCCTACGGCCCGCCGGAATTTTGAGTCCCAAAAGCTGCTCGAGGCGCTCTTCGTGAAGCAAAATCGGTTTTTCTTTGACCTTCTTCGAGAAATCCTTGTCAACCATTGGCCCGGCTTCCCGGCCTCCGGCCCATTCCAATATCAGGTCCCTCGCACGCGCGGAGGCCGCCGCCACCTGTTGAATGTCCACGCCTCGTTCAAACCGGTAGCTTGATTCGCTGGACAATTTATAACGCCGTGAGGCTTGACGCACGAGCGGCGGATCAAAATAGGCGGATTCAAGAAGCACGTTCTTCGTGCTCGAAGTCACTTCGGTCAACTTTCCGCCCATGACTCCCGCGATCGCGATAGGTTTTTTCGCATCCGCGATCACGAGCGTTTTTTCATCCAACGGATACTCGACCCCGTCAATCGCCAAAAATTTCTCGCCCTTCCTCGCGCGGCGGACCACAATGACGCCGCCCTGGATTTTGTCATAATCAAACGCGTGCAGCGGCTGGCCCATCTCGAATAGCACAAAATTCGTCGCGTCTACCACGTTGCTGATCGGCCTTGTGTTCATCCACTCCAGACATTGTTGAAACGAAGGAGGCGTCGCTTTGACGGAAACCCCTTTTAAAAGGCGCGCCGTATACTTGGGGCAGCCCTTTTTGTCCTGGATCTCGATTTTTATTTCCTTGTTAGCGCCGGAAATACTTTTCTTAACCGCGGGAAACTTGATTTTTTTGCCGGTCAGCGCCGACACCTCTTGGGCCAACCCCAAAATACTGAGGCAGTCCGGACGGTTGGTCGTCACTTCGATCTGCAATACCGCCTCGCCACCTTTTTTTTCGACGTGTTCGACCTTCGTGCCCGAAAGCGTCAGAAGATCGGCGAGTTTCTCCGGCGCGGCCGGGACAGCCACATATTTTTTTAGCCAAACAACGGGTAGTTTCATCGTTTAGAATTGCTTTAAAAAACGGATATCATTTTCAAAAAACTGCCGGATGTCCTCGATGCCGTATTTCAGCATCGCGATCCGCTCGACCCCCATGCCAAACGCGAATCCTGAGTATTTTTCAGGATCAATGCCGCCCGCCCTTAAGACCTGCGGATGCACCATCCCCGCGCCGAGAATCTCAAGCCAGCCCTGCCTGCCGGCAGGCATGGCCTTCGATTCCCAAAAAATATCGATCTCGGCGCTCGGCTCGGTAAAAGGGAAAAAATGCGGCCGGAAGCGGAGCTTCGTCTTGTCGCCGAAAAACTGCTTCGCGAACGACAAAAGCACTCCCTTCAAGTCCGCGAAGCTGACGCCCTCGTCCACCATCAGTCCCTCGATCTGATGAAACATGAACGAATGCGTCGCGTCCGTCGCGTCGGGGCGGAATACTTTTCCGGGCGCGATGATCTTAAGCGGAGGTTTCGTTTTCTCCATCACGCGAATTTGCACGGTAGAGGTTTGACTTCGCAAGAGCTTGCCGTTTTCCAGATAAAAGGTGTCAAAACTGTCGCGCGCCGGATGATTGAGAGGAATGTTGAGCGCCTCAAAATTATAATACTCAGTCTCCACCTCGGGGCCTTCGACGGTCCGGAAACCCAGACGCTCGAATATCTCCGTGATGTCCTGGGTGACCTGGGTCAGCGGATGAAGACTCCCGGGAGCGTAGAAAGTCCCCGGCAGTGTCGTGTCGATTTTTTTGACAGAAGCATTTCCTTGAGCGGCGAGTGATCTTTCTTTTTCGGAAAAAATTTCCTCGAGCGCCGACTTTACCCGATTCATTTCCTGACCGGCCAGGCGCCTTTCTTCGGCCGTCAACTGTCCGATCTGAGCGGAGAGAGACGCAAAGAGCCCCTTCCGGCCCAAATATTTGTTCTTCAGGTCCTGAAAACTCTTTGGGTCCGGCAGGATGCTTAGCTCTCCGCGAGCGTCTTCCTCAAGTTTCTTAAGCGCTTCTATCATTGACCTTTCGCGATGCCGACCAACTCCGCGAACACCTTCTTGTCGCTGTGCGCCAGATCCGCCAGGACTTTCCGGTCCAGCTCGATCTTGGCTTTCTTCAAGCCCCCGATAAAACGGCTGTAGGTCATGCCGTTGGCGACCGCTCCGGCCGAGATACGCGTGATCCAGAGCCGGCGTATCAGCGCTTTTGAGTCGCGGCGGTCGCGCGTCGCGAACATCAGCGCGCGCTGCACGGTCTCGCGAGCCGTGCGGTAAAGCCGGTGACGGCCTCCCACAAACCCCTTGGCGCGCTTTAAAAATTTCCGCCGGCGTCT
>Ga0080064_1007579_pt1 | contig 10858 bp, 8 predicted proteins | sample Subgrocontami54m_FD_69260 | JGI IMG/M metagenome (GOLD analysis project Ga0080064, IMG submission 69260) | Subsurface groundwater microbial communities from S. Glens Falls, New York, USA - GMW46 contaminated, 5.4 m (SPADES assembly) (version 2) ... | reverse complement strand
GCCCGCCTCCGCTTCGCCAGCCGAGGACCATTCTGGCGGAGAAGAAGGGGTTTGAGTAGAAGAAATCATTAAACGGCAAAGTGTGACAATGCAGTTTGTCTCAATAGAGGGGGTCACCCCAATACTTGTTACCAGACTGTCCCATCACCCAGACGGCACTGGCGCGGTGGGCGGCCAAGGGGTGGGCACTCATGGCAAGGGTGGCCTGGACGGAGGATTCCTCGCCCAACCATAACAGCCCGAGCAATCCGTTGCCCACGACACGATTGTGGGAATCCCTGAGGGCTTCGCGAAGCAGCTTCTTGGCGCGGGTGGAATCGACGTGCCAGAAAGCCTCGACGGCATTGGCGCGGACCGTGGGATCCGGGTCATTCAATAGAGTCTCGGTCTGGTTATTCCTGAGGCCCATGGCTTTTGCCGTATTGGATCGAATCCGGGCGTCGGGCTTGCGGAGGAGTTGGACCAGAGTGGGCAACAGACGATTGCCCGGGGAGGCGAGGTTGAGGATGGCCACAAGCGACTCAGCCTGCTGGGCCTCGGTGGGGCTCAAGCCGTCCTCGCCCTTTGCCAGGAGAGTCCGTAGCAGCTTCACGTCCAGGTGAAGGATCAGGTGGCACATTTTTCGGACAACATCGACAGCCTTGGGTTTGGGTAGGATATTGCCGTCGCAAACTATGGCGAGCAGGTGGCCACCGTCGAGCAGGAGACTGGTGAGGTATTGAAAACCGGGTGTTTCCTCGAAGTCGGGGAGGAGTTGCGCGGCATTGGAGCTGAAGCCGCGCGGGTCAGAGGAGGCCCAATTGGCCATTTGGCGGCGCGCTGCAATCGGATTCCGAGAATAGTTGGCCACCAGAGCCTTCAGGACAGGCATTGGTATTCGATACCTCTTTTAAGGAACACGCGCAAAACGGAGCTGCCGTCCGCACCGGAAACCCGCGTGTTTCTGGCCCGTTTGGTGGCGCTGACGGCGCCCTTTGCGCTTCCACCGGGACTTGAAAAAAAAGTAGCTCATCACATCCGGTGAGTACCGTTTTCCATAGGGCGAGGCAGCACTGGCCCTGCCGGACTTATCGGCCGGTGAGTAGCAAGCTTGAATCACAATCGGCGGGTGGGCTGGTTCCGATTGCGGACCCGTCGGCGTTCTCTTTATGACGGAGGTGTTGCGCCCATGGGATACTGGGAACGGACAGACCGGTTTCCGATGGTGGCAAAAGCCGGCGGAATTATCAAATCAGTTGATAGGAAATAAGGAGACTTTTCGTGAACAACTCCGTATTGGTGCCGATGGTGGTGGAGCAAACATCGAGAGGCGAGCGAGCCTTCGATATTTACTCGCGCCTGCTCAAAGAGAATATTATCTTTCTCGGCACCCCCATTGATGATCAAGTTGCCAATTTGGTCATCGCGCAGATGCTGTTTCTGGCGGCCGAAGACCCCGAAAAGGACATCTCACTTTATATCAACTCTCCGGGCGGCTCCATCACGGCCGGGTTGGCCATTCTGGACACCATGCGGCTGATCGAGCCTGACATCACGACCTATTGCGTGGGGCAGGCAGCGTCGATGGGTGCGGTCCTGCTCGCATGCGGGACCAAAGGCAAGCGCTTCACTCTTCCGCACTCGCGGATCCTTATCCACCAACCTTCGATGAGCGGGCTGGCCGGACAGGCTGCCGATATCGATATCTACGCCAGGGAGATCCTGCGGATGCGGGAAATCCTGAATGGAATCTTGGCGGAAGCTACGGGTCAGCCAGTGGAGAAGATCGCCCGGGACGTGGATCGGGACTACATCATGGAGCCGGAGCAGGCGCTCGCCTACGGCATGGTGGACCGGGTCGTGGCAAGCCGCGAACATCCGCCGAACAAGTGAGCGGGACTGGTGTTTTGAGGAACACGCGCAAAACGGAGCTGCGGTAACTCGCGTGTTTCTGACCAGTTTGGGGACGCGGACGACGCCCTTTGCGCTTACGGTCTCCATCGAAGGATCCGATGGTTGTAGCTGTCGGAAATGTACAAATCTCCGGACGGATGAACGGTGACGCCGTGAGGGCGGCTGAGCTGTGACCGCAGCGGATCCGTGGGGATGATCAGGCTGCCCTGGACGCCGGTGCCGGCGACGGTGACGGTTGTCCTGGTGGCGGGAGAATATTTCCGGATCAAGTTGTTTTCTGCATCGGCGATAATCACGTCGCCGCTCAGATCCACGGTGAGATGCTTGGGACCTTTCAAGTCCAGGCTCAATTGGCCGGGCGCGATCAAGGTGTGAATCCTGCCCTCGGTATCCACCATGCGAAGCGCATTTCCGCCGCGTTCCAGTATGTAGACCTCGCCTTTGCGGCCGGCAGCAACGGCGCGCGGATCGACGAGCGGACTGTCAGCGGCCAATGCCCCGTCGACTGGAACCGCGGCGGAGCCATTGCCGGCGATGGTGGACACGGTTCCTTTTTTGAGATCCACCATGCGCACGCGCCGGTTGGACAAGTCGGCCAGATAGAGGCGGTCCCCGGCGGGGTTGATGTCGAGTCCGAAGATGCCGTGGAAAGAGGCTTGCAAGGCTGGTCCGCCATCGCCTGAAAAACCAGCGGTTCCGTTGCCGGCCACGGTTGAGATGATGCCAGTTTTCAAGTCCACCTTTCGAACCCGGTTGTTGTGGGTGTCGGCGATATACAACTGCTGCTGGCGGGAGAGGACGATCCCATGGGGGTCGTGCAAAGCGGCGCGGCCGGCCGGACCGCCGTCGCCGGAATAGCTCATCTCGCCGGTACCAGCGGCCAGTTTCGTGTTGCCGTCCTTGTCGACCCGCACCACGCGCTGGCCCTTGAATTCGCAGACATAGTAGTTGCCCTCGCGATCAAAAGCGACCGCAAACGGTTCCACAAACTGAACCTGGAGGGCCGGTGCACCGGCCTTCAAGGATCCTCCGCCGGCCACCACCTGCAAGTCAGCGGCCAGGGCGAAGGCGGGGATGATCCACAGAGCGGCGATGTGCTTCATAGGTGTGAATGTAGCTTTTCGGCGGCCCTGTTGGCAAGGGTGGGGCCAGGCGCAACATTTTTCCGCAGAACCGGGTCAGGCTTCCGATAAGAAAGATGGGGGGAAAGCCATGCTCAAGGGTAGGAGGAAAGGGAGGTGATTTCGTCGATGTGGCAAGCATTTGGCCGTGCGGCACTGGCCAAACAAATGATCTGCCTGTGCGTATTGTTCCTGGTGCCATTGGCGGTGGCGATGGTATTCATCACCGATGTTTATAACATGGAGATCGAGTTTTCGACCTTGGAGTTGCGGGGGAATCGATTGCAGCGGCCATTGACCCGATTGCTGTATTGGATGCCTGAACATGGGCGGCGGAAGGGGAGCGGCGAACGGATCGAAGCGGAACGGGAGATTGAAGCGGCGCTGACGGATCTGGAGGCAATGAATGTGGCCCACGGAGAGGCACTGCAGTTCACAAGCGAAGGGTTAACGAAGCGGAAACGGGAACACTATCGGGTGGAACAGCTACGGCGGGAGTGGAGGCAACTGAAGGAGGGCCAGACGCCAGCACCGGGTCGCGATCATTTGGCGCACTATCATTTGGTAGAGGATATACGGGTCATGATCACGCACGCGGGCGACACCTCCAATCTCATCCTGGATCCGGATCTGGACAGTTACTACCTGATGGACATAACGCTGCTTGCGTTGCCACAAACGCTGGACCGGTGGAGCCGGATTGGCCGGACCGGGGACGGGGCGGAGAAAAGCAAAAAAGCGTTGCCGGCATCCACACAGATGGCCATCGAAGCGGCATTGCTGCGCGAATCGGATCTGGGCCGGATCACCGGAAGTGCGGGGACGGCGCTGAATGAGGATGCAAATTTCTACGGGGTGAGCCAGAGTTTACAAGCCAATCTTCCCACCGTAATGCGGTCCTACGAGGAGGCAAACAACAGCCTGCTGGCATTGATGGATGAAACGGCAAAGGGGAGGCCCACCGGAGTGCGGCCGGAGGCGTTGGCCAGAGCGGTGGGACTGGCGCGGAAAAGATCGCTCGAGCTATGGGAGATGGCATCGCGGGAATTGGATGTGCTGTTGGAAACGAGGGTGGCACATTCGCGGAAGGGGCGGCTGTTCGCACTTGCGCTGACGTTCATAGCACTGCTGATCACGGGGATTTTTGCCGGTTTCACCATCCGGCGGCTGCGCGCTGTATTGCGGCGAGCCATCGAAACCGTTGAGAACGGCGTGGAGGATGTAGCGAACACATCTGAGCAGATCATGTTTTCGGCGCAAACATTGGCTAGCTCCGCCAACCGGCAGGCGGCCTCGTTGCAAGAGTCCAGCGCAGCGCTCGTGGAGATGTCCGGGATGACGGCCAGCAACGCGAAAAATTCGCAAAACGCCAGGGAATATGCTTCGCAAGCAAGAAAGTCAGCCGAAGAGGGCACGATTGCGATGGAGGAGATGCGAAAAGCGATGGACGCAATCCAGTCCTCCAGTTCGGGAATTTCCACGATCATCAAGTCGATTGACGAAATCGCATTTCAAACCAACATTCTGGCGCTGAACGCAGCGGTGGAGTCGGCCCGAGCCGGCCAGGCGGGCCTGGGGTTCGCGGTAGTGGCCGGGGAGGTACGGAACCTGGCCCAGCGTAGCGCGCAAGCAGCCCGTGACACGGCCCTGCGCATACAGGAATCACTGGTTCGCAGCGAAGAGGGGATCCGGATGAGCGACTCGATCGGGTTGATCTTCCAGGAGCTGGATGGGCGTACCCGCCAAGTCGACGAGATCATCTCTCAAATCGCGAGTTCCACGGCCGAACAACGCAAGGGTATTGACCAGATCGGTCAGGCCATGCAAGCCATTGATGGTGTCACGCAAACCAACGCGTCGGCGGCGGAACGCACCACGGCGTCCGTGACTGGTTTGAACAAAAAAACGGTGCAGCTGCGGACACTGATCAATGAGATCAAGCCGCTGGTGGGATGGGCTTCTAAAACCGTTTGAGGGCGCGGAGCATGGAATCTGTTTTCATGCCGCCGCTCATCTCCACTGTGTGAATGTTGCGCCACTGGCCGTCTTTTGCGCCAATGTAGCGTGCCGATTCGCGGTCCGCTCCCATGAGGATGATGATGAGGTCACTTTTGGGATAGTGGAGCGCGCGATATTGGCGTTCTCCGGTGTCCGATCTCCAATGATCCTTGTCGGGGGGGCCGAGCTTGCGAACAACATCAAAGTAGTCTGACTGCGCCGAGAAGCCCAACTCGGCCTGAATGACGGCACGATACTCGACGGTGCCCCCTGTGCTGCGTAGGCGCAGCACGGCGATGCCGGTCACGGTGATCGCAATGCCGATCAACAAGGCGATTCCAATCATCTTGCCGATACCGGATTCGGTTCCAGACCCGCTGGAACGCAGCATGGAAACTGCCTCCGCGATGCCTGAAGCGGACTTAGTCGCCTGCTTTGGTTCGGGTTCCCGCCGCGACACGGTGGAGGAGGCGGGCATCGGCAGCACGCGCCGGACGAAAGGCCATATCGAACCACTCTTGTATTCGAGCTCGCGCTTGAGGCCCAGAATCATCACCGGTTCATCGACCTTGGAGAATTCGCCCAGGTAGCCGCGCGGGATCCAAACCTCAGTGTTCGATTTTACATTTCGAACGAGGATTTCGCTCCAGTTACCCTGCAGGAAATTCCACTGATTGTGTTCGATGTTGACAATGGGAGGGAAAAAAGAAAAAAGCTGGTCGCCCAGATCATCGATATGCGGCGGCACAGGTGTGGAGGCCATGCGATAAAACCATCTTAACGCAGCCTGGGACAGGGGAATGATTCCGGCTACACTGGTTCCTGACCCTATGTCCAATCGAAACCAGGAAGCTCTCGAATATCACGCGTCCGCGCCGGCCGGAAAGATCGCCGTCGTCGCGACCAAGCCGTGCCAAACGCAGCACGATCTCAGCCTTGCCTACACGCCCGGCGTCGCGGTGCCGTGCCTGGAAATTCACCGCGACCCGAACCTTGTTTACAACTACACCTCGAAAGGGAACCTGGTGGCGGTGATCACCAATGGAACGGCGGTGCTGGGGCTGGGCAACATCGGACCGGCGGCGGGCAAGCCGGTGATGGAGGGCAAGGCGGTTCTGTTCAAGCGGTTCGCCGACATCGATGTATTTGATATCGAACTGGCCAGCGAAGACCCCAAGGAAATCATCCGGGCCTGTCAACTGCTGGAGCCGACCTTCGGCGGGATCAATCTGGAAGACATTAAGTCTCCGGAATGTTTCGAGATTGAAGACGAGCTCAAGCGAACGCTCAGGATCCCCGTTTTTCATGACGATCAACACGGCACCGCCATCATCTCGGGCGCAGCCTTGATGAATGCGGTTGAGCTGTCGGGCAAGCAACTCGAAAGCGTCCGGTTGGTGGTGAATGGTGCGGGAGCGAGCGCGATCTCGTGCGCCGAGCACTATATCCGGCTGGGTGTGCGAAGGGAAAATATTATCCTTTGCGATACCAAGGGCGTGGTGTATGCGGGCCGCGAAGAAGGGATGAATCAATACAAGCGGCGGCTGGCGGCCGACACTCCGGCGCGCACATTGAGCCAGGCCTTGCACGGCGCCGATGTGTTGATCGGCCTATCTTCCGCGAACTGCATCAGCGGAGACATGCTGCAACCGATGGCGGCGAACCCGGTTGTATTCGCGATGGCGAATCCTGATCCGGAGATCACCTATGAAGACGCGGTGGCGGCGCGGCCGGATGGGATCATGGCTACTGGCAGGAGCGACTATCCGAACCAAGTGAACAATGTGCTGGGCTTTCCGTTCATATTCCGAGGGGCATTGGATGTGCGCGCCACCGCGATCAACGATGAAATGAAGCTGGCCGCGACGCGCTCTCTAGCGGCTCTTGCCAAGGAGGACGTGCCGGATTCAGTGCGGCGTGCCTATGGCGTGGAGGCGATGCAGTTCGGACGAGAATACATCATCCCTAAACCGTTTGATTCGCGCGTTCTGATTTGGGTGGCCTCGGCTGTGGCGCAGGCAGCGATGGAAACCGGAGTGGCGCAGCACACAATCGAGTTGGGCAAGTACCGGGAGGAGCTCGAGAAGAGGCTGGGCAAGTCGCGCGAGCTGATGCGGATCATCCTGCACAAGGCGAAACGCAAACCCTGCCGAGTGGTCTTCCCGGAAGGGGAGGAGTCGAAGATACTGCGGGCGGCGCAGATTCTGTTGGATGAGAAAGTCGCGACTCCGGTGTTGATCGGGAGCCGCGAGGTGATCAACACACGAGCGTCTGAGCTGAACCTGGACATAGGCGATGCGCGCATCGTGGATCCGGCGGCATTCCCGGATCTGGCCTCCTATGTGGACGCCTTCTACAACTTGCGCCAGCGGAAGGGCCTCACTCGGCGCGAGGCGGAAACGTTCTGGCATGACCGCACGAGCCTGGCGGCAATGATGGTGTACCGGGGCGAAGCGGAAGCCTTGGTGGCGGGCCTGACGCAACATTACCCGGACACGATTCGCCCGGCGCTGCAGGTCATCCCGATGAAGACAGGCCGCCGGAAGGTGGCCGGGATGTATCTGTTGATCACGCCGCACGGCAAGGTTTTTTCCTGGCCGACACGACGGTGAACATCGAGCCGACGGCGGAAGATTTGGCGGAAATCGCCGTGGCCACGGCCGCCAAGGCAGGCGAATTCGACGTGGAACCGCGCGTGGCGATGTTGTCCTTTTCCAATTTCGGCAGCACGCCGCACCGGTTGGCCGATAAAGTGAGGCGGGCGGTGGAACTGGTGCGCGCCAGTCATCCCGACCTCATCATTGATGGCGAGATGCAGGCCGATACGGCCGTGGTCCCGGAGCTTCTCGCAATGACCTACCCGTTCAGCCGCATACAGGGCGGAGCCAACGTGCTGATCTTTCCGAACCTGGAAGCGGGAAACATCGCCTACAAGTTGTTAATGCGAATTGGCGGGGCCGAGGCGATCGGACCGATTCTGACGGGTTTGTCCAAACCAGTGCACGTGTTGCAGCGAGGCTGCGAGGTTTCCGACATCGTGAACATGGCGGCGATCGCGGTACTGGACGCGCAATCATTGAGTTGACAGGCCCCTGCCTGCTGGCATACGCTCAGGCGCATGAAGCAAATTATGGTTGTTCTTTCCCTGCTGGCCGCAATGCCGCTGGCTGCGGTTGACGTTTCCGGCGCTCCGGCTCTGCCGCAAAAGCTGGTCCCGAACTGGGCGCAGCTTCCGGCTGGCTGGAATTTTGGCGAATGCAGCGGCGTCGAAGTGGACGTGGACGACAATGTCTGGGTCTTCAACCGCGGACCGCATCCGGTGATCCAGTTCGACAAGACAGGCAAGATGCTGAATGCCTGGAAGGAGGTCCCGGTGACCTCGGCGCACGGGATCGGCATTGGGCCGGACGGCAGCGTGTGGCTGATCGACGTCAAGGGACACGCGGTCATGAAATTCAACAAAGACGGCCGCCTGCTGATGATGATCACGAACGCGGGCAAGCAGCCAGGCAATAACGAGACGCCGTACGCCTTCAATGAGCCGACGGGGATTGCCTTTGCACCGAACGGAGATTTTTATGTATCGGACGGCTACGTCAACTCGCGCGTGGTGAAGTACAACAAGGACGGGGAACACATTCTGCACTGGGGCAGCAAGGGGCAAGGAGACGGGCAGTTCAATCTAGTGCATGACGTGGTGCTGGATCAGCAAGGGCATGTCTACGTGGCCGATCGAACCAATGAACGCATTCAGATTTTTGACGCGAATGGAAAGTTCCTCAACAAGTGGACGCACGTGGGAGCGCCCTGGGGGCTGGCCTACTCCAAGAAAGAGAGCGCCATCTACATGAGCGACGGCGTGAACAACCGGGTGGTGAAGCTGAGCCTGAACGGAGAGGTGCTGGGGAAGTTGGGCAGCTTTGGCAAGGCGCCGGGCCGCCTGGACTTTGCGCATCACATTGCGGTGGACTCGGAAGGATCGATCTACGTGGTGGAAATCAAGAACTGGCGCGTGCAGAAGTTCGCGAAATGATTCTATTTGGCGAGCCCGTAGAGGCCGCTATTCGGACAGTTGTTCAAGAGCAGACGCGGAAAGGATTCTCCTACCCGGAACGCGGCGCCACACAAGGAAGCGCGCCCCGAGGCTACAACGTCGATCACCATCGTATCCGGCTGGGCCACGGAGAGGAAGCCTATCAACGCGCCAAACGGGCGGTGCGCGACTGGAAGATGTTCAACCTCTATTGGGTGAAGTTGTGCTGGACCTATCAGCCGATCAAGCCTGGGGTTGAGGTGGGCATCATGGTGCATCATTTTGGATTTTGGTCAGTGAGCGCCGCGCGCATTGTCTACGTCGTGGATGAGGAAGCACCAATGCGCAGGTTCGGATTTGCGTTTGGCACACTGGCGGGGCACATGGAGCGCGGTGAGGAGCGCTTTCTGGTGGAACATCTTGAGGACGGGTCGGTCTGGTACGACCTGTACTCGTTCTCGCGGCCCCAGCACTGGCTGGCGCGCTTTTTCTATCCATTAGGACGGATGGTCCAGAAACGATTTGCGCGTCACTCGCTTCAGGCGATGTATGATGCTGTCAAATGAAGCTCCTTCTCTTGAACACGCGCAAAACGGACTCGCTCCGGCACCTCGAAGACCGCGTGTTCCTCCCCATTTGGCACCGCGCCTCCGCGGCCTTTGCGCTTTTGACGGTGTTGGTAGGCTCATCCCTATTTGCGGAAAAGGTTGAAATTTTGCGGGACGAGTTTGGCGTGCCGCATATATTCGCGACTACCGATGCCGGTGGCGCCTTCGGTTCGGGCTACGCCCAAGCCGAGGACCGGCTGGAGGAGCTGATGCGGAATTTCCGGAAGGCCGAAGGAAGTATGGCCGAGGCATTCGGGGAAGAGTGGTTCCATCACGACTATCGCCAGCGGCGGTGGGGGCATCGATACATTGCGGAGGCGCACTATCGGGAACTGAGTCCGAAGATCCGGTCGATTCTGGAGGCCTACGTGAGCGGGATCCGGCTATTTCAGCGCCAGCATCCGGAACAGTCCCCGCCCTGGGCGCTGGATCTGCAGCCATGGCACCCGGTGGCGCTGGCGCGATTCACCATCTCCGGATGGCCGGAAGGCGAGGCTGCCTCAGATCTTCGCCGCGCTGGTGTCCAACCCGATCCGGTGCCTTACGCCGGCTCCAACCAGATGCTCATAGCGCCCAAACGAACCGCGCTGGGCGCGCCCATTGCTGTGATCGACCCGCACCTGAGCTGGTACGGCGAGACACGTTACTACGAGATGCGGCTATATGGCGGCGCTCTCCAACAGGCCGGTGGCGGACGTTTGGGACTTCCCTTCCCTACCCTGGGCCACAGCCGGTACTGTTCAGTGGCGATGACCACCGGAGGTCCGGACACCTCAGACGTGTTTGAAGAGGAGATCAAAGACGGCAGCTATCGTACCGGCGCAAACACCTGGAAGCCCCTCGACAAACGTACGGAGAAAATAGGAGTGCGCGGGAAGGACGGACGCGTCGAATGGCGTTCTGTCACGATCGAATCCACGCACCACGGGCCGATCTGGGCGCATAAGGATGGGAAGGCGTATTCGTTTGCCTCTCCGTATCTGGATCAGTTCCGGCTGCTGGAGCAGGCCTACGCGATGGTGACGGCGCGGAACCTGACGGAAATGAAAAAGGCGCTGGCGATGCGGCAATACATGGCGCAGAACATCATGGTGGGCACGGTGGACGGGGACATTTTTTATCTGCGTAACGGCCGGGTGCCGATTCGCGCGAAGGGTTGCGATCCGTCGATGCCAATGCGGGGTTGGGGCGGATGTGAGTGGCAG
>Ga0080064_1007572_pt1 | contig 10867 bp, 8 predicted proteins | sample Subgrocontami54m_FD_69260 | JGI IMG/M metagenome (GOLD analysis project Ga0080064, IMG submission 69260) | Subsurface groundwater microbial communities from S. Glens Falls, New York, USA - GMW46 contaminated, 5.4 m (SPADES assembly) (version 2) ... | reverse complement strand
CCCCGTGCGCGCCCCGGCCAGGAGCCCGGCCCAAATACGGCCCCGCGAGCGGGCGCTGCACGGAGAACAGCCACACGCCGATCGAGGCCGCCAGCAGCATGATCGGCAGGTGCACGAGCAGGAACGGCCCGACGCCCACCAGCCACATCATCACCAGGATGACCAGCGCGATGCCGGCATTGGTGGCCATGGTGCTGAGCCAAGGCTGCAAGCCGCCGCGCATCGATCCGACCGGCAGCCGGTTCTGCACGATGAACAGATAGGCGGGGCCCAGGCCGAACATGACGATTGGATTGCGGTACAGGCGATAGCCGAGCCGCTGCCATCGTGACAACGCGAGGTATTCGCGCACCGTCAGCGTATTGATGTCGCCGATGCCGCGACGCTCGAGATTGCCCGAGCTGGCGTGATGGATCGCATGGCTGCGGCGCCAGGCATCGTAGGGCGTCAACGTCAGCGCGCCGAGCGCGCGCCCCACCCAATCGTTGACCGCGCGCCGGCGGAAGAAGGAGCCGTGACCGCAGTCGTGCTGGATCATGAACAGGCGCACGAGGAAGCCAGCCGTCGGCACCGCGATCACGAGGCTCAGCCAGTAGCCGAACCACAAGGCTGCCCACATCGAGAACCAAAGCACCGCAAACGACCCGGCGGTGATCGCCAGCTCGAGCACGCTGCGCGCATGGCTCGGCTCACGGTAGTTGGCGAGGATTTGTGCCCAGTCGCGGGCATTGGTGGTGGGGGCGGGGGTCGTCGGGGCGGGCGTTCGTGCTTGTTCCAAAGATCCGATCCATGGCTGCCGGCCGTGAAAGCACCGGCCGCGAGCCGATTCCTTTAGCACACCCAGTGTACATAAGCGTACACTTTGTCGGCGCGCAGTGACAATGAGCTGGGGAGCAGCCGCAAGTGTGCACCGCTGCCCATTGCCATGCCGTCGCTTTGCTCCCGTATCGGGAGTACACTGCATCGAGCGCCGCCATGCGGTGGCCACCTGGAGAACCTTAATGGCCAGTACCATCCGCCTCTATATCGATGCCTCCTACGCGGTGGCATTGATGGCGTTCGTCGGGATAATCTCGGGTTTCGCCGTCGCCGCGCTCGGCGGCGACACGGTGCGAAGCCTGCAGGTCGGGCTCGCCATGTTTGCCGTCGCCGGCGCGGTTCTCACCGTTCGCCTGTGGCGGGTGACGCGCAGGACGGAGCAGCCGTCAGCTCAGCCCGGAGAGAAGCCATGACCGACCCGCGACTGAGCGTCGGGTGGCTTCGAAGGACTACTGATGCCGAGAGTCGCGGCGGCAATCCCGGATGTTGTTGACTTGTGCGCCGCAACATGAGACAAGACGCCACCGCTCTCTGAGCGATTTGCGGCGCTCCAGCCGCGTGAAGGACATGTCCCGGGCTCCAGGCCCTCTTTGTCCTCCTGTTGAGCGCCCCGAAAATTCCATTCGACAACCCAGGACACGCGGGGTGTCTCAAAGCAACGGGCCGCGCGTTGCGCTGCGCATCGACTGAATGTCGGCGCCGCCGATGCGTGCGGCCGCACGAAAGACCATGCAATTGACAATGTTTTGCGACCTCGGCCTCGCCGCGCCGATCCTCAAGGCGCTGGAGGGCGAGGGCTATCAGACTCCCACTCCCATTCAGGCCAAGGCCATCCCGATCGTTCTGGCCGGCCGCGACCTTCTCGGCATTGCCCAGACCGGCACGGGCAAGACCGCTGCCTTCGCTCTGCCCATCATCCACCGCCTGGCAGCCGACCGCCGCCAGGCGCAGCGCAAGGGCTGCCGCGTTCTGGTGCTCACTCCCACCCGCGAGCTTGCGACCCAGATCGCCGAGAGCTTCCGCACCTACGGTAGATATCTCGACCTTACCGTCGCGGTCGTGTTCGGGGGCGTCGGGCATCGGCCCCAGACCCAGGCGCTCTCCCGCGGCATCGACGTGCTGGTTGCCACGCCGGGCCGCCTCATCGACCACATCGGCGAGCGCAACATCGGCCTGGCGGGGACCGAGATCCTGGTCCTCGACGAGGCCGATCAGATGCTGGATCTGGGCTTCCTGCCGCCGATCCGCCGCATCGTGTCTCACTTGCCGTCGAAGCGGCAGAACCTGTTCTTCTCCGCCACCATGCCGCACGAGATCGGCAGACTGGCCGACGAGCTGCTGCGCGATCCGGCCAAGGTCGCGGTCACTCCCGTGGCCTCGACCGTCGACAGCGTCACGCAGCGCGTGCTGCACGTCGAAAGCCACAACAAGCGCTCGCTGCTGGTGGAGCTGTTCGCCGACCCGCAGATGTCGCGCGCGCTGGTCTTCACGCGAACCAAGCGCGGCGCCGATCGGGTCGCCCGCCATCTCGAGGTCGCCGGCATTCGCGTTGCCGCCATCCACGGCAACAAGAGCCAGTCGCAGCGCGAGCAGGCGCTGGCAGCCTTTCGCGCTGCGAAAATCCGGGTTCTGGTTGCCACCGACATTGCCGCCCGCGGCATCGACGTCGATATGGTGACGCACGTTGTGAACTATGAGCTTCCGGACGTGCCGGAAAGCTACGTGCATCGCATCGGCCGCACCGCGCGCGCCGGTGCCCAGGGTGTCGCCATCTCGCTCTGCGACGCGGAGGAGCGCGATCAGCTGCGCGACATCGAGCGCCTGACCCGGCAGTCGATCCCCGCCGAGGATCGGCGCCGCGGCGCCACCCACCCATCCGACCAGTTGGCGCAGCGCGAGCCGAAGCCCCGCAACGGCAATGGCCACAGCCACAGCTCTGCCAGCAGCCCGGCACCGGACACGCGCACAGGATGGGCGCGCGGCAACCATCAACCCGCTGGGCGTGATCGCCGAAAGTCTGGTGGAAGAAGCGGCGGAGCGGATCGCGTCTGGTCGGCAGCCGGCTCGACACGCTCCGCGCGCAGGCAGAGCGCAAACAGGACGGGGTAGGCTGCACATTGCGTCGGCCGTGTATCAGACGCGCGTCGACGGCAGTGCTACCAACGGAGACAAGGCATGGCGCATCACAAGTTCAAGGTCGGCCAGCTCGTTGATTTCGCACCTTCCCGGCCGGGCGTGGCGACATCGGGCCGGCAATACGAAATCGTTCGGCTGCTCCCGGCCGACATCGGCGAACTGCAGTATCGGGTCAAATCCAAATCCGAAGCGTTCGAGCGCGTGGCCAAGGAGAGCGAGCTTTCGCGGCGCTCCCTTGCCTGAGACGTTGAGCACGCAGGCTGCTGACACGGCTCTCTGCCGCAGCTGCGGCGCCTGCTGCGCATTCTCGAAGGAGTGGCCACGCTTCACCCTGGAGGATGAGGCCGATCTCGAGCGCATCCCGAGCGAGCTGATCGACCAGCGCCTCGGGCGCATGCGCTGCAGCGGCGATCGCTGCGCGGCCCTGGCGGGCGAGGTCGGCGTGTCGACGTCGTGCGCAATCTACAGCGTTCGACCCGACGTTTGTCGCGCCTGTGAGCCCGGCGACGACGCCTGCCGGCTGGCGCGGCATCGCTTCGGATTGTAACTGCGGCCACCCGAGAAGACCCGCGCGATGATCGGCCTCGCGCACGAGCTGGGCATTGGAGTGGTGGCGCAAGGCGTGCAAACCGCGGAGCAGCGACAATTTCTGATTTCGGCCGGTTGCAAGCTGGGCGCGAGGCTACTACCTCGGCGAACCAATGCCGGCAGACCGCGTGACCGCACTCCTGCGCAAGACCGTTCAGCTGGATGGGCTTGGTCGCGATGGGTGACAAACCAGGCAGAACCAGCGTAGCGTTCGTGATGGTGAGCAGCGGCTCCTCCGGGAGTGCGCTCATCGCCGCAAACGTCCCGGTCCGAGGAACGACGACCTGCCTCGGGCCAACAGCGAGACTCCCATGACCTACGACCTCATCCTGCGCGGCGGACGCGTGATCGATCCCTCGCAGCGGCTCGATGCGGTGATGGACGTGGCGTTCTCCGCGAGCAAGGTCGCCAAGGTCGCCCCCAAGCTCGAGGGCGACGCCAACACCGACGTGCGCGACGTCTCGGGCCGCATCGTCACCCCGGGCCTGATCGACCTGCACACCCATGTTTACTGGGGCGGCACCTCGCTCGGCATCGATGCGGAGGAGTTCTGCCGCACCTCGGGCGTGACGACCGCAATCGACACCGGCAGCGCCGGTCCGGGCAACTTCGCCGGCTTCCGCAAGCACGTGATCGAGCCGAGCCAGGTGCGCATTTTGGCCTACCTGCACGTCTCGCACGCCGGCATCTACGCCTTCTCGGACCGTGTGATGGTGGGCGAGAGCGAGGAGCTGCGGCTGATGGACCCGATCAGCGCAGTGGCGGTGGCCAATGCCAACCGCGACGTGATCGTCGGCATCAAGGTCCGCGTCGGGCGCGGCGCCTCGGGCAACTCCGGCATCGTGCCGCTCGATATCGCGCTCGAGGTGGCGAACGAGGCGGGCGTCCCCTTGATGTGCCACATCGACCACCCGCCGCCGACCTACGAGGAGGTGCTCGCGCGGCTGCGGCCGGGCGATGTCCTCACCCACGCGTTCCGGCCATTCCCCAACTCGCCGGCGACGCACCAGGGCACGGTGAAGAAGGAGGTGCTCGAGGCCAGGAAGCGCGGCGTGCGCTTCGACATCGGCCACGGCAAGGGCTCGTTCGCCTTCAAGACGGCGCGCGCCATGCTGGCCAACGGCTTCCTGCCCGATACGATCTCGTCGGACGTGCATCAGCTGTGCATCAACGGCCCGGCGTTCGACCAGGTGACGACGCTGTCGAAGTTCCTGTGCCTCGGCATGCCGCTGAATGACGTGATCGCCGCCACTACGGCGAACGCGGCGCAAGCCCTGAAGCGCCCGGAGCTCGGCAGCCTCAAGCCCGGCAGCGTCGGCGACGCCACCGTGCTGACGATCCGCGAGGGCCGCTTCGACTACGTCGACGTCGTCGGCGAGCACCTCGAAGGCGACCGCAAGATCGCCTCGGTTGGCGTGGTGGTCGCCGGCCGCTGGTGGCATCCGCGGGAGGCGTGACCGCGTCCTCCGTTGGGTCAAGCGAAGCGCAGACCCAACACGGCCGTGATTATGCTCGTGTTGGGTCATCGCTGTCGCTCGACCCAACCTACGCTCTGCTTCGCGGGCGTAACGCCCTCAATAATAGATCACCCCCGGGGCGCCGCCGCCGGCGCCGATGACGTCGCCGTTGATGGCGATGGCCTTGGGCGAGGCGAGGAACGTCACGACGTGGGCGATCTCCTCCGCCGTGATGATCTTCTTCGCCAGGTTGCGCCCCGCCATGCGCTTCTCGATCTCGGCCTCGGCCAGCCCCTGCGCCTTGGCCTGCGCCGCCAGCACGCCCGGCGTCTTCTCGGTGCGCGTGAGGCCCGGGTGCACGCACACGGCCTGGATGCCGTGCGGGGAGAGTTCGTCGGCGAGGTTCTTGGTGAGCGCGGCGACGGAGACGTTGCGCATGGAGCCGATGATGGTGCCGGTCTGGCGCGCCGCCAGGCCGGAGATGTTGATGATGCGCCCCGACTTCTGTTTGATCATGTGCGGGGCCACCTCGCGCGCGGTGCGCAGATAGCCCATCACCTTGATGTTCATGTCGGCCCAGAAATGCTCGTTGGTGATCTCAGCCAGTGCGGGCGGCTTGCCCTGGCCGCCGGCCTGCGCCGCGCAGTTGATCAGGATGTCGATGCGGCCGAGGCCGGACATCACGTCGGCCACCATCTTCTTCACCGCCGCGTCGTCGCCGGTGTCGGTGCTGAACTGCAGGACCTTGATGCTGTTGCTGACGCGCGCGATGTCGGCCGCCGCCGACGCCAGCGCCGCCTTGTCGCGCGCGACGATGGCGACGTTGACGCCTTCCCTCGCCAGCTCGAGCGCAATCGCCTTGCCGATGCCGCGGTTGCCGCCGGTGACGATTGCAACCTTACCTTTGAGCTCGAGGTCCATGGGCAGTTTCCCCTGCGAATTGAGTGTCGGATGCCCGATAGTCGGGAGCCGGACGGGCCGATGTCAATCGCCGATTGATCGCGGGCAGATGCGGCCAACGCGACGACGGAACTGTCCCACTGAAGCCGGTGCGTCCATTGGGCCCAAGGCCTGGGCACAATCGTTGACAGGATCGGCGCGCGCGGGCCAAGTGGCTGAATGTGGTGGCGTCGTGCGGTCCGCGCGTTGAGCGCATCAAGAACCAATCAGGCAGGGAGTGGGAGCAAGGACATGGCTGGAAACGCGCCGCGCATCGGTTGGATCGGCGCAGGCCGCATGGGGCTGCCGATGGCGGAGCGGCTGGTGAAGGCCGGCCACGACGTCACGGTCTGGAACCGCACGGCGGCCAAGGCCGATCCCCTCGCGCGCCTCGGTGCCAAGGTTGCCAAGAGCGCCGCAGACCTCGCCGGCTCCGACATCGTGTTCTCGATCGTCTCGGCCGGCAAGGACCTGGAGGAGGTCTACTTCGGGCCCGGTGGCGTTGCCTCCGTCAAGGGCCGGCTGCCCGCCGTGTTCGTCGACTGCTCCACCATTGGCGTCGAGGAATCCGCTGCGGTGCGCGGGCGTCTGCGCGCGCTCGGGGCGGACTTCATCGCCGCGCCGGTGAGCGGCAACGCCAAGGTGATCGTCGCGGGCAAGCTCTCCGCCGTGGCCTCGGGGCCGGAGGCGGCCTTCCGCAAGGTCGAGCCGCTGATTGCCGCGTTTGCGCCGAGCGGCGTCTCCTACGTCGGCGACGGGGAGCTCGCGCGCGTGTGCAAGATCGCCCACAACGTCATGCTGGGCGTCGTCATCGAGAATCTGATCGAGATCACGCTGCTGACCAACAAGATGGGCGTGCCGCGCCACGCCTTCCTCGAGTTCCTCAACAACAGCGCCATGGGTTCGATGTTCACCCGCTACAAGTCCCCGGCACTCGTCAACCTCGACTGGACCACGACGTTCACGCCGGAGCTGCTGCGCAAGGACATGGACCTGGGGCTCGAGCTCGGCCGCGGGCAGGATGTGCCGATGCCGGTGACGGCCGCCGCGCGCGAGATGCTGCAGAGCCACTTCGGCGCGGCGCTGCTGCAGCCCGACCCGGAGAAATACCTCGCCGGCGACTTCGCCGCGCTGATCGAGACCATGGCACTCGCCGCCGGCATGAAGCTCGAGAGCGAGAACGTGCCGGTGCCGACGGGGCTCGAGACGTAGCGCCCTGCCCGCCTTTTCCCAACGGAAAGTGCCTCTCTACACGGCGGCGACCAACGAGTAGCTTGTGCTGCGCCCACCCGCCGCGTCTTTCGTCAGTACGCCGCGGTTGACCAGATCATCGATGTCACGTAGCGCGGTATCTTGCGAGCACTTTTCAAATTTTGCCCACTTGGAAGATGTCAGCTTGCCCTCGAACCCTTCGAGCAATCGATTGATCATGTCGCGTTGGCGATCATTGAAAGCGGCGCCGGCGTGGGCTTGCCAGAAACTGGATTTTGCCAAAACGTTGGCAAGGATGGCATCGGCCCTTCCGAAGGCGCGATTGAGGCAGGATAGGAACCATTCCAGCCAAGCCGTGACATCGAGGTCGCCATTCTGAGTCGCCTCGAGCGTGTCGTAGTAAGCCTTCCGTTCCAGACGGATCTGTGCCGACATGCTGTAGAATCGTTGAGCGCTTTGCTCGGATCGAGCGAGCGCCATGTCAGCGATGGCCCGCGCAATGCGCCCATTTCCGTCGTCGAACGGATGGATGGTGACAAACCACAGATGGGCGAGGGCGGCTTTGAGGACCGGATCGACAGCAACGTTGCTGTTGATCCAGCTCAGGAAAGTCCTCATCTCTGTCGCGACCTTTGTTGCGACGGGTGCGCGGTAGTGAACGCGCTCGTGGCCGACCGGCCCTGAGACGACCTCCATTGGCCCAGACTTGTCGTTCCGCCACGCCCCGACACGGATCTTATGCATGCCACTGCGGCCTGTTGGGAACAGCGCCGCGTGCCAGCCGAACAGACGCTCCGCCGTGAGAGGGTTGCTGTATTTTTGGGTCGCGTCGAGCATCATCTCAACCATGCCTTCGACGTTGCGATCGGCCGGCTCGAGTGCTCCGATGTCGATGCCGAGCCGCCGCGCAAGCGACGACCGGACCTGCTGGCGGTCGAGCGTCTCGCCTTCGATCTCGCTCGACTTCAACACGTCCTGCGTCAGTGTCTGGAGCACGGCTTCCGCGCGAAGAGAGAAACCCAAACCCTGCATATGACCGACGAGGCGGCCCTGCCGGTGACGCACAGCGGCTAGGGGCTGAAGCAGCCGTCGCTCGGCCCACCGAAAGTTCGGCCAAGCCTTGTGTTGATAGATGTACTGCATTATTCGCCGCTCTCCATGCGGCGAATATGGCTCACAATCGCCGCATCCGGCAAGCCATCCTACGCATTTCTTGCGGCTAATAATGCGCCTATTCACCGCAAGCGGGTCGGAGCTGCCTGCCGTGGCCGCTCAGAACAGCCCCTCGACCTGGCCCCTGTCGTTGAGGCGGATGACGTTGGCGGCGGGCACCTTGGGCAGGCCCGGCATGGTCATGATCTCGCCGGTGATGGCGACGATGAACTCGGCGCCGGCGGAGAGCCGCACCTCGCGGATCGGCACCACGAAGCCCGTGGGCGCCCCCTTCCGGTTGGCGTCGGTGGTGAAGGAGTATTGCGTCTTGGCCATGCACACGGGCAGGTGGCCGTAGCCGGCGGCCTGCAGCTCCTTGAAGCGCGCCTCGATCGACGCATCGCAGGCGATGTCGCTGGCGCGATAGATCTCGGTGGCAATGGTCTTGACCTTGTCGCGCAGCGGCATCTCGTCGGGATAGAGCGGCTTGAACTTGGACTGCCCGCCGTCGGCCAGGTCCACCACCTGGCGCGCCAGCGCCTCCAGCCCCTTGCTGCCGTCGGCCCAGTGCGTGCACACGAAGGCCTTGGCGCCAGCGCCTTCGGCCGCCTTGGCGATCTCCTGCAGCTCCTTGTCGGTGTCGGTGATGAAGCGGTTGATGGCCACCACCGGCGGCACGCCGAACTTGCGCAGGTTCTCCAGGTGCCGCGTCAGGTTCTCGCAGCCCTTGGCGACTGCGGCGACGTTCTCGTTTTTCAGATCGTCCTTGCCGACGCCGCCATGCATCTTCAGCGCCCGCACCGTGGCGACGATGACGGCGGCCGCCGGATTGAGCCCGGCCTTGCGGCACTTGATGTCGAAGAATTTCTCCGCGCCCAGATCGGCGCCGAAACCGGCCTCCGTGACCACGTAGTCGCACAGCTTGAGTGCGGTCTTGGTGGCCAGCACCGAGTTGCAGCCGTGCGCGATGTTGGCGAACGGCCCGCCGTGGATGAAGACGGGATTGTTCTCCAGCGTCTGCACCAGGTTCGGCATCAACGCGTCTTTGAGCAGCACCGTCATGGCGCCGTCGCCCTTGAGGTCGCTGGCCTTCACCGGCTTCCTGTCGCGCGTGTAGCCGACGACGATGTTGCCGATCCTGCGCTCTAGGTCTTTGAGATCCATGGCGAGGCAGAAGATCGCCATCACCTCGGAGGCGACCGTGATGTCGAAGCCGTCCTCGCGCGGGAAGCCGTTGGCGGTGCCGCCGAGCGAGTTGACGATCGACCTGAGCGCCCGGTCGTTCATGTCCATGACGCGGCGCCAGGCGATGCGGCGGGAGTCGAGCCCCAGCGCGTTGCCCCAGTAGATGTGGTTGTCCAGCATCGCCGAGAGCAGGTTGTGCGCGCTGGTGATGGCGTGGAAGTCGCCCGTGAAGTGCAGATTGATGTCCTCCATCGGCACCACTTGCGAGTAGCCGCCGCCCGCCGCCCCGCCCTTGACGCCGAAGCAGGGGCCGAGCGAGGGCTCGCGCAGGCAGCTCATGGCCTTCTTGCCGAGGCGGTTGAGGCCGTCGCCCAGGCCGACGGTGGTCGTGGTCTTGCCCTCGCCGGCCGGCGTAGGCGTGATGGCCGTGACCAGGATCAGCTTGCCGTCCTTGTTCTTCTGCGCCGAGTTGATGAAGTCGAAGGACACCTTGGCCTTGTAGGGGCCGTAGTTCAGCAGCGCACTGTCGGGGATGCCGATGCGCTTTCCGACCTCGGCGATCGGCTTCATCTTGGCTTCGCGGGCAATCTCGATGTCGGACTTCACGGCCATGACTTTCCCTCCGGCGAACTCGCGCAGACGCTTGAACATCAGGATTTGGATTTCGGTGCGGGCTTGTCGAACGTGTCGCCGGCCTTGACGCCCGCGGACTCGGCCCAGTCGAGGGCGGCAATCTTCTTGCCGTCCGAGCCGCGCACGCGCTTTGCCAGGATGGCGCCGCCGCTGGCGGCAACCGTCATGCCCTGGTCATTGAGGCTCAAGACCTCGCCGGGCTTGCCGGCGCCGGAAGCCCTGGCGGAGTCGAAGATGTCGACCTTCTGGCCTTTGATGGTGCCCCAGGCGCCGGGAGCTGGGTTGGCGGCGCGGATCAGGTTGTAGACCTCGGTCACCGGCTTGCCCCAATCGATCTCGGCCACGTCCTTCTTGAACCAGCTCTCGTAGGTCTTCTTGGAGTGGTCCTGCGCGACCTTCGGCGCCTTGCCGGCCTTGACCAGATCGACGGCCTCCATCATGGCGTCGACGCCGAGCGGGAACAGCTTCTTGAAGTAGACGTCGCCCAGCGTCTCGTCGGGACCGATCGTCACTTGTTTCTGCAGCAGGATGGGACCCTCGTCGAGGCCCTCGTCGGGCCAGAAGATGGAGAGACCGGTCTCGGCGCGGCCCATGGCGATCGGCCAGTTGATGGACGAGGGCCCGCGGTGCAGCGGCAGCAGCGAGGGGTGGTACTGGATGGGGCCGAGCCTGGGGGCATCGATGACCGGCTGCGGCACGAAAAGGGGCACGGCGGCCCTGACGCAGAGGTCGGGGTTGCCCGAACT
>Ga0080064_1007570_pt1 | contig 10869 bp, 11 predicted proteins | sample Subgrocontami54m_FD_69260 | JGI IMG/M metagenome (GOLD analysis project Ga0080064, IMG submission 69260) | Subsurface groundwater microbial communities from S. Glens Falls, New York, USA - GMW46 contaminated, 5.4 m (SPADES assembly) (version 2) ... | reverse complement strand
TGGCCATGTAGGCGGCTGAGAATAGTTTGCCGTCCATTAGGGCGTAGTATTTGGCGGCGTCGGCGTTGGTGAAGGCAAGCCATGCGACTTGCGGGTTTTCGTAGGATTGCCGGTTGGAAAACGGAAGGGCTAAGAAATCCGTCATTCCGCTTGGAGAAATCGTGTAGGATAGCGTGTTGGTGGTGGTACCCACGCTGTATTGCTTGGTCTCGGTTTTGGAGTCTATCCAGACGTAGGTAGTGCAGCCGCCGGATCCGCAGGCGCCTTGGCATTGGACGGTCTCAGTCTTGACTTTGTAGTAGGCGCTGTGCACGCCTGAAATCCAGGCGTTGATGTTCTTGCCGGCGTTGTTTTGCAATTCGCCAGAGCCGTGAGGAAGGGCGGCTGGGTTGCCGGGGTTTGCTGAACTTGCGGTGTTTCCGTTGAGTTGGCTGTAAAGAGTAAAGCTGGACGAGGTGCGATCTAGGGTCATGCTGATTTTTTGGTGTCCGCAGCCGTTCGTGTCGCCTGTGTTGATGGTGGGGCTTTGGTCGGCGGCCCAGCTCCAGACGATGTAGGGTTGGCGGCTTGCGGATACGCGGTTGTCGACTGAGGGCATGATGGTTCGGGCGTTGGCGTAGAAGGCAAGGATGGGGTAGGTTGGGTTTCCGGGTCCGTAGGCTTGGCCGGGCGGGTGGGCGTTCATTCCAAGGAGGCTTTGCCCGATTCCGGAGTTGTGGCTAAAAACGGTTGAGACGGGGGAATCGATTAGATTGGAGTAGACCGTTCCTGCGTGGGCGAATTGTGAAAGAAGTGCGACGGTTACGAGCCAGGGCAACAGGGGCTTTGATGTCATTTTTTGATCTCCTGGGCGAGTTGTTCGACGGGGACGATTTGGAAGGAGCCGTGTTGGAATTCCAAGTAGAGGGTGGCGCTTAGCGTGTCGGCGCCGTTTCGCAAATTCATCAAAAATTGGTTGACTTCTTTTTCAGTTGCAAATACGAGGATGTTCTTGTTTTTTCCTAGAGATTTTTGAAGCCGGGTCAAGCTGTCTTTTCCGTTTAGGTGGATTTGTGCGTGTTGAGTCGCCAGGTCGGATTTGTTGGATTCTTGGAAGGGCAAGCCTGCTTTGATCAGTTCTTCCACCGCAAGTCGTTTTAGAGCCAAAGTCTCAGCTGTTTTCCGGCTTTTCTTTACCCAATCCGCCAAAAGGTAGAGCCCGTGAGCTGTCGTGACGACTTTTTTTTGTTCCAATTGGGTCAGCAAGTGAGTTGCGTTGTGGTCGGTGAGCGTCGTTCTTGCTGGTAATTGGAGTTCGTCTTTGAGGGCGTCTTTGATTTCTTCCAGGAATAGCGGCGCGTGTTGCCGTCCGTATTTTTTGTTGGCTGATTCGAAGGCCCGGACTACGTTTTCGGCCTTTATTGGCGAGGTCTTTTTTGACTCATGGGGGAAGTCGGGGATGTCAATCCATACTTTTGGATGGGTTTGGACGGCGAAGAAGTATCCAAAGCCGAAAATTCCTAGAATGAGTAGGATTGCGGCCCATACGATGGGCGAGTTGAAGATGGACGGGTCTACGTGCGGTCTTTTCAGTTCCAGGTGTTCGTCTTCTCCAAGAATACGAATCGTGTGCATGGGTTGCACGCTTATGTGGGTGTTGAATGTGGCCACTCCTTCGCCGTCGGTAATGACCGTCTTGTTTTGGCCTTCATCGATGGAAATTTGTAGCGCAGTGTTGGCTTGGGGTTGTCCGTCTTTTAGCAATTTTAAACTGAAGGCACCGGCGCCGTAATCTTCGCGCAAGAACTCGACGGTCGCATTTTTGACGTGGAGTAACGCTTTGGCGTAGACGTGGTTTTTGTCGTCTTTGAGTACGAGAAGATAGTCGCCCGGAGTTTGATTTGCCTCGATCGAGGTAGATGCGTATCCGATAGTCTTGACTGAAATTGGCCCGATATTGTTTTGGCCTTGTTTTTCTCCATTTTTTTGGACTTCCAAACGAAGGTTGATTGTCCTTGCTTGGGCAAAATTTTCGTTCAATTCAGCGGAAAGACTCACGTTCTGGCCAGGAGACGCCTCATCGGGTCCTTTCACCCGTCCGGCGTGGGCCGAAAGATATTCTGAGAAGCGGTTCGTCTGGTTTTCTTGAGTAATCTGCAAGTCTGCGAATGCGTTTCGCGAAGTAAATTTAGGGGAATAGATCGAGTTCAATCCCGGATTCAGGTCATATTCGTCTGTTCCGGTTGTTAGGAGTGGCTGCCATTCGCCTTTCTCTATTATTTGCGTGATGTCCGTTGCGGCTTGTACGCCGTTTTGCCACCCGTTGTCAAGCGTGTTGGGGAGGAGGACGAGCGGTCCTTGGTTTTGGTAATTGATTCCTAAGACGGCGTCGTCTTCGATGTGGATTTGTGAGGCGTTGTTGTTGCCATTCAATTGGATTCCGTATTGGCTGCGGGTCAGGAAATGGTTTTTGGGTTTTATTGAATTGGATTCCACATATTCAAATCCCAGTTTTTTCGATTCGTTCAGCCAAACGGTTTTGTTTTTTTCAGGGGTGCCATTTTCGTCTAAAGTTACTTCAAATGGCATGCCGATGAAGAGAATGGTTTGATTCTTTGCGATAAGCTCCCGTATTTTTCCTGTCAATAGGCTTCGAGGTAATGCGCCGGTTGGAACAATCAATAGCGCTCGTGAAGGTACTTGGTTCAATTCTTGTAGTGTAACTAAATTGAGCGCCCGTTTTCTTTGCTTTAAATTTTCTGATAAGGCAATTTTGAACTCTGCGTATTTGGCGGCTTCGATCTTTGGGCCTTCCAGCATGAATATTTCGTCCGGAATGGGTTTTTCGAGAATCCGCCAGGTCAAATTAGCCCGTGTTGGACGATTTGCGGTTGATTTTACCAAGAAGTAGGCGGCCTGGCCGGTTCCGGAATCGACAATTCCCCGGTCCACTGCATCTAACTTTCCTAAGTGGGTAGCCGTTTGTTCTAACTCGACTGGCTTGAGGAAGAAAGCGGCGAGTAGGCCGAGGACGAGTATCCCGAGGAGTATTTTTTTCATGTTTTGACCCTCTTCTGGATAAAGCGGTGAATTTTTTGGCGTAGAGACTCATCGAGGTACGGTTTTAGGATGCGGAAGCGGAACGTTGACCTGAATTTTTTGGCGATTTTGAGTTTCATCGGGGTTCACTTTACGGGTTGTAGAAAACCTTGCTTGACGAGCTCATCCAGCGCGGTTTCAACCCTTGAGGCGGGCAGGTCAAGTTGCGAGGCGAAGGCTTGAAGATCGATTTCGTCGTGATGGCCGATTTGGTCCATTATTTTGGTTTTCAGGCCCGAATCGGATAGGAGAGAATAACGCGCCAATTCGGCCTTTGTTTTTTCGTTTTCTTGGGCCAACTGCGTGATATGTGAGTTCAGGCGAGTCAGGGTCTTGTCAAAATCATCCCTTTCTCTCGATAGATGCTGGACTTTTCGGTTTTGAGAGTCGTTTTCATGCTCTAATTGATTTTGAGTCTTGTTCGATTGAGTCAATACCGATTCAATTGTGTCCAGGACTAGCGGTCGGAGTGCGCTTGATGAGACGGGGTAGGCGGCTTCTACGAGGTTTAGCAATTGGAAGACGTTTTTGGTGACTTCAATTCGCCGGCGGAGGGCGTGCTGTCCGTGGGGAATTGACCATTCAAGCAGGATTTCATTGGGTGTAAACGTCGTTTGCCAGTAGGAATACGGCTTTTTTTGCAGGTCTAAACTTTCGATGTGGGTTGCCGTGACGTTTTGGCCTCCGTTTTGGACTTGCAGAAAGCTTACTTTCCTCAAGATCGAGGCGACGGTTTCGGCGGTTTTTAGTCGTTTGACTTTTAACCCGACTTTTTCCACGGCTAGTGGCTCTTTGGATTTGGTATTCTCAATTTTGGGCTGTGAGGTCATAGGTCATCCCTTGAGTTCGAGTTGGACGGTGGCCGCGTTTTCGGCTTTTTTCGAGTCGGCCCTGGAATAGATTTTGGCCAACGTGTAGTCGGGGATGCCGGCGTGTTTGAGAAATCGTGTGACGACGGGCCGACCGAGTCCTCCGCGTTCCAAGTCGATGATAAAGTTGGTTACGGGGTAGTGTTTCCGGTTTTTTTCGAAAACGGCCGCCAGGTCGTTGAGGGTGTTTTGGCTTGCTCCTAGAGTTTTCAGTTTTTGCATGAGTTCGTTTTTTTCAAAGCATAGGCTTTCGGCCATTTTCTCGCCTCCTTCTATGAATTCCAGGCTGTATTCTTTGACGAGTTCTTGCGCGTCGACTCGCTCCAAAGCAAAAGTTTCAGCGTAGGGCGTGGTTTGGGCGTAGACTTGGTTGATGATGCATTCGCCCACGGCTTGGTCCTGCAAGTGGTTTCGGATGCGGTTGGAAAAACGCAGCGTGTTTTGCAGATAGTCGAGGTATTCGGGGTACTTGATGCGGAAGGCAAACATCGTTCCGACGTTGGAGAAGATTTTCTTGCTGATGTCGGTCGGGTTTTGAGATGCGACGATGAGGGCGAATTGGTATTTTCGGCCTTCTCGAATGATGGCGATGGGGTCGGTTTCTTCCCCGTTGTTGTCTTGGCAGATCTTCCAGGCTTCGTCCAACAAGATGAATTGTTTGAGGCCTTTTTCGTGTGTCCAGCCGGCGTCCCGCATTTTTTCCCTGGCGAATTGGATGAGGGTGAGGCCGCCGAGGCTTCGCAAGGCTTCTGTGGGTAATCCGGAGAGGTCGACGCAGGCAAGTCCTTTTCCCAGCAAGTCGTCTAGTTTGATGGTGGATTCTTGGGCGAAGTAGTCGTTTCCTTTCGCGGTTAGTTGCTTGATTCGGTGGAGGGCGCCGTCTATTTCGCGTTTTTCCGGCGAATACCCTTTGTGTTTAGCCGATAAGCGGGTCAGCACGGTTTCCGCGTCTTTCAAGCTGGGTGGTTTGCGGTTGGTGTGTTCGTGCAGTTTGAAGCCTTTTTGGACGTAAGCGGCTTCGAGGGCGTATTGGGTCCAGCGGATTTGGTCCGGGTATTGCTTCAAATCTGTCAAGAGTTCAAGCGATTGCAAGATTTGTTTGACGCGGTTCAGTGGCTTCATGCCGCCGAGGTCGAGGAGGTTGATGTAGTCGCCTTTGCCGAGTTTGATGACGCGGCCTCCGGTTTGTTTGACCCAGTCGATGTATTCCCCCGCCCAGTCTAGGATCAAGGTCGAGGTTCCCCAGATGAGGTTGGCGCGGGTAATGAGGGTCTTGCATAGGACGGATTTGCCGGAGCCGGTGATGCCGATGACGGCAATGTGGGGGTTGGCCAGCTGGAGGTGGTTCCAATAGAACGGCGTGTGGAAGATGCGGGTTTTGGTCAGGTAGACGGCGTTTCGGGGGTCTTGGTCCAATATTTCGGCTGGGGGTTCCGGTGGGTGGACAAAGAAGCGTCTTTCCGCGAAGGCGGGGGTTAGGGTGTGTTGGATTTCAAGTTTCATGAGTAGGGCACCAGTTCGGTTTTGCAAAATAGGCATTCCGGCGGTTGGTTGTAGGCGGTTTTTTTGAATTTGTCCAGGTCTTCCGGGTGGAAGAGGGCGCCGCAGAGTTCGCAGAGTAGCACATTGATCACACCAGTTGGTCTTCCAGTTCTTGAGGGGTCGTTGGCAGGGTTTTTTCCCATTCAAAGCAGCGCTTCATGTAGTCGCCTGTCAGGGGGAAGACGTCGGCGTTGAGGGCGTTGGAAACGCTGGCTTTGAGTTCGCGCGATTGTGCCAAGGCTTTGTCGATGGCGTCCTGGCGCGTAAGGCCGGCGGACGTCGTCTTGAGGTAGAATAACAGGCCCATGGGTCGTGCGCCTTGAGTCAAACTTTGCAATTGGCGCGTGTATAGTTCGATGAGGCGTTTTTCCCGGTTTATGGCCGACAAGTCGGGCTTTTTTGTTTGTTTGAATTGGGTGAGGCGTATTTCGGCTTCGACTCGGGCCGTACCTATTTTGGCACGATATTCGGACAAGTCTTTGGCGTAGACGAGGCTGGTCAAGGAAAAGACGTTGTTCGTGTTGGCCAAGAGGCGTTCGAACATTTCAGTAAAGACCGTTTTTCGGTCTTCAGGCTTGTCGGATATCGATTCGTAGATTTTGACGCCTAGGAACATCGTGGCGTAGTAGACGTTGTTAGTTTTCCGGATGACGACGTCTTGGCTGGGCGGAATCTCGAAATCGTCGTGAAATTCAACGATTTTAGCCCCTTTCGTAAACATGGGGGCCAGTAGATAGCCGTATTTGAAGATGGCAAAGGAGGCGGAGAAAGCTACGATTGCGAATAGGATGAAGAAAATGTTGCCGGAAAGGATGGATAGGATGATGGCGCAAGCTCCGCCGGCAAGGGAGGCGTAGCCGACGTTTTGGAATGGGGTTTTGGAGCTGATCATGCGAATAACCACCACGCGCCTACGTCGACGTAGGAACCCAGAAATCGAGCCAATTGTCGGATGAAAATGTACGTGATAGCCATGCCTAACGCGGGTAAGATGAGGACTTGCATGAACAGGTCGGCTATGACGACTTGGAAAAATTTGCCGACGACTTGACCGGGCAAATTCCAAACGAGAACGGGTAGGGCCGTGATGAAGTTTTTCATTGAATTTACGTCAAGGAGGTTTTGTTGGTCCAGTTGGACGGCGCTGTTGAATGCACTCATTTGGTCGCTGATGTCCTGGATGTCGGTGTTCATTTTGATGATGCTTTCATTGGCCAAGACATACGTCAAGGGAAAAACGAAGTACAGGCCTATAGCGAGGGCCATGAGGAATGCGCCAATCGATCGGGTGGGGTTGAACGAGCGGAGGATGATTCCGGCGGGTAGGAAGTAGAACATCATCGTCGATTGGATAAACGTCAATAGGTTCGCCTGGACCGCGTTGCTGATGATGGACACGAAGATGACCGTCATGGCCATTTCGATGTTGTGGGCGACCGCTTCGAATCCGGCAAACGGATACGCGCTTGCTCCCGCTACGATAATCGAGATGTCAAGGCGGAGTTTTGCTAGGGTTTCTAGTACGGCGTTGAAGGCTACGGCTCCAATGTAGAGCACTTCAAGTTTGCCGTTAAGGTCGTTGAGATAGTTTTGGGCGTAAGTAATGTGGTCTTGGCCGGCGATGGTTTGGCTCATGGTTTCCATACCAGAGGCGAAGACTAGCAAGCTTGCGACGATGATGCCGCTTGCGATGACTTGCAGGAATTCGGTTTTGGCCCATCCGCGGAGGCGTTCGGAGTTGAAAATGGCGCCCACCGCATAGGCCGCTCCTACCAAAAGCATGGATAGGGTGACGGCGGCCAAGGCGATGGGTTGCCAATCCGGTGCAAAAGTTATTGCCATTTTCATACGCTCCGCTAGGTCTTTTTTTCGAAAAAATCAAACGATTTAGAATCCTTGCAGCCAAGTCATGATGGCCGGCGAGGCGACTCCGATGACGACGGCGATGCATCCGCCGATTCCGACGCGATACGCCCAAGTCTTCATTCGAGCCCGGGCATCATCCGATCCGGACATTTGCCCAAAGGCGTACAGTCCGCCGGCGACCAGGATTGCGAACAATCCCAAGACCGGCAGCAACAATTTCACCAAGTCCTGGATTGCTTGGACTTGGGCCACGATGCTTCCCATTCTTTCAACCACCTACAGTTTTTGAATGGGGAATGGAATCGAGAAAGCCAAGGTGACGGGAATCAATTATTTTTGCTTTCTCGATCTTTTTCCCCACACGGCATGTCCTGCAGTTGTCTTCGTTATTAATCTTGGGTAGAAAAAAGTTCAACCAAACGGTTGTACAAAAATCAACCCAGCCCCCTTGAAAAAATCAACCGGCATAGGGTTAAATTGTGTCGTCCCAGCGTATTGTCAATGGAAAAAATCGAACCAATCGCTCCATACAATATTGCCTTTTTCAGGCTCTACGAAGCCTTCTACAAGGTTTTGACCAAAGAACTCGGACCTCAAGGATTCGTCATTTGGAAGAAGGTTTTGCGCGATGGACTTTTTGCCGCGTATGATGCCGCCGGCGCGAAAAAAATGAGTGGCGCTGACGAGTTCATCAAATTCGTGGGAAGCCGCGATGCCGGCGTTGGTTTGAAAGTCGATTTTGAAAAAACGGCGGACGGAGTCATTTACCGCTTTTACACGGATCCATTTCCCGGTTTGAAGGGCTTGGCGGCCTGGAGCGACATTGTTGAGTCGTATTTGGCGCCAAAAACGGACTATTTCTTGGGCCCAGACTGGAGTTTTCGAACTACGAAGCACCTTTGGGATGGCGCGGATTGCACGGAGCACGTGTTCGTGCGGAAAATGTGAACTGTTTGTTGGCTACGATTTTTGAAAAAGGGACGCTCAAAGAGCAAGTGGTCCAGTGTTTGGGCCAATCATGGCCTTTGAGTCAAAAACAAATCTATTCTTTATGCTGTCCTAAGAGTGAATTTTCCTATCAAGCCGTTTACAAAGCTCTTCACGAACTATTTGCTGAAGGCGTGGTCGAAAAGACCAGTTCTGGAAACTATCGCCTGAGTATGGAGTTTGCCCGGAAAGTAGCCCAATATTGGACCGGAGTTATCGCCGCCTATGAAGGTGATACTCCTAAGCAGAGGATTTTCATCAATCGAGGCATTACGCCGTCGGCTCACAAGTACGTCTTCGGCGAGTATGATTTGACCATCGAAAACGTGCCTACGATTTTCATCAGCAAATCGACTTTCCACGAAATAGTGACCCTGATGACCGAGGAACAGTTGGAAAAGATTGCCGATTTGATTGCTTTGAAGAATTTCAATTTCATCCGGGACCAACTATTGGAACTCAATGCGCCAATGGATCCAGTCAAATATCTTGAAAAATTGAACGAGCAGGCCACGACTTTCTATTGGGGGCATATCCGGTTTAACGCAAAACCTGACCAAATCGTTTTGAAAATCTTCTCCAGTAGCTTCACCACTGAAAAGGAAAAGCGGTTTTACGACTTGATTTACCTCAAATTCATGAAGCTCATCGGTTACCGTTTGAAGCACTTGGATGATTTGTCGAAATCGTACTATTTTGAGAGGGATGTCGTTGAAGTTCCGCAAAGCCAAACCGTCTGACATACCGGCCATAATCGGTCTATACCGGAAGTCTTTTTCTTGGGCTTGGACTAAAACCGGCCGAAAATTCAATGAAGCATACGTTCGGAACCAGCTTCGCAACGCCATCAAGTCCGATTTTGCCCTTGTAGGCCTCGATGAGAAGGCTTTGTTGGCTTTTGGGTGGGCCAAGACTCAAAAAGATCATTTCGGCAACCCCTTTGGAGAAATTGTAATCCTCCTAGTCCATCCGAAAATCCAGAATCAAGGGGTAGGCGCCGAACTCTTGGAAAAGCTTGAATCCAAGTTGCCTAAAGACAAACGGATATATGTTTTAGCCGAAAACCGAAGCCTCAGGCTCTACAAGAGAAAAGGATACGTAGTGTTCGGGCAATCGCTTCGAAAAAATAGTTGATATTCCATGTCATGTGGTTCGGGGGTTTTATTCCTTCGGATACTACGACATCTCCATGGCCTTGCTGGAAGAAGTCAAGAAAAAATATAGACTCAACGGCCAAATCTACTCCGTCACCGACTTTTGCGCCAACGTCAAACAAGCCCTATCCGCAAAACCGGAATACGCCGCAGTCCACGTGCTCGGCGAAATCACGAATCTAGCCAAGCCCCAATCCGGCCACTACTACTTTTCCCTGACCGATGGCGTCTCCACCATAGCGTGCGTGTTCTTCCGGCCCAACCACAATCACGGCTTCCAATTGGAAGAAGGCCAACAAGTCCTGGTCGTGGGCCAAGTTACGGTCCATCCGTCCAAGAGTGTTTTTCAAATCAATGTCAAGCAAGTCTATCCTGTAGGGGAAGGCATCGAATCCATTAAACTGAAGCAACTCAAGGAAAAACTTGACAAAGAAGGCCTATTTTCGGCTAATCGAAAGAAGCCGTTGCCGGAGCATCCCAAAACCGTTGGGTTGTTAGTTGCTAAAGGCAGTGAGGCAGAACGTGACGTGGTCGATACTTTGCGTCAAACCGTGCCCGGTATCAACATCCAATATGCCTATGCGAGAGTTTCGGGGAAAGAGGCCGCCGAAACTATTCAGTCCGCCCTAACTGCTTTGAACCGCATGAACGTGGACGTCATCATTGTAGCACGTGGCGGCGGGCCAAAAGAAGACTTAAGCGTTTTCAACGAGGAATCCGTTGTCCGAGCCATTGCATCCAGCAAGATTCCGGTCGTTACCGGCATTGGTCACGAATCCGACGTCACTTTGGCTGACTTTGCAGCCGACAAATCCGCCATTACCCCAACTGCTGCCGCCAAAGAAGTTACGGGCGACGCATTGTCCAGGGCAAAAGCCGAGAAAGAGCGGTCAAAGAAAGAGCTTTACGATTTGGGCAAGCTGGCAGTCGGCCTACTTATCCTTTTGATTGTAGTCCTGCTAATTATTTTTGGACCCAAACTCATCCGGTGAACAAATGAAGACCATACGCATATCCGGATTTGAAGGAAACCGCCCCGTTGATGACTTGCGGATCATAGTCGCATCATTTCTGGCATGGGGAGTCGTATTTGGATTCGGAGCCTGGATACTCGCCCACCAAATATCAAAAATCCTGCCGTCGGCTTCAAGTTTCACCTCAGAGACTGCCCTTCTCCTTGGAGTTGCCGCGTTTGGATTGATGCTCGGAATCCACTTTCTCCGTGAAAAAGTGCTACGACACACTCCGGAATACTCGGTCAAATTCTTGGCCCTACCCGGCGTTATTCTCCTGATAGAAGGGGCGATTTTTTGGGTACTTCACCTTTAGAGACGACCCAACGGAGATCTTTACCGCAATAATTACCCAAAAAG
>Ga0080064_1007567_pt1 | contig 10871 bp, 7 predicted proteins | sample Subgrocontami54m_FD_69260 | JGI IMG/M metagenome (GOLD analysis project Ga0080064, IMG submission 69260) | Subsurface groundwater microbial communities from S. Glens Falls, New York, USA - GMW46 contaminated, 5.4 m (SPADES assembly) (version 2) ... | reverse complement strand
TCGCCGGCGCGGTGGCGCTGCAACAGCTTCATGTCGCCAAAGCTCGCGGCCGGCTCCTCGAGCGCTTTCCGGTCCACTTGTTCGAGCGTAATCGTCACCGCGCCCACCGCTGCGACGGCATCAGTTGGCCCGGGGTTCTTCGGTTGCTGGGCGGACATGGAACACGCCGCCCCGAGCAGCACGGTGGCCGCGAAGGTGAACACCTTCGCGGAATCGTGAATCGCCATCGTGCGTACAGTCTATCATTCGATCTCGTGCCCGAATTGCGGATCGAATGGGATTCGGATTCTTGGGGGCTAAGGCTGCTTCAGCGCGGGGATGTCATCGGTGAGGCCCCACTGCTGGAACGCGCTACCGGCGTTGCCCGAATTCAGGATGTACCAGATGCCCGTGGACGGCCGGAACACCGCAATGTCCGTCTTGCGGTCGCCATCGAAGTCACCGGTCACCGGGACGTCGCCGCTGCTGCCCCACTGATAGAAGAGCCACGTCTCCGTGACGTCGCGCACATACCAGATGCCCGTCGACGGACGGAACACGGCCGTGTCCGTCCGTCCGTCGCCGTTGTAATCCCCCGGCACCGGCACGTCGCCGGCGCTCCCCCACCGGTAGAAGGCGCCGGCCCCCGTGCTCGATTGCCGCACATACCAGATCCCAGTCGACGGACGAAACACGGCGAGATCGGTCGTGCCGTCGCCGTCGTAGTCGCCCGTCACCGGAATGTCGCCGCTCAAGCCCCACTGCACGGCCCGCGTCGTCTCCGTGGCCGCCTCGCGCACATACCACATGGAGGTCGACGGCCGGAACACCGCCGCGTCGGTTATCCCATCGCCGTCGTAGTCCCCCGGCATCGGGACATCGCCGTTCATCCCCCACTGCAGGAACGCGCTGGACCCGGTCGACGAGTACCGGATGTACCAGATCCCCGTCGAGGGCCGGAACACCGCGATGTCACTCACGCCGTCGCCGTCGTAGTCGCCCGGCACTGGGATGTCGCCCTCCAGGCCCCACTGGAAGAACGCGCTCCCCCTGCTCGAATTCCACAGATACCAGATCCCCGTCGACGGCCGGAACACCGTGGCGTCGCTCTTCCCATCGCCATCGAAATCGCCGGGCATCGCGCGCCCGGGCGTGATCGCGACGACGTACGAGCGGCTGCTGTCGCCATAACTCGTGATGGTGGTGACGGTATAGAAGTACCGCTGGCCGGGGACGACAGTGGCGTCGAGAAAGCTGGTGGTGGTGACTTCGCCGAGGACGGTCTCGGCGCCCGACGCGCTACGGCGCGTGATGCGATATCGGCTCGCGCCGGCCGCCGCGGCCCAAGAAAGTCGCACCTGTCCCGCGCCTGTCGGAGCGATCGTCAGCTGCGCCGGCGGCAAGGGCGGCGACAGTCGGAACACAGTCGACGACGCGTAGACGAGACTGCCGAACCGGTCGAGGAGCGGGCGAGCGATCCCGTAGAGATTCCCGTCGGTTGCCTGCAACAGCGTGCGCAGCCGGGTGGGGAGAAAAATATTGAGGGCGAAATCCGGCTCAAAGGTGCGCAAGAGGGTCGGGGTGCCGGTGGGCGTTATCCTCACGACGCCGCTGCTAAAGGTTGCCGTCCCGTAGAAATTACCATCGACACCGGTTGCCAGAAGGCTTATGGGGAGCGGTGTGTTCGACGATTCCCGGATGATGGTGACCATGCCGTCCACGGTCACGGTGAAGAACTTGGAAACAACAAGGTGGCTTGGGGCCACCGCGACCACGCCATACACGTGCCCGTCCCGACCGGCGACGATTGAAAAGGGGGCACACAACCTGCCCACCTGTTCCACCAGACCCACCGTCCACAACACCGTCAGCGTCCCGTCCGGTGCGATCTTGAAGAGCCTGCCCAGGCAGCCTGACGTGATGGTATTGGTACCGTAGACGTTTCCGTCCGGTCCCGGCACGAGCAATTCGGGACCTGCCCCGTCTGCACCGCCGGTGAACGCATGCAGCACCGTGACGGCGCCGGTGGCCGTCATCCGGAACACCGTGCCGCCGCCGCCGATGCCTCCCGTACGCGTCGCGCCGTAAAACTGGCCGTCGCTCATCTGGATCAAGACGGAAGGGGCGGCGCCCGTCGTGGCGCCGTCGAAGGCGTGCAGCACCGTCACGTCGCCAGTGGCGCTCGCCCTGAACACGGTTCCCTTGTTGTCCGTTCCACCCGACGTGGTCGTGCCATAGAGGAAACCATCGAGTGCCTGCAAAAGCGTGTTGGGATTCGCGCCTTCGGCGCTGCCGCCCTCGAAGGCGTGCAGAACGGTGCTGATGCCGCCCGATGAGAGTCGAAACAGCGTGCCATTCCCCGTGCCTCCACCGGCTGCGGTCGTGCCATAGAACTGGCCGTCACGCGCCTGCACGAGAGCCGTTGGGTCCGCTCCCTCCGGAGGCGCCACGGTGAACGTGTGCAGTTCGTCGATGAGACCCGCGGCCGTGGCTCTGAACCCCGAAGCCATGTTGTTCGATCGATTGGGAGCCAGCGTGCCGTAAAAATTTAACGTCCCGCCCTCCTTGAGCGCCTTTTTATGAAGCTCGTCGAGACTCTCGGCGCTCAAAGCAGCGCCCGTAAGTTGCGCGAAAAACCACACGGATACACTCATAGCGGTCAATGTCTTAAACCTATTCATAGGTCGTGCCTCCTGTTAAGAATTGCAGTTAGGCGGATGGTCTCATCGTCCGCAGGATCACCTACCAATTACCGCCTCTTGAGTCAACACAACTGGTATTTTTCGGGCTATCTCAATTTAAAAATCTCCTTCCAGATTTTCTCGTATTTGGAAAACTGGCGGACGTCGTCGGCCCCGATCGCATATATCGTCTTCGGCCTGACCGGATCAACGGGCTCGACTTTCGGATGGGCCGGCGTTCGCCCGCCCATGGCGTAGACTTTCTGACCCTCTTCCGACGCCGCCCAGCGGGTAAACAGCCAAGCGGTGTTGGGATGCGGAGCGTTCTTTAACACCGCAACGGCGATAATGCTGCCGAGTCCTTCGGAAAGCATGTAGCCCAAGGGCGCGCCTTTCTTAATGCGCGACGGATAGTGATGCGAATAGCAGGTGAAACACGCCGAAGCTTGCCCTGCCACCAGAAGCTCGGCCAACTGCGAGTGGCCTTTGTGGAACTCCACGTTGTTAGCCGCAATCTTGGTCAGAATAGCCCGTGCCTTCTCGAGGCTTTTGTGCTTGTGCATGAAACCGATGACCATTTCCGCGTCGCGCGGCTCGGCGATCAGCTTGCCCTTCCATCTTGGGTCGGCAAAATCGTCCAGCGATTTTGGCTCTTCTTCTTTTTTCACCCTGCTGGTATTCCACGCGCCCACGAAAAAGATCATGTTGTTGGCAATCCAGTAGGACCCCTTCAAGTTTTCCGGATATTCCGCAGCCTCGGGGGGAAGTTTTTCTAAGAGCAGTTTCTGGTCGTAGACCTGGGCGATGTTCTCCAAGCCGAATTCAAGCACATCGGCGATCACTCTGCCGCCGCGCGCCTCGGTGATCGCCCGTGCCGCGAGTTTGTCCGACGTGGCGTCGACATGGTTGATCTTTATGCCCGGGAATCTTTTCTCAAAAACCGGATAAATCTTTTCCGCGTTGATCTGGGCCAAAGAACAGTAACAATTCAGCACGCCCCCTTCTTTGACCGCCTTCTTGTAAACCTCATCGAGGGTTTCGGCGTCTGACCCATGCAACATGCCGAAAAGACCGAGGATAACAACACTCCCAAAAACATGACCGAGCAATGATTTCAAAATGTTCATCAGACACCTCCTTGGAGTCAGCCCGTTTAACTATTTTCCCCAATGACTACCGAATCTTGAAGATCTCTTTCCAAGTCTTTTCATACTTATTGAACTGCTGGATATCTTCCGGTCCCACGGCATAGATGGTCTTGGGTCGGGTTTTTTCAATTGGGTCGATTTTCGGATGGGCAGGGGTACGGCCACCCTGGGCATAGGCCTTTTGCCCCTCCTCCGAGGCAGCCCACCGCGCCCAGAGCCAGGCCGTATTGGGATGAGGTGCGCCCTTGGCAACCGATGTCGCAACAATGGTTGCTATCCCCTCGGATAACATATAGCCGAGCGGCGCGCCCTTTTTGATTCGCGGCGGGTAGTGGTGCGAATAACAGGTCACGCACGCCGCCGCCTGGCCCGCCACGAGAAGCTCTGCCAGCTGGGAATGGCCTTTGTGGAACTCGATATTGTTAGCCTGCATTTTTCTGAGAATGGCCACTGCTTTTTCCTGGCTTTTATGCTTATGCGTCAAAGCAATGAGCAATTCCGCATCTCTGGGTTCCGCGATCAAACGACCTTTCCATTTCGGGTCCGCGAAATCCTCGAACTCCTTGGGCTCTTCGTTTTTCTTGACGTTGTTCGTGTTCCAGGCACCGACAATAAAAATCAAATCAGAGGCGAGCCACCCCGAACCTTTCAGGTTTCCGGGATAATCTGCCGCTTCCGGCGGAAGATCGCTCACCACGAGTTTCTGCTCTATAACCTGGACGATATTCTCGAGGTTGAACTGAAAGATATCCGCTATTATCCTTCCGCCACGCGCCTCGGTAATAGCCCGGGCGGCGAGTTTATCCGCCGTAGCATCGATGTGATTTACTTTGATTCCCGGGAAACGCTTCTCGAACACGGGAAGAATCTTGTCCGCGTTGATCTGAGCCAGCGTCCCGTAATAATTTAAGGTCCCACCCTCTTTCAAAGCCTTCTTGTAGACATCATCGAGGCTCTCGGTCTGCGCGGCTCCCAGGACCGGAATCAAGAGCCCGATGACAACCAGCCAGAATCCTAAATATCTACCGTTCATAAACATTGCACTTTCCTCCTTTGCTTGAGCTTGGCAAAGGCTTACTTTGCCAAGGTTATTTTTTGCCGCCCTTCATCGCCGCCTGGAGCTTTGACCTCAGGTCGGGACTCATGCCCAGGAACTCCAACACCAGTTTATGAATCTCGTCGCCGGTCAGCGGATCGAATTCGAGCTTCCCCTTATCGGCGTCGGCCAAGAGTTCCTTGTCGGCCATCGCCTTCGCAAAGGCCGTCTCCAACATCGCCGCGCGGTCCGGCGGCACCCCTGGCGGCAAAACATAAGACTTGCCGAAGTCATTGGGCGTGCTCGTGCCGTATTTCATGATCAACCGCTGTTCGCTGGTCTTGGCGATCTGCGGAATGGTCGGCACGTTGGGAATGATCAAGTCCTTGATCGGCTTTTCCGACAGTTGCGCCAGCACGATCCATTCGCCGTTTTTAACCTTGTCGAACGCCGTTACTTTCATCGAAGTCCAGGTATTAAAGAACCCCTCCACTTCGCCGCTCTCGATCGCCAATCTGACGTCGGCGGTGCCTTTGTAGCCGGAGACGACCTTGAGGTTGGCGCCGAGCACGTCGCGCACCAGGATCGGCGCATGCTCAACCGTCGAGCCGGGGATCGCCCCAATGGTCACCTGCTTGCTCTTCGGACCTATGACATCGTCGAATTTGGTAACGCCGGTCTTTTTTACGACGATCATCAGATAGGTTTCGCTTACCGGCACCGCCAAGTAGCGAAACTTCGCCATATCGAATTGCACGGAAGGCGTGCCGAAGAGCTGCTCGAGTACGATGGGGCCGGAAATATTGCCGATCACCGTGCCGTCTTTCGGCGCGGCATTGTAGACATGATTGGCGGCGATGATGCTGCCGGCCCCAGGCATATTGTCGACGATTACAGCCGGATTGCCGGGTATATACTTGGACAGATGGCGCGCGATAACGCGGGAATATTGATCGTAGCCGCCGCCCGCCGAAAAGCCCACGACGATGCGAACCGTCTTGCCCCGATAGAAATCCGCTACCGCATTTTCGTCAAAGCCGGTTTTTGCCGGTTGCGCCGCGTTGACCGCGAGGTCCGAAACGGCCAATGCCAATAAAGCCGCCACCAAAGAAACCGCCCCTCGCCTCAATTGCATAGCACCTCCTGGATTCAATCGTTCTGCTTTGAATTTATTGCCAATCGAGTCTATTACCCCTGACACTTTGACGACTCGCGCTCCACGGTCATTCAGCGAGCGCGCGGTTGGCTCAAAGAACCTCCAACCTTTTCAGCGTCGCCGCATAGTCGGCGACCGCTCTGGTGATCGGGTACTCCGGCTCATAGCCAAGCTGTTCTTTCGCCCGGGAGAAGTCACTCGACAGGCGCGATTGCGGATAAGGCATGGGGTTATCACCCTTGGCCAACTCGATGCGGGAACCGGGAAACGCCTTGCGAATCGCCGCGACGATATCGTCCCCGCCGACCATAACGCCGTTGCCGATGTGAAACAACGTATCTTTGAATTTGTCTTTGAGCACCGCCAGGATGGTTCCTTTGGCAGCGTCTTTGCCGTAGAGAATTTCCGACGGGCCGTACGGCCAATTGATCTTAGCTCCTTCGCCCTTCACCGCGGCGCGAATCATTTGTTGGATCGCGATCTCGCGGGTCGCCTTGAGCGCCGCCGGCGAGGGACCGTAAAGCCCGCCCGTCAATCGCAGGCAGATAAATTCGAAGCCGTACCGCTTCGCATAGGCCCGCCCCATGAACTCGCAGCTCGCCTTGGTCGCCGCGTAGACCGACGGCGGATTCATCGGAATGCTCTCGTCGATCTTCTCAAGGCCTTCGCCGAGGGAGCCTAGATAAACGGTCCCTGAGCTAGGAAAAATCACGCGGCTCACCTTTTCCAAACGCGCGGCCTCGAAGACGTTGACCGTTCCCATAAAATTCAGCCGCACGCCGCTATAAGGCCGCCGCTGAACTTCCTCGCCCAAGAAGGCCGCGAGATGAATGATACGGTCGCAGTCGTTGTCGCGAATGGCTGAGATCAAAGCCGGCAGGTCCATCATGTCGCCGCGGATCAACGTTACCTGATTGGGATCGACTCCCACCGCGCTCAGCAGCCGCTCATTGAGCGCTACGTCGAATACCACCGGCCGCTCGCCACGCTCCAGAAGCATACCGATGGCATAAGCGCCCACCAGACCGGTCCCCCCGGTAACCAGGATACCCTTCTTAGCCATTCGTCCCCCGTTGCGCATTCGGTATAACAAAAGGGTCCTTCAGTCAATCAACGCTGAAGGCGCAACTAGCCGGGCGGTGTAACTTTCATGATTGCGCAAGCCACAAGGGCTGATTTCAGTCATTTAATATGTTATGGAATGTTAACTTTAGCTTGCGATAAGGAGAGTCGAACCATGCGGCGAATCTCTGCGGTTGTTTCGTTGGTCATTTTCACCGGCGCGGTTCTGGTCTTTGCTCATGATCGAGCGGCGGCGCAGGAAAGAATCCGCATCGCCTGGGCCGGCGAAAGCCCGGCGAACAGCCCGATCTGGGTCGTCCAGGAAAAAGGCTTACTTAAGAAGAACGGTCTTACCGGTGAAGTCATCAGAATCTCCAACAGCCCGACGGCGCTGCAGGCCCTGCTCGCCGGCGAGTTGGACGTGATCGTGACTTCGGTCACCACTCTGGCCAGCTCCAGGATCGCGGGCGCCGACATCGTCATGATCCTCGGCATGGTGCCGACCTTCGTCGATCACATCATCACCCTGCAGTCGATCACTCGCCCGGAGCAGCTCAAGGGTAAAACCGGCGGGGTCAACCGCCTCGGCAGCACCTCCGATCTCGGACTGCGCCTCGCCTTGAGAAGATTGGGAGTCGATCCTGAAAAGGACGTGAAGATCATCACCTCCGGCGGCAACACGGAACGATTGCTCGCGCTGTCGAAGGGGCTGACACAGTTCACCATCATGCCCGAGCCGTTCGTGCGCGAGGCGGAAAAACTGGGTTTCAAAGATCTGCTCGACATCGGCTCGCTGAAAATCCCCTTCTGGTGGAATGCCGTGCTCACGAAAGAAACCATCGCCAAGGCAAAACGGCCGACGCTTCTAAGGTTCTCCCGCGCGATGGTCGAAGCGGTGCACTCGATCAAAACCGAAAAAGAGAGCACCAAAGCGATCTTCAGTAAAAACCTGCGGCTCACGGATCCGGAGGGACTGGAGCGGGCCTATCGGGCCTACACCGCCGTGTTCCCGGAAAACCTCATGCCCACCCCCGACGGCGTCAAGACCATGCTCGATGACTTGGCGATCCGGGATACCAGAGCCGTGGGTGCGAACCCGAACGCCTTCGTCGACCAAAGCTTTATTCGCGAACTGGAAGCTTCCGGCTTTATCAAACAGCTCTATAAGTAGCCGCGGCTTTAATTTTCAAAAGCCGAATGAACGCCTCGGTGGCGCTCCCCGAACTCCGCAAGTTTTCGGTCTAACTGCGGGACGATCTCGATTCAGCGACTCATCTGCCGTCGTCTTGCGGTTACTCAGCCTCATCGCGGTGGAGCCCCACCGCCTTACGGCCGTGGCACCTCTCCACATGCTTCGTAGGGTGAACCCCTCCGAAGTGCACCCTCCTGGGCCAAGGCTACGGAGGGTACCCACCTCTTATTCATCCACGGGTTTCCACCCGTGGCTTTCTGCAAAGGAGCGTAAACTCCCGCCGGACGTCTTGACCGAACTAAGTCCATGTGTAAAGTTCGGCTGTCACGTCCAAATTAACAGGAGGGACTGAATATGTTGCGAAGATTGCTCCTAGCCGCAGCTGTGATGCCAATGCTGCTCGCCGCCACCCATTTCGCTTCCGCGCAGGAGAAATTGCGACTCGCCTGGGCGGGATTCAGCCCGACGAACAGCCCGATCTGGGTCATCGACGACAGAAAATTGCTGCAAAGAATGGGCGTCGAGCCGGAGATCATCGCGATCAACGCCAGCCCGACCGTGCTCCAGGCTCTACTGGCCGACGAGATCGACGCCGCAAGCATTTCCGTGACCACGCTGGTGAGCTCACGACTTCAGGGCGCCGACACGGTGATGATCGTCGGCGTCGTGCCGACCTTCGTGGACCATATCGTTTCGCTCGGCAGTATCACCAAGATCGAACAACTCAAAGGCAAGGTCGCTGGCGTCAATCGCTTGGGCAGCACCTCGGACCTGGGCTTGCGGCTCGCCTTAAAGAAGTTGGGAATCGATCCGGACAAGGACGTAAAAATCATTCCCACCGGCGGCACCGCGGAAAGGTTAGCAGCGCTGTCAAAGGGATTAACTCAGTTCACGATCATCCCGGAACCCTTTCTGACACAAGCTGAAAAGCTGGGCCTTCACAACCTCTACAACATCAGCGACCTCAAGATTCCGTTTTGGTGGAACGGCATACTGACACGCGAGAGCATCATCAAATCAAGGCGCCCCCTGATGCTCAAATTGGCCCGCGCCGTGGTCGAAGCGATCCATATCATCAAGACCGACAAGGAATACGCCAAGGCGCTCTTCAGGAAACATCTGGGCGTCACCGATCCCGAAGGTCTCGAAAGAGCTTATAAAGACTACTCGAATGTCTTTCCGGAGGTGCCCTATCCAAACCCCGATGGCGTGAAAACCATGCTCGACGATCTCGCGCCAAAAAACCCCAAGGCCGCCGCCGCAGATCCCAAGACGTTCGTCGATATGAGCCTGATCCGCGAACTGGATTCGTCGGGGTTCATCAAGCAGCTGTACCGCCGGTAGGAAAGATAACGGTCGAGGATGGAGAATGGAGGATTGAGGATTGAGGATTGAGGATTGAGGAAGATGGGATGGAAGATAGAGGATGGAGGATCGAATGGCGGTCATTAGAGGCTTCCGTGATCTAGACGTTTATGTGTTGGCGCGCGAGCAGGCAAAGAAACTATTTGTCCTTTCGAAAGATTTTCCGAAGGAAGAACTGTACTCACTGACAGATCAAATACGCCGTTCTTCTCGGGCAGTGAACGCTATGATCGCAGAAGCCTGGGATCGACGTCGCTATCCGGCTGCATTCATAAATAAGATCGACGAAGCTCTTGGAGAGGCGATGGAAACTCAAGCTTGGTTGGATCACGCCTTGGACTGCGGCTACATAGACCGTCGACAACATCACGTGCTCGATGACGCGTGGCAGAAAGTCGGTGCTATGCTCAATCGGATGATCCAACGCGCCGACGATTTCTGCCGCTCGGCAAAAGGATAGCTGGTCTGTTTCCCATTACGCGATCTGCCATCCTCGATCATCGATTCTCTATCCTCGATCCTCTATCCTCGACCTTCAATCCTCCACGCTCGACTTGGATTTTTGCCGCGGCTGAGGTAACGTCATTCGCAAAAATCAGGAGGCAATAACCATGGCGGAAATACTGAACGACGAACATCCGATGCTGCGTGCGGGTCTTGGCCGTCTCAAAGGGAAAGTCGCAATCATCACCGGCGCCAACAGCGGCATCGGCCGCGCCACGGCGCGTCTATTCGGCCGCGAAGGAGCGAAAGTCGTCTGTTGCGATATCCAGGAAACGATCACGCCGCGTATCGATCAGATGATCCAGCAAGAAGGCGGCCAGGCGGTTTTCGCGATTATCGACGTGACCAAGCAGGCCGATTGCGACCGCATGGTGGCGACGGCGATAGAGAAATTCGGCGACGTGGACATTCTCTACAACAACGCCGGCGCCGGCATCCGCAAAAAACTTCACGAGCATACGGACGAAGAATGGAACTTCGTTCTTAATACTAATTTGAACGCGATGTTTCGCGGCGCCCGCGCCGTCCTGCCGCACTTCATCAAGAAAGGCAGCGGCAACATTGTCACCACGGCGTCCACTTTCGGATTGCTCGCCTCCGCTGAATATCCCAGCTACTGCGCCACCAAGGCCGCCATCGTGAATTTGACGCGTCAAATGGCGCTCGACTACGGGCCGCTGGGAATCCGCGTCAATTGCGTTTGTCCCGGCGCCATCGAAACGCCGCGCTTTCGTGGATTTCCTCCGCG
>Ga0080064_1007566_pt1 | contig 10872 bp, 12 predicted proteins | sample Subgrocontami54m_FD_69260 | JGI IMG/M metagenome (GOLD analysis project Ga0080064, IMG submission 69260) | Subsurface groundwater microbial communities from S. Glens Falls, New York, USA - GMW46 contaminated, 5.4 m (SPADES assembly) (version 2) ... | reverse complement strand
TACTGTTATGTGGGTAAGTTTGCTGAGATCCTGCAATAATGCCTCTCGTTTATCTAATAAATCATTGGATCCAATACCTTTCGTTTCGAGTGCGGCGATTTGTCTATTTATGTTTGCAATATTTGTGGTTATGGTATTGATATCCGACAGTTTATTTTCAATACTTTGCTTAATAAATATATTCATTTGGTCCAGTTCATTCACTATTCTTCGAAAGGTATCGGTCAAGGTGTTTGCATTTTCCAGAAAAGTCGAACGGACACTCATGTTTTCCGGATTTAGGGAGAGATCGTTGATACCTTTGAAAAAAGACGATAATGCATTATTCAGACTGGATTCCGAAGTCTCATTAAACACCGTTTCCAGTTCTCTGAGATATTGACTTTTTGTAGATGCACTGCCAATAGATGATGAAATATCTCTAAGGCGGCTGTTGAGGTAATCGTCCTTATGTCTTATAATCTTTACCAGTTCTACGCCTTGACCAAGTGTGCCAGCACTCGTTGACACGGGGTTGCGTGCGGCCAATACAGACGATTGCCGTGTATACCCCTTTGTATTAGCGTTTGAAATATTATGGGACGTAATCAACATAGCGCGTTGGGCGGTTAATATGCCGCTTAAGCCAATTTGTAGATCAGAAGGCATACGTTCTATTCTCCTTAGATTTCGGTATCGATTAAAACCATGGGAATCTCGTTACCCTGCATTTTCCCGGAATGTTGGTATATAGGATTTTCAAAAGAAGAGGAGCAAAATATCTTTACGATATCTTCTGTAATATCGAGTGAATAATGCGTCAGGGTTGCATTTGCTTCATTTAAATCTCGCAATTTCATGGTTGATTGTTTTAGTTTATCAAGCAAGTTGCTAAGCTTCGTAGGGGAGGACGAGTCCATTCCATGCATCAAAGATTCTAAGGTAATTTTGTTATCTATAATGAGGTATTCTTTACAATAGCTGTCTAAGATAGATTGCCTTTTATTTTCAAGGAGTTGTGCCATCTCGGCTTGGTTTTTTTCCTGATAGAGAAGCGTTTCAAGTCCTTCTATATTCCCGGATATCAGATATTGTTGCTTTGTTTTTGCCGTATCAAGCAGGTTATCATAGACGACAGATAATCGCTCAAATGTGTCAATGAGTTCACGTAATAATGTATTCATGGCTGTCCCTTATTCTGCATTAATTGTTTATAAATGGCAGGCGCAATTCCAAGACCTCCCTTTGCTGCAATATCTTGTGCAAGGGCTGTGTGCATTATTTCGGTATAGGTGTCCATTCCCATATTGTCTTCGCCAGATAAATCCGTTTTCGGTACGGTTTCCCACATAGCCTTGATGACATAATTGATCAAGATTGATTCAAAATCCTGAGAAGATTTTTTCAGAGTGGCATCGTCTTTATGTATGTCTTTTTGCTGATTTAGATTTTTGATTGTTTCAACACAAGAAGGTTGAGAAAGCAATAGAGGATTTATTGAAGAATAATATTCCATACCATACTCCGTTATAAAAGAATAATATCTAAGTATTTTTACATGATTACAAGTTCTGCATGAAGGGCGCCTGCCCTTTTGATAGCCTGAAATATTGAAATCAGATCACGGGGGGTGACCCCTAATACGTTAAGAGCGCGCGCAACGTCAGATATCGTCACGCCTTCCTGCAGCACAATGAGTTTCTTTTCTTCCTCGGATACCTGGATATCTGTCCGTTGTACTTTTTTCGTTTCACCGGATGATAGTGCATTCGGTTGTGAGACCTCCGGTTTTTCACTTATGGTAATACTGAGATTCCCGTGAGCGATGGCAACAGTGGCTATCCTGACATTTTCACCGGCAACGATCGTTCCCGTACGTTCGTTAATAATGACCCTGGCAATGCTATCAGGTTTTATATAGAGTTCTTCGATGTTAGCCACAAATCGGATGATAGTGTCTTCAGATTGGAAATCTGAAGGAGGTATAATATTAACAACCGCAGAGTCAACAGCTTTCGAAGAGTTTGGGTAGAGATTGTTAATCGCGTCAACCAGGCGGTTTGCCGTGGTAAAATCCGGATCTCGCAAGACGACGCTTAAAGATTTTCCATACAAAATGGAAGCCTGTATTTCTTTTTCAACAATGGCGCCATTTGAAATGTATGCAGTTGTGGATATGTTTTTGCGCGTAGATTGAGATTGCCCCTCCACATTATATCCACCTATGGATAACGGCCCTTGTGCTACTGCATATACTTCATTATCGGCGCCTTGCAAGGCAGTCTGAAGCAAGACACCTCCTTCCAGACTTTTTGAGTCACCAATAGAAGAAATAATTATATCAAGTTTATCTCCGGGCCTTGCAAAGGCTGGGATGTTTGCCGTGATCATTACGGCGGCAACATTTTTTGAGAAAAAATCAGAATCAGAAATTAATACCCCCATCTTTTGGAAAATATTTACGGCCATCTGTCTTGTTATTTTGAATATCTGGCTGTCGCCAGTTCCTTGAAGCCCTGTAACAAGGCCATATCCATAAAGCTGGTTGTCACGAACACCCTGGATGTAAGCGACATCTTTGACACGAACGACGGCTTGTGCCGATTTATCAGATGTCACGAGGAGGAGCACGAGTACGGAAAAGAAAGATAGTGCCAAATATTTGAAGATTGTATTCATACGACGGAGATTGATTTTCATAAAGTATTTCCCTTTTTGCCTAATTTAAAATGGCCACACGACTTCCCTGACCCGATTCCACCAACCTCGTTTGCCTGCCCGTGTCAAAAATCCTTTGCCTTCAAGTGTAATACTGGCATTTGCAATGGCAGTCGATTGTATCTCATTGTCGATATTGATATCGATTGGCCGTACGATACCGGATAATTTAATGTTATATTTTTCACCGTTAATATTAACGTCACGATTTCCCTCAATGATCAGATTACCGTTGGCAAGTATTTCCGTAACGACGGCTGTGAGCTCTAAATTAATATTTCGGTTGCTTCCATACTCACCCTGACCGTCAAAATTGTGGCTTGTGCTAGCTGAAATATTAGGTAAATAGCCGCTGATGTCTTTTACCTTCGATAGGAAATTCGAAGTATCCAAACTAATGTCGTGGCCATTACTGCTCTCAGCGCTGGAATTTTCTGTTCCTGTAATTTCCGTTGATTCGCTAATATTTACCGTAACGATATCTCCAATGCCCCTTGCCCTGTTATCACTGAAAAGATTTGTATTCAGCGTAATTCGTTTTTTCCAGATTGAATCTGCTTGAAGAGGATTATTCAGGATTAAAAATATCGCACTTACAAAAAAATATGTTGTGATTATATATCTCATGTTTTTCCCTTAAAATATAATCTTCACGGTAGTTGAATCTTCGACCTTGCCGTACAGTTCCTTATTCGAGTCAATATTTTTGATCTTAATAACCTTTCCCACATAGCCATCTTCTTTTGCTACTCCTTTTGTTACAATATGAAGATTGCCCGATTGAACAGATACCCTGATAAAATCGCCTTTTTTTATGAGCGGCGGATTATCTATCATCTCGGCAGTAATCGGTACGTTCGGCAGGATTGGCCGTATGGCACGTTTTCCCAGAAGGTCTTCTCTCGTGTCAAATGGTACTCCTGGCAGCGTTGTGGTTTCCATCCGTTTGATCACCAGGTCATCCATTGACAGGATGTCGTACCTGTTTATTTTTTTATTGGAAGTAATGATATCTTCGTATGTTCGCACGGTCAGGAATACGGGTATTTTCAGATATTGTTTTTCATTGATGGAAATGCGAACAATGACTTGCACATTACCCCGTTCTTTATTGGCATCAATTTGTGAAATCTCCCATTGAATATCACCTCCATTGATGGGTAATAACTTATCCATAGGCGGCCTGTCTGATTCGATAATTATTTCACCTTCAGGTCTTGATAGTTTTGACAAAAGATAGTCCTTTGCCTTACGGATGATTTCTTCTCCCGGAATCGTTATTGATTCTACTGAGATCAGTGATGAAGTAGTACTACCGTAAGTGATCTCTTTAAAATCGAGACCTTCATCCATAAAGCGGGCAGTCAGAGTATCTCTTTCGATTTTTCTGACGTTGCCAGGCCAGGGCGTGTTTCCTATGGAGATATTATTTATCCTTTCCAAAAGAGATGGATTATTGCACGAAACGCATGCAATGTCACCCAGTACCATTTGCTTTTCAGGAAGTGTTACTTTATCTTTGATTTCAATGCGAATCTTTTCTCCTACAGCGGTGTGTATGATGGAAAAAATTATAACTGGTAAAAATATTAAGATATTTAGTTTCATAATCAATCTTTCTTTTCCCATAAGTATTTAAGGAAATATGTCAAGCTATGAGAGGTTGTTAATGGTGGACAGCATTTCGTCGCTGGCCTTTATAGCCCGGGAATTTATTTCATATGCGCGCTGTGCTGTAATGAGGTTAACAAGCTCCGTAACCGTTTCAACATTGGAATTCTCAAGAGCTCCTTGATAAATCTCGCCTGTTCCTTGCTGACCTGGAGTAGAGACAATGGGGGAACCTGATGCGATGGTTTCTGCATACATATTTCTACCAAGACTGTCCAGTCCCGCTGGGTTAGGGAAATTCGCCAGCATAATTTGTCCTACGTTTTGGATGCTGTTATCTTCCCCTTTTACCGATACCGTTCCATCTGTTCCAATTGAAATTTCTTTGGCATTTTGAATAGTAATGCTCGGTGTTAGTGGTAAACCTTCAGCGGTTACTACCTCGCCTTTACTATTTAATTCAAATGCACCGTCGCGTGTATATGCGATAGTGCCATCCGGACGGTTGATTTGGAAAAAGCCTTGACCTTCGATAGCGAAATCTAAATTCCGGTTGGTTGTTTGCTGGTTTCCTTGCGAGAATACCTTGGTAGTCGAAATCGGTCTTACACCACCGCCCAATTGAATACCCGAAGGAATCTCGAAACCTTGAGAAGAGTCAGCACCTGCTATGTATCTTTTTTCATAGAGAAGATCTTGAAAGTTGACCTGGCTTCTTTTGTATCCTGTAGTGTTTATATTTGCTAAATTGTTTGAGACATTGTCCAAATAAAGTTGTTGAGCCTTCATTCCCGTAGCGGCAGTATAGAGTGCCCTTATCATAACGACCTCCTTTTAATTATGTTTATGTTGCAAGTTGTACGAGTTTTTTTAATGTTTCGTTAATAGAGTCAGTAACCTTGTGGCCGACTTGAAAACCCCTCATATTAGCGATCATATTGACCATTTCGTCTACTGCATTCACATTAGACTTTTCCAGATAACGGCTAGCGATTTCAAAGTCAGTTGAATCTTCAGGCTGCTGTGTATTATCTGATAACCGGTAAGCACTGCCCCCAACAGACTCAAGGGTGTTTAATTTAGAAACTTTAACAATGCGTATATTTCCGATTTCCTTGCCATCGGCAACAATACTTCCATTTCCTTTTATGGTGACGCTTTTTGCCTTTTGCGGGAGTTGAATCTCACCTCCGGCGCTTAAGAGAGACCACCCTTCCGGAGTGATAATCTTCATGTCGCGGGACAACATAAAATCTCCTTTTCTGGTATAGAGAACACTACCGTCGTTAGCTTTGACAGTAAAGAATCCTTCACCTTTTATTGAGATATCCAAGTCATTACCTGTGTATTGCAGCATGCCTTCTGAAAAGTCTGTAGCAAGGGTACCTAAACTGCTTCCTGTGCCCTTTGCGGTATTATTCTGTCCTTCGGCATTCGTACCGGAGAGATAGGACTGAAAAACAGCTACATTTTTTTTGTATCCAACGGTGTTAATATTAGCGAGGTTGCGGGCTATAACCGCCTGGTAATCACCTTGACTTACCATGCTTGAAGCTCCAGTAAATAGTCCTGCAATCATGAATATCCTCCATGTTTGATGAAAATTCTAAAACCTTTGTTCACCTTATGAAGCAATCTGGATACCAATTGCTTAAACAAATCATTATAATATATTCGTCTTTTGTAAACTGCCTTATAACAATGTATTCTGACCTTCTTAAAGGCGTTGTATAAAGTTTTAAATAAAATGCTGTAAGGATTTTTATAAATAATTGAGAATATATTTCCCGGCGGATTGAATAAAATTTCCTAGTTCTAAAAATGGAATGTTTAAAAAACTTACACAGCGTTAAAATTATGAAACTATGGAAAGGCAAACCGTAGAATATTGGAAAGGAAAAAAGGATTACGAAGTTCCCCTGATTCAGAGACCAGAAGTTGGGAAGAAGAGAAGTTGGGAAGATAACCGAATTGCTTTTATATCTTCCCAACTTCAATTCATAGTTTGTGGCCTTTATACCGCCCTTACCGTGTTGGTAATTTGGTTACACTACCAGCTTATCGTTATCTCTTCAGATTGACAGTCTCTGAAAGTATCTCATCAGCAGTGGTAATCACTTTTGTGTTGAGCTGGAAACCTCTCTGTGCCGTAATCAGTGCGGTTAATTCTGTGGCCATGTCCACGTTGGAACCCTCAAGATAACCGCTGGAGATAGAGCCAGCGCTGCCTGAACCGGCGGTTACATAAACAGGTTCACCAGAGGCTGAGGTTTGTGAATATAAGTTATCTCCTTCCTTTGCCAGTCCATTGAGATTGTTAAATAAGGCTATTTTTAACGTTGCAACGGTTTTTGTGAGACCATTGGTGTATAGTGCGTTGATGGTACCATTAGAATCTATGGATACGGAATCAAACGAGCCATATTCGTAACCGTCCTGGCTTGTTGCGGCGGCTGTTGAATCACCACCATTTTGTGAAAGACCATCGCTTTTACCTGATGTGCCGAGATTAAAAATTACCGATTGTGTGCTGCTTAGGCCATTAAATTTGAACGCAAGTGTTGTGCTTCCGCTAGAGGCAAACGTACCGTCACTGTTAAATGAGATGCTACTTACCTTACTCGTGCTGATTGTGCCGTTACTGCTATCCATGGAAGTATTCATATCCCATTTGTTGTCACCTTGTTTCGTAAATCTCATGGTAACGGTGTGTTTGCTTCCTTGGGAATCATAAATGTCTAAGGAGGAGGTATACGTTGCACCGGCGAAACTGTGGTTTGTCCATGTTGTTTTACCGGTGTTAGAACCACCGTCCGTTAGGGTGACGGATAAATTGTCCTTGCCGCCTGTATTTGATTTAACGACAATCTTTCCTGTGCTGTCTATGGAGGCGGTTGCTCCATTCGTAGTATCAGTACTGCTAAAAGCGGTATTTATTGCGTCTAAAAGTTTCTGAACCGTATCACTTGCGGCATAAGTATATGTTGCAGAGACACTGGTTCCATCCGCCTTAGTTCCTGTAATAAGAACGGTATCTCCGGCGACGTAATCTGTTGTATTGGTATCCAGGCTGTTTAATGTTGTTGTTGCGGTTGCTGCAGTACTACTTGAAGTAAGGGCACTTGACGTCATTACTACTTCTGCTGTTGTGCTTGAAGCTGATGCATCCAGGTTTCCTGTAAGGGAAGCCTTAGATGTTGCCTTACCAGAAACCGTTGAATTATATGGGACGGTGATGGTCTTGCCGTTTGTGTCTATAACCTTGTAACCTGTATTAGAATCAATAAGGTAATTGTCTGCATCGGTATCAAAGGAACCCACCCTCGTAAAAAAGTCTTTGGTACCCCCATTTACTACAAAAAATCCCTCACCCTGGATTGCAAAGTCAAGTGCGTTATTGGTGGCTTCTAACGTTCCCTGACTGAAATTCGATGAAGCGCTTCCAACCTTTACACCCTTTCCTATCTGCATCGGGTTACCATTACCCCCACTTGACATTGTCTGGCTTAACAAGTCAGAGAATAGTAACCTGGATGATTTATAGCCGTAGGTATTGATGTTTGCCAGATTGTTACCGATAACATCCAGCATGTTTTGATGTGCGCGAATACCTGACACGCCTGAATATAATGCACCTCCTAGTCCCATGATACTCCTCCTTTCAAAAAATTACTTAAGATATTTCTCTTATTTCTTGCCAAATAATTTAGACAAAATGTTTGATGATGTGGTTGAACTGGAACTTGTCGTTGTGGTTGTGTTCTCAACTTCTATGAAATTCGATATGGAAACAGATTCTCCGTCAATGATGAAAGATACTGTGCCATCTTCTTCAAGTTTCACTCCCTCGACAACACCAGAGAGTGTTTCGCTGCTACTGTCACTGCTACTGTCGCTGCTATCGCTGCTACTAGAGTTGTATTTTATGGTCTTTCCTATAAATGTAGAGGCCAATGCGATTTGATCAAGTTGCAAGGAAGCCGAGTTGATACTATTCGCCTTAGAAAGATATTCTGTTTGCTGTTGCTCTTGTTCCAGCGTGCTAAATTGCGCCAATTGAGACATGAATTCGGTATTATCTGTTGGGTCCAGGGGGTTTTGATTTTGCAGTTGTGTTACAAAGAGTGTTAAGAAATTCTCCATGCTGATTTCTGAACTAAGACTCGAAGTGCTTGATGTGCTCATGTTTTATCTCCTTATATAATATAGTCAACCATTAAATTAGATGTATTTCTGCGGATTTCTATTTGCCGGTCATTCATATTTTCTTCATTTCCTGCACGATCTTCGTGGAAACCATTTTGGCTAAAAGTATGATTTTGGTGATGAGGATTGTTTGTATTAAAGTTTTCTATAGATTCTTGTTTAGGTGCAGCGTTGTTTTGTATATATACCTCTAATTTGTGAATTTCTATGCCGTTTGCGGCCACCGATTCTTTAAGACGATGTACATTATTTTCTATGGCTGCCTTGACTTCTGCATTTTCAACGAATATTTTTGCCTCAATTTCATCGCCCTCTTCGGTAAAATGGATTTTTACATTGCCGAGGTCAGGCGGATTAAGGGATAGTTTTATTTCTGATCTATCACCATGGGTTGTTATGCGGATTTTTTGGAATATTTGTTCCATGATATTTTCATGTGTATGCCCTACGTTTGACATGTCATTGCTAGGGAACAGGTGATTTACGGTTTTGGCATCCTCTATTGGAGATGATAACGAAGCGCCACTATGTAGAGAGGCCTTTGTGTTTTGATGAAAGTCGGTTACGTTTGATTGCGCATTACTTACTGTCGTTTGAGAATCTAAAGAAAAAGGAGTTCCGTTATTTAATTTAGGTGTATGTGCGTCAAAGGACACAGTATCAGAGGTATTTTGTTTCTGTGTATGACTGTCGAATGAATTCCAATCCTCATCTGTTTGCGATATACTTGAGATGTCCTGCTTTGAGGATGCCGTACCATTTATTTTTGATAGGCCATTTTCGGTAAGTTGTTCTTTCGCATTTGATAAATTGTTAATTGCAGGGATTGACATACCATTTTTATTTTCCGGAGTGATGTTTTGAGCCAATTGTTTATATGTTTCTGGCAACTCCTTTATATTGATTTCATAACTGTCCGAGCTATATAGTTCTAATTGCTGTATATTATTATCGAAAGATTCATTAAATACTCGCAGAGATTCAATAGTATTTAATGGATTTAATTTGAGAGTATCGGTTTTTGGAAGGGTGTTTCCAATATCCATATCTGGTATAAACGGTTTTTCCCCAGAGAATAGGGAACTTGGATTGTATGTTTCAATGAGCTGTTTATCAGGGAGTACATTGATCCCTGTTTGTTCTCCGAAGCCCCATCTACTCTCCCTTTGGGAAAGGGGGACAAAGGGAGAGATAGGGGGGTTTCCATTGTGGGCATTAGGAAAGGGATTGTTAATATTTACATTAGCGCTTCTGGCAGGTTTGCCATTATAAGGAGATAAATTATTGCTAAAACCTTGAATGGTAACTTCTGGATATGGAGTGAATGTGTTTTGTAAAATATTTACTGGTTGGGTAGTGGTTAATATTTGTTCTTGAAACGTAGCTGTGTTTGTTTCTGCTCCTGATTCCCCTGCCAGTTCTATGTCTGCCGATTCAACTTCAGAAGTGTTTGGTACAGGTGAATTTGGTGTATCATGAATATTTAAGTTAACTATGTGTTGTCCAAGTATTTCCTGGAATGGTATATCATCTACGTTTTCTATGTCTTCTACGTCTCCATCTTCTGTGTCTGATTTGGTAGAATTTATATTAAGTGTTTGAGAACCTGGATTATTCGAGGACGGGCGAGTGTTTGCGATCAAATTCCCAAAGAGATTATTATTTGGTAGTCCAACAGTTGTTTCTGGCATAGTTATTTTCCTCTAAAATAAAGTTACAATTGTTTATACCGTGCGTATCTGAAATTTTAATTTTGTAATAGCGCAACACACATGCCGTGCTTGTTGTTGTGAAAAGACGATGTAAAATTAATAAGATAATTGTCTCTAAACCCCAGGGAATCATTTATTTATCAATATTGATATAAAAAATATTTCTTTGGAAAATATTTTTAAGGAAAGGAGAAATATGAACTTTAGGTACTTTTTTCCTTGTGAATCAAGCAATATTTTCCGTATTTGCAACAGAAACTATCTTTGGTCGGATACCGTCAAGAAAGGTTTTGTGGAAAACGTTGAGCAGATGCCAATGGTGTGGTATTTCGGAGTTAGTATTGAAGTGTTTCTGTTATTTGGTTGGCTACAAATTGAGAATAGCGCCTCATAGAAAGTAAGATAAGCTTCCAACCGTATAAAGCGCTTTTTTGATGCGTACTTTCAAAGTATTGTTTTACAAGTTCTGCAACCTCATTTTCATTGCTGTCAAACACACCATCCGCACTCCATACCACGGAACCGGTATCCGTAGAAATCATACCTACTTTGACACCAAGTAACATTGGTTCATAGGGACGGTAGTTGGTTATATTTCCAAATATAATCGCATCTACATCATATTTCTTCCTTAAGGTTACAAGGG
>Ga0080064_1007565_pt1 | contig 10872 bp, 11 predicted proteins | sample Subgrocontami54m_FD_69260 | JGI IMG/M metagenome (GOLD analysis project Ga0080064, IMG submission 69260) | Subsurface groundwater microbial communities from S. Glens Falls, New York, USA - GMW46 contaminated, 5.4 m (SPADES assembly) (version 2) ... | reverse complement strand
GATTGTTGAGCGGACTACCCATCACCTTTCCGCGCTCGTCCAACGAGGTAAGCCACCCGGTCGAATACGCAAAGAATCCCCTCTGTAGCCGTCCGCGCAGCCGTGACTAGCCGAATCCAGTGATCTGGAAGCCCAGAGGGCCACGCGGTTAATCATTCAACCACCCGGTTGCAAGCGCTTCGCGAAGCGCTAGCCGAGGCTAGGCTCAGCAATGTTACGGTCGTGGAAGCGAAAATCAGCGAGTCCGGACTGCCGGCAGGCTGCTGCGATGCGATCGTGCTGCGCCGCGTGTACCACCACCTGACCGATCCGGCGGCGATCAACGCGAGCCTGCAGCGCGCGCTTCGCCCTGGTGGCCTGCTGGCGGTGATCAATATTCCAGCGCCGTCCTTCTTCCTCGATCGAAGCACCCTCGGGATCGCACCGCAGATCGTCATCGACGAGGTCAGGGCGAGCGGTTTTGAGATGCTTCAGTTGCGCACGGACTGGCCGGGCCGGGGACCTTTCGAGAGCTACTGTGCGCTCTTCCGAAAACCCCTGCATAAGCAGTGACCGACACAGCCTTGGGAAGTCAAGAGCTGCAGCGACCGGGAGAGGCCAGATGGGTGGACCGGTTATGGATCAGGAGCCCACCCATGCAGGTACATCGCGCCACCGCCTTCCAAATCTCTTCGTATCCCGTGCAGGTATCGCGCAAAAATGACCATCGACGTTCGACGGTTCTTACACGATCTGGGCCATAAGCGGGCTTTAAAGCTGCTATGGCGAGTCAAGACTGTTAGACGGATCCCGTCTATATTGCAGACATAAGCTGTTGACGCGCAGCAGCGCCTAGCCAGGCTGCGCGTTTTCGTTTTTCGAGTCCGCAAGGAGCGACGTGAATCCGCCGCCAGTTTTCTTCGGAGCTTTTGATCGCCACAATCTTGGCGACATTCTGCTCGGGTATGTGGCCGCCGAAGAGATCGGCGCCGGCGACGGCGCGTTCGCTGGACTGGTCACGCGGGACCTTACGCCTTGGGGCGGTGAGCGCGTTTCCGCGCTGGACTCATTTACGAGACCCGTAACCCTGATCCACGTCGGCGGCGAGCTGCTCGATTGCGATGCGGCGCAGGCGGCTTACATGCTGGATGAACCTCGAGCGCGCTGGCGGCGGCGGGCGCCCTATGTGGTGGCCAGGCACGAACTACCGCCCGGCTCGGACGTCGAGTTCCGGGCGGTCGGCGGCGTCGAGCTTGCCGAACGCGATGAGGCATTTCGTGGCGAGGTGTTGGCCGCATTGCGAGAAGCCAGCCGCGTAAGCGTGCGCGAGCGCACGACGCAGGCGCTGCTGACTGACGCTGGTATCGACGCTCCGCTAGTGCCGGATCCGGTGACACGGATCGGCAAGCTCTTCGGCGCGCGCATCCGTGCCAGGATTCAGCGCAACTATCCGTATCTCGCCGTCCAGTTTGCCGCCGAGTGTGGTGACGACGCGACGCTGGCGGCATTAGCCCGCGGCCTCGGTCGTGTTGGCCTGCCCTTCGTGCTGTTCCGCGCCGGAGCCGCACCGTGGCACGATGCGCTCGAACCCTATCGCCGACTCGCGCGGCGCCCAGCACCGCCGATGCAGGTATTTGAATCGCTCGATGTGTGGGACATCTGCGCCCTGATCGCAGGCAGTAGCGGCTATATTGGCACCAGCCTGCACGGTCGCCTCGTCGCCGAATCGTTCCACGTGCCGGCGCTAAGCCTCGAACGCGAATCGGGGGCAGCGAAGAAGCTGCGTGCCTACCTGGCGACCTGGTCGCCAGGGGACACACCGCTCGATCCAGATGCTTTCGCCGACGGCGCGTTCGTTTTCTCGGCGAAAGCACCGCTGTGACTGGATTCAACCATGGTTAGCAGTCATCGGCAAGAAGCTTCAGGATAGTATGGGGCAAGCCGTTGTCATGGATTTGCGCCCAGGCGGGAATTCGATGATCGGCTCCAGTCTTACTTCCGGGGGGTTGACGCTTCGAGCTTGGGACCGAGGTTTTTCTCGAAATCTCGCATGCCCGCCCTGAGCGCCTCGGGCCCGATGAACACGGGCTGGTAGGTCAACGCCTTCGCGACGTCGATAAATTCCGGATCCTTGATCGCCTGCTCGATCGCCTTCGATAGCTGGTCGGCAAGCGCGGCCGGCAGGTTCGCCGGTGCCCAAAAGTCGAAACCGAACGTCGGGACGTCGAACGCGATCCCGAGCTCCCTGAATGTGGGAACGTCGGGCATTTCGGGCAAGCGCTTGGGAGCGGCTACCGCCAGTGCCCTGGTCTTTCCCGCCCTGACGTTCGGATAGACCTCGGGCGGCTGCGCAACCCGGTATTGGACGTGCCCTCCGAGCAGGGCGATGCCGCTCGGCCCGCCGCCCGCAAACGGAACGTAGGTAACGTTGAACCCTGCGCTCTTGGCGCTCTCCAGCACGATCAGACTCATCATGCCTCCCGGGGCCGGGCCGCCCGCGCTCAGTTTCCCCGGGTTCTGCTTGCCAAAACTGACCACATCCGCCCAGGTCTTGAACGCAGAATCGGCGCGCACTTCGAGTGCCCCCCACGCCATCTGCCCGGTCTGCCCGAGTATGGTCATTTGATCCCATACCTTGGAATCGTATATCCCGGTGTAGTAGTAGCCCAACAGCGCGCCGTGGCCCAGCAGTATTAACGTGTAGCCATCGGGGGCGGACTTCATCAGTTCCGTGACCGCGATCTTGGTCGACGCGCCGGCCTTGTTCTCCACGACGATCGTTCCGCCCAGCACCTTGCCCAGCGGTCGTTGCAAGGCACGCGCGATCAGGTCATTGGCCCCGCCTGCCGCAAACGGGACGATTACGCGAATGACTTTGCTCGGATAGGCTTGCGCGAAACCGCATTGCGCGGCCCCCCAGGACACCATGCCGACGAACAGCAACCATAATGCTTTGCGGATTCCCATGACGACCCCTCCTCAGTAAGCCCCTGCCCGGCTAAATCGGTTTCACCGCCAGGTCGCCGCGATACGGGGTCAGGGCGAGCGTTTCCTGGTGCAGCGCCATCGGGTCGGGTTCGGGCGCGAGCCCCGACGCGAGCGCGTGCGCCGCCAGTTCGGCGCCGGTCATGAAACACACGTCCGGCCGGCTGGCGATATGCGAGAACAATCCGTCGAGCGCCGCGATGCGGGCCGCGCGCGTCGATCCCATGTCGCCGCGCAGGTGCAGCGTCAGCGACACGAGGCAGCCCGCGTCGTACAGCGCATCAAATTCCTCGCGCCAGATTTTCATCAGCCGCGCATGCGTATGCCGGGCCGAGTACACCGGCGCGTCGTCGAGCGCCTGCATCCCCGGCACTTCGGCCAGCCGGGTCGCATCCGAGGGCGCGAACAGGTAGGGGTAATCGGCGTCCTGGAACGATGCGTCATACTGGTAACCAAGCTCGGCCAGCAGGCGCAGCGTGTTCGCGCTGAGCTCGCCCCCGGGCGCGCGAAACCCCGCCGGCGGCGAGCCGGCGATCGCCGCCAGCGTGTCGCGCGCGTAGCGCAGCGCATCGCCCTCGCCCGCGCCCAGCGAAGGCAGAGGCTTCAGATCCGAACCCCGGGCGGCGATTTCGTGACCCGCCGCGGACAATGCGCGAATCGCCTGCGCATGGCGCTCGGCGTCGCTGGCGGTCACGAACACGGTGGCCCGGATCCTGCGGCGCTGCAGAAATTGCGTCAGCCGCGGCAGTCCGGCGCGAACGCCGTAGCGGCCATACGAGAAGCGTCCGAACAGCCACGATTCCGTGGTCGACAAAAGATCGTAGGCCTCGGCGTCGAAGTTCACCGAGACGAACACCGCGCAACGGGCACCCCCGGGCCAGGCGTAAGGTTTCATGGGATCGCTACCTCTTCCAGGTGCTGCGGATGATCCAGGCACCAGCGCGCGAACTCCCCGGAGGAAAAGAACTGCACCCCGTCGTGGCTGCGCATGTAGCCGATGAACTGATCCAGGACCCGCGTGTGCGCGGGGGTTCCCGATCCCCAGCCCGAGCGCGGATGCACCGCCAGCACGAAGAACCGGTCCGACGCATAGATCGCGTCGAACTCCGATTGCCACTGCGCCAGGACCTCGGACGGGGGCGTATAGCTGAATTTGTAGAAGGGGAAATCATCCAGGCTGTAGGTATTGTTGGGCAGCTCGACCATCCAATCGTCCGCGCCGCGGCCGAAGCGTAGCCGGTAGGGAAGATCGTAGTCCTTGTCGCTGGAATCATACAGGTAGCCGAGCGACTTCAACACGCGCATGGTGGTCTGCGTCTTGCGCCCCGAAGGCGAGCGCCAGCCCAACACCGGTTTGCCGAGCAGTTCGCGCAGGAGGTCGTCGGTCCGGCGCAGCAGCTGTGACTCTTCCTCCTCGCCCAATTCCCAGGCTTCGTGCAGGTATCCGTGCGCCGCGACTTCGAAGCCCGCGGCGTCGATCGCGCGCACCGTATCCGGATGGCAGCGGGCGTCGTAGCCCGGCACGAAGAAAGTGCATGGCACGCCGTGCCGCGCGAGCATTTCCAGGTGCCGCGGAATGCCGCAGCGGGCGGAATAGCGCCCACAGGAATGGATGCCCAGCGGGGCGATGCCCCGTCCCACCTCGTGGCTGGGGCCGTCGAAGTCGATGCCCAGCGTCACCACGCAGCGAAGATCGGCGGGCAGAAGGGTGCGGGTAATCATCTCGGTCAATGTTCCTTTGGGCGCTCAGCCGGCATGGGCGCGCTTTTCTCGCGCGCGCGGAAGTCCGACGGCGCGATAGCGCGACTGGCACATAATTGTCTTATGTTCATTTTGCTGCCTCCTCCCTGGGAGAGCCGCCGATCTTGGATGTGTTTCTTGGCGAGTTAATTACTAACTGCTTGGCAATCTAGCGCGTGACCCTAGAAAAGGCAATACCTACACATCGACACGATAGACAACATGTCAGAGTCCGGTTGCGCAACATTGCAGACAGCAAGACCAGCAAGCGCAGCGTGTCAATGACATTGAGAGAGAAGAAACAGCAGAAAATTGCAATCACTCTGAATAGCATCAGCATAACCGTTCGCGTATCGACGCGGTGTCAGGCGCCCAGGGGTCCGGATGACGTCCACGACGTCGGGACTGCGCGTGGTCCGCGCCTCTTGTCATCAGCACGACTGGTTCTCTGGGTTTTTCAGACATGATTGAGCTCCTGCTGTGTTCGATTGAAGATGATGACAGAGATCGCCTCGGCCAGCGATTCAGCGCAGCGCGATCATACCTATCCCGTTGTCCTCAGGGAAGGAAGCAGGACTGCGGCAACTCTTCGGATTACCGCAAGGGAACTGACGCTGCCGTCCGCCTCGCCTTTCTCGAAATCCTGTCCGATACGTCCCATCTGGTTGGTCACATGAGCGAAACAAAGGACAGCCTTTCCGCGCGCGCTTGCGAACGCGTAGAGTGCCGCGGCCTCCATCTCCACTGCGAGCAAGCCTATCGATTTCATCCTGGTGATCGCGTCATCGGTCTCTCGGAACGGCGCGTCTGTCGTCCATGTTGCGCCCCGCTCAACGGCTACACCAATGCCGTCAAATCCGCCCTCCAGAAGGGACAGCAGCGCAGGATCGGCCGCACTGAATTCCGAGGCAGGCAGGTAATGATAGCTTGTGCCCTCATCACGCAGGGCTTTTTCGATCAGAACGAAGTACGGTGGCGGGTGCAGTTCAACGAGTTGTCCCGCGGAAGTGATGCTGATCAGTAGCTGGCAGCCCGAGGCGAAGAGTTCCTCCGCCACCAGGACTGCGAAGGGCGCTCCGACGGCGCAACCAAGCAGCCCAAGCTCCAATCCTCCCACGCACGCGCGGTAGAGATCGGTGTGGTAGCAGGCCCAGGAACGGTCGATCTGTGCTCGACCGTCATCGCGCAGTCGGCGAACCAGATCTGCGTCGGGATCGAGCACGCACACCGCGGGAACGTTTTGAACTTCAAGGCCCTTCTGGCGGCGCGCTTCGCGCAACAGGGCATCCGGCGTGAATGCGCTGGGTACGTCATAGCGCTTGTGCTGCAACAATGGCACGGGCATGCGGAACTCCGAGCAGGCAGGATCCGATATTGTATTCGGCCAGACGGCATTTTTTGACAGTGGGTGCCGCAACTTGATTTTGCGTTAGACTTCGCCGAGATTCGATGCGGGCATTATTTGACCAGTTGCGGAACCGCATCGAGATGTTTAGTTTGGTCTACGGATTTGCGCATGGGACCTGCAATGGCCTCGAATCAGAGCATTACTTTTTTCGACACCCAATTCCAAAAGCAGGTTGCGGGCAGCGATTTCGCGCTGAACCCATTCGAGAAGACGGTTCTGCCTTTCGTGCATGGCCGTGTTCTCGACCTCGGCTGCGGGCTAGGCAACCTGTGCATTGAAGCCGCGCGAAACGGTGCGGAGGTAGTCGCAGTCGACGCGAGCGAGACAGCGGTCCGGCGGATCCGGGAGACCGCGGCTGCTCAGGGTCTCAGAATTCAACCAGTGCTCGCAGACGTTTCGACCTACGCGATCGCGGGGGAGTTCGATACGATCGTGGCCATCGGGTTGCTCATGTTTTTCGAACGGGCCCGCGCGCTCGCGCTCCTCGATGAGATCCAGACCCACGTCGCAGTGAACGGACGCGCAGTGATAAACGTGCTTGCTGAGGGCACGACCTACATGGGCATGTTCGAGCCAGGGCGCTATTACCTTTTTGGGCGCAACGAGCTGGAGCAGCGCTTCAAGGGGTGGAACGTCCTGCAGTCGAAGCACGACAGTTTTGACGCACCGGGAAATACAAAGAAAGAGTTTGCTACGATCGTCGCACGCAAGGGGTAAACGGCACACCACGGATGCGCGAACAAAGAAGCCGCCCGATTCCGAGGATCTTGATCACCCGCTTCAGATTGTGGGCGGGCTCGCCAAACTGACCTGGACTTCCTTCAGTCGCAACATCTGGGACAAGGGCCTCCGTCTGTTTACCCGATCGACACGTTTTCACACAGCCTCGCCGAGCAGCCGTCGTCTGCATTTCGGCCCCCGCAGTTCGGCCTCAGCGAATAAGTGCGGCCAGTCGCGATATCCCTCCCCAGATCGCGCGAAGCAGTTTGGGCAGCAGCCATGCGGCGATCGCCACAAATACAAGCAGGAAACACAAAAAGACAATTGGGTGCCACAAGGCGAAATAGAGCCCGCCAAAAACGCCAATGTCCTCGGATATTGACGCTGCCCAGTTGGAAAACGGCTCGGGCGAAGCATTGATCGATAACCTCGCCGACATTTTCGTTCCATGCGACGCTGCTGAAATGACCCCGCCAAGGAGCAGTGCCATGGTTTGTACAACTGGGTCGATCGGGCCTACGGCAGCCGCGGCCAGCACTGCCCCCGCTGGTATGCGGATAAAGGTGTGAAGGGCGTCCCAGATTGAATCTACAGCAGGTATCTTGTCGGCAAAGAATTCGACCGCGTACATGAAGCCGGCTATTCCGATAACCCATGGGTTCGTTAGCGTCTCGAGTTGAACTGGCAGCGTGATGGTCCCCGTCGCACCCAGAATTCCCAGCATCAGTACCGTCGCGTAAAGATTAAGACCGCTTGCCCAAGCTGCACCGAGGGCAATAGCAATGGGCTGCAGGTTGTCCATGAGTGATGCTTCTACTCACATTGGAGTGGCAACGGGAGTGTCGCGCGAAAGGCTGTACTCGTGTTCACGATGAAACCCCGAAAGAAGCTTGCTGTCGTCAGCATATCACCTTGCTTTCATAGGCTCGAGTTTCATCGATCATGAATTGCGCACCTAGGCAGGCGAGGCCGGGGCGCGAGAGCCCTTACAGGCTTTCGAATCTGTTGCGAGCCAATTCTAAGAACGATCCGCAGTAAGGCCTAGGCGATGACGCCACCGGCTCGTAGTGCGGCAATCTTTTCTTCGGAGAACCCAAGAATTTTGCCGAGGACCTCCTGGGTGTGTTCGCCCAGTACCGGCGGTGGCAGTGGAGCCAGCAGCAATTTTCCGTCCACGTTGATCGCCATTCCGACGGAACGGCATTTCCCCGCAACGGGATGGTCGAAGGAAATGACATCGCCGCGCGACTTGGCATGTTCCGAATCCAGCGCCTCGCCCATCGAGACTACTTTGGCACAAGGAATGCGCGCCGCCGCAAGATTCTCGATCCACTGCGCTGCGGGGCATTGTTTAATGATCGGTTCGAGAATTGCGTCCAGTTCGGCCCGGTGTTTCACGCGGTCGGCCATGAGGTGAAAGCGCGCGTCTCCGATCAGGTCCGGCCGGCCGACTGCGACTGCAAACTGCAGCCAAAGCTCCTGCGTCGGCACCGCCAGCACTAGCCACGCGTCTTCTGCCTCATAGGCGCGGTGAGGGACGATATCGGGATGGGCAGAACCCATCGGTTGGGGGCATTCGCCGGACATCAGGTAGGTTTGCGCCAAGTGACCGAGAAGACTTACCATCAGGTCATGCAGGCTGAGGTCGATCAACGCGCCTTTTCCGGTGCGTTGACGCGCGTGCAGCGCCGCAACCAGCGCGAAGGTGCCAAAGATCCCGCCGCTCAAGTCTCCCACCGGAAAGCCAATGCGCACTGGCGGCCTGCCTGCCTCCCCTGTGATTGCCATCGTTCCGGCCATCGCCTGATTGACGAGATCGAAGGAGATCTTGTCCCGCAGCGGTCCTGTATGCCCGAAACCAGACAGCGACAGCATGATGATGTCGGTCTTGACCGAACGCAGTTTTGTGTAGGAGAGTCCAAGCCGATCCATGACTCCAGGGCGGAAATTCTCGATAATCATGTCGGCGTTTGCCACAAGCCCAAGAAATACTTCCCGTCCTTCCGCATGCTTGAGGTCCAAAGTGATGCTCTTCTTTCCGCGATTTACGGCCATGTAGTAAGTGCTCTCGCCATTCACCATCGGAATGTTGCGGCGGGTCGGGTCGCCAATCCGCGTCTCTTCGATCTTGATGACCTCAGCACCGAGGTCGGCCAGCAATTGACCGCAATAGGGGCCGGCGAACATCCTGGTCACATCCAGCACACGGATGCCTTTGAGCGGCGGATCATCTTCCCCGGATGGTCGCCCCACGAGTGAAGGCGGAAAGCGACTTGTCACCAGAGACAGCGTTCCTGCATCTGGACTTAGTTTAGACGTCAGCGCGACGCCCTTTGTGACAAGGTCCTGGAGATGGCGATCATCGAGTCCGAGTCCATCGCGCAGCACCGCAGCGGTATCCTGCCCCAATGCAGGCGCCGGCCGGAATCGAGGTTCGAAAACTGCTTCGTCCTGGAAATTGAAATGAAACGGCGTGCCGAGTGTGCGCGGGCGATCTGGACCGGATGATTCGACCACCATGCCACGTGCCCTGGTTTGGTCCATTTCCAGCGCTGCTGCAACCGAGTTCACTGGTCCATTTGGAACATCCCCCTTCTCCAGGGCTACAAGCCACTCGGCCAAGGAGCGCTCGAGCATGATCGGATCGATGATCTCTGCCAATTGATTGCGATGCTTGAGCCGATCGGAGAAACTCTTGAATAGCGGATTTCCCGGCAGGTCCTCGCGCCCGATCACGGTGCAAAACTTGCGCCAAAACGTCTGCGTGAAAGGCGCCGCTACAACGTAGCTGTCCTTGGTCTTGAAGGCGCTATAGGGGGCGATCGTCGGATGCGCGGAGCCCAACCGCTGCGAACTGCGGCCAGTCGCAAAGTAGATGTTCGCCATATAGCTCAGCATCGCCAAACTGGCGTCGAACGCCGCTATATCCAGAAAAGCGCCGCGTCCGGTGCGCTCTCGCTTCTCCACGGCCGCGAGAATGCCGATGGAGGCCAGCCGCTCGCTGTGCGCGAGCTGCGCCTCGAGGGCGGTGCGCTCGGAGAGATCGCGCCAGACCTCGACGACGTGCGTGAGATGACCGGATGCGTCCCGGATCGGACTGAAGGATCCCTCCCAGCGGCGCGAGGTGCCGTCGGCGTGGTGCACGGTGCGCACGCGGCGTTGCGGGTGCCCGAAGTCGAACACTTCGCGGGCCGCGCAGGGCGCCGTGCCGGGGGTGGCCGGGCCCTCGGGGCAGTTGAGCGCTTGCTGGCAAGGCTGCCCCGCAAGTTCAAGGGTCCCGCGATCACCGAAGGCTTCGCGATAGCGGCGATTGGTGGCGACGACCCTCTGTTCCCGGTCCACGACGGCGACCGCGTCGGTCAGCGCGTCGATGAACGAGGGCAGGATCGACGCCATCTGTTGCATGTCGAGCGAGCCCGACACGCCGGGGACCGTAGGAATCACGTTCCGTGCTTCCCGCGCCGCACCTTCCCGCATGATCCAGGACTCCTCGCCAAGGGTGACCGCAACTCCGATGGCTGACAGCTTGACAGGACCTCCGTCGTGTCGGCAAGCAAGGCCCTGAGCCGGAAGCCAAACTCACTTGTTCAGTCTGCCGGAGGGACGCGCCGAATGCCAGTTTCGGTGGGGTATCCAATAGGCGTATGGCGCGCGGCGCGCGTGCCCGGCCGCACGCAGATCGCCGATGCTCTGCAGCAATACAAAGGTGACGAGCATGTCCGGCTTGCCTTGCTCGGGGCGAAAAAGCCGCTCGTCACCTTCCGCGCAGACGATGACGACCATATTGGTGCGCGCGCCGGCACGGTCATTTGCAACCTCCTTCCACCCCACCGGTTTTGCATCGGTCAAGACTTCGACATTGGGGAGGCCGCGCTTGGCCACGATTCGAGCGACCTTGCCGCCCTTTTCACCCAGACCAAGCAACCTGATCAGACGTGGAGATGAATTGCGATAGTGGTCGATCCGGGCACCGGGGATCGTCGTTTCGCTGGCCGAGTCCATAGGCGTCTCCGTTGAGGCAGGCCTGAGCAGGTGGTAGG
>Ga0080064_1007563_pt1 | contig 10875 bp, 7 predicted proteins | sample Subgrocontami54m_FD_69260 | JGI IMG/M metagenome (GOLD analysis project Ga0080064, IMG submission 69260) | Subsurface groundwater microbial communities from S. Glens Falls, New York, USA - GMW46 contaminated, 5.4 m (SPADES assembly) (version 2) ... | reverse complement strand
ATAGAAACCTTTAAATTGAAAAGAGACGATATTCATCTGTGTATGTTTGCCTCATTTGCACATCCCCACGAAATATTTGCACGCCCGCTCTATTTAGGGGGAACTATGGTCTTGGTAGATAAGATATATCCCAAGTCCATTGCAGAAGCAATAACCAATCACCACGTAACCTGTGTGATGGGCATCGCTCCTATCTATGAAAATCTGCTGGAGGTTCTTGGACATCATACTTATGATGTAAGCTCATTAAGGATTCCAGAAAGCGGTGGTATGTATACCCGCATAGAACTTATAGAAAAATTCAAAGAGAAGCTGGGCGTGCCAATTATTCCAGTTTGGGGCAGTACGGAAACTACTGGAATTGCCCTTGCTCCTGACCCAGACGAGCGGGCACCACATGGTTCTGTTGGAAAACCATGCACCTCATATGAAGTTAAAATAGTAGACGAAGATGACAACGAACCTCCACCTGGAGAAATAGGCGAAATGATATTTAAAGGACCTGCCGTTGTCCAAGGCTATTACAACGATAAGTTAGGAAACGGCCGGGCATGTTTTAAAGATGGTTGGTACTACAGTGGTGATTTGGGAAGAAAGGATGCGGAAGGCTACTTTTACTTTATAGAAAGAAAGTCGGGAATGATGAAGGTCGCGGGTTTGAAGGTTTATCCCCAAGAGATTGAAAGGGTATTGATGGACCATCCTGACATAAAAGAAGTGGCCGTTGTTTCCACAAAAGATAGACTGAGGGGGGAAGTTCCCAAGGCCATTATTGCTGCAAGGGAAGGGAAAGAATTATCGGAAAAAGACGTGCTGATGTTTTGCAGAGAGCGGTTGGCACATTATAAACTACCCAAGATCGTTGAAATAAGAGAATCCCTTCCTAAGGTCGGAAGCGGAAAGATAAACAAAAAGATATTGCAAATGGAGCATATATGAAGGCACTGGTTGTTGATGCAGAATGGAAACCGAGGGGAAATTATCCAATAAGTGAGGGAGAAAAGACAAAAAGAAGGGCAATTATTGGTAGTCAGGTATGGAAAAACATAACGTTTGAGATAAAAGATGTTCCTACCCCAAATCTCCATGATGACGAGGTTCTCATAAAAGTAAAAACTTGTGGTGTTTGCGGCTCTGACACCCATTTATATGAAACCGACGAAGAAGGATACATAATCTTTTCGGGTTTAACCAAATTGCCATGTATTATAGGCCACGAGTTCTCAGGCATCGTTGAAAAGACAGGCAGCAGCGTAAAAAATCTAAAAAGAGGCGACAAAGTTGCTGTAGAGAGTATCATGTGGTGTGGCAAGTGTCTACCGTGTAGAAGTGGGTTTCCCAACCAGTGTGAAGATATAGAGTTAATGGGACTGAGTACAAACGGTGCCTTTGCAGAATATATAGCGGTAAATGAAAGATATTGCTGGGAAATTAATGCTTTGACAGAGATATATACAGGAGAAGAAGTCTTTGATTTTGGAGCCCTTATTGAACCGGTTGGTTGTGCATACAATGGTATTTTTATCGCTGGCAAGGGATTTAATCCGGGCGCAACCGTGGTCATATATGGCGCAGGGCCAATCGGGCTTGGAGCCATAGCGCTCTCAAGAATATCAGGTGCAAGCCAAATTATAGCCTTTGATGTAATTGACGAAAGGGTAAAAATAGCAAAAGAAATGGGTGCAGACCATGCGTTCAATACAAATACATTGGGCAAGGGATGCAATCCAAGTGATAAAGTAATGGAACTTACGAGAGGTCGGGGAGCAGATATTCAAGTAGAAGCTGCAGGCGCTGCGCCAATGACAATACCGCAGATGGAAAAAGCCATGGCCTTTAATGGAGAAATAATCTATCTTGGCAGGGCGGCCGCCTCCACCTTGGTGCATCTCGACAATCTGGTATCTGGTGCCAATAAAATTATTGGCGCCAGAGGGCATTCCGGTTATGGCATATTTCCTTCTATTATCAAACTTATTGCAGCCGGTAAACTCAATCTTGAGAAAATGATTACTGCAAGATATCCGTTTGAATCCGTCCTGGAGGCTATTAAGGCTTCCTCTAAAAGATCAGATGCCAAAATCCTTGTAAAGATGTAAATTAAGAACCTTTTTTATTACGTGATTACACTCCCGGCGGTTTTAAAAAGTTTCTTAACGATTTTATACCGTAGTTAACCTTTTTAAGCAGATAGAATAATAATTTGTAAGTAGGTTTCAGCAAATCGCTATTGAATACCCGTAGAACTGGCTTGCTAATTAATATGCGGAGCAGGACATGCGGGAACTTCCCGCTCTTACATAACGCAAGAAGCAGGTTTAAATAATGCGCCTCCTTCTTACTCCATTTCTTGTGATAAATTTCGGTTTCTTCGTCAATAATCAAATTGTCTTTCTTAACCCGATCATAGAGTGACGTCCCCGGATAGAAAATAATTGCAAACATACCGATTTTATATGGTTTTGGAATTCCTGATATAAATTTAAGGGTTTCGACTTTGTCCTCATCTGTCTCATAAGGCACATCCAGAATAAAATCATACGATATAAGAGATAGTTTGTCTTTGTATTTATTGAGGGCGTAGATGGCCTTCATCACACGCTCATTGGTCATGTATTTCCTGTTAAAAATTTCCTGGATGTGCTTGCTACCAGTTTCTATTCCCATCTGGATGCTGTCAAGTCCTGCATCTATGAGATATTCGAGTTTTTCTTCGGTAATGGTCATAGGACTTCCAAGACAATAAAAAGGCAGGTGTACCCTCTTTTTGTATTCAGCGCAAAATTCCTTGATTTTCTCAATGTTTCTGGCAAAAAATGAATCATCAGACAGACAGAAATATTTTATGTAGGGGAATTTTTGTTTAATTGCCTCGAGTTCGCCAATGACATGTTCCGTGCTCCTCCATCGTAAATACCTCTGTCCGTGGTAAAGTTTCCGGAGGCTGTCATTGCAGCAATAACTACAGTTATGGGGGCAGCCCCGTCCCGTCAAAGTCATGTAGGAAGGATTTTTTACCGTAAGTGAAAATAAGCTGTGTTTTATTTGTTTCTCCATCTCTCCGGCAGTTATTGGTATGATTTTGTTGTTATCGAGTATATAATTTTCCTTGAGGTCGTAATCGGGAGGGGCAATCCTGTCCATATCGTGTTCTAGCAGCCGCATGGTGTTTTTTACAATAGTTCCGTTTTTCCGAAACCAGATGTTTTGCACATCGTGGTAATTTGTGTTCATTTCCATTTTTCGGACAAGTTCCAGCATGGCATCTTCGCCGTCTCCGATACAGGCCATATCGGCATAATTCAGACATTCCTCCGGCCGTACCGTGGGATGTATTCCACCCCAGATGACAGGAATATTTAATTTCGATTTGATATTCTTCGTTATTTGTACGGCGCCATCGAAGAAATTGGTCATGAGTGTTACGCCAACAAGATCTGAATGACTGCATAATTGTGCCACCTCATCCAGAGCTTTCTCATCGTATCTTTCCCTGCTTGTTACAACACTGTCGACAAAAGGGTCCGGTAAAAAAACCAATTGTGTTTCAAAGTGATGCTGTTTGAGATGTGAAGATATTGTTCTTATACCAAAGGCGGTTACATCAGGGTAGGGAGAGATAAGCGTGATTTTCATTTTTCACCTCTTATAAAATGCATGCCCTTTCTTGCAAGAGGAAACACCAGTTTATACATCGGCCTTAGAGAAGGGTTATTTAAAACTGCTACTACATATTTATTAATTAATATTTTCAATATAAGATGGGGAAGCTTCCCATTTTTACTAAGCAGAAGGAGTAAATTGGTATAATTTTCATCCACCTTACCATACATTTTTCTATAAATATCCTTCTCTTCATCGAGTGAAGGGTTATCTGCCTTCACTCGATCGTAGAGGGATGTACCTGGGTAAAGTACCAGGGAAAATATACCAATCATATAAGGTTTGGGGATATTAGAAATAAACTTTAACGTCTCTATTCTGTCAGCATCTGTTTCATAAGGCACATCCATAATAAAATCATACCCGATTGTGGATATCTTGTCTTTGTATTTCATTATTGCCTGGATGGCATTCATCACCCTTTCGTTATTCATGTGTTTGCGGTTAAACACCTCCTGTATGTGTCTGCTGCCCGTCTCTATGCCCATCTGAATACTGTCAAGTCCCGCATCAACCAAATTTTCAAGTTTTTCTTCGGTAACAGTGAGCGGGCTTCCAAGACAGTGAAACGGCAGGTTTACTTTCTTTTTGTATTCTTTACAAAACTCTTTGATATCTTCCGCCTTCCTTGCAAAAAAAGCATCATCGGACAGCCAGATATAACCTATGTAATCAAATTTTTCTTTTATGGCGACCAATTCATTTATCACGTGCTCTGTACTTCTCCAGCGTAAATATCTTTGTCCATGATAAAGTTTGCGAAGACTATCGTTGCAACAATAACTACAATTATGAGGGCACCCACGGCCTGTTAAGGTCATGTAAGCACTTTTTTTTATTGCCTTTGAGACGAAAGTGTTTGATATGGTCCTTTTGAAGGACTCGTAATCCATTTTTACCAACTTATTGTTATCTAAAACAAAGTTCTCGACAAGTTCGTAATCAGGCGGAGGAATAGTATCTAAATCCTGAACAATTGGTTTAAGGGGATTTTTTATAATATGTCCATTTTTCTTCAGGTAGATATTAGATACATCCGTGTAGTCTTTTCGTTCAGCAAATCTTTGTGCCAGTTCCAGCATGGCAATTTCCCCATCGCCAACACACACCATGTCGGCGTAATTCAAGCATTCCTCCGGACGTACCGTAGGATGAATACCACCCCATATAATGGGGATATCTAATCGTCTTTTCAGGCTTTTTGTTATCTGTATGGCGCCATCAAAAAAATTAGTCATTAACGTTATCCCAATCAGATCTGACTTACTACAAAGATTTGTAACCGCATCCATAATATTTTCATCGTATCTTTCTTCGCGTACAACAGAGTTATCGCCGAACGGGTCGGGCAGGAAGATGAGTTGTGTTTCAAAATGATGCTGCTTTAAATACGAGGATATGGTTCTTATTCCGAAAGAGGTTATATCGGGATATGGAGATATCAGCGTCACTTTCATGAATCGAGTCCTTTTCTATGAAGATAAAACTATTCAGAAATTATAAGTTTTTCAAATTTATCCCAAAAATGCCAGTGACATGGGTATTTCTGCACATGCTCCTCAAATAATTTTACAAACTGTTTTATAATTTGAATCATGCTATTTTGATTGTCAAAGGTATTTTCTATCTGAAAAGGTTTACCAATTATGGCCTCAAACCGATTGAACCGCTTCCTGATCGTAAATAAGGGCAAAATTGGAGCCCCAGTTTTTAATGACAAGGCAGCGTAGCCGGTGGGAAAGAGTACCTCTTGATTGAAAAATTTTACCGGCAGAAATTTGCCCACGAATTTATCTCCGCCCGTTCCGTCACCAGTCATCATAAGAATACCATTTGTCTCCAGATGCTTGAATAATGGTCTCAGAAAAGATTCGGCGCTAACAATCTTGGCCGGAATCATGCCTTCATAAACTTGTCTGATCTTAAAGGCAACCTTTTTACCGACGAGACTCAGTCCCTCGTCGGAAGGAAGCCCCAATTGATTAATATTATACCCTTTTAAACCTAATGCAAAAAGAGGAAGTTGGGCAGGGCCAAAATGGCCATGCACCAGGATACAACCTTTACCGTTGAGAAGTACCTGATTTAAGTGTTCGAGTCCTTTAAAAGAAACAAACCTGTCAATATTGGTTTTGTTAAATTTCGGATAAAGAAAGATATGCAGCCTGTCAATATAGTGATTTTCCATGTATCGCCTGAGCATATCTTTCCCAAAATTATGCTGGGTAAATGCATGGCTAAGATTTTTTAAAATTAGCTCCTTCTTTTTTCTGGACAGGAAATAATGAATATCGCCCAAAACCTTAAAGGTAAAAAACCCAAGAGAAACCGGAACTGCTTGAATAATCCAACGGAATGGGAACCAAACTATCAGCCTTGCAACATCCCGTATTATTCCCTCTTCAGTATGCATACATAATTTTATGTTACGTTTTTATATGAACAAGGGTATAATTTCTTATCTGTTTGTGTGCTGCAGCAATTAATCCCAAAAGCGCCCATGCTAACGTAAAAGAATAGGTAAAATCGCTTAACGAACTTACCCCAACGACAATCAAGCCGGCATAGATGCACAATAACAAAGTCCGTGTTGGACTGGCCGGCAACTTTTTTATTGTATAGAAAACATCATTACAAACAAAGAACACAACGGCACCAAGTACGACAAATCCAACCAAACCAAAATCGCATACTATAGAAATATAAATATTGTGAGGATGAGGAACAGGATGCAGGTAATGGGTACTACCGCCAATACCAAATCCACTTAAATAAACGCCATTGTAAATCAATTGGTTAAATACCTTACTCCAATATTCGAAGCGATCACCTACTGCTTCAGAAGCAGCAGACGATGAGACAAGACGACTGGCAACACCTCCTTTTGCAGTGGTGTACTGAAGTAAATATCCAATGATTTTGAAAAATGTTCCAAAAATAAGCAAAAACGATATTCCGATATAGCATAGGTACCTTATCAAGTTTTTTCTTATATTGATTATAAAAGGTGTAATAAATAAAACACCAACAAGTAACCCTGCCAGTGGTGCCTTTGACTGGGTGAAAAAGAAGGCAAACATTAAAAATGCGATAGCCAGAAAAAGAAGTACCTTATATTTTGTCTTTTGAGTAGTTGATGCTAATCCTGCCGCAGATAAGACTGCAACAGAGATAAAAATGGCAGCAGTACTTCTATCCGTAAGCCCTTCAGCCCTCATTAACCCCATTTCAAAAAAACTGAACATCGAAAAATTACCAATAATATTAACCGTTTCCATGTGCTTCACCCCTGGAATTATTGAAACAAACATAAAAACAGCAACAAAAACCGACATCCCTATCCAGCAGAGCATTATTTTTTTAAGCGCTTCTACTGAATTTGCATAATAGGAAATCAAAAAATAAAGAGACGCATTAGTTATAAAAGTTATTCCCATATCTATACCAAAAATACCAGCAGGCGTCCAACTTTCAGAAATAATTCCCCATATGCAAAGAACTATTATTGGCAGGTGAAAAACAGGAAACGCCCTTTTAACTTGTTGATGTTTATTTGTCATTCTTTCAAAGAAGAAGGCACAGAGCACAATAAAGACAACTATGTTGATTGGTTTCAAGAAAATCTGCTGGGTGACTTCTGGCCCAAGCATATACAAAAATTGGAGATTTAAAAAAGGAATGACAATAACCAACAAATAACTAGCCCAATGCCTGTTCATGAAAAGGATAAATACACTGGAAAATAAAATGAACAACCAGGATAAAGCCGTTATGGGCAGCAAATTTAAGAAGTAAAAGGTAAAGAAAAAGGTTGCGAGGCAAATAAAAAAACAGAGAAAGACAGGGAGTTGTTTATAAAATATGGCGTTACTTTTCTTATTCAAATGGACTGCAATCGGATAATTATACATGCTTTACCTTTTTTCCCATCAAACCTCCTACAAGCTTTACTGTATCCAGTAATTTATGGGTAATAAAATCTTCTAATTTTAGCTTGGGATTAAGATAGAAGAGTTTACCCAATTCCTCTGGGGTTGTTGCAAACAGGTCAGTTGCTTCACTAATAACACCATCTTTTATAGCCTGCTCTTTTATCTTAGTAAAAGGTTCAATGCGAACCCATGACAACCCTACTCCACCTCGCCCAAACAATAAGAGGTTCCCTTTTATAAAAAACAGAAGAAGTTTGAGATACCCTTTGAAATTCAATCCCGGTGTATTACAGAAAAAAGAAAACCCAAACTTGGCATCTTTGTTCCGCCGGGCAATGGTAAAAACTCTTTGAATATCTTTTTCTGTAAACTCCTTCCCCATCATCCTGAGGGATTGATTCGTTATTGCATCGGGAGAAAAGGCAAAATGTTCACAACCAGCACTCCTTGCAATCTTGAAAAGTTCTTCGTCAAAACCTATTGGCGAATACCAGGCACTCCAGGTAACATCCAAATTTCTTTTTGCCAGTTCGTTACAGATATCAACGGCAAAACTTCTCGGCAAGTTAAAAACACTATCAAGAAAGGAAAATGATTTAATGCCGTGTTTTTTTACCAACGCCTCTATCTCGTCAACAACACGGCTTGGGGTTCGCAGACGCAAACTCTTTCCATTTAAATGTGGGTAACTACAGTAAGTACATCCCAACGGACAGCCTCTCTTGGTTTGAACACCAATAGCTAAAGGATGAAAAACCGTGTATTGGCTTACCGTATCTCTATTGGGAAATGGAAGTGCATCAAAATCAGGAAGCATCCGCAACCCTGTAAAGACAACGTTACCGTTTCTGCGTATATACAATCCCTTTACTTTTTCCGGCGTTGCTAAATTATCTAAAAGTTCTGGCAAGCTTTCTTCACCTTCTAAATAAATACCATAATCAATCTCGGGAACTTTTTGCATAATCTTATCTGCAAAGAGAGAAAAACCTGACCCTCCAACGAGAATTTTTGCAGAAGGAAGTGCTTCCCTGGCAAGCTTTGCTGTTGGTCCAAGTGTATTTATATACAAAAATAAATCACGTAATTGTGTGGTATCTATGTTCCTTTGTGATATACCCACGACGTCGGGTTTGAAAGAGTTCAAGAGAGCCTCTAGTTCAGAGTAAGGATTTTCATGTAAATTAAGGTCGTGAATCTTCACTTCGTGCTTTTTCTCGAGGACAGAAGCCAAATAAGCGAGTCCTATAGGATACAAAGAACCCTCTCTCTCTTTTCTGCCTAAATACGCTTGAACTAATAATATCTTCACTGGTATTATTCCTTTTTAATTGAATCTTTAAGCCAGAACACCTTTGCGTAAAACCACGGATAATTTTTTATATATGATTCCAGAATCTGAATAAAATTCTGAATATTGATAGTGTCATCGTCCACAACCTGAAACGGTTTTTCAACAAGTATTTTAAATGTATAATAATTTCCCTCACGGATTAAAAATGTGGGAAGCACGGTTGAGCCAGTTCTCCGGGCGATCTGGAAAACACCGGGTGAAAAGGAATAGGTTCTTCCCAGAAACTGAACGTGATGCCACTTTGTTCCTTCCCGGCCATCGGCGGCAACGAGCAGGACTTCGTTATTTTCTAAACACCGGTAGGCAGACCTCAGAGATTTGTCAATGTAGTGAAATACAACCGGAAATTTTTCACGGTAACCGATTCTTAACTGGAATGCCTTTTTTCGAATAAGATTGGGTATCCATCCTTTTACCGGTGGTGGTTCCCAACGACTTCCTATTTGATTCATCGGATAACCTTTGTGCCCCATGGCAGGCATGAGAAACTCCTCGTTACAGAAATGGCCGTGCATGAGGATAACTCCTTTCCCGAGTTTCCGTGCATCATCTATATGCTCAAGGCCATTATACTGTACAATACCGTCAATGTTGTCTTTTGTCAACCTGGGATAATAAAAAGTATCAATTGCGCTAAAAGCCTTTTCTTCGAATGTGTTTTTTACAATTTTACAAATTTCTCTGTCAGTTTTACTATTTAAAAATAACTTTAGTCCCTTCTCAATGTCGTGTCTTGCCTTTGATTGAAGAAAGTAAGATAAAAGACCAATATTCTTGGCGCAAAGGTAACTTGTTTTTCTTGGTAAACATTGAATAAAATATCTAAATGGATACCAGTATATCCACCTTGGTATTTCTCGTATCAAGGCTTTGATTTCATTTTTCATATACACAGCAAGAACAACCCAGGATACCCTGTGGCAAGTTCCTATATTTTCCCAAATATTTCAATGCTCCTTTTGGGGAAGCACAAATCCTTTGTCCCTGTTTGTTGCTTTCTTGTTATAGAAGTTCCATGCAAAATATGTCCCCCCGTAAAGCACAAGAGCGATGCATGCATTTGCAAGAACGAGTATTACCGAATGATTGGTATTTAAAGGGAACAAACAAAGATACGCAACCATTGCCAATACACTGGTAATAATCCTTAAAATCGCCGGCGTACTGATTTTCATTGGCATAAACCAAATGAGAGAAAAGTACAAAAACACACAGAGACCAATATATGCAAGCATTACTGCAATACTGGCTCCGATATAACCAAAAAAAGGTACCAGCAATAAACCAAGAATAAGATTTATAACAAAGCAAAACATCCAACCGTAGCCGATATAATTCTGTCTGTTTATAGACACCAGTAAGGTCTCGAATAAATAAAATAATATAATAAAGACCGATGAGCATATTAATATCCTCAGTGAGGTTGCAGCCTGGAGATATTTAGCGCCATAAATAAAATATATGATATCGGAAGCGCAGTAAAACCCCAGTATTGTTACAGGGAATGCAATGCTCAGCAAAACGGTTAATAATCTTTCTGTGAGATTTCCATTTATTCCTTTTAACAAAGACGCCTCCCTTGAAAGCACAGGGGCAAGGGCGGAAATCGCAGCCATGGGTATGATTTGGAATTGCATAATAATATTGTGGGATACTTGAAACAGGGCAACATTTTCTAAAGTAGAGAATGCTTTTAGGATAAAGACCTCCATCCTTACACAAATAACAGCAAGGATTGTTGTGAGTGCAATAATATACGATTCCCTCAAAAGCTCTTTCCAGGGATTACTTATGGAATTACGAATCGTCGGGCCAGAGAGTTCCAGCTTCTTGAATAGGGAAAAGGAGGTTGTTGCTTTGAAGAGATTCCCTGCGGTAATAGCCAAAAAAACAGAAATAAAACCCAGGTCTAAATAAACCGCAAGC
>Ga0080064_1007558_pt1 | contig 10884 bp, 10 predicted proteins | sample Subgrocontami54m_FD_69260 | JGI IMG/M metagenome (GOLD analysis project Ga0080064, IMG submission 69260) | Subsurface groundwater microbial communities from S. Glens Falls, New York, USA - GMW46 contaminated, 5.4 m (SPADES assembly) (version 2) ... | reverse complement strand
TGCGCCGTTGCTTTTACCGGCGTCACACTCAGGCGCAGTCCCGTCGCGTCGAGGATTGCGGCAAGGCTCTTTAGCTGCGGATTGCCGCGCCTGGACAGCGTGCGGTAGAGCGCCTCGCGATTGAGTCCCGTTAGCTCGGCGATGTGGGCCATGCCGCCGCGCGCTTCGGCGACATTCCGAAGGGCATGTAACAGGTCGCCCGAGTCGCCCTCCGTCAGTGCTACTTCGATGTACGCCGCCGCATTCGCGGGGTCTTTGAGCCATGCGAGAAGGTACGGCCGGTCCGGCACGCTAGCGGGTGCGCTTACCTTGCGTTTTCGTCCTTTTTTCATATTCACGCCAATACTCCTTTGCCTGCTTTATGTCGGCTTGTTGCTTTGAGTTGGCCCCGTTTGATTGGACAGAATTTCGGGTTTGATAAGTGATGAACTGCGCTGGTAGAGAGTTTTCCAAAGCGGCGGGCGGGCGGCGCTTCGCTGGTATACGCCTGCACGCTGCGGTGGAAAACTCGACTCTCTCGGATTGTAACGATTCTTCGGTCCCGTGATCGATCGCGATTGGTGCGCGCTTGGATCGATCACACGCGAAGCGCGCACGAATGGGCGCAAACGGCGTCAACACACTGCCGCTGGCAAGAATCGGTTTGCCAGAATGCGCCAGGATCGACGCAAACGGCGCGGGTGTGCGCGTAGTTATTGGTACTTTCTACGTAAAAGGCGCCGAAAAAAGGACTTGCTATTTGTTGGCAAATATGACAACGTAGACGTGGGGGAAGAGTATGGTAATAAAAACAACGCGTTCCGTCTCGTGGATCAAGGCGGCTCGCAAGGATTTCGAGGCGTTTCCGTCGGCTGTACAGATTGAAGGGTTGCGCGCGCTGACCGTGGCGGCCGAAGGTGGCAAGTCAGACAACGTGAAGCCGCTGCAGGGATTCACCGGCGGCGTGTTCGAGATTGTTTTGCGGCATCGCGGCGATGCGTTCCGCGTCACCTATGCCGTGCAGATTGGCGCAGATATTTGGGTACTCCACGCCTTTCAGAAAAAATCGACCCAAGGGATCAAAACGCCGAAGCGCGAGATTGACCTCGTGCACGAGCGGCTGAAGCGACTAAAAGAGGTATTGCGATGACAGTGAAAGCAATTGAAGTCGTCCGCGGCAGTGGCAACGTCTTCGCGGACTTTGGCTATCCGAACGCGGCGGCCGAGCAGCTGAAGGCGCTGCTCGCAGCGCAAATCGTCAACGTGCTTGATCGCGACGCGATCACCGTGCGCCAGGCCGGAGAACATACCGGCATTGCTGCGGCTGATTTCTCGCGTATCCGCCGAGTGAAGCTTGACCGCTTTACGATTGATCGGCTAATAACCATTCTGGAACGCCTTGATCAGCGCGTCGAGGTAAAATTAAAGGTAAAACCGGCCACCCGCGCGGCGCAGCCCATTATGACGTAACTCGACGACATCCTTACCCTGGTAGTTGCGTTGTTTGAGCGGTCGGGGAGATAGGTAACAAAAAAGTCCGGGGACATGGGTTACAGATTCTGTCGTTTTAGTTTGCCATATTGATCTTCAATGCGCATGTGCCGCTCGTCGAAACGGCCGAGCTTGAGCGGTCCGATTCCGGGAGAAGCTTGACCGGAACCATGAAATATGACGCCACCAATTGGAATGTTACTGTCGAGCGGAGGTGACGGCCGGTCGCATTGCGGCCCGCTGTACCATACGGGCAGCCAAGATGTCGGCACCGCGTCAGAGCGCCCGCGCAGAGGCGACCGACCGCCGGGAGGCGCAAGGCGCCGGAGTGTGCGGGCTATTGCCAGTATCCTGTGGATAGCGGAATATGCGTGAAGTGGCGCGGTGGTTGTGCCAGGCTGGATCGAGGTGTGCTGGATGAAGTCGATTGAAATACTCCGGACGTATTGGGAGCAACTGGAAAAGCTTTTTATCCATGCCCAATATTGCGCTGGCAACGATTTGGCGGTCGCTGAATGCCAGGACTTCTGGCTATGGGTGGTCTACGCCGCTGTCGGTCTCGGCGTGCTCATCGTCGTCATCATCGGGAAAAAAGCCCTGACGGAGCAAATCGTGTTTCGCCGCAATCAGAAGCGGCTGGAAGCCCAGCGTGTCAGCGCCGATGCCGAGGAAATGATGCGGGCCGTGGCCCAGGCCGGTGCATATGCCGAGCCTGAAGTTTCCCAGGAAGATCTTGCCGCACAGATAGGAAAGGCGCTGAAGGCACGAGTTCATGAGGCTCCAGAACCCCAGGCGAAACTCGAGGGAACGCCCAGTAACCCACTGCGGGAACTGGCGGCCATCATGCTTACGGACATGGTAGGGTACACCGAATCCATGGAGCGCGACGAGCAGCGCACCTTTTCGAAATTGCTCGAGCACAACAGGATCGTCCGCGCGGCCATAGCGGATTGCCGCGGCCGCGAAATCAAAACCATCGGCGACGGTTTTCTGGTGCTTTTTCGCAGCGCGATCAATGCGGTTGACTGCGCGGTTGCGATCCAGCGCACGCTCATCGCCGGTAATCTGGGCAAAGAGGATCTCGATACGATACTCATCCGCATTGGGGTCCACTTGGGCGAGGTCATAATCACCGCCAATGATGTGTTTGGTGACGGCGTGAACATAGCGGCGCGGATCGAGCCTTTGGCCGAATCGGGGGGTATCTGCATTTCGGGCGAGGTGTTTGCGCAGGTGCACAAGAAAACGGATCTCAGGTTCGAGCGGATCGAGGGGGTGCAGCTGAAGAATATCTCCATCGCTCCCGACATCTACCGCGTCGTGCTGAGCTGACGGGAACCACTATTTGCGGCGCGGGCGCCGGCGGTTAAATTCGCAGACCGAAATATTCAGGATGTACCGAGGTGAACCATGAAATATCGCAAGCACGAGGCAAAAGAATACGCGCGAAGTGTCCTGAAAGGCGTGTGGACGGCGTTGCCCTACCACTTTACCCGTGACGACAAGCTCGACGAAGCCGCGATCGCGGCCGGTCTTGAGCACTGCATCACGGAACTGAAGATCGAGGGCCACTACTGCTCGGGCAATGTCGCCGAATTCTGGGCGATGACCAACACGGAACGTATGCGCGCCCACGAGATCAATGTCGAAACCGCGAACGGGCGTATCCCGCTGATTGCGGGTTGTCATCATCAAAATCCCTACGAGGTGGTGACGCTCGCCAGGCACGCGGAGGCCATCGGCATTGACTTCATCATCGTGCTCACGCCCTATATGGCGGCCAAGAGCGACGATGCGGTGTATGAGTTCTACCGCTTCATCGCGGAGCGCATCGACATCGGGATCGTGCTGTTTAATATTCCGACGCTTTATTACCCGATCGGCGAGCATCTCGCGAAGCGCCTGGCCGGGATTCCGAACATCTGCGGATTCAAGCAGGCGGGTCCGGGACCGGCAGCGACCATCTCGCTGCGCGAAGCGGTCGGAAAAGAACTGGTGGTGAGCGTTGCCGACGAGACACCGTGGCTGCAGAACCTGAGCGTGATGGGCGACCAGTGGCTGCTCAACTATTGCCCGCATCTGTACCAGGTTCCGGGCTACCTGCCGGTGCGCGATTACACCCGGGCGGCGCTGGCCGGCGACATGAACCGTGCCACCGAGATTTCGCGCGCGCTCAATTCGCTGCGCGCGGTCCACGCCAAGTGGGTCACCGGCTATGGGCGTCCCACCGGGCGCACGCCGGCGGCCGAAATGAAGTACTGGATGGAATTGATCGGCATGCCGGGCGGGCCGGTGCGCGCGCCCTGCACCGAACTGCCGGAGGAGAGGAAAAACGAACTGCGTGCCGATCTCGAGGCCACCGGAATACTGGCAAAAGCCAGGGCAGGCGCCGCGACGGGTTCCGAGCGACAGGCGGCCTGACCCTTGAACGGCCTGAAAGCACCGCGATGAGCGACGCCGGGCGGGGTTACCCAGACCTGCACGAACATCTCGAGGCGCTCAAGCAGCAGGGGCTGCTGCTCACCATCGACCGGCCGATCGACAAGGACGCGATACTTCACCCGCTGGTGCGCTGGCAATTCGTCGGCGGCATCGCCGAGCACGAGCGCAAGGCTTTCCTGTTCACCAACGTGATTGACGGCCGCGGCCGCAAGTATGCGTTTCCGGTCGTGGTCGGGGCGCTTGCCGCCAACCGTGCGATCTACGGCGTCGGCATGCGCGCGGCACTCGGTGAAATTCCGGCGAAATGGGAGCGCGCTATCGCCCATCCCATTGCGCCGCGCATCGTCAAGCAGGCCTCCTGCCAGGAGGTCGTGATCGAAGGTGTGGCGCTGCAGGGTGAGGGCAACGGGCTCGACAGCCTGCCGATTCCGATCTCGACGCCCGGTTTCGACAGCGCCCCGACGCTGACCGCGACCAACGTGATTACCCGCGACCCGGAAACCGGGGTGCAGAACCACGGCACTTACCGCGCGGGGCTCAAGGCGCCGGACCGGCTGGTGGTGCGCATGGCGACCCGCGTCGGCGGCGCCGGTGGTTATCAGCATTACCTCAAGCACCAGAAGCGCGGTGACAAGACCATGCCGTGCGCCATCGTGCTCGGTTGCCCCCCGTGCGTTGCTTTCGTGGGGCCGCAGAAATTGCCGCTCGATGTCGATGAGATCGCAGTGGCGGGCGGGCTCGCCGGCGGGCCGGTCAATATCGTGCGCGCGCGTTCGGTCGATTTGCTGGTGCCGGCTGAGGCCGAGATCGTGATCGAGGGCGTGATCGATACCGAGTATGTCGAGCCCGAGGGGCCGTTCGGCGAATCACACGGCCACGTCGCTCCCGAAGAATTCAACATGCCGATGCGGGTGACTGCGATCACCCATCGGCGGAATGCGATCGTCGCCTCCTACCTTAGTCAGGTGACGCCGAGTGAATCGAGCGCGATGAAGCGCGTCGCCTACGAGCCGCTGTTTCTCGCGCACCTGCGCGGCACGCTCGGCATCCGCGGCGTCAGACGCGTCACGCTGCACGAACGCATGACGGCGTTGCGGCGTGTCGCGCTGGTCACGGTGGAAAAGGGCACGACGCGTACCGAAATCTGGCGCGCACTCCATGGTGCTGCTTCGTTCAAGGCCGATTGTGGCAAGATATGCATCGCAATTGACGCGGACATCGATCCCGATAATTCAGATGCGATTTTGTGGGCGCTCGCTTTCCGCATGAACCCGGCGCGCGATCTGCAGGTGCTGCCGCACCGCAGCCAGGGCCACGGTCCGGAGCGCGAGCATGAGGGCGACGACGAGGACGCAACACTGCTGATGGATGCCACCATGAAGGAAGTTCTGCCGCCGCTCGCGCTGCCGCGGCAGGAGTACATGGAGCAGGCGAAGACGGTGTGGGAAGAGCTTGGGCTGCCGGCGTTGCGCCCGCAATCGCCATGGTTCGGTGCGCCGCTCGGCGGCGAATGGCTGCCGCAGTGGGACGAGGCGGCGAGGCGCGCGGTGGCGGGCGGCTACCTGGAAAACGGCCGCATCTCCGAAAAACGGCGGCGCAAAGGTTTGAAGCCCGAGACGCGCTACCGGCCGGATGAGGACGGCACTTGAGAGCAAAATGAAAATGGGCCGCACTATCGCCGAGAAGATCCTCGCCGCCCACACCGACGGCGAGGCGCCGCGCGCCGGAGATATCGTCGTTGCGCGCGTCGATTTTGCGATGGTCCATGACGCCCGCGCTGCGAACGCGCTCAAAATGATAGCCCGGCTGGGCGTCAAGGACCTGCCATTTGCGGCGAAAACCGCGTTCGTGCTCGACCACTATTCTCCGCCGCCCAACATCGAAGCTGCCAACACCCACGGCGCGATGCGCGCGTTTGCCGGCGCGCATGATGCGGTGCTTTACGACGTCGGTGACGGTATCTGCCATCAGGTGCTGCCCGAAGGCGGCCACCTGACGTGCGGCGACCTGATCGTCGGCACCGACACGCATTCGGTCACTTACGGTGCATTTAACGCCTTCGGCACCGGCGTCGAGGGCACCGACATCGCCGCCGTAATGAGCACCGGCAAACTGTGGTTCCGCGTGCCCGAAACGATACATATCGAATTAAAGGGCCGGCTGCAACCGGGCGTGTGGGCGAAGGACATCACGCTGACGATGCTCGGCAGGCTGGGCGCGGAAGGCGCGAATTACCGCGCACTTGAATATGCCGGCACGGCGGTGAGCGCGATGGAAATCGACGATCGCATGACGCTCGCCAATCACGCGGCCGAACTCGGCGCCAAAGCGGCGCTGCTCGAAGCCGACGACAAGACGATCGCGTGGCTCAAATCCCGCCACGCGCGCGCGCCGCGGCCCATCACCGCCGATGCCGATGCGAATTACTCCGAGCGCATCGAGATCGACGCCTCGGTGCTGGCGCCGCAGGTGGCGCGCAGCCACCTTATCGACGATGTGATCGGAGTGACGGAGGCGCGAGGGCAGAAGGTGAACGTCGCGTTGATCGGTACCTGCACCAATGGCAGGCTGGATGACATCCGTCAGGCGGCAGCCATCCTCAAGGGGCGGCGTATCGCCAAAGGGGTCCGCATGATCGTGACGCCGGCATCGCGCCGGGTGTACCTCGATGCCGCCCGCGAAGGCCTGCTGGAGGCGCTCACCCACGCCGGCGCTTCGGTCGAGGCGGCCGGTTGCGGCACCTGCGTCAACATCACCGGTCATTTGATAACGGGCGACGGCGAGGTGGTGATTTCGAGTGCCAACCGCAATTTCAAAGGCCGGCTGGGCAACGACAATTCCGAGATCTGGATCGGCTCGGCGGCCACCGTAGCGGCCTCGGCGTTGACCGGAACCATCACCGATCCGCGCGACGTGGCCGGCGGCAATTGGAGAGCGGCATGAAAAATATCCATGGCCGCGTGCATCTGCTCGGCGACAACGTCAATACTGATCTCAATTGCTCGAGCAAATACCTGCCGGGCAGGGACAACGCTTATATCGCGCAGCATGCCTACGAGCGGGTGGCACCGGGATTTGCGGCGCGCTTCAAGGCGGGCGACGTGATCGTCGCCGGCAGTAATTTCGGCGTCAACTCCTCGCGCGAGCAGGCGGTGCACATCATGCGCACGATGGGGGTTGCGGCGATCGTCGCACAGTCATTCGGCCGGCTGTTCTTCCGCAATACCATCAACAACGGACTGCCGGCGGTCGAATGCGACATTGCCGGCATTGCCGATGGAGACGATATCGAAATAGACCTTGCCGCGGGCCGGGTGACGGTCGCGGCGCGCAAACTTGTCCGCACGGCGGCGGCATTGCCGCCGGCGGTGCAGCAGATACTTGCCGCGGGCGGCCTGATCGCGTTTTTGCAACAACATCCCGATTGGCAGTCCGCATGAAAATTGAACGCGTTGAAGTCTTCGGCGTCGCGGTGCCGTTGATCGGTGAATATCGCAACGCCTATCGCAGCAAAACCATCCAGAAAAGCGCGATCGTGCGCATTACCGCGGACAGCGGGGCGACCGGTTTGGGCAACATCGATCCGTCGCCGGGTTATTCCAGGGAAAGCGTTGAAGACAGCCTGAACGTGCTCGAAACCGTGCTAGCACCGCGGGTGATCGGAATGGATCCATCCAACATTCACCGAGTGCTGCGGAAAATCGAAACGGCGGTACCCGAATTTTTCGATGCCAAGGCGGCGATCGAAATGGCATGCGTGGATCTGACGGCGCGCGCGTGCGGCGTGCCGGTACATGCCTGGCTAGGCGGCGCGGTGAAAGACACGCTGCTGTTCAATGCATGGATCGGCATCGTACCGCCGGATCAGGCGGCTGCTGAAGCGCTCGCGTGGCAGAAGCGCGGCTTCCGTTCGGCCAAGATCAAGGTCGGCGGCGATATCGACGCCGATCGCGTCCGCGTCAAGGCGGTACGCGAGGCGGTCGGGCCGGACTTCGAGCTGCGCATCGACGCCAACGCGGGCTACGATGCCGACACCTCGATCAGGCTTGCGCACGGGGTGGCGCCGTTCGGCCTGCGCTTGTTCGAGCAGCCGGTGCCGGCGGATGACATCGCAGGCATGGCGCGGGTGCGGCGGGAAGCCGGCGGAATCCCGATTATGGCCGACGAATCGGTGCTCGACCATGCGAGCCTGATTCGCATTATCCGGGCCGACGCCGCCGATATCGTCAAGGTCAAGGTAATGAAGCAGGGGGGCTTCATCAATACGCGGCGCATGATCGCGACCGCGGAGGCGGCGGGCGTGCGCTGCGTGGTTGGCCACGGCTTTGGGCTCGGCATCAACACCATGGCCGAAATCATGCTGGCCGCGACCTCGGACAACGTGATCGACGGTCTGGAGTGCGTGGGACCGCTCAAGACTTTCGACGATATCATCACCCACCGGATTGATCTCGGCACCGGCAGCATCGCATTGCCGGTGGGGCCGGGATTGGGCGTCGCGCTCGATCTTGCGAAGCTCGAGCGCTACCGTTTCGACATCACGGCGGTGGCATAGCGGCCTGCGCTCATGGCTGATACTGTGCGTCGCCGCCTGCGAGCGCGGCTGAAAAGCGGGCCGCTGATCGTCGCGCCCGGAGTTTACGATGCGTACGGCGCGCGCCTGGTCGAGCAGGCGGGATTCGAGGCGCTGTATCTGACCGGCAACGGCGTGTCGGCGTCGCTGCTGGGCCGCCCGGATGTCGGGCTGATCGACCTCACGCTCATCGCCGGTCATGCGCACCGCATCGCAGCCTGCGTCGATATTCCACTGATTTGCGATGCCGACACCGGTTACGGCAACGCCGTCAACGTCCGGCGCACGGTCGAGGAATTCGAGGCGGCCGGTGTGGCGGCGATCCATATCGAAGACCAGATTTCGCCCAAGCGCTGCGGCCTGCTTCCGGGCGCGCGGCCGGTGATCGCACTGGGCGAGGCGCTCGGCAAGATCGAAGCCGCGCTCGCCGCGCGCCGCGACCCCGATTTCATCATCATCGCGCGCACCGACTCCGCCGACGGGCACGGTCTTGACGAGGCGATCCGCCGCGCCAGGGCTTTCGTCACCGCCGGCGCCGATGTCGTGTTCGTCGAGCTGAAAAGCGGCCCGACCGTTATCGACGATCTGAAACGCGTGGTGGCGTCGGTGGATGCGCCCTGTCTAATCAACGTCGATGCGGGCGGCAGGCTCGGTGAACTGAGCACAGCCGCGATCGAACAACTGGGCATGCGTCTGGCGATTTATCCGGGGCTTGCGCGCGCCGCCGCCGGTTACGCGATCCGCGAAGCGCTGCAGGTACTGAAGCGCGATGGCAACACCATGGCCGTGCGCGAGCGCCTGCTCGGCCTGCACGATTACAACGTGGCGCTCGGGCTTTCCGACATCGAGGACTGGGAGCGCAGGTTTCTGCGGGACGCAGGCGGGAGCCGGGACGGCGGCAATGGGTGAGGCAGTACCGGCGCAATACGAGGTATACGCCGTCAAGTACGCGACGCGCAGCGCACGCCGCGGCGACCATTTTATCGGCGGCGGTGATGCGCACGATGCGCCGATGGCTATGGATTACTTCGTGTGGGTTATCCGCAACCACGAACGGGTGTTGGTGGTCGACACCGGCTTCACGCAGGAGATGGCCGCTCAGCGCAAGCGCACCTTCCTGAGAAGTCCGAAACAGGGCCTTGCGCTGCTCGGCGTGCAGGCATCCGAGGTGAAGGATGTCATCCTCACTCACCTGCACTATGACCACGTGGGCACGTTCCATGATTTTCCCGTCGCGCGGTTTCATTTGCAGGACGACGAAATGGCTTATGTCACCGGTCGTCACATGCGGCACCCGCGCTTAAACCACAGCTACGAGGCCGAGGATGTGGTCGGTATGGTGCGGCTGGTATTCAGGGACCGCGTGAATTTTCATGACGGCGCGGCCGAACTCGCACCGGGGGTGAGCGTGCATCGGATCGGCGGGCATACCGCGGGCCTGCAGTGCGTGCGCGTGGCGACCGCGCGCGGCTGGCTGGTGCTCGCCTCCGACGCGAGCCATTATTACGAGCATATGGAGACCGGTCGCTGTTATCCCAACACGTTTCATCTGGGCGAGGTGCTGGAGGGCTATGCTACGCTGCGCCGCCTTGCCGATAGCCCCCAGCACATCATTCCCGGGCACGACCCGCTGGTGATGGAGCGCTATCCTGCGCCGTCGCTCGAGCTCGAAGGAATAGTCGCGAGGCTGGATGCGATGCCCAAGACGGCGTAGCAAAAACGATGCGCCGGCCGGGCATATTCAGCTCGCTTTTTGAGTGATCGCTGCGGAGGAAATACACCCCATGTCTTTGCGATGCGATCGAAGCGCCGACTCGCGCGAGACGTTCGAGCTTGATTGGTCATCCCCGGTCTGGTAAGGTGCGCGAGAAGCTGCGTACACGCACGCGAAGGGGCCGCCCGGCCCCGTGCCGCCCGAAAAACAAAGGGGCGCGGAATCCTCGCGATCTTCTGCCACTGATCGAGAGTTGATGGAGCCTTGCCACTTCGATGCACGACGTTCCCACCGCATCCACCCGCGCCCTGGCATCCTCGTGGTCACCGACGGTGTCGCGGGATCGTGCGCGCTGGCGCGCAGCGGCACGCACCGCGTTTCCGTTCGTCGTGGTGGGCGGGCTCTGGGAAATCATCGCGCGCATGGGCATTTTTCCCCACCGGCTGTTCCCCCCGCTGGAGGAAGTGGCCTCTGCGCTGGTGCGCCTGACTGCCGCGGGGATCCTGCCACACCACGCAATGGAGACGGTGGCCCGCCTCCTGGCCGGGTTTGTGGTGGCCGCGGTGGTGGGCGTCGTGGTCGGAATCGCCATGGGGCGGTCGCGCCGGGCCGAGGATATCTTCCTGCCGCTGGTAAGCATCGGTGCGCCCATCCCCGGTCTGGCGTATGCGCCTCTTTTCATGCT
>Ga0080064_1007557_pt1 | contig 10886 bp, 9 predicted proteins | sample Subgrocontami54m_FD_69260 | JGI IMG/M metagenome (GOLD analysis project Ga0080064, IMG submission 69260) | Subsurface groundwater microbial communities from S. Glens Falls, New York, USA - GMW46 contaminated, 5.4 m (SPADES assembly) (version 2) ... | reverse complement strand
AACCTTCGCGCGGGGCGTTTGTACAACCTGATCGAAGGCGGCGAGCCAGTGGCCGGGCGGGACTTTGCGCCCTATGGCGAAATCGCCGCGCGCGCGATGGCTGCCGACAACCTCCCGCGGCTCCATGACACCTGGTTTCAGGACCCTGTGCCGCTGCCCGAGCCCCGGCTGGGTCCGGGACTGGTCGTCTTGACAGCCGGCGAGCTGCGGAACAAGCCGGACCTGGCCGCGGCCTACAGCTTGTTCCGGCGTTACCTGTTTGAGTTTCGCTCCCCATTGGAGCTGCCGCTCGCCCTGCTGGTGAACGCGCGCGGCCACGCGGTGAAGATCTATGCCGCGCCTCCATCGCCGGAGCAGGTGGCCGCGGATTTGAAGCGATTACTAGAGGGTGATCCGCCGGTGCTGCCCTACAAAGGCCGTGCCTTAAGCCAGTCCCGGCGCGATTACTTCAAACTCGGCGCGTCACTGCTGTGGTGCGGCTACCCGCAACAGGCGCTGCCATATCTGGAGGCTGTCCTGGCGCAGCAACCCGGCAACGTCCGGACGCTGGTGCTGACGGCGCAGATTCATCGCGAAGCAAACCGGCTGGACAAGGCGTCGGCTTTGCTGGATGAGGCGCTGAGGCTCGATTTGGGCTCGGCCGAGGCCTGGAACGAGAAGGGAGGAGTGGCGCTGGCTCGCCGGGATTACGCCGGCGCACTCGCCCACTTTGAACAGGCCTTGAGCGCCAAGAGCGGATTGACCTACGCGATGCTCAACGCCGGACAGGCAGCCGACAAGTTGAATCAGTTTCCCGATGCCGAACGGTATTACCGGGAGGCCTTCGCCCTGGATGCGCAATCGGCGGAGGCGGCGCAGGGATTGGGGCTCGCGCTGGCCAAGCAAGGTAAGACCGCGGAGGCGGAAAAGTTCCTTCTGGAAGCAGTGCGCCTGCGCCCGCAGTTGTCGCCTGCGTGGAATAACCTTGGCGTTTTGTACTTGCAGTCCGGCGCTCCGGAGAAAGCAATCGACGCCCTCGGCAAGGGAATCAAGGCCGCACCCGATGATGAGCTGTTGTACTTGAATCTCGGCCGCGTCTATGTGCAGTTGAAACGCAACGCCGAGGCCAGACAGACCATGGAGCGGTTGTTGCAGGTTCGCCCGGATAGCAGTGTGGCCCGGCAGGCGCTGGAGGATCTGCTCAAGCAGCCCCGGTAGGCTATTGTTTGAGTGGCTGCAGCCGCTGGAAATCACGCATATGCTCGCGGCTTTTTTCCATCTGACCCGCCGCCCGGTACAGCCCGGCAAGCCGGTAGTGAGCCGTGGCAGCGTTGGGATCGCGCTGCAGCAGTTCCAGCAGCGTCGATATGGCTTCGCGTTGCTTTTCCTGCTCCGTGTATTGGCGCGCCAACTCCAGCAGCGCGCGCGTGTCCTTGGGATCGAGGTCGGCGGCGCGCCGCAGCAGTCGCGCCATCTCATCGCGCGGCTGTGTGGACTGCTTGGACAGCGACCGCGCCAGGTAGTATTGCGCTTCCGCGCTTTCCGGGTGTGCCTGTGCGATCCCACGCACCGCTCCGAGCATGGCCTCGGCCAGTTCCGGAACCGTTCCGATCGTCTCCCCCAGGAACGGGAGCAAAGCCAGATCCTTGGGGCTCCGCCGCGAGATTGAAACCAGATCCTTCCCGCTCGCTTCCGCCATGCCGCTCAGGTATTTTGTGACTGCCGCTCCAATCGGCTGGTTGTTCTTAAGGAAATGTTCCGTGGCTACCGGGAGAAGTTTCGCTTCAATCAACCGTATGCCTTCGCCGTGACCAGGTAGCTTGCGCAGGCGCGAGACAAGTTCCTCATCAATGCGTGCCTGCTCCACCGCGACATGAGAGGTGCCATCCACGGTTGCCGCGGCCGCGCCCGTTTGCACCTTGGTGCTGGATTGAAATTCCGGCGGTTTGGTAATCTGCGCCAGCGCCAGCGTGAAAGAGGCAACGATCCCGATGGCGGCTATGGATACATGCGGCATGCTGGTTTCGCCTGGCCCTCCGTCAATACGCAGTGCGCGTTGACGGGCAGCACCTTCCATTCTTCCACCTTTCCTCCGGGCCAGCGTACCGTCGCCGAATCGGCCTGCTTGGCGGCTCCCAGTCCGAAGTGAAGGGTGAGGGAATGCTGCGAAAAGTAGCTCCCGCCGCTCATCACCTCATCGATCTGATCCCGTTTGCCGGCGCGAACCCTAACCCTTGCGCCGATGGCTGACCGGTTCACATGAGTGCCTCTGAGTTCGAGGTTCACGAAATTGCCACCAGTCTTGGTGTTCTTAAGCACCGAGGGCCGCTCGCTCATATTGGAGATGATCGCTTCCGGCCGTCCGTCCTCATCCAGGTCTCCGATGGCGAGGCCGCGCGCGGCCCGCGGCGGGGTGAAGGCGGGCCCGCTCGAAACGGTAACATCGGCGAACTTCTTATCGCCCAGGTTCCGGTACAGCAAAGTCTTCTGCCGGTAGCGGTCTCCCATGCGCGCGAGCTCCACCTCCGGATAGACGTGGCCGTTGACCACCAACAAATCCTTCCATCCGTCGTCATCGAAGTCGGCAAAGGCGATCCCCCATCCGAGCAACAGATTGGCTCCGAGCCCTGCGCTGCCGGCGATATCCTCAAAGAATCTGCCGTCTTCATTGAGATAGAGCGACGGCAGCTCGCCGGAGAAGTTTGTCTTGGCAATGTCGAGAAACCCGTTGCCATCAAAGTCGGCGATGGCTACGCCCATGCCCGCTTGCGTGCGGCCGTCGGAGTTGAGGGCAACGCCAGCCTCCAGGCCCCGCTCCCGGAACGTGCCGTCGCCCCTGTTCTCATAGAGCAGACTCGGCGTCTGGTCACAAGCGACGTAGATGTCGGGCCACCCATCGTTGTTGAAGTCCGCCGCCGCTACCCCGAGTCCGTACCGGCCGCCGGGCTTCAGGATTCCCGCCTTCTCCGAAACGTCTTCCAGCGTGCCGTCGGCCTTCTGGTGATACAGAGCGTTCCGGGCCATCGGTAGGCCCTTCGGGCCGCAGGCCACCGCCGTGCCTTTCCAAAAACAGTCCGGCGTGGAACCAGGCTTCGGAGGATTGCCGGCATCGATGTCGGCATAGTGGGAGAGGAAGATGTCCACGCGGCCGTCGCGATCGTAGTCCACAAATGCGCACCCAGACCCCCACCGGTGCGCCTGGACCGGCAGCCCGGCTTTTGCGCTGATGTCTTCAAATCCACTAGCCGTGTTTCGGTAGAGTCGAGTGACCCCATAGTAGGTGATCAGTACATCGGGCCGGCCGTCGTTGTCGTAGTCGGCAATGCAGACGCCCTGGCCCCAGCCGCCTCCCTTTGGCCATTGTTTCGCAGCGATATCCTCAAATCGTCCGCCGCCCAAATTGCGGTAGAGCATGGGCAACGGGTGCTCAGCGGCGCCTCGCCTTGTCCCATTGACAAGCAGCACATCGTTGCGCCCATCGCCATCCATGTCGAAGATGGCAGCGCCGCTGCCGGTGGTCTCGAAGAGAAACTCCTTTTGGCCGGGGTTGCCCGCGGTTGGAAGCCCCGTGATCCCGGCCGCTTCCGCAATATCGACGAAGTGGAATTCAGCGCCAGGCTGGAAAAACAAAGCCGTTGCGGCGACTGCGGCGATTCCGGTGTAGCCCAGTGGCAGCAGGAGACGATGGAGTTGTTTGGGTCGCAATCTCCTTATTATCCGGGAAACGGATAAGCATTCCTAGCCTGCTGACAGGATGGTGATGGATGGCGTCCAGCGCGAAACCGTGAGAGGATTTGTTGTGTACAAGGAATTTGAAGCCTCTGAATTACCGGATACGCCATCTCTCGGTCCTACTATTGGCGGCCCTGTGGTGCGCCGGCTGCGGCGAACTGCCGCCCGCACAACCAAGGGCCTCCGCGCAGAAAGGGGGTGCTGTGAGCATGATCACCGTGATTGATTATTCCGATGAAGGCCGGAACCTGGGTCCGGTGCAGGTGGAGAAACTGCTTCTCACCGAAGAGGAGTGGCGCGGCCGATTGTCGCCGCTGGCCTATTCCGTTACCCGCCAGAAAGGCACCGAGATGGCCTTTACCGGCAAGTACAACAAGGAATCCGCCCGCGGTATCTATCGCTGCGCCGCCTGCGGCACGGCGTTGTTCTCCTCAGATACAAAGTTTGATTCCGGTACAGGCTGGCCCAGCTTTTTCGAGCCGGTCGCGCCGCAGAATGTGCGCTCGGAATTGGATCACAGCTTTGGCGTTTCCCGCGAGGAGGTTCTCTGCAGCCGCTGTGATTCCCACCTCGGCCATGTGTTTCCGGATGGCCCGGAACCCACCCGGCTGCGTTATTGCATGAACTCGGCCGCGCTCTCGTTCTCGCCTGCCAAACGCAAGGGCAATTAAGCATCGCCAGATGAGGGACAAGCGCTCCGCCATGATCCGGGTCATCGCCGCTTGGGGCTTTCTTGCCGCCTGCGCCATCCTCCCCGCCCAGCTGATCTCGCCCGAGCGCATGGATCCCTCGGATCGTGCCCTGCTCGATGCGCCGGAAAGCCGCCGCGAGTTTTTCTGCAAGCTGCGGACCTTGCCTCCCTCCCTCGGCTTTGATCTCCGCTATCGCGCCGGATGGGAGGTTAGGCTGCGAACCAGCGACATGTCCCCGGCTGGGGACCGTTTGCGCGCGGTAGTCCGTGTGAAGCCGGAAAAGGATGGTGCAACGGCTCTCCACCTGCAAGAGTCCTATCGTCTCCCTTTGCGCGCCACCATTCCGGGCAAGAACCTGGTCACTTCCGGCGGGTATTCTCTGGGCGCTGGCCGCTATCACGTGGACTGGGTTTTACGCGACAGCCGCAACCGGGCATGTTCAGAGCACTGGGTAGTCGAGGTGAAACATCGGGATGATTTGCGGCTGGCGATGGCCGACGGTATCGTCGCGCCAATCTACACCGGCCGCGGATTCCGCAGGCCGGTTCCGGACTCCAGACCGGCCGCCGCGCGCATCTTCTCGGTCAAGATCCTCGCGAATTTCTCCAACACCAGCGCGCGCCGGGCCACACTCAACGGGCAGGACATGGAAGCTGTTGCCTCCATACTGCGCACCATCGCGCGGGAACCCGGGTTTGCGCGCTTTAGCCTGGTCGCCTTTAACATGCAGGAACAACGGGTCATATATCAGGCCCAGGACGCCAGCCAGCTTGACTTCCCGGCCCTGGGCCGGGCGCTCGGTGAGGTCCGCCCAGGCGTGATCGACTACAGCCTCCTCATCGACAAGAACAGCGCTACAAGATTTGTCACCAAACTCCTCTCCACACATTTGGCGGAAAACAAACACGCGCCGGATGCCGTGCTGCTGGTTGGACCGAAACTGTTCCTGGACAGCAAAGTGCCCAAGGAAGCCATCGATGTGATCTCGGAATCGAGAGTGCCGGTCTTCTATCTCAACTACGTCGGCAGCCCCAACGCCATGCCTTGGCGCGATTCGCTGGGGGATGCGGTGAAGGCTTACGGCGGAAAAGAATTCCGCATTACCTTCCCCAAGGATTTAGGGGCGGCGCTGGCGGAGATTCTGCGGCGGCTGGAAGCGGCGAAGCCGCCGTCTTGACAAGCAAGATCTAGGCCAGCGACGTTCGCATCCCTTTGAGCGCCTTTTCCAGGCTGGCCACTTGATCCCCGAGAGGCAGATACTCCATCGTGATGTACCACTCGTAACCCGTCTTCTTGATCGCCTTGTAGATGTTGTCGTAGTTCATCTCGCCCGTTCCCGGATCGTTGCGGCCCGGGTTGTCGGCAACGTGGAACACGCGCGTGTAGGGGGCGGCGGCCTGAATCGTGCGCGTCACGTCGCCCACTTGTACCTGCTCGTGATAAATATCAAACAGCAGCCGTACGTATGGGTGATCCACCTCTTTCATCAGCTTCAAGCCGGCCACGCAGCTGTCCAGAAAGTATCCCTTGTGATTCACCTTGGTGTTCAGCGGCTCCACAATAAGAGTCACGCCCGCCTTGGCAGCCAGATCCCCGCACCGCTTGCTGCTTTCCACCAGGCTCGCCCACTGCTCCGCGTAGCTCTTGCCCGGGATCGCATCCCCCGACATCAGCAGCAGCATCGGGATCTCCAGCTTCCGCGCAAAATCGATATTGCTCTGTACCTCACCGAGCAGGTTCTCCCGCTGCGCCGGGTCCACCATCGAAATGGGCATCCCCTTCCAGTTCGGAGTCGAGCTGATTGTGTCCATCTGCAGGTGCAGCGAACGCGCCAGCTTCTTCGCCCGGTCGATATCGGCATCCGACCATGGCTTGTGCTCCCCCACCAGCTCCACGGATTGCACGCCTGCCTTGGAGGCTGTCTCCATTTTCTGCTCAAAGGTTCCCTTCAGCGTCCACAACATCACGGAGCTGAGATTCTCTTTCTTACTCGCGTTTTGAGCGGCAACCGGGGCCGCCAGCGCGACCGCGGCCGCCGTTTGGATCATTTTTCTGCGATTCATGGCAGTCTTCAAGTTAGTCCCTCATATCGCGACAGTCAAGCCACGGGGCACCGCTACTTCTTCAGATTCCCACCGTCAGGAACAGGCTTCGCGCTTTCTGCAGATGGTCGTTCATCCGCGTGCGGGCCAGGTCCGGCTCACGGCGGCTGATGGCGTCATAGATCAGTTTGTGCTCAGCGATCACCGCATCCAGGCGGGCACGTTGGGAGAGCCGCGAAATACTCGTCAGGATCCCGCGGTGGATTACGTTGAATATCTGCCGGCACACCCGGTTGCCGGCGGCGCGGAAGATCTCATCGTGGAAGGCGATGTCGAGCTCCACTTGCCGCCCGCGATCGCCCGGCTTCTCCTCCATTTCAGCAACCATCTTTTTCAAAATGCTGATATCTTCGGCCGTGGCCCGGCCCGCCGCGCGCGCCGCAAGTTCCGGCTCCACGATCATGCGAGACTCAAACAGCTCCAAGTGTGAGATGCCATCCAGCAGAACGAGAAACTCCATTGGCTCAGCCAGAATGGCGGACGCGTTGGTGCTCAAATATGTGCCATCGCCCACGCGTTGGGACAGTACTCCCATCACCTCCAGCACCTTGAGCGCTTGACGCAGCGAAGGCCGGCTCACGCCAAAGCGCAAAGCGAGCTCCCGTTCACTGGGAAGCTTGGCGCCGGGCGCAAGACCGCCTTCCCCGATCATCCCCTTGAGTGCGGTGACCATCCTGGTGGTCACATCACCTTTCTGCATGGGCGCGCCAAACACAGCGGGAGATTTGGCTGGCTTACGTGCGGGCATTGGTTTTAGCCTATCACGGCGGGAACCAGCGGAAACAATAAGTCAAACCAGTTCCACGCGGAGGTTGTTTTGTGGTGTACATTACATTCAAATGATCGGCAAGCCACTAATCTCCATCCTTCTCGCCCTGCCCTTGTTGGCGCAGCGGCCGGCCCCTCCGCCTCCCACTGAACTCCTGTGGGCCAACGGAGCCCCGGGTGCGCTCGGCAATGAAGATGCCGACAAACCGTCCCTCACCTTCTATCTGCCCGCCGGGCGTAACACCGGTTCCGCCGTCGTGGTGTGTCCCGGCGGCGGATACCGCGCGCTTGCCATGGATCACGAGGGCAAACAGATCGCCGAGTGGCTCAACTCTCTGGGCATCTCGGCTTTCGTACTCAAGTACCGTCTCGGGCCGCGCTACCACCACCCCATCGAGATCGGCGATGCCCAACGCGCCCTGCGCATCGTGCGCTCACGCGCCAGGGAATTCCGGATCGGTGAAAACCGCATCGGTATCTGGGGTTTTTCCGCCGGCGGGCACCTCGCCGCCACCGCCGCCATTCACTTCGATGCCGGCAATCCATCCGCCCCGGACGCGATCGACCGCGTCAGTTCGCGCCCGGATTTCGCCGTGCTCTCCTATCCCGTGATTTCCTTCACCACCGAATATACACACAAGGGTTCCCGCACAAACCTGCTCGGCGAGAACCCAGACCCGGCGCTGGTGAATCTCCTGTCCAATGAACTGCAAGTGAAGCCGGATACGCCGCCGGTGTTCCTGTTCCACACCAGCGAAGACTCGGGCGTCCCGGCGGAAAACAGCATTCTGTTCTATCTGGCGCTGCGCAAACAGAACATTCCCGCCGAATTGCACATTTACGAAAAGGGCCGCCACGGCGTTGGACTCGCCTCCACCGACGCGACGCTCAGCAGTTGGCCCGCGCGGCTGGCCGACTGGTTCCGCACGCGCGGCCTGCTCTAACACCACGGGATCCGGCACGGGGCCATCTGGTGGTGCTGCTGGAGAAGGCCGCCCCTCGCGGCGATCTTCTGGCCAAGGCGGCGGGCGTATTGCTTGCCGGCGCCGGCGTTTGGACTCTGGGGCGCTAATTACTCCAGTCGATTTCCGACAAATGCGCATGACGGTTGCTGTGGTCCATGCGCAGCGCCTCCGGGGAGGTCACGGAAAAGTTCACCGCGTTAGCGACTTCGGCAACCGTGTATTCGAAACCATTCGGCAGGTTGATGCGGGCGCGGTGCTCCTCGCCGGTAACCGGGTTGCGAATGGGTTCAATGGTCGATTGGGCCGCTCCCTGGACCCGTAGACTTCCGGTGCGCTTGTCGCGATCGGCTTCAAAGGTGATCGCGGTGTAGACAGGTTCCAGTACGGTGGAGCAGACGGCGGCCAATATCTCAAAGAAGGCGCCACCGTTCTTGCCGCTGGCCATCGCAAGCAGAGCGGACCGTTGTGCGCTGCTGGCCGATTCGTCAATAAAGAGTTGGATGGTGCCGTTGCCCTCGTGCAGGGCCCCGGGCCATTTCGCCGCCGCTGAGAACAACACCCCGCCGAGATCGACGTCCCCGAATTTGCCCTCGTTGATGCGAATGCCGACAAGGGCTTCACAGGTTCCGTGTGTGGGCTTCGCGTTGAATTGACAAGGGCAGCCCCAATCACAGTTACAGTTGGAAAGGTTATCTCCCTTAATTCTCCACTTAGTTCCGGGCATGGGTCCTCCTAAAACCTATATTGTCGCAGGAAATTTCCGGAAGCGGGAACTCTGGCACAGAGTGCTCGTAACCTGCTTTTGACAGCTTTCCGCTGACTTGGACGGCGAGCAATTTCGCGCCGTTTTCTTCCTTGAGCTGAATAGGCATGGTATTTATCTGAATGACATACTATCACGGCTGGCCGGTATTTCCAGATCTTTCATGACTTCATTGCACGGACTCTATATTGGGCTGCTCGGTTGGCTGAACCTATACATCGCGAGGGAGTTTTTTCAGCGCGAGTATACGGGCCAGATGAACTCGATGCACGGCTTTTGGATTGCGATCGCCCGCATGGCGCATGGCGGATGGTGGAGGGCTTCCTGGTGGCCGTACTGGGACGGCGGGATGCCGTTTGAGTACACCTACGCGCCGCTGATTCCGTTTGCCAGTTGGGCCTGGGCGCAGGCGGCGCGGGTATCAGAGGCAGCGGCATTTCTGAAGGTATCGGGAGTGGTTTATTGCGCCGGGCCGGTTGTGGTTTATGTGTTCGCGGGAGTGCTGGGGTTGCGCCCGGCGTATGCGTTTGGCGCGGGCCTCGCCTACAGCCTGCTGGCTCCCTCGCGCACGGCCATGCTGGAGCCGCAACGGTTGTACTTGACGGCGGTGTGGGATGAGACGCCGCACCTGGCCGGACTGTATTTCGCCTTGCTGGGCCTGGCTTGCCTGGTGATGGCATGGAAGCGCAAAGGGCGCCGTCCGCGCCCCCAAAATGGGCAGAAACACGCGGATCAGCGCTGCGGACGGCAGCTCCGTTTTGCGCGTGTTACTCGGCAGAAGGGCGGGAGGCGCTGGTGGGCGGCGGCAGCCTTGCTAATGGCGGCGGCGATGCTGGCAAGCCTGTTTGCCATCACGGTGCTGGCAGTGGCTGGGTTCTGCTTTGTAGCGGCGTGCGGGGTGCGTGGATGGGGGCGCACCTTGCCGATGGCGGCATCGGCGGGCCTGTGTGGATGGATGGTGGCTGCGCCGTTTGCCTCGCCGTCCCTGCTGCTTCAGGTGGGACGCGTTTCGCAGACCTATCCGGAGGGCTCTACGGGTTGGATGTCCTGGGTGGTGCTGGCAGCGGTGTCCGGTGCCGGTTTGTTGGTTGCGCGCGGCAAACCCGGGACGCGATTTGTGATCTTGCTGGCGCTCCTGATGACGGCCATCGCACTGGTGCAGCAGTTTGCCGGCCTGAATCTGCTTCCACAGGCTGGCCGGTACAAGCTGGAGATGGATCTGGCTCTTGCCTTGGCCGGTGGCTTGTTGTGCCAGACACTGCTCGGCAGGGTGCGGACGATCGGGCGCGTGGGTGTGTGCCTGATCCTGATTGTCGCCGCCTATGGACAGGTGGTTTCCCATCGCAGGTTCGCCAAGCAGGTGCTGAAGGAAGCCAATATCGAGAAGACAGTCGAGTACCGCGCCGCGCTTTGGACGCAAAAGAATCTCCCCGGACGGCGGGTGATGTTCCCAGGGTCGATGGCGCAATGGGCCAATGCGTTCGCGGGGGTGGAACAGTTTTCCGGGAGTTCCTTCAGCGTGGCTCCGAACCTGGTCCAGCAGCGGGCGCTGGAGGTGGTCTACCGGGGGAATTCCGAAGAAGCGATTGTGTGGTTGCAGCGTTTCGGCGTGGATGCGATTTGGGTGTCGGGCAAGGACAGCGGCGAGTTCTGGAAACCCTTTCCGCATCCGGAGGCGTTTGCGGGATTGCGGCGTTTGCGGGAGGAGCAAGGGGTCGCACTGTACGAGATCCCTCGCGGCAGCGGGAGAGCGGAGATCGAGTGGGTGTCACGGAACCTCGCGCGGGTGCAAGCAGGTGAGGACTTGCGGGTCTCGGTGAACTATCATCCCGGCTGGCGGGCATATGTGGGCGGGAAGGAGCTGAACGTGTCGGCGGATGAATAC
>Ga0080064_1007555_pt1 | contig 10890 bp, 10 predicted proteins | sample Subgrocontami54m_FD_69260 | JGI IMG/M metagenome (GOLD analysis project Ga0080064, IMG submission 69260) | Subsurface groundwater microbial communities from S. Glens Falls, New York, USA - GMW46 contaminated, 5.4 m (SPADES assembly) (version 2) ... | reverse complement strand
TTATCTGAACTCCTTCCCCCTTGACGGGGGAAGGTCGGGATGGGGGTGAAAATGCGCCCTGCCGGGCGCACCAAAAAAAACGGGGCCGGAATGGCCGGCCCCGTTGTACCTCACTCTTACCAAGGACTGACTCGAGCGCGCAAATCCTCGAGTTCACTGGAACTTGTAGATATACCTCGCTCCAACGAAGGTCACGTTCTGCTGCTGTACTGTGGTGACAGTTGTGTTGTCCGAAAAGAAAAACGGTACCCCGTTATATCCCCAGGCATAGTCATTCATGTACGAGCGCTGATGGATGACGTCGAGACGAATATGGGCGTTTTTCTGTACCGCGTAGTCGGCGAAGAATTTGAGCCTGAGTTGACGGAACTTGATGTCCGGCAACCCGCCCGTCGTTGCCAATAAAGCCTGGTTGGCAGCCGTAATTGAAGGGCTAATGAGCTGACCGTAGCGATTAGTTTCGTTGATATATGACGCGTCCGCTCCCACCAGGAGGCGGGCAGAGGCCTTTCCGGTAAGGCCCAGCCCCGCGCTGTCGGTGATATCACGATAGTCGCCGTTGTAGCCGGTGGAGTGGTTGACGTCCCTCACCTGTTCCATCCGCGATAAATAGCCGGTGAGCCTCATCCCTCCGGACAGCATCCAAATCGCATCCAGGGCGTAAGCGCGAAAGTCCTCACCCTCGTTGCCCTTGCCGATGGTCCCCGGGCCTGTCAGCACCGCATAATCGTCTCTGCCATTGTCAACCCTGACCTGCAGCGACGCCCGCTCGGTCGGCGCCCAGTCCGTCGACAGTCTCCACACGTTACGCGTGCGATCTGTCAAAGTCACCGGGGTGGGACAGCTGGCGCCAACGCAAGCGTCCGCAATGGGCAGGCCGGTGGTCCCGCCTAACCAGCTCGAGCCGTCGCGGCGGCTGTTCAGAAAGCTTACGGCGCCGCTCAGCGTCTCCGACATGGCGCGCCGCAATTCGGCCCGGAAGCCCAACTCCCGGGTAACCTGACGCAGCGCGTACACGCCTGTCGCCTGCCCCACCAATGCGCTGCGGAGAGGAACGCCGCGATCTATCGACTCGTAATCGGCACCCAACGTGCCGCGGTACTTGTCCGCAAACTGATAGCTCCCCTCAAGCTTGCCGACAAGCTTTTTCAACGAAAGCGGGTTGTTCGTATACGGGGCTGCTACCGTTCCTGCTGTGGCATATTCGTTGTTGTACAACGCAACCGGCGTCTTGTCGTTCTTGTCCTCGTAACGCAAATTGGCGAGCAGCGACAGTTTCGGCATTGGTCGCGAGGTCACGCCGAATTGGGCAAGTTTGGTATCCACGACCGCGCCGAGGTCGGGCCTTCCGGCCGGAGCGGCCGCCAGCCCCATGGCGGCAAAACTCTCGTTCTGCGTCGCGTGGGTGTACGCAAGCTTGAACGTCGACTGGGTCGTGCGCGTGAAGCGATAGTTGCCGGAGAGATACAGTTGGTGCGCCTGATTGTCGGGAGGCAGGGCCATGGGCGTTCGCATAACGCCCAGGAGCGCGGGGGTGACCGCTCCCAAAACGCCGACCCCGTTCAGCAAAGCACCGGGCACGGTTGGCGTCAGAGTGCCGTAGGAGTTGGTGTAAAACGAGCCGTAATAGCCGCCGGTAAGCAGAAATTTATCGCCTAGAAAATTAAACTTGGTATCGAGCTGCTTGATGTTGGAGTTGATCGGCTCAGGCAGCAGTAACAGCGCGTAGCCGGCGGCAGCACACCCCGTGGGCACGGCGGGGGGTGTTCCCATGGTGGAGGCTGAAGCGCAGGCGAAACCCCGTCCGAATAACCGCGAGCCATCTTTGTCTTCGTTCTTGAAGCTGGCCTCGAACTGCACCGAACCGAGGATCCATTTGTCCACGCTGAGGCCTATGCTCTTGCGTTTGAGTTCGGGATTGAATTCCGCTCCGGTTCCGGTGGCCGCGAGAACGTTGACGGTTGGCGTGGTCGAACCGGCGCCGGCGAGGCCGGTATTGATGGTGCGCGGGTCGTGCTTGACCAATTCGCTGTATTCCATGCCGAATTTCCAGTCGCCCAGTTGCCTGGTCGTGAAGCGCAGCTCCCGATTATCGAGACCGAGATTGCGTGCCTCGAAAGTCGTCCATCTCCCCGTCGCCTGGTCGGCCTTCAGATAATTAAGATCGAGCAGCAGATTGACGTCATCGCGGCGCAAACCGTTATAGGTACCAAACAGCGCCCGGTCGTTGCTGTTGCCGCTGGCGGCGCCCACCCCGACGCTCACCGAGTTTTCCGGTGCAGCGAGCGTTGTGATGTCCGGTTCGTCTGCGGCCCGTGCCGGGCTGACGGTCCCGATTACGGCCAACGCGATGAGTGTCTGGCTGAAACGAAGAAGTTCTCTAGAGGATTTCATGATCTATTCGCCTTTCTCAGCGGAAGAATATCTGAGGTGTCGGATCGCCCAAGGGCGTACCGGACGCGGGATTGTTGGTGCCGTGGATCTGGCTGTGGCAATTCCGGCAGCCCCGGCCTTGGGTGTAATTTATGCCACTCTTGCCAGCCGTCGCGCTGGGGACCACGCCCGGCTGGCCGCGCAACACAAGAACGTTCCCCCCGTGTGGCGTATGGCACTGGTGGCACAGGAAAGGCGGCCGCAATTTCAGCATGTCTTCCGTGACGGTGCCGTGGGGGTTGTGGCAGGTCGTGCAGTCTTCATTGACCGGCTCGTGACTATGCACGAACGGTCCGCGTTTCTCCATGTGGCACTGATAACAGGTCTCGACTACGCTATCGCGTTTCATGAGTTTCGGCCCGACCGAACCATGCGGGTTATGGCAGTCGGAGCATCCAACCTTGCCTTCGAGGATCGCATGGCGCGAAGGCCGGTTGATCTCAACGCGTTTGTCCTTGTGGCAGGTGAAGCAGACCTCATACTGGGTACGCTTGTCGCGAACTTTGTCCCTGGAGTGAACCGTATGGCAACTGGTGCAAGCGGTGCCGCGCAACTGGTGCGTGCTGCCATCCCAATGCGAGCGCTTCGAGTCCCGCTTGTGACAGTTGAGGCATGTATTCGATTTGTCGTCGGCGGACATGAGCTTGCCGCCCGGGTTCTTGATTCCGCCTACCCCCTTGCCGCCGCCCGCTTTGACGTGCTCGGCGCCATCACCATGACAGGTCGAGCATTGGCCGGCGTTGGCCGGCCCACTCAGATTTCCTTTGGCGCCGTGAACCGAAGCTTCGTAGCCCTTGACTCTATCGGCGTGGCAAGCAGTACAGACCTCCGGACCTGGGCCGCTGCCCGTTGCTTGCGCGGCCAGCGTTGTACCGGAACCGATGAAGCCAATCGCGAACGCTATCGCGCCAATCGCGCGAAACCACTTCAATACATTTCGATCCAACACGGCCGAACCTCCCGTAAATGATGATGCCGCGGACACCGTTACATGCACTTCACAGCGTTCGTAGTGACGTTGTTCGCTGCATGTTCTTGTTGCCGCGCGCGAACAACCTGAACATAAATTAACCCGGGAGAGCCGGTTTGACTTAAGTCAAACAACGTGACTTTTTGCACAAACAACCGGCCGGTTCCCAGTGTCTGTGTCTATCCTGCAACACGCGGGTCCCTTACGCTGCCACCCGCGCAAGGGCCGCTGAGTAACGGAAACTTTGCGCAACAATCGATTGTTACGAGATAATCGGGATTGCGGCTATTTGACGCGCGACAAATTGTCGCAGGTGGACCGCAGGTCGTTTCCTGCTCTCGGATTCCGCGCCCTGGAATGAAATAAATGTCCGCGCCAACAACAGGTCTGCTGGAACGCGATACACCGCGAGTGTTCGCAATGGATAATCTGCGGACTCTTGTTCTGTTCAGAGTTATCACGATTACCGGGCAGGTCATCACCATTGCGTTCGTGCATGGCCATCTGGAAATTCCGCTGCCGCTGTTTCCCCTCGCGGGGGGAATCGGATTCCTTACGCTGTTCAATCTGGCGACCTGGCTCCGTCTCGGGTTCCCCCAACCGGTTTACGACGGCGAGCTATTTGCGCAGATCGTGGTCGACGTCGCAGTCTTTACCCTGCTCATATATTTTACCGGTGGCATTATGAATCCTTTCATTGGAATGTATGTTTTGCCTCTCGCCGTATCTGCCGTGATGCTCAGGCGGTCCTACACGTGGGGTATCGCGGCGATCACGGCGGCCTGTTATCTCCTGCTGGTGTTTTCCTATGTGCCTCTGATGTCCGCAAACTTCGAGCCATTGCATCATCTCGGGCTCCATGAGATCGGCGAGGCAATCAGTCTTGCGATCACCATCCCACTGGTCATGTATTTCGTGATCAAGATCACCACCACGTTGCGCGAGCACCAGCGCCTGCTGGCGCAGGCCAAGGAAAATGAACTGAACAATGAGCGCATCGTCCAACTGGGGGCATTCGCGGCGGGTGCGGCCCATGAATTGGGCACGCCTCTTTCGACGATGGCGGTAGTCGTGAAGGAATTACAGGGACGTTGGCACAAGAGTCCGGAACTGCTCGACGAACTCCACATCATTTCCGATCAGCTTCAGATTTGCAAAGGCACTTTGTCTAATCTGCTTGCATCCGCCGGCCGCACCCGGATGGACGGCGGCGGCAAGCTCGCGCTGGACGAGTTCCTGAAGTCGGTGGTGGAAAATTTCCGATCAATGCGCGCGAAGATCGAGGTCACGTGCCGCTGGGACGGAGCGCTGCCGGCGCCGGAAATTGTTGCGGATCAAAGTTTGCGCCAAGCCCTCATGAACCTGCTCAACAATGCCGCCGATGCCTCGCCCGAGCAGATCGAGGTGGAAGGCCGATGGGACGAGCAGGAGTTGTGCATCCGGATTTCCGACCGGGGACAAGGCATACTGCCCGAAGCCGCGGATAAAATCGGCAAATTGGGGTTCACCACCAAGCCGCCGGGTGAAGGGCATGGCGTGGGCCTGATGTTGAGCGCGACGATTATCAGGCGATTCGGGGGCTCGATCAATATATCTAACCAACCGGGGTGCGGGGCATGCACGGAAGTGCGGCTGCCGTTGGCTCCCATCCTGGTATCGGCCGACTCATGACGGATGTGCGCGCCAGGGATAGTGACGACCGGCCCAGCCTGCTGTTGGTGGACGACGACGTAACGTTTTGTTCAGTGCTGTCAAAAGCCCTGGAACACCGCGGGTTTCAGGTCAGGGTCGCGCATACTGTTGCAGGGGCGCTGAGTCATATTCAGCGCGGCGCTCCGGAATACGCCGTAATCGACTTGAAAATGCCGGATCAATCCGGGCTCATGCTCGTCTCCAAACTGAACGCATTGGGCGAGCGGACAAAGATCGTCGTGCTGACGGGATACGCGAGCATCGCGACCGCGGTGGAAGCCATCAAGCTGGGCGCGACGTATTACCTGAGCAAGCCGGCCGATGCCGACGACATCGTCGCGGCGTTCCACCGCGAGTCAGGCGACCATTCCGCGCCGGTCAGCGAGAAACCGCCTTCGGTGAACCGCGTGGAACGGGAGCATATCAATCGCGTGCTGATGGAAAACAACGGCAATATTTCGGCCACCGCGAGGGCGCTCGGCATGCATCGGCGGACGCTGCAGCGCAAGTTGACCAAGCATCCGCCCTGAAATTGATATTACTTCGGCGCCGGCCTCGGTGAACTCTGGCCTACTGCGTTGACTGCGGCGGCGTGGGACTTGCGCGCCGCCGTGACTTTTGCTTTCGCCGCATCGAGATTTTTTTTCGCGGCATCCGCCGGCCGCTTCAATTCATCGGCGCGCTTTTGCGCCGCCTTGTGATCTCCGTCGGCCTGAAGAAAATCCTGCTCGGCTCGCTTAGCCTCGAATTCCGCCTGCTGCAAATCGCGATACGCGGCGCTCGCTTTTTGCTGTGCCTGCAACAGCGCGCTCTGATTCACGCGTACGTCCTCGACCGGCGCCTGCGCAAACGCCGCCGGCACTGTGACCGCGAGCAACGCAAAAAGCAGTGGCGATTTCATGGGGCCCCCGCCGGCTTGTTGCCGCTGAGGCTTTGCGCCAGCAACTGCAGCGCCGCCACCGCAAATGCGCGCATATTGGCGAGCCGGTCAGCGCTGCCGGTCTCGAGCGTGATGGCGCGTTCGATTTTTCCGGCGACGGCAATGCAAGTATGGCCCGCGGCATCCCCGTAGCGGTTGCCGGTCGGGCCGGCCGCGCCGGGTTCGCCTAGGCCCCAGTCGGCGGTGCAACGCTCGCGAATGATGCGGGCGCGGAAAAGCGCATGCGCCTCGGTCGCCGGCCTTGCGCCGGCGAGCAGCTTTTCGTCGAAGTCCTTGATCGCACGCCAGACCTGACGCGTATAGATCACGGCGCCGCCCAGGCAATAGGCCGAGGCGCCCGGCACCGCGAGCAGCGCCGCGGTAATCAGGCCGCCGGTCGACGATTCGGCAACCGCGATGGTTTCGTGACGGGCTTTCAGGAGCGCCGCCACTTTTTCGGCGTGGGGCATCAGATCAAGCATCTTCAGTCCTTTCATGAGTTACATCAAAGCACGCGCAACAATCGCACGGGGTTTTGACCCATGTCAAACGCCGGGAACAAAGATGACGCTATTTTACGAAAAACTCAAGGCCGGTTGCAGAGGCCAAACCCGCGGGAGCAAAAATGTTGGCGGCAAACTCGCTCGATAACAGGAACGTAGCCTCGATGCCGCTGTGCCCGTCGTGCAAGGTTCGCGAGCTGTGCTTTGGGCACAGTGCCGGCCGGAGCGGGATGCTGCAGCTGGATCAGGCCATCGAACGGCGCTTCTGGCTGGGGCCCGGCGGCGTTCTCTATCGCATCGGCGATCCCTTCAAAAGCCTGTATGCCATCCGCTCGGGGTGCCTGAAAAGCAGCCTGCGCAACGCAGCGGGGCGCGAGCAGGTCGCCGGCTTTCACATCACCGGCGACATCGTGGGTGTCGGCGGCATCAGCACGCGCAATTACATTTTCACTCTTATCGCGTTGGCGCGCAGCGAGATCTGCGAAATCCCCTTCGAGCGGCTGGAGGAGCTTGCCCACAGCATTCCCAGGGTCAACCGCAACCTGGTCGAGACTCTGGCGCGCTACCAGGAACGCGGTTATGCGGTCGGAATGCTGTTGCGGGAACGCAGCGCGGATGCGAGGCTCGCGGGGTTCCTGCTCGATTTCTCGCGGCGGCTGGCGGCACGAGATCGCGACTCAGCCAGCTTCAGGCTGCCGATGTCGCGCTCGGACCTCGCCAGCCACCTCGCGCTGGACGCGAGCACGATCAGCAAAGCGTTCGCACGGTTGAACCAGCGCGGGATCGCGCAGGTGTCCGGCAGAGCAATCGAGCTTACGAACGTGCGGGAGCTGCAGGCACTTGCTGCCAACCGCGGCTGAAGAAGCAAAACCACTTCGAGCGAAACGGTAGGATGGGTGGAGGCGCAAAGCGCCGATACCCATCGATCAATCGACCCGGCGAACGATGGGTTTCGTTCCTCAACCCATCCTACGCAGGAATGACCCGCAGCGATTAGATCACCAGCTCGACCAGGTACGGTCCCCGGCGCGCCAGGCCGCGCCTGAATTGCTGCGCGAATTCTTCGAGGCTCGCCGCGCGCCCGGCCTCGACGCCGAAACCTTTGGCGAGGTCGACCCAATCGAGATTGGGCCGGTCGAGCGTGAGCATATCGTTGGCCCTGCGGCCCGGCGTACCGGCGCCCACGTTGGCCAGCTCGGTATGCAATATTTTGTAGGAGCGGTTCGCAAACACGATCACGGTCACGTCGAGATTCTCGCGCGCCATGCTCCACAGCGCCTGCAGCGTGTACATCGCGCTGCCATCGCCTTCGAGCGCAATCACCTTGCGGTCCGGTGCGCCTATCGCGGCGCCAACCGCCGCGGGCAGACCCCAGCCGATCGAGCCGCCCACGATGGTGAGCCAGTCGTGCGGCGCTGCGCCGCTCATCGCTGTGGCGAAGCCGCGGCCGGTCGTGATCGACTCGTCAATAACGACGGCGTGTTCCGGGAGCAGCGCAACGAGCACTGCCGTGATGCCTTCGACAGTGACTTCGCCGGTTGGCAGCGCGGGCCGGGCGAGTGACGCAACAGCCGGCGGAGTGTGGCGGGCGTCCAGAGTGTCTGCGAGCGCTTCCAGCGCGCCCTCCAGATCGCTTTCAGCTCCGGCCACCTTGGTAACCGCGCAGTCATCGGGGATCAGCACACTCGGCTTGCCCGGATACGCGAAAAACGATACGGGAGTCTTCGCGCCCACCAGCACGAGTTGACGAACGCCCTTGAGCGCGGCGAGCGCAACATCGACCACGTAGGGCAGACGAGGCGCCGGCACCCTCCCCGCACCGGACTCCATGCGCGCGTTGTTGAATTCCGACATGAGCCGGCAACCGGTTTTCGCGGCGATCCGCCCGGCGAGTTCCAGCGCCCTGCCGCGCATCGCGACGCCACCGAGGAACAGCAATGCCAGCTCACCGCAGGTCAATGCCCTCGCACCGGCGCTGATGGCATCGCCCGCAACCGGCCGTCGCGCAACGGGCGGTTGCACCGTCGCGGGCCCATCGGCATCTCCCCACGCGGTATCCGCCGGCAATATCAGCGTCGCAACGCGGCCCGGCGGCTCGCGCGCCGCCTGAATCGCGAGCGCCCCATCGGCGGCAACCGTCTTCGCACTCAACGCGGTCCTGACCCAGTCCGACATGGGACGCGCCACGCCTTCGATATCGGAAGTCAGCGGTGCATCGTGCTTGATGTGATAGCCGGCATGCTCGCCGACGATGTTGACGACGCCCGAGCGCGCCTTCTTGGCGTTATGCAGGTTGGCCAGCCCGTTGCCCAGCCCGGGCCCGAGGTGCAGCAGCGTCGAGGCCGGGTTGCCGGTCATGCGGTAATAGACGTCGGCCGCGCCCGTCACCACACCCTCGTAGAGGCACAGCACGCAGCGCATGCCCTCGACGCGGTCGAGCGCGGCGACGAAATGCATTTCGGAAGTGCCGGGGTTGGCGAAGCAGAGGTTCACCCCGCCGGACACCAGCGTGCGGACCAGACTTTCGGCACCGTTCATATCGTTTCCATCAATTGAATTCCGGCTACACGCCAGCGGATCGCAATTTACAGCATGATCTGGCCGCCGTTGACGTGCAGCGTCTGCCCGGTGATGAAACTGCTGGCGGGACCGCACAGAAAACGCACCGTGGCGGCGATCTCCTCGGGTTCTCCCTTGCGCCCCAGCGGCACCGTGTTGCTCGGGGCCGGACGCACTTTGACTTCTTCGCCGGCAGCCGCGGTATTCATCTGGCCCGGCGAGACGCAGTTCACGCGGATGTTGTGCTGCGCGAGATCCAGCGCCAGCGCGCGCGTCATGCCGACCAGCCCGTGTTTCACCACCGATCCATGCACGCGGTTCTTCGCGCCCGAGAGCGCCATCATGCCGCCGAGCGTGACGATGGCGCCGCCGCCGGCTTTGATCATCGCCGGCACGCACGCCTTGGCCAGGTGGAACGAGCCGTCGAGCGTGATCCCGAGGATGCGCCGCCACTCGTCGAAACCCAACTCGGTAAATGGCGTCTGTTTGCGCACCGAGGCATTGAGCACCAGGATGTCGAGGCGGCCGAAGCGCTTGAGCGCGCCTTCGACCATCGCATTGACGGCTGCCGCATCGGCAACATCGGCGACAAAAGTTTCCGCCTGTCCTCCGGCAGCCACGATCTCGCGCACGACTTTTTCACCTTCTGCGCGCGATACGCGCGAATTGACGGCGATCGCAGCACCCCCGGCGGCGAGCGACAGCGCAATCGAGCGCCCGATGTTGCGGGTGGCGCCGGTAACCAGCGCAACTTTGCCTTTGAATTCGTTACCGGGCTGCAACGCGGCGTCCTGGATCGTCATGGTGTCTCCTGAAGAAAGTGTCGGGTGATGTGAGCGGGCGGAGCGCGCAGTTTACAGCGAACGCTCTGGCGTCACAATTAAGGAACCTCTGCATAAGTCTGTTTGAAAAACGTCGTCATTCCGGCGCAAGCCCGGGTCCAGTGAACGCGCCTCAAACGAATCAACGTCAGACTGGATGCCGGCTTTCGCCAGCATGACGAAATTATGGCTGTTGCGGCGAATATCAACAAACTGTTGAAGCGTATTCGTCCCACTTGTGGAATACTATCAGGCATGAATCCTCGCAGCGATTTCATGACGGGCATCATGCGCCACGCCGCGCGGGTCTGTGCCGCGGCCGTAGCTTGCGTCGCGCCGGCGATCGGCGCCGAGACCGCGCCCGGCGCCACCTCGGCGTACCGCTTGAGTGTCGAGCAGCCCGGCGTCTACCGGCTCAAAGGCAAGCTGCCGCAGGCCCCCGCCCCCGAGCCCGCACGCGAACCCCCGATCCCCTCGCTCCTGGCGGATAAACCGTTCGCAGCCCAGATCCAGATCGCCGCACGGGATGCCGCCATCGACCAGGCGCTGGTGCACGCAGTGATTTTCGTCGAATCCCGCTACAACTCCGCGGCACGCTCCCCCAAGGGCGCGCTCGGCCTGATGCAGGTGCTGCCGGACACTGCGGCGCGCTATGGCGTCGCCAATGCGGCTTTCTCGCCCGAGGCCAACCTGCAGGCCGGCACGCGCTACCTGAGCGACCTCATGCAGTTGTTCGACAACCGCCTCGATCTGGTGCTTGCGGCCTACAACGCCGGTGAAAACGCGGTGCTGCGCTATGGCGAGCGCATCCCACCCTACCGCGAAACCCAGCTCTATGTGCCTGCTGTGCTTGCCAAGTACCGCGAGTGGCAGCAACCGCCACCGCAAGCACCTGCACCAGCCGCTATCCCCGCCGGCATCGAATATCTGCCGGGCACCCGCCTCGATCCGAAATCGCTGTCGCGCTTACCCTAAGCGCGGCCCTAGGCATCC
>Ga0080064_1007554_pt1 | contig 10890 bp, 5 predicted proteins | sample Subgrocontami54m_FD_69260 | JGI IMG/M metagenome (GOLD analysis project Ga0080064, IMG submission 69260) | Subsurface groundwater microbial communities from S. Glens Falls, New York, USA - GMW46 contaminated, 5.4 m (SPADES assembly) (version 2) ... | reverse complement strand
GGCCGCCAGGCCCGCGATCCCGCAGTCCGCGCGCTTCCCCACCCCCAGCGACAGCGGCCCCGGCCAGAACGCAGCCGCCAGCCGCCGGCCGAGCGGCGTGAGCCGGCCCAGCCGGGCAGCGGCCTCGACATCCGGCACGTGTACGATCAGCGGGTTGAACCGCGGCCGGCCCTTGGCCGCAAAGATCGCCGCCACCGCGCGCCCGTTGGTGGCGTCGGCGCCGAGGCCGTAGACCGTCTCGGTCGGAAAGGCGACCAGCGCGCCGCTGCGCAACGCCTCGGCCGCCGCCTCGATCGCCTCGGGTGTCGCCGGCCGGACAGTCATCGCACGCCCTTGTCATCCCGGCGCTTGCCTGCCCCGGCGAACCGGCCGGGGTCGAAGGGATCCATCTTCCCGCATGCTCCGGAGCGAGCTGATGGGTGGATCCCGGGCACAAGGCCCGGGATGACATGTCTGATTGATCTGCGCCCCATCACGACCGCCGTGCCGCCATCGCCTTCTTCTTGCGCCAAGGCGCGTCGCGCTGCCAGTCGCCGGCCATGATGCAGCCGATGGGCTCGATGGTGTCCACCACCTCGGCCAGACCGTACTCCGCGATCTGCCGGCGCACCGTATCCGCGTCCTTGTAGGCGCCGGGCAGCTCGGACACGTCCGGGATGCCGCAGAAGAAGCGCGCGTCGATGCCGGAGGTCTGCTCCGCCATCATCTGCTGCTCCGTCTTGCCGGCGTGGCGGCGCATGTAGGCCGTGCGGCTCAGGTTGCGCCCCGCCCCGTGCGGCGCGAACCCCAGGCCGTTGTCGGCGTCGAGCCCGCGCGCGATCAGGATCGGCTCGGCCATGTTGAGCGGGATCAGGGTGAGGCCGCTCGAGTCGGGCGCGAAATCGGCCCACGCCGGGGTCGCGCCCTTGGCGTGGTAGTAGAAGCCGTCGCTCTTGCGGAATACGAAGTTGTGCTCGTTCCAGAAGCGGTCCTTGACCTTCGCGCCGAGGTGGCGCGCAACCGCGTCGTGAATGGCGAAGTGGTTCTTCTTGGTCCACGTGCGGATCAGCTGCAGCGCGGCCCAGTAGCTGCGGCCGTCCTCGGTCTCGGACGGGATCCACGCGTTGTGCGTCGGCGTTTCCGGCGAAAGCTGGCGCCGCCAGCTCTCGGCCGTATCCATGCCGGCCCTGTAAAGCAGGGCCCCGGGCTTGCGCGACCCGTGATGGGTGACGAGCGCGATCTGGCCCGTCGACGCGACGCGGCCGACGTAGAAGAAATGGTTGCCGTCGCCCTGGGTGCCGAAGTGCTTGGCCGCCGCGTCGGTGGTCATCGCCAGGAAGCGGTTTTCCGCAAACTCGGCCGCCAGCGCTTCGGGCAGGCGCATGTCGTGGCTGAAGGGCCGGCCGCCCGGGCCGAAATGCGAGAGCTTCATGCCGGCGTCCAGCAGTGACGTCGGGTTCGTGTCGCCGAACACCGAGACCGCCATGGAGCAGCAGATGTCGGCCGAATGCATGCCGGGGTGGATGGCGTCCCTGGCCGCGATGACCCCGCCGACGGGGATCGTTCCGGGCGCCTGCCCGGCAGGGCAGGCGTCGGGCATCACCGCGCCGGCAACGATGGTGGGGACGCGCATCAGCTCGCGCATGTGGCGCTCCACCGAGGCGACGTTCTCGACCTCGCTGTCGTCCTCGGCGCGGATGTTGAGGCGATGCGCCAACTCGCCGTGGCCGCGCAGGGCCAGGGCCGGCGGCGGCGCTGCCGGCGCAAGCTGATCCACGACCGCGCGGATGGCAGCCTCGTCGGCCCCCGCGCTGCGTGCCTTTTCGGCCGCGGCGATGGCAGCGCTGAACCAGGGGCCCGGCTGGTAGCCCCAGGCAATCAGCGTCTTGCCCGTAATCATCTGGTCCTCCGGGTCGATTGTGGAATGCGGGGGCCTGCGCGCCTCCCACTCTTTCCGAGCGGCTCCCTTCGGCCTAATCTGCCGTTAACGTCAAGGGCGGAAACGGCGAAAAGGGCGCGAGGCTCCCATGGCCTACCAGGCTCCAGTAGACGACATCATGCACGCGCTCAAGTCCGCGGCGGGTCTCGACGGCCTGATCGAGCGCGGCACCCTCGAGGGCGTCGACGAGGACACCATCCGTGCCGTCATCGCCGAGGCCGGCAAGTTCGCTTCGGAGGTGCTCGAGCCGCTGAGCGGGCCGGGCGACCGCGCCGGCTCGAAGCTGGTCGACGGCAAGGTCGTCACGCCGCCGGGCTGGAAGGAGGCCTACCAGCAGTTCGCCGCCGGCGGCTGGGGTGCGCTGGCCGCCCCCGAGCACTGGGGCGGGCAGAACCTGCCGCAGGTGATCGCCACCGCCGCCGGCGAGATCTGGAACTCGTCCAACCTCGCCTTCGGGCTGTGCCCCCTGCTCACCCATGGCGCCATCGATGCCATCGAGGCGCAGGGCTCAGACGAGCTGAAACGGCTCTACCTGCCGAAGATGGTGTCGGGCGAGTGGACCGGGACCATGAACCTGACCGAGCCGCACGCCGGCTCCGACCTGAGCCTGCTCAAGACGCGGGCCGTGCAGCAGGCCGACGGCAGCTACCGCATCTTCGGCACCAAGATCTTTATTACATACGGCGACCACGAGATGACCGACAACATCGTGCATCTGGTGCTGGCGCGCCTGCCCGATGCACCGCCAGGCACGCGCGGCATCTCGCTGTTCCTGGTGCCCAAGCATCTGGTGAACAAGGACGGCTCGCTTGGCGGCCCCAACGATGTGATCTGCGCCGGGCTCGAGCACAAGCTCGGCATCCATGCGAGCCCGACCTGCGTGATGAAGTTCGGCGAGAAGGGGGAGGGCGCGGCTGGCTACCTCGTCGGCGAGGAGAACCGCGGCCTCAACGTCATGTTCATCATGATGAACGCGGCGCGGCTCGCCGTCGGCACGCAGGGCGTGGCGGTGGCCGAGCGGGCGACCCAACGGGCCATCGCCTATGCCAAGGAGCGCCGGCAGGGCCGCTCGGCCAAGGCCAATGGCGACGGCATGGCGCCGATCATCGAGCACGCCGACATCCGTCGCAGTCTGATGACCATGAAGGCGCTGACCCAGGCCGCGCGCGCCATCTGCCTGGTCACGGCCAAGGAGACCGATGTCGCTCGTCGCGCCAAGAATCCGGCCGAGCGGGCGGCGGCTGCCCAGCGCGTCGCCTTGCTCACGCCGGTCGCGAAAGCGTTCTCCACCGACATCGGCTGCGAGGTGGCCTCCATCGGCGTGCAGGTGCACGGCGGCATGGGTTTCATCGAGGAGACGGGGGCGGCGCAGATCTATCGCGACGCGCGCATCCTGCCGATCTACGAGGGCACCAACGGCATCCAGGCCATCGACCTCGTCACGCGCAAGCTCCCCCTCGAAGGCGGCAAGGTGGTCGAGGCCTACATCGGCGAGTTGAGCGAGACGGTGGACGAGGTGCGCGCCTCCAACCGCCCCGAGTTCGGCCGCATGGGCGAGCGGCTTGCCGAAGCCGTGGCGGCACTGGCCGAGGCCAGCCGCTGGCTGGGCGGGGCGCTGCGCACCAACCCGGATGCGGCGCTGGCCGGGGCCGCGCCTTACCTGCGCCTGTTCGGCCTGACGGCGGGCGGCGTCTACCTGGCGCGGGGCGCCCTGGCGGCGGCCCGCAATGGCGCGGCCAACGGCCAGGCGCAGCCGATTGCGCTCGCCCGCTTCTTTGCCGAGACGCTCGCCACCGCCGCCCCGGGGCTCAAGGAGACCGTGATCGCCGGCGCCGATGCAACGCTGGCGCTCTCCCCGGAAGCCTTGACGGCCTGAGCGCGGCCCTGCGTTCGCAGGTGCACACGAGATCAGCGCGCATGACCGGCCGGCAGCAGCCGCATGCCTGGCAACTAAGGCACGGCCGGTAGATGTGCCACCCGCAATCGAGTTGGACTGATCGCTGACAGCGCACGTGGCTTGGGTCTGGTCAGCTAGTTCTAACGCACGTCTGGAAAATTGATCTGCTCCTTCCAGCTCATATAGCCAGAATAGTCCCTCGCCGTATCCCTCGCGTATCGCCGAAGTATTGCCAGGGATGGCGGTTTGGGCTCCGGAAGGCGAAACTCAATGCTATGATTCCTAACAAGCTCGTCGAGCGCTGCGCCACGCTGGTTGACCAACTTCATGAATTCCTCTGACGTGCTTCTTGCCGGTAAGGCGCTGTTCCTTCCCTTTGGAGTCCAAAGTATATGTAGGCTGTCTGCGTAGCCTTCAAGCGCAGACAGCAGATCAACTATCACCTTTCTTATCCGCCCATCGACGCCATCAAAATCAATTGACCCACAAAGAGCAAAATGAATATTGTTTCTATAATTAATGACCTTTAATTCATCCAGACTAGGTCGATATTCTGGGGTCACGATTTCATTTTGTTCAATTTGACCACCAAATTGTCTGGCGTAATAGTTGTGTAGGCGGACACATATCAATGAATCAAAAAAAGAAGTGGAAACAGCGACCAGTTTTTGTGCCCGATCCACGGTTCCTTTCTTGATGTGAGGTAGCATCTCCTGCCGAAAAGCGTTTCGGAAGGCGACGTGAATAAGCGAGTTTGCGGATTCAGGTTTAACGATGTCAATGTGGTTCGCGTCAACCGGGTCGATAGCTTTCGTGCAACCGTTGGACGCGCTTCTCTGATCCACGACAATCTGACCCAGATATGCCTGTCTCTCATAGGAACAGTAGCTCGGGATATTCAGGTCGGCGGAAAGCCAGTTGCGTTGCAGGTCGGCTAGATAGCTATCTGAGTCCACCATGGGATAGAGACCCCGCAGTTGCCGATTCTGGCTAACTAGACCAGCGAGCTGAGCATACGGCGTGCCTTCGGTCGGCGTCGCCGAGAAATAGACGAAGCGGACTTTCTGTGCAAATTTGAAATTTCCAGACCTGTATTTGACAAGGAAGTCTCTAACGAGTATTCCACCCATGCTATGCGCAAGAAACGCCACATTGTCGTGCCTAAGAACATCGTCACCAAGAAGTCTCGCGCGCATGTTCTCTGCAAGCTCGTTAATTGACATTGCTTTGGATAATGCAGGGGTTGGGTATTCGTAGACGTATATATCGGTTCCCGCGAACGTCTGGTCTTGAGCTAAGAGGTCGGGCCAATATGCGCCCGTGGCTCCGTTAGTCCACGTGCTAGTTGCATCACCCGTGGCGCCGTGAACAAAGATTATCACGCCCGAATTTGACGGCGAACTGCGGATATACCTAGAGGCGGCCTTCGCATTCATCCCACAGGCGGTAGCCGCCAGAAATACCAAAAGCGTTGTTGGAATTACCCAAACAAAAGGCGTGATCTTGCGAGTTATAGCAGGGCGTAACGGTTTCATGCTCTTGAACTCCCCTATAAACGCATAAAAAAGCATAACCGGCAGTTGGACAAGAGTCTAGCCTTGAAACCAGTCTGGAAGATGAATTGAAGTCGCTGGGAACGTTCTCTGCATGTCTCTCCACTTAGTTCAGGCTGGTGCCACACGCTGAGCTGGCGTGAACCAACGGCAGCAGGTGGTCTCATCGATGATCTTGCGCATCTGCAACGGTCCGCGCGACGAGCTGCTCGATGATGCGCGCGGCGATGCGACCGACGCCGTCGCCGACGCGACCCTTGCCCTCTCCCCGGAAGCCTTGTGCGTCCTGAGGAGTCCCGCGTTCGCAGATGCACATAACTCGAACGGCCTTGCATGACCGGGCAGCGGCCAGTGCATGTCTAGCAACATTGTTTCTCGCGCGCGGGCAAATTCGTTGCGTTGCCCTCGTTTACGCCAGCCGTCGACACGCGATAAGTCTGTTGGCGTCCTCAGATTGCGGCCGCGACCGCTTGCGACCATCTTAAATGGGTGCATAGGCGGCGGGTCCCGCTATACGATGTTTGCCGTGCCAGCTGGACTCTGGCATCTCTCTTGAATGTGCATGGGGCGGCCCTCGCCCGCATCGGCCGGCCCTGTGGAATAACCCGGAGCGCGAGCCCGACATGAAGCATACCGCCAGCCTCGACGACAAATACGCCCTCGACGAGACCCGGCAGCTGCTGACGGGCACGCAGGCGATCGTCCGCCTGATGCTGACGCAACGCGCCCGCGACGTGCGCGCCGGGCTCAATACCGCGGGCTACGTCACCGGCTACCGCGGCTCGCCCATCGCCTCGCTGGAGGCGGCGATGCTGCGCGCCAGGGGCGTGCTCGAGGCCAACCATGTCAAGTTCATGGCCGGCCTCAACGAGGACCTGGCGGCCACGGCCCTGTGGGGCGCGCAGCAGGCCGAGCTCAGGGGCGAGGGCAAGTACGATGGCGTGTTCGGGGTGTGGTACGGCAAGGGCCCCGGCCTCGACCGCACCGGCGACGTGTTCCGCCACGCCAACCACGCCGGCACGTCCAAAAACGGCGGCGTGCTGGCCCTGATGGGCGACGACCACACCTGCGAAAGCTCGACCAGCGCCCACCAGTCCGAGTTCGCCTTCGTCGACTACATGATCCCGGTGCTCAATCCCGCCGGCGTGCAGGAGATCCTCGACTACGGCGTGCAGGGCTTTGCGCTGTCGCGCTTTGCCGGCGTGTGGGTCGGCATCAAGTGCGTCAAGGACAACATCGAGGCCACCGCCACCGTCGATGGGCGCATCGACCGCATCCAGATCAAGCTTCCCAAGGACCCTGAAGAATTCGCGATGCCGAAAGGCGGGCTCAACATCCGCCTCGGCGACCAGGCGCTCGACAAGGAGGCGCGCCTGCACGAGCACAAGCGCGCCGCCATATTGGCCTTCGCCCGCGCCAACAAGCTCGATCGCATCGTCACCAGCGGCGGCCAGGCGCCCAAGATCGGCATCATCACCTGCGGCAAGAGCTACCTCGACGTGCGCGCGGCCTTCGACGAGCTCGGCATCGACGAGGTCAAGGCCAACCAGCTCGGCATTCGACTGTACAAAGTCGGCATGACCTGGCCGCTCGAGCCGCAGGGCGTGCTGAAGTTCGCCGAGGGTCTCGATCTCATCCTGGTCATCGAGGAGAAACGCTCGCTGATCGAGACGCAAATCAAGGAACAGCTCTACGATAGGATTCATGAGGCAAAGAGGTTGCCGCGCGTGCTCGGCAAGAAGGACGAGCACAACCAGGTGCTGTTCCCGGCCAAATACGCGCTCGACCCGAGCGATATCGCCATCAAGCTCGGCGAGCGGCTGATCCAGAACGGCGCCGGCGAAGAGATCAAGTCCCGCGTCGCCGAGCTGAAGCGCCTCAAGGGCAACCGCCCCGCGACCGCGGAAGCCGCCGTCCGCATCCCCTACTTCTGCCCGGGCTGCCCGCACAATTCCTCGACCGTGGTTCCCGAGGGCTCGCGCGCCTACGCCGGCATCGGCTGCCACTACATGGCCCACTGGATGGACCGCGCCACCGATGGCTTCACCCAGATGGGCGGGGAGGGCAGCAACTGGATCGGCGAGGCGCCGTTCTCCAAGACACGCCACGTGTTCCAGAACCTGGGCGACGGCACCTACATCCACTCCGGCAGCCTGGCGATCCGCGCGGCACGGGCGGCCGGCGTCAACATGACCTTCAAGATCCTCTACAACGACGCCGTGGCCATGACCGGCGGCCAGGCGCTCGACGGCGGCATGACCGTGCCGATGATCGTCAGCCAGGTGCTGGCCGAGGGCATCGAGAAGGTCGTGGTCGTCACCGACGAGCCGCACAAGTATCCCTTCGGCGCCATCCCGCAGGGCGTGTCAGTGCACCACCGCCGCGAGCTGCAGACTTTGCAGAAAGAGCTGCGCGAGGTGCCGGGCGTCTCCGTGCTCGTGTACGACCAGACCTGCGCGGCCGAGAAACGCCGCCGCCGCAAGCGCGGCCTGTTCCCCGATCCCGACAAGCGCGTTTTCATCAACCCGGCCGTATGCGAGGGCTGCGGCGACTGCGGCGTCAAGTCGAACTGCGTCGCCGTGATGCCGCTCGAGACCGAGCTCGGCACCAAGCGCGCCATTGATCAATCGGCCTGCAACAAGGACTTCTCCTGTCTCAACGGCTTCTGCCCGAGCTTCGTCACCGTGCACGGCGCCAAGCTGAAGAAGGCGCGCAAGTCCGTCGGCGACAGCGGCATTGCCAGCATGCTGGCGAGCCTGCCCGAGCCGGCGCTGCCCAAGCTCGACCACCCCTACACCATGCTGGTGACGGGCGTCGGCGGCACCGGCGTGGTGACGCTGTCGGCGGTGCTCGGCCAGGCCGCCCATCTGGAGGGCAGGGGCTTCGGCTCGATCGACATGACCGGCCTCGCCCAGAAGGGCGGCGCCGTCGCCTGTCACATGCGGGTGGCCAAGTCCGCCGACCAGATCCACGCGATCCGCGCCGGAGTTGCGGGCGCCGACCTGGTGCTCGGCTGCGACCTGGTGGTGACGGCCTCCAACAAGGTGCTGGAGACGATCAAGCCCGACCACACGGCGGTGGTGTTCTCCGACTACGAGATGGCGACCGCGGACTTCACGCGCAACGCCAACCTCAAGGTCCCGGGCGCGGCGCTGCGCCACGCCATCGAGGAGCGGGCCGGCAAGGCGCCCGTGCACCATTTCGATGCGCACACGGCGGCCGTGAAGCTCTTCGGCGACTCGATCGCCTCCAACATGTTCCTGCTGGGCTATGCCTATCAGCTGGGCGCAGTGCCCATCGGCTCGGGGGCCATCGAGCAGGCGATCGAGCTCAACGGTGCCGCGGTGGAGATGAGCCGCAACGCCTTCCGCTTCGGCCGGCTGGCGGCGCGCGATGCAGGCGCGCTGGGCCGCCTCATTGGCCAGGACAGCACCCTGCCGCCGAAGCCGCAGACGCTGGAGAGCCTCGTCGCCTTCCGCGCCGAGCAACTCACTCAGTACCAGGATGCGGCGCTGGCCGAGCGCTATCGCACGCGCATCGCCCGCATGGCCGAGGTCGAGCGCGCCAAGGCACCTGGGCGCACGGGCCTCGCCGAGGCCGTGGCCCGCGGCTACCACAAGCTGCTCGCCTACAAGGACGAGTACGAGGTGGCGCGGCTGTTTGCGAGCCCCGCCTTCGAGCAGGCGCTGGGCGAGCAGTTCGAGGGGCGCCGCAAGCTCGAGTTCCATCTGGCCCCGCCGCTGCTGGCGCGGCGCGACAAGGCCACCGGCGAGCCGCGCAAGATGCGGTTCGGGGCGTGGATGCTGCCGGTCTTCCGCCTGCTCGCCAAGGGCAAGCGCTTGCGCGGCACGGCCTTCGACATCTTCGGCTACTCGGCCGAGCGCAGGCTCGAGCGCAAAATGATCGCCGACTACGAGCGGCTGCTCGACGAGCTCGCGCAACGCCTGTCGCCGGAGACGCATCGCACGAGCGTCGCGCTCGCTTCGCTGGCCCTCGACGTCAAGGGCTACGGCCACATCAAGGAGCGCAACTACAAGACGGCGAAGGCGCGCGAAGGCGCGCTGCTGGCCGAGCTGCGCAGCCCCTCGCCACCGACCGCGCTGAAGGCGGCGGAGTAGTGAGAGGAGTAGGTTGGGTCGACCCCGGCGAAGGCCGGGAGATGACCCAACGCTATCAAGGGCGAGACGGGAATGTGTTGTGTCTTCCCCCAGCCTTCGCTGGGGTTGACACAACCTACGATCTGCGCGCATGCGCATTCATCCTCGCAGGCCATCGCCCCGAGGGTTTGCGAGATGAGGGAGCTGGGCGCGGATGCCTGGCTCGGGTATTGCAAACGGGGCAGGCTGACATCTGCGCCCAGCGCCGCATCGAGGCTCCAGGGAACGGCTCCGGCGAGTGACCCAACCGGCCTCGGATCCCGTGGGTCCCGGTTGCGCCGGGTCCCCGATGTAGCTCTCGGCCCGCGCAATCGAGACGCCTCGCGATGGCGCCCCTCGTTGAGCCGAGTTGCCGGTCATCCTACTCCCGCCGCAGCTGGCGGGGATTGGGCCTTGCATGGTTCACGCGGCAACCGCGCTTGGCGTGCCGGCGCCCGTCGCATACCCTGACGCGGAGCCATGCAGGTCTCGAGCTCATGAGAGGTGGCGGCCATGCTCCTCGGCGTCGTAGCGGACGATCTGACCGGCGCGACCGATGTCGCGCTGATGCTGCAGCGGGCCGGCATGCAGGTCGTGCAAGTCATCGGCGAGCCAGTCTCGGCCGATGCTCTGCCGGAGGCCGACGCGGTTGTCGTCTCGCTCAAGTCGCGCACGTCTCCCCCCGCCGAGGCCGTCGCGCAATCGCTGGCGAGCGCCCGGGCGCTGCGCGAGCGGGGCGCCAAGCAGATCCTGTTCAAGTACTGCTCGACCTTCGATTCCACCGACGCCGGCAACATCGGCCCCGTGGCCGACGCGCTGGCCGACGAGCTCGGCGCCCCGTCGGCCGTGTTCTGCCCGGCCTTCCCGGCCAATGCCCGCAGCATCTACCAGGGGCACCTGTTCGTCGCCGGCCGGCTGCTGAGCGAAAGCTCCATGCGCGACCACCCCCTCACCCCCATGCGCGACCCCGACCTCGTGCGCGTGCTGGGCCGGCAGACCAAGCGCGGTGTCGGCCTGGTGCCGCTCTCCGTCATCGAGGCCGGGCCCGAGGCGATCCGCGCGGCGATCGCCCGCGAAGCATCCCAGGGCCGGCCGTTCGTGGTCGCCGACGCCATCGTCGACCAGCATCTCCTCTCGCTCGGCAAGGCGCTGGCCGGCGCGCCGCTGGTCACCGGCGGCTCCGGCATCGCCATGGGCCTGCCGGCCAACTTCGGCATCGCGCCGGCCGAGGGGCGCGTCGCGGAGCTGGCGGCGGTGCCGCAGGGCCGCCGCCTGGTGATCTCAGGCAGCTGCTCGGAGGCGACGCGGCGGCAGGTGGCGCATGCAAAAGCCGGCGGCATGCCGTCGCTGCAGCTCGAGCCGCAGAGCCCTGCAGACGGGGCGCAG
>Ga0080064_1007551_pt1 | contig 10894 bp, 12 predicted proteins | sample Subgrocontami54m_FD_69260 | JGI IMG/M metagenome (GOLD analysis project Ga0080064, IMG submission 69260) | Subsurface groundwater microbial communities from S. Glens Falls, New York, USA - GMW46 contaminated, 5.4 m (SPADES assembly) (version 2) ... | reverse complement strand
TGCCGGCGCCGCGCTCGCGCGCCGCCGTGTCGACTTTGGCTTCGAGCACGTCGCCAACGGCAAACGTGCCAGTATGCAGCACGCCGTGATGGCCGAACACTTCGGCCTGGACCTTCTGCGTGTCGCTGACATGGAACGTGCCACGGCTCGCGATGAGCTGCCCGCGGTCGCCGACCTGTCCGCCCGACTCGGCGTAGAACGGCGTCTTGTCGAGCACGATCACCGCGCTTTCGCCGGCCGCGATCACGGACACCGCGGCGCCCTGCTTGTAAATCGCGACGATTTTTGCTTCGAGCGTCAGCGTGTCGTAGCCGTGAAATTCCGTCTTCTGGCCGCTGTATTCAACCGCGCTCTGCGTGCCGAACTTGGACGCGGCGCGCGCGCGGTCGCGCTGCTGCCCCATCGCTGCCTCGAAGCCGGCGAAATCGACGGTGACCCCGCGCTCGCGCGCGATATCGGCGGTCAGATCGAGCGGAAAACCGAAAGTGTCGTAAAGCCGGAACACCGTGTCGCCGTCAAGCATGTGATCTTCCGAGCGCAGCGCTCCTTCGAGCACCGCCATGCCGTTTTCGAGCGTATCGGCGAAACGCTTTTCTTCCTGCTCGAGCACCTGCGCCACACGCTCGCGCGCCGCCGCGAGTTCCGGATAGGCTACACCCATGGTCTTCACGAGATCCGGCACGAGCTTGTGGAAAAACGGCTGCTTCTGCCCAAGCTTGTAGCCGTGCCGGATCGCGCGCCGGATGATCCGCCGCAGCACGTAGCCGCGGCCCTCGTTGCCCGGGATCACGCCGTCGACGATCAGGAAGGCGCAGGCGCGAATGTGGTCGGCGACCACCTTGAGCGAATTGTGGTGCAAATCCTTGCAGCGTGTCTCGCGCGCCGCGGCCTTGATCAGATCCCGGAACAAGTCGATTTCGTAGTTCGAATGCACGCCCTGCAATATCGCCGCAATACGCTCGAGTCCCATGCCGGTGTCGACCGAAGGCTTGGGCAGCGGATTGAGCCTGCCGTGCTCGTCGCGGTTGAATTGCATGAATACCAGGTTCCAGATCTCGATATAGCGGTCGCCTTCGGCTTCCGGCGTTCCCGGCGGGCCGCCCGCGACCTCGGGCCCGTGATCGTAAAAAATCTCGGTGCACGGCCCGCACGGGCCGGTCTCGCCCATCTGCCAGAAGTTATCGCTCTGGTATTTGGCGCCGCCCGGCTTGTCGCCGATGCGCGTGATCCGCTCCCGCGGCACCCTGATCTCGTTCGCCCACAGGTTATAGGCCTCGTCATCGGTCTCATACACCGTCACCCACAACCGCTCCTGCGGCAGCTTGTAGACGGCGGTCAGCAGCTCCCACGCGAAATGAATCGCGTCGCGCTTGAAGTAATCGCCGAATGAAAAGTTGCCGAGCATCTCGAAAAACGTGTGATGGCGCGCGGTGTAACCGACGTTTTCGAGATCATTGTGCTTGCCGCCGGCGCGCACGCAGCGCTGCGACGTGGTGGCGCGAACGTAATTGCGCTGCTCCTGGCCGAGAAACACCTCCTTGAACTGCACCATGCCGGAATTGGTGAACAGCAGCGTCGGATCGTTGCCCGGAACGAGCGGGCTCGATGCCACGATCGCATGGCCCTTGCTTTTGAAGTAATCGAGGAACTGATTGCGGATTTCACTGCTTTTCATGGGTTGACCTGTGCGATGCGTGTGGCGCCGGACGCGCGGAAAAAAGCTGATTCTAAACTATTCGATGTCGCGCAGCAGGCGGCGGATGATGTCGAGGCTGAAGCCGCGCCCCTGCAGGAAACGCATCTGGCGGGCCTGGTCACGCGCGTTGACCGGCAACACGCCAAACTTCTTCGTCCATACCGCGCGCGCCGTCTCGAGTTCACTTTCCTTCAACTGCACTCGCGCGCCGGCGATGGCCGCATCAGAGAGGCCTTTCTCGCGCAGCTCGTGCGCGATGCGCTGCGCGCCGAAACGGCGGCGGCGGGAGGCCAGCACCTGCTCGACAACGCGGTGCTCGGACAGCCAGCCGCGGCGCTCGAAATCATCGAGCAGCTCCGCGATTTCCCCGGTGTTCCCGGTGAACGGCGCGAGCTTGCGCTCGAGTTCCAGCCGCGAATGCTCGCGGCGCGCGAGCATCCTGAGCGCCCTTCCCCGCAAGGATACTTCCGGCTTATTTTTCCGCGACCGCGGCTGTCTTTGCTCCGGCACCGACGCTCACCGCCATGCGGATTTTGGCTTCGATTTCCTGCGCCATCTCGGGATGCGCCTTCAGATAATCGCGCGTGTTGTCCTTGCCCTGCCCGATGCGCTCCTTGCCGTAGGTGTACCAGGCGCCGGACTTGTCGACGATCTTGTGCAGCACGCCGAGCTCGACGATCTCGCCTTCGCGCGAAATGCCTTCGCCGTAAAGGATGTCGAAGTCCGCCACCCGGAACGGCGGCGCGACCTTGTTCTTCACCACCTTGGCGCGCGTCTCGGAGCCGATGACTTCGTCGCCCTTCTTGATCGCGCCGGTGCGGCGGATGTCGATGCGCACCGAGGCGTAGAACTTGAGCGCGTTGCCGCCGGTCGTGGTCTCGGGATTGCCGAACATCACGCCGATCTTCATGCGGATCTGGTTGATGAAAATCACCATCGTATTGGAGCGCTTGATGTTGGCGGTGAGCTTCCTCAGGGCCTGCGACATGAGCCGCGCCTGCAGGCCCATCTGCGGCTCGCCCATTTCGCCCTCGATCTCGGCTTTCGGCGTCAACGCCGCGACCGAGTCGATCACCACCACGTCGACCGAGGCCGAGCGAACCAGCATGTCGGCAATTTCGAGCGCCTGCTCACCGTTGTCGGGCTGCGAAATCAGCAGGTCCTGAACGTTGACGCCGAGTTTCTGCGCGTATTGCGGATCGAGCGCGTGTTCGGCGTCGATGAACGCCGCGGTGCCGCCGAGCTTCTGCATCTGCGCAATCACCGACAGCGTCAGCGTCGTTTTGCCCGATGATTCCGGACCGTAGATTTCGATCACGCGCCCGCGCGGCAGGCCGCCGATGCCGAGCGCGAGATCAAGCCCGAGCGAGCCGGTCGACACCACCTCGATGTCTTTCGCCACCTCGGCCTCGCCCAGCCGCATGATGGAGCCCTTGCCGAACTGCTTTTCGATTTGCGACAGCGCCGCTGCCAGCGCCTTGGTCTTGTTTTCGTCCATGATGTGTCCCATAAATTCCTCCCGGATTATCTCACACTCCCAACGCGGATAACGCGGAGGTTGCCGTGCGGATGACGGCTATGACTTTGGTACTAGCTCAAGCACGCGATCGAGCGCGCGCTCGACGGCCTGTCTGCGTACCGCGTCGCGGTCGCCCGCGAAATGCCGTGTTTCGGCAACCGGCTCGCCGCCCCTGAGCGCCCATGCGAGACACACCGTGCCGACCGGCTTCTCCGGTGTGCCGCCCGCCGGGCCGGCCGTGCCGCTCACCGCGACCGCAACGTGGGCGTAGCTCGCGGCGAGCGCTCCCGCCGCCATTTCCGTCACGGTCTGTTCCGACACCGCGCCGAATTCCTGCAGCGTTTTCGCTTTCACGCCAAGCATCTCGCGTTTCGAAACGTAGCTGTAGGTGATGAAGCCGCGCTCGTACCACTCGGAGCTGCCCGGCACGGCAGTGATCGCCGCGCCGATCCAGCCGCCGGTGCATGATTCGGCAGTGGCCAGCATCAGCGCGCGTGACTTCAGCGCGACGCCGACTTGTTCCGCCAGTTGATACAAGCGATCATCCATGTCACCCCCCGATCAGTGCTTTGGCCACCGCAAGCACCAGCACGGTATAGCCCGCCGCCAGCAGATCGTCGAACATCACGCCGAAGCCGCTCTTGAGCGTCCGGTCGTAGTAGCGGATCGGCGGCGGCTTCAGGATATCAAACAGGCGAAACAGCAGGAATGCGAATGCCTGCCACGCCAGGCCCGCCGGCGTAAAAAACAACACCAGCATGAAGGCGACAATCTCGTCCCACACGATGGCGCCGTGGTCGGAGACGCCGAGCGCGCGCCCGGTGCGCCCGCACGCCCACACGCCGATTGCAAAGCCCGCCACGATCAAGCCCAGCAGAGCCGGGGCCGTACAATACAACCCCAGCACCCAATAAAGCGGAAACGCAAGCAGCGTGCCGGCGGTTCCCGGCGCGCCCGGAACCAGCCCGGCGCCGGCGCCGAGCGCGATCAGATGCGCCGGATGACGCACCATGAACGCGGCCGTCGGGGCGCCTGGCGCGTCAGCCGAAATGATCGAACCCCCCGCGTCCAGGCTGCAGCACCGTGCCATTCGCAGCACGCACCACGAGGCGGGGCGCGTTGCGTACGCGCGCGTGAACGCGGCCGATGGGCGTCAGCGCAACGCCGGCACGCCGGCCGCTGCGCGCCACCCGCTCGCGCGCCCGGTGCGGCGCGGTGAAGCACAGCTCGTAGTCGTCGCCGCCGGCGAGCAGCGCATCGCGCGCGGCGCGGCGGTTGAGATAGCGGCGCAGCACGGGCGAGGCCGGCAACGCGGCGAATTCGATTTCGGCGGCAACGCCGGAGCGCTCGAGGATATGCCCGAGGTCGGCGCATAACCCGTCCGAAATGTCGATGGCGCTGTGCGCAACCCCGCGCAGCGCGAGCCCCAGCGCAACGCGCGGTTGTGGCTGGTTCAGCCGCCGGGCGCAACGTGCAAATTCGGCCGGCTCGAGAGAAATGCGCCGCCTGAGCGCCGCCAGCGCGAGCGCTGCGTCGCCGAGCGTTCCCGACACCCAGATGTCATCGCCCGGCCGCGCGCCGTCGCGCCGCAAGGCGGCGCCGCGCGGGGCTTCCCCCATGATCTGAACACAGATGTTGAGCGGTCCGCGCGTCGTGTCGCCGCCGATCAGATCGACGCCGAAGCGCCGCGCAAGCGCCATGAAACCGCGCGCAAAACCCGCGAGCCAGCGCGGGTCCGCCGCCGGCAGCGCCAGCGCGAGCGTCGCCCAGCGGGGGGTTGCGCCCATCGCCGCGAGATCGGAAAGATTGACCGCCAGCGCCTTGTGGCCGAGCTGACGGGGATCGGCGTCGCGCCGGAAATGGCGGCCCGCGACCAGCATGTCGGCTGAAATCACGAGTTCGCATCCCCGCCGCACGCTGACGAGCGCGGCATCGTCGCCTACCCCGAGCACGGTATGGCGTGCGCGGTGCGTGAAATAGCGCCCGATCAGCTCAAACTCGGATAACACTGGGGATTCATGATCGATGAACCGGGTCGTTGTCCTGCGCCTGCCTGCCCGCGTTTTCAGCCAGCCATTTGCGCTTCAGCATATACGGAAAGTAGAAATCCACCGCCGCGAACACCAGGAACACGAGCACGAGTATGCGCGCGGTGTCGGGGGGCAGAAACGATGCTCCCTCGATCAGCACGTACAGCCCGAGCAGCGCATTGAGGATGCCGCCGATGTAAAACATGATGATCCGTCGCTTGAGCTTTTCATCCATAGCCGGCCTCGCAGCGCACCTGTCATCTCTTCGCGAACTCGTGCGGGCGCTTGTCCGCCGCGAGCTTGTCGAGCACGCCATTCACGTACTTGAAGCCATCGGTGCCGCCGTAACTCTTGGCCAGCTCGACCGCCTCGTTGATCACGACCCGGTACGGCACGTCCAGCTGGTTTTCGAGCTCGTAGGCCGCGATCAGCAGGATCGCGCGTTCGATGGGGCTCAACTCCGCGCATTTCCGGTCGAGATAGGGCTGCAGCGACTGCTCGAGCTGCTGCGCTTCGCGGATCGCGCCGGCGAGCAGCGCGGAAAAATAACTGCGGTCGGTTTTGTCGAAGCCCTGGGCCGCGGACATCTGCTGCTCGATGGTCGCCGCGTCGCTGCCGGCGAGCTGCCATTGATACAACCCCTGCAGCGCGAATTCGCGCGAGCGGCGGCGGCTGCTGCGGCGGGCCGGGGATGCGCGGAGCAGGGCCGGCGAATTCATTTCCGGTCGAGCTTCCCGAGCAGGTTCGCCATTTCGACCGCGGCGGCCGCGCAGTCGGCCCCCTTCTGCATCATGCGCACCTCGGCCTGCTCGTCGTTCTCCGTGGTCAGGATCCCGTTGGCCACCGGAACGCCGGTATCGAGCTGCACCGCCATGATGCCGCTTGCCGACTGGTTGGCGACGATTTCGAAATGATAGGTGTCGCCGCGGATCACCGCGCCGAGCGCGACGAGCGCGTCAAAATCCCCGGTATTCGCCAGCTTCTGCAGCGCCAGCGGCACTTCCAGGGCCCCCGGCACCGTGACGATCCTGATATCGGCGGCGCGCACGCCGAGCCTGGCGAGCGCGGCCGTGCAGCTCGCGAGCAAACCGTCGCCGACCGCCGCGTTGAAGCGCGCCACCACGATGCCGATGCGCAATCCGGCTCCGCTCGCTCCCGCCTCGACTTCCTCGATGGAATCGTATTTAGACATCACTTTCGCCCGGCTGAATATAGCCGGTGACCTGCAAATCGAAACCCGCCATGCTCGGCATTCTACGCGGCTTCGCCATCAGCCGCATTTTCGTAACCTTCAGATCGCGCAGTATCTGCGCGCCGATACCGTAGTTGCGCAGCGCGTTCTTTCGCGGCGCCGCAATCGCGCCCGGCTGCGCGCGCTCGAGCAGGTCGGCCGCCGACTCCGGCCGGTGCAGCAGCACGATCACGCCGCACTTCGCGCGGCTCAACGCCGCCAGCGCCTGATTGAAATTCCACGAGTGGCTGGCGCTGCGCACGTCGAGCAGATCGATCACCGACAGCGGCTCGTGCACGCGCACCAGCGCTTCGCAGTCGGGCCCGATCTTGCCCCGGACCAGCGCGAGATGAGTCTCCTGCCCGATCCGGTCGCTGTAGACGACGAGCCGGAACTTGCCGTGCACGGTTTCGATATCGCGTTCGGACACGCGTTGCACCAGCGATTCGGTGCGGCTGCGATAGTGGATCAGGTCGGTGATGGTGCCGATCCTGAGCTGGTGCTCGCGCGCAAACTCGATCAGGTCGGGCAGGCGCGCCATCTCGCCGTTGTCTTTCAGGATCTCGCAGATCACCGCGGCCGGCAGCGTGCCCGCCAGTTGCGCGAGATCGCAGCCGGCTTCGGTGTGCCCCGCGCGCACCAGCACCCCGCCCTTCTGCGCCATCAGCGGGAAAATGTGTCCGGGCTGCACGATATCCGCGGGGCTGGCGTCGGCGCGCACCGCCGCCTGCACGGTGCGCGCGCGGTCGGCCGCCGAAATGCCGGTGGTGACGCCTTCGGCGGCCTCGATCGAAACCGTGAAGGCTGTGCCGAGCTGCGAGCTGTTGTTGTCGACCATCAGCGGCAGATTGAGCCGGCGGCATTTTTCCTCGGTCAGCGTGAGGCAGATCAGTCCGCGGCCGTAGCGCGCCATGAAGTTGATCGCCTCCGCGCTGACGAAGTCCGCCGCGAGCACGAGATCGCCCTCGTTCTCGCGGTCCTCCTCGTCGACGAGGATCACCATCTTGCCGACCCGCATGTCGGCGATGATTTCAGGTATCGTGCTGACCGTCATATCAGTTCTTATACTCCACAAGTCGTTCCGCGTAACGCGCGAGCAGATCAACCTCGAGATTGACTCGCGAGCCAATCGTCAGCCCATCGAGGTTGGTCGCCTGCAGGGTATGCGGTATCAGGTTGATTTCAAATGCGCTGCCGCTGACCGCATTCACGGTAAGGCTGACTCCGTTGACTGCGACCGAGCCTTTGCGCGCGATGTATTTTGCCAGTTCACGCGGCGCCGCAACCGCCAGCAGCCGGTTTTCGCCGCTCGCCTCGAAACGCGTGACGGTCCCGACGCCATCGACGTGTCCGCTCACCAGGTGGCCGCCAAGCGGATCGGCAAGCCGCAGGGATTTCTCCAGGTTCACGCGGGCGCCGGCGGTGAAACCGCTCGTGCAATGCAATGTTTCCTGCGACACGTCGGCCTCGAACCCGCGGGATTGCAGCGCGACCGCAGTCAGGCACACGCCATCCACCGCGATGCTGTCGCCACGACTGACGCCAGCGAGATCGAGCATCGCCGTGTCGATGGCAATGCGCACGCCGCCAGCCGCGGGTCGGACCTCGCGTACCGTGCCGACCGCCGCAATGATGCCGGTAAACATGCTAACGCGGCTCCAGCCGCGCGAGAATACGCAAATCGCTTCCCACCATGCTCGTTTCTCCGATCGAGAGCGCGCGCCGGCCGCCGAGGTCGGCAAGCTCGGGCAAATCGGCCATGCCGCGCGCCCGGCCGCCGATCAGGCACGGCGCGAAATACAACAGCAACTCATCAACGCAGCCCTCGTTGATCAATGAGCCGTTGAGCTTGCAGCCGGCCTCGACGTGCAGCTCGTTGATTTCGCGCCGGCCGAGCTCCCGCATGAGCGCTGTCAGCTCGACCTTGCCGGCCGCATTCGGGATTACGATCACCTCCGCGCCCAGATCCTGCAATCGCCCGATCTTCGTTTTGTCCTCCACTGCGCAAACGATCAGCGTGCCGCCACCGGCAAGCACGCGCGCGGCAAGCGGCGTCTCAAGCCGGCTGTCCACCACCACCCGCCGCGGCTGGCGCGGGGTGTCGACCGCGCGCACCGTCAGCTGCGGATCGTCGTCGCGCACGGTGCCGATGCCTGTGAGCACGGCGCAGGCGCGCGCGCGCCAATGATGCCCGTCGCTGCGTGCCGCCTCGCCGGTGATCCAGCGGCTCTTGCCATTCAACAACGCAGTCTTGCCGTCGAGGCTCGCCGCAATCTTCATGCGCACCCACGGCCGGCCGCGGATCAGGCGCGAGACGAAACCGATATTGACTTCGCGCGCCTCGGGTTCGAGCACGCCGCTTGCGGTGGCGACGCCTGCCTCGATGAGGCGCTCGAGGCCCAGCCCCGCGGTGCGCGGATCAGGGTCGCGCATCGCGGCGACCACGCGCGCGACACCGGCTGCGATCAATGCCTCGTCGCACGGCGGGGTGCGGCCGTGGTGGTGACACGGCTCGAGCGACACGTAGGCGGTGGCGCCGCGCGCGCGGTCCCCGGCTGCCGCCAGCGCATTCACTTCGGCGTGCGGCGCGCCGGCACGCTCGTGCCAGCCCTCGCCGACGACCGCGCCGTCGCGGACGATGACGCACCCGACGCGGGGATTGGGCGTCGCGGTGTACAGCCCGCGCTGCGCGAGTCGCAGCGCGTGCGCCATATATTCGTGATCAGCCGCGTTGGCCATTAAAGCGCCTATTTCCTGCCCTGCGGCTTTTTCGCTTCCTTGATCGCGTCCCGGAAGTCGTCGACGTCCTGGAAACTCTTGTAGACCGACGCGAAGCGGATGTATGCGACCTTGTCCAGCCGATAAAGCTCTTTCATCACCATCTCGCCGATGCGGCGCGACGGGATTTCGCGCTCGCCCAGCGCCAGCACCTGCTGCGCGATGGTCGCGACCGCATCGTCCACCAGCGGCGTTGGCACCGGACGCTTGTGCAGCGCGCGCATGAACCCGGTGCGCAGCTTGTCGAGATCGAACTCGGTGCGGCTGCCGTCCTGCTTCACCACCTGCGGCATGCGCAACTCGACCGTTTCGTAGGTCGTAAACCGCTTCTGGCAAGCGAGGCAGCGGCGGCGGCGGCGAATGCTGTCGCCGTTATCGCTGACGCGCGAGTCGATGACCTGCGTGTCTTCAGCCTTGCAGAACGGGCAATACATTGCTGCGCAAGTGATTCGTGATTAGTGATTCGTGACTGGTAACTGGGAATATCCGCTTTTACTAATCACCAATTACCAATCACCAATTACCGCCCGTACACGGGCAGTTTCGCGCAGAGCGCCTTGACCTCCGCCACCACGCGCTCGATCACCTGGTCGTCGCGCGGCGCATCGAGCACGTCGGCAATCAGGTTGGCGAGCTGCCCGGATTCGGCTTCGCCGAAGCCACGCGTGGTGATCGCCGGCGAGCCGATCCGGATGCCGCTCGTGATCGTGGGTTTCTGCGGGTCGTTGGGGATCGCGTTCTTGTTGACCGTCATGTGGGCGCGGTCGAGCACGACCTCGGCGTCCTTGCCGGTGATCTGTTTGCCGGTCAGATCGACCAGGAACATGTGGCAGTCGGTGCGTCCGGAAACGATGCGCAACCCCCGCTGCTGCAGCACCCGCGCCAGCGTCTTCGCATTGGACAGCACCTGCTGCTGGTAGCCCTTGAAGTCAGGGCCCAGTGCTTCCTTGAACGCCACCGCCTTGGCCGCGATCACGTGCATCAGCGGCCCGCCCTGACTGCTGGGGAAAATCGATGAGTTGAGCACTTTTTCGTGTTCGGCCGCCGCGAGTATCAGGCCGCCGCGCGGCCCCCGCAACGTCTTGTGCGTCGTCGTGGTAACGAAGTCGGCGATGCCAACGGGCGTCGGGTACAGCCCGACCGCGACCAGCCCGGCATAATGCGCGATGTCGGCCATCAACCATGCGCCGATGCCGTCGGCAATCGCGCGCAGGCGCCTCCAGTCGATCACCAGCGAATAGGCCGATGCGCCGGCGACAATCATCTTCGGCTTATGCTCGCGCGCGAGGCGCTCGACCTGATCGTAGTCGATGGCCTCGGTGGCCGGATCGAGCCCGTAGGTAATCGCATGAAAGATCTTGCCGCTCAGGTTGACCGACGCGCCGTGCGTCAGGTGGCCGCCTGCGGCAAGCGCCATGCCGAGGATCGTGTCGCCGGGCTTAAGCACTGCGGTATACACAGCAAAATTGGCCTGCGACCCGGAATGCGGCTGCACGTTGGCGTAGCCGGCATTGAAAAGCTGCTTGGCGCGGTCGATCGCGAGCTGCTCGGCGATGTCGACATACTGGCAGCCGCCGGAATAGCGCTTGCCGGGATAACCTTCGGCATATTTGTTTGTGAGCACCGAGCCCTGCGCCGCG
>Ga0080064_1002312_pt1 | contig 10902 bp, 6 predicted proteins | sample Subgrocontami54m_FD_69260 | JGI IMG/M metagenome (GOLD analysis project Ga0080064, IMG submission 69260) | Subsurface groundwater microbial communities from S. Glens Falls, New York, USA - GMW46 contaminated, 5.4 m (SPADES assembly) (version 2) ... | reverse complement strand
AGATCCTGAAAACGGCGGAGTTTCTTTCAGAGCGGTATCCCATCTCGGCGGCGTATCCATGGAATTCCCGGTTCGCCTTAAGCGGCGTCCGCTGACCGGCGGGGTCTCCCGCGGCCCGGTAGCCGGTATGATGGTAGGCCCCGGCAACCTCCAAGCCGCCGGCGCCCCGATGCTCGAACCCGACCGTCTCATGGTCCATGTTGAGATCGAAGTTGGTCTGAGAAACGAGGAGATTCCTCTCTTCGGTGGAGGAATAGCTGAAACCGCCGTTCAATGCCCAGCGGCTTGTGATCGGGTGACGGTACAGGAGGCCGGCGTCCCAGGCGCTCGTCCGGATGACGTAGCTGCCTTTGCCGGTGTCATCCTCTTTGGACTCTGAGACTTTGAACCGGGGCGTGATGCTGGGGGCGGCCGCCCGCTTCAGCCGGACCAGGTCCTTCCCCGTCTCCGGCTCCTGCAGGGCCAGACCGTATTCCTTCTTTGCCTCTTCCCAATCCCCCGTCCAGAAGTGGACGTTCCCGAGCATCCGGCGCAGGGCGGCGTTGTCCGGCGCTCTCTTCAGCAGATCGCGGTACCTTCCGACGGCTTCAGGGTAGTCCCCCCGAAGCCGCGCGATGTGGGCCATGCCGGCCAGGGAATCGAAGTCGCCGGGCCGCCGCTCCAAGACGCCGCGATAATATCGCTCCGCTTCGGAAAGCTGGCCCGTTTCCAGACAGAACGCGAGGCGGGCTTCCGGGTCAGGCAGCGCCTTCTTGTAGCAGCGGACGGCCCGGCCGGGATTCCCTCTCCGCCCGGCGATCTTCCCCAGGCCGAGCCATATCCGCGGCCTTTGCGCCGGGCACGATCGCAAGAGAGCGCTGTAGATCTCCTCCGCGCGGGCCAGATCGCCGTTTGAAACGGCGGCTTCCGCCAGGCAGAGCCGCACTTCCCGCGCCTGCCCCTCTCCGACAAATCCCAAGGCGCGCTCCAGGGTTTCCTGAGCCCGGCCGTATTGCCTCAGCCAACGGTGCAAGGAGGCCAGACCTAACCAGACCTCCGCATCGTTCACCTTAAGATTCAGGAGCTTCTCGTGAAGGGAAATCAGCCGCTCCGCGTCCGGCCCCTGCCGGGGCTCGATCCGGAAAAGAGCCGTTCGGATATCGAGCTCCTGCTTGAGAGCCGTCCGCTCGTCGGTCTGCGGGCCGCGCATCTCCTGCTGGACCTGCAGGCCTTTTCCAAGGATTTCTTGCGCCGGGCCAAGATTTCCCTCCTCCCAACAGATCCGCGCCAGACAAAGGTAGGCGTCCACGTAACCCGGCGCTTCCGACAGCGCCTTCCGGGCGGTCTCCCGCGCTTCGCGGAAATAACCGTTTTTCTCCGCGCGGGAACGGCTTCGGAGGGCCTTCCCCAGATACACCTCGCTTAGGCCCAGGAGCCCGTCGGGATTGGCCTCTGAAAAAGAGAGGCCCTGCTCGTAACACTCGATCGCCTTGTTGTCCTGCCGCGTCGCCCGGTAAATCTTTCCCAGGTTGTTCCAGCTCTCCACGTCGTTTTGCTTGGCGGCGATCAGCTTCCGGATCTCGGGGATCGCCCGGTCATAAAAACCTCTCTTTTGATAGACCCGCGCCAACCCGCGGCGGGCGGCCCGGTGGTTTGGATCGGCCCTCAGGGCCCGCCGATACGCCCGGACGGCGCCGGCGTCATCCCCCTCGAGGAAGAGCGCCTCCCCCAGCCCGGCGAGGGCGTCCGGCGAACCGGGATCGGCCGCCAGCACGCGCCGGTGGGATTCTTTGGCCTCGGCCGTCTTCCCAAGCCGAAGATTCAGAAAAGCCAGCTTGCTCAAGATCTCTTCGTCGTCCGCCCCTTTGGACGCGAGCATTTCAAGGATCTCCAGAGAGCCGGAGTGATCCCCGCTTTTGAAATAGCAGAGGGCAAGGGCCTTGCGGTAGGGGAGGTTGAGGGGATTGAGCCCGATGGCTCTCCGGTAATTGCGGGCCGCCTCTTCAAAATCCAGCGCCTGCTCGGCAAGACGGGCCAACCCGTAATAGGCGTCCGGATTGTGCTCCCGGATCAGGAGGGACCTCTCATAGAACCGGCGGGCGGAGTCCGGATCTCCGCTCTGGAGATGCATCCAGCCCAGCCCGTTGTAGGCCTCGACGTTTTGAGGAGAGCCGCTCAGGACTCTCTTGTAAAGCGAGATCGCCCGGTCAACCTCTCCCTGCCGGGCGTAGATCCAGGCCATGCCGGCGAAAGCCGCCGCGGCAAGGGCCCCGCCGCGGTCTCTCTTCGCCTTCCGGTACCACCGGATGGCCCGGTCGTAGTCCTCCTGCCGGCTGTAGACCCAGCCCAGTCCGGTCCTCGCCTCGAGACTCAATTCATCCGCGCCCAGCGCCTGATAGAAACAGCGGACGGCTCCACGCTCATCGCCTCTCCAGGCGAAAAGCCACCCGAGCCCGTTGAGCGCCTCCGCCTTCCCGGAGCCGGCAGAACGCCCCAGCGCCATCCTGAAATACCTCTCCGCCTCTTCATGCTCCCCCAGAGCAACCCCTGTCCGGCCCAACCCGTTGAGGGCTTTCAAGCTGCCAGGATCCGATTCCAACGCCTTCCGGTAGCTCGATCGGGCGCTCCGGAAATCACCGGTCGTCTCGTGAATCCGGCCTACCCGTATCCAGGTTTCGGCATCGTTCTGTTTGCTCTCCAGAACGCGCCGGTGCTCCGAGAGGGCTTTCCCGTATTCCCCCCTCCTCTCATGAATCTGTCCCAGCCGCCCGTGGGCTGCCGGATGGGCGGGCTCCAGCGACAGCGCCTTCTCATATTCCTCCACGGCCGAATCAAACAACCCGCGAAAGAAATGAACATCCCCTCTCCCGCGGTAGGCGTCCGCGTTTTCTTTGGCCTTCAGAGACCGGCCATAGCAAGCCCAGGCCGCTTTGAGCCGCCGTTGGCGCGAATGGAGATCACCGGCCAAGCTCCAGATCTCCGCATCCCCCTTGCCCGCGAGAAGAAGCTTGCGGTAAAAGAACAGCGCCTTTCGGTCCTGCCCGCTGCGCCGGTAGAAGAGAGCCGATTGGCGCCATTTCTCTTCCCGGGTACCGGCCCGGTCGCACAGATCCAAAACGGCTTTGAAGAACCGGGGATTGCCCGGTTCCAGTTGGACGGCTCTCCGATACTCGCGAAGCGCATTTTCATACTCCATCTTCCGGAGACGTTCCTGCCCTCTCTCGAAATAAAACCAGCCGTCTCCGGCGCGCTCCTGCGCAAAGGCGGACGCGTTTCCGGAAAAAAGGACCGTCGTCAGAATGGCGGCAAAAAACAGTCTATTCACCGGCGCCTCGCTCAATCTCCGCGATCTTCTCGAGAAGAGCCGCCCGTTTGGCGGCCTGTCCCCGTTTCTCGCAGATCTCCGCCAGACCGCGCAAAGCCGTGAGGTTCCGGGGAGCCAGCCGGAGGGCCTCCTCGAAATGCTCCGCCGCGGCGTCCCAAGAACCCTGCTGGAGAAAACAGATGCCGAGGTTCTGAGAGATTAGAGAATCCCCGCCGGAGAGCTCCCGGGCCTTCGTGAGGTGAGCGATGGCCGATCCCAAGTCCCCTTTCTCGTAGAACAGCCGGCCCAACCGGCTGTGCGCGAGCGCGGCCTGCTTGCCCGAGCGGGCCGCCTCGTTCAGCTCCATCTGGGCGAGGTCCGGCTTGCCGGCTTCCAGATACAGCCGGCCCAAGGCCAGATGCAGCTCTCCCGAGCCGCCCGGCGCGAGCTTCCTCGCCGTTTTAAACAGCGCGACCGCTTTGTCGCGCAGGGCCTCTTGAAGGTATTCCTTGGCCAGAAACTCCCTCTCTTGAGAGGCGGTGTCCCTTAAGTCAAAGAAGTCCAGCGAATCAATGAGGGCCGCCCTTTCCAGGTAGAAAGCCGCAACCTGCCGGATCTCGTCTTCCTGAAAATGGCCGAACCGGGCCACCACGGCCAGCGGCAGGAGGGGGTTGTAGTCCGGAAGGAACTGGAGCAGGTGGCGTTTACTCCCCCGGCGAAGCGGGATGACGTCCCGCGTGACGTCCCAGGAAAGCCCGGACCCGCCGGCGAAATCTTCCCTTCCGCTGACCGGCCGGCCATCGAGCGAGAGGGATCCTCCGTCCCAGGGCCTTCCGAAACCGCACAGAACGGCCAAATCCACCGCCGCGGCTCGCGGGAGGTCCGGCTCCTCAAGCTCCAAGGAGAATGCCGCGCCGGCCGGCAGATACAGAAGGCCGTCGTGAATCCGGATGCCGGCCGTGGTCTTCACGGCGGGGTCCTTAAAAACGACGACCAGCCCCCATCCGCCCAGCGTGTAGCGGCCCTTTTCATCGAGCGGATCCGCTTCGATCGAAGAGATCTCGTAAACCCCGCGCTCCCGGAGATGCCGCGTCACGTCGGCCTTCGACGCATAGACCAAGCCGCTGACCACGGCGGTCCGGACCTTTCCGGCATGGACAAGGACCTTCTTCCCGGCGGGCGTCGTCAGCTCCACCTCCGTGTCCGCGGCTTTATGAGACTCCCGCTCGCCGGACCAATACAGAAAGGCGGCGGCAACGGAGGATCCTTCCGGCAGATCGCGGGTGTCGAACCGGCTGCGGCCCTGGAGCCGGCCTTGAGAGACGACGCTCCGGCCGTAAAGGGCGTAGCTCAAGCCCTTCCCCGTCATCTCGAAGGAAGGGTCCAGAGAAGATCCGCCGAGAAACCCGAGGGAAGCGACCGCCGCGGCGAACATCGGCGCCGTCCGGCGTTTTCCATTCATTCCATCCGCCCCACTTCCCGGAAAAGATCTCTCACAAACCGCTCGGCCAACTTCCCTCTTAATTCCGGATCACCTCCACGGCTGAAAGCGGCGATCCGGAACATGACACAGCCCTTCATGAAATCTCTCTTGGGGTCCTCCCAGAGATAGAAGTAGAGCTCCGTCGCCTGCAGGTCGTCCTTCGCGACAAGCATCCTGCCGCACGGGAGTGTTTGTTTCCCGATCCGGACGCCGGCCGTCCCGCGCTCCAGGATCCGCCAGCCGGCGTTGTAATAGCAGATCGCCGGCACATGCACCGCCCTTTCGATCCTCCCGCGGATCAGCTGGAACCAGATCGTCTCTCCGCGCCGGTGCCGGTAGCTCCTTTCGAACATGAAGTCCGGCTTGACCACCGGCCGGGCGGGCATCGGAATGTCCACCCCCTCCCATTCCCCGAACTGAAGCGGGAATTTCCTCAGCTCGGCGGGCTCGTTGAAATCGAATCGGGACCGTAAAACCGCCTGCCGGCCGGTCCGATGGTGAAAGGCGCTGTCCGCTACAAACTCGAAAACCGGTTCCTGGGCCGCCACCCTGCCCGCCCCTGCAGCCACGGCCGCCGCGAAAAAGACCCGGGCTAGGATTCCTGCCAACCGCATCTCAAGAGCCTCTTTGCGAACAAAAGAACGAGAAGGGCCGCCGCGAAGAACAGGAAGCCCGACACGTAATGGAAATAGAACATGGCCGTCTTCAGCCCGAAGCCGTTTGCGATCAGGATGAGCGCCGAGATTCTCAACAGGTTGGAAAAGAGGCCGACCGGAATCACGAGCAGCAGGAGCAGGGCCTTCTTCCGGGGCGAAGCGTCCAGCAGGCCGGTAAACAGCGCCCCGACGAACAGCAGCGCCATGAGCGAGCGCAAACCGGAACAGGGGGCGTCCACGGCGATATTCAGATCCTTGAAGAAGACGTTTATACCAACCTGATAGGCCTCAACACCCATCTTTGAAACGACGGCGGCCGCCCAGGCAGCGGTCCAGTGTTGCAGAGCCGACGCCAGCTCGTCCAGCCGCGGCAGAGGGATGGAAAAGACCAGCAGAGAGACAGGAAGGAAGGCCTGCCTGTAAATTCCCTTCCCGTAAAGCAGCCGAACGGCCCCGAACAGAAAGAACAGGAGAGAGACGGCGGTCAGGGAGGCCATTCCTAAAAAGCTCCCGGCAAAATAGAGAAAAACGCAGAACCCCAGGGAAGCGGCTCCCTTCCAGGAAAAAGAGGGCCGCGGAGCGCCCCCGTTCGCCCGCCTCCTCCTCCACAGCAGGAACAGGCCGACCGCCACCACCAGCGGCCCGTGGGAGTAATACGGGTCCATCCGCCATGAGAAGAGCAGCCACCGGATCGTCTGAGAATACAGCAGGATCAGCAGGACGCAGGCCGCAACGCTTCCCCATTTGACCAGCGGGGTGAAGCCCTCTTCAACCGCCTCCTCTACCGAAAGACAGATCCGCGCATGGCGATCCATCCTTGTCAGCAGGAAGGTTTCCCTCATCTTTTCCGAGGGGACGACGATGCGGACGTCCGCCCACCGGAACCGCGCCCTCTTCAAAAACAGGCGCAGGGCGCCGAGAACGTCCGGCTCCAGATCGGCATCCCGGATAAAACGGATGATGATCTTCCGGCATCCGCTTTCCATGAGCCCGGCGAGCTTCTCCAGGAAGATCGCGGCGAGGTACTCATCGTCCGAAGTAAAATCCGCGATCACCCATTTCGCGCTCATGCCGCTTGGAGCCGGCCGGGAGAGATCCAACCCATCTCCCGCACCCGTCCTCCCCTGAGGTATTCCGCGATCCCCTGCAACCTCCAGAAAACGGTGAGCTGATGGAAACCGAAGCTCTCGAAAAACAGCCAGAAAAGCATCCTCCCATACGACCTTCCCTTGTAAAACCGGAAGTGTTTCCTGTCCAAGAGGACGGCAAAAAATGAGAGGCCGCTCCCGTACATCCAGACGAGGCCGAGCAGGATCAACATCTGCCGGACGCCCAGCATGCCGAAAACCGAAAACAGCGGCATCAGGAGACAGCCGAAAAGCTCCAGGACGGGCGCCGGCAGTTCGAGCAGAGCGTAAAACGGCATGGCGACCATCCCGAGGCAGCCGTACTTCGGATTGAACAGCGCCCGCGCGTTCAGGCGGACGATCGTGACCAACCCCTGCTGCCAGCGTCTGCGCTGCCGGGCAAGACCCTTGAGATCCGCCGGGACCTGAGTCAGGCACCGCGCGGAGGGGACATAGGGGATGCGGTATTTCCGTCCCGATTCCAGCAAGACCCGGTGGATCCGCATGTTCAGCTCCACATCCTCCCCGATCGCGTAGCGGCGGTAGCCGCCCACCCGGACAACCCAATCCTTTCGGTAGAGGGACAAAGCCCCGGAGACGATCACCTGCGCGTTGAACGCGTTCCACCCCATCCTGCCGATGTTGTAGGCCCGCATATACTCCACCGCTTGAATGGCGGACAGGAACGTGGTGGGCTCAGGCGCCCGCACCATGCCGGTCGCCGCCACGACACCTTCCGGATCCTTCCACAGCGGCAGGACAAGCTGGAACAGCGCCTCTTCCTCGAGGATCGTGTCGGCGTCCACCGTGCAGAACAAGGGGAACCGGCTTAAGTTGAGCCCGGCATTGAGCGAATCCGCCTTGCCGCTGTTCTCCTTGTCGATGACGTAGAGGCCGGGAAACGTCCCGGAACGATAGACCCGGCGAATTCCGCGCGCGGGAAGGACGGTCGGAACGGCGGCTTGATGCCCGCGAAGGATATAGTTCCGCTCCAGAAGGTCCAGAGTCCCATCGGACGATCCGTCGTTGACGACGATGATCTCGTACCGCGGGTATTTCAGCTTCAACAGGGCATCGAGCGTCCGGCCGATGGACAGCTCCTCATTGTGGGCGGAAATCAGGATGGAGACCGGCGGCGCGCTCCCGCTGCCGACAAACTCCTCGTAGCGGACGCTTTGGGCTTCCCGCAGGGTCTTTCCCGTCAGAAAAGCCGCCAGGAGCGTCAACCCCAGGTAGGCCAAGTTGATCAGGACGGCGTAGATGAATAGGAAAAGCCAGAGAGCCGGCATCATTCCTCGCAAGGCCTTTTCGAGAAAATCCGCGGTCAGCCAAAACCCCACGAGCATGCAGTTGAGCCCCATGTCCCAGAGCCGGGCATGGAACGGCAGATCCGGAGACTTGTACGCGATCACCATCCTCCACCGGCCCAGCACGCTGCCGGGCCGGTCGCTCTTTCCCCGGATCGGATCGAGATCCATCTCCTTGATCCGGTAGAGACCGCCCGATCGGACATGCCGGGTGACATCCGCGCGGCAGGAGTAGACCAGGCCGCCGTCCAGAGCGGAGGTTACCTCCTCCGCGTGCACCCGGCGGACCTTCCCTCCCGGAACGATCAGGTCCACCGTGGTGTCCGCCGAGCCGACCGGAAGGACCTCGCCGCTCCAGTAAAGGTCCGCCTTCGCGACCTCGGCGTTTGAAGGCAGCTCGATGATGGAGAGCGACGACTGCGGGCGGGACTTGTCGTCCTTTGTGACGACATTGCCGACCGCGATATGGTTTAGATCATTCTCCGAAACGGACCCAGCGGAGCAAGGGGAAGAGACGCCCATGATCAAGAAGACCGCCAGAACCGCGGCCCAAATCAGTTTTGCGCTCCGTTGATCAGCGCTTCAGCCATCTGGCGGTAGCCCTTGTAGTCCGCCTCCTTCCCCTCCGGCTGGAGAGCCAGCGCTTCCCGGTAGCTCCGGACAGCTTGGTCCCATTGGCCGGCGGCGCCGGAGGCCATGCTCAGCAGGTAGAGGCGCGAGCAGGTCTTCCGGCGAGCAAGCGCTTCCGTCAGCAGAGAGATCGCCCGCTGTGGACCCCCGGATTTGTAGGCCAGCCAGGCCAGCGCGTCTGAAATCTCCGGCTCTCCGGGCCAGCGCTTGAGCGCCTCTTCCCCCATCTCCATGCCGTCCCGGGCAAGCGCTTCCTCCTCTTCCCCAAACGGCCACCAGGCGTGGCTTCCGCAGAACCAGAGGAAGGAGGCCATCACCTGAGGCTCGTCCGGATAAAGCTGGAGGAGCTCCTGGTAGAGGGACAGCGCTTCCTTCGGCCGGTTCTCTTCGGAAAGCGTCTCGGCCTTGAGCAGTTGAGCGGGAACGGAGTCCGGAGAGGCGCGGGGTTCGGGCCGGGCAAGATAGGAGCGCAGGGCTTCCCGGCACCAGGGACAAAGCTCCGACCCTTTTTGATCCATCCGGACCCACTCGATGGAGGGGGACCTCGAGCAAAGGGGCATGGTGCAGGGAGGGATCCCCAGAAGCTGGAAAGCGCAACCCACGGCATCCTTTGCGAACCACTCCGGAAGTTTTTCGCGGACGGAGGGCTCCTCACGCCCCGCAGCAAGAAAAAGATGATGGGACAGGACGCCCCAGCCCGGCGCCGCATAAAACCTCAGGGGAAAACGGTCGTCCTCCGGGGCCAGGAGATCCACCTCCGTGACCCCTATGACATACCGGATCTCCGGCCCTTCCCACGGCGGGTAACGCTCGGAAAGCCGGGTGATCAGCCGCCGCGCGTCGAACCGCTCATGACCGGATCGGAAGTCGTCCCGTTTTCCGGGATCCATCCCTTCCGGCGCAATCGAGCAGGGGATCCCCATACGGCTCTGAATCGCCTCCATGCCTATTTCCAAGAGCGATTCGTCCACCGGGCCGATGGGAACAAGAACGATCTCCATCCGCCTGTCCGGCACAGACGCCGGCCGGAGCGGCGCGGCGGGGGGCCGCGGCCGCGGCGTGTTCGCCGCCCCCCGGCCCCCGGGCTTCCCGGGCCGCCCCGCGCTGGCCGCTTACGGTCCGGCCGGGCCATGCATTTTTGCCGGGGGGTGCCGCCGCGACGTCTTTCCGACATTGACACCCCGTGCATCGCGCACGACGATTAGCAGGAATCGAAAAAGACCTCGCGTCGCCATTCGTCCGTCAGCGGTCGAGCGAGGCCAGCCAGGAGAGCGCAATATGCCGGCACGCGTCCAGTATCCCGAAGCGATGGAATCGTTGGTCCAGTTCATCGAGGACACGCCGCCGAGCGAGATCATCGACCGCACGCTGGAAAAATTGCGGGCCGGAGTTTCGACCCAGACGATCCTGACCGCCTCCGCGTTGGCGGTGACGCGCTCTTCGGAATTGCCGCCGGGCCATCACGGCGGTCCGCTGCACCCGCTGGCCGGCATGCATGCGATCTTCAATCTGAGCAAGCGGCTCGAGGGCGAGCAGAGTTTTCTGCCTGTACTGCAGCACGTCGCGTTGTCGAACAAGCACATCCATCACCCGGCGATGGGCCCTTACAGCCTGATGGAGTTCAAGCCGGTCGATGCCGGCGGCATCGAGGCAACCAAAGCGGCGTTCTTGACCGCGGTCGGGCGCGGCGAGAGCAACAATGCCGACCACTACTTCCAGTGGCTGTGGGACAACGTACCGCCGATCGAAGCGTTCGATCTGCTGATGAGCGTTGCGATTCCGAAGAACGTGCTCGACGACCATTATTTCATCCTGCCGGCTTTCACGTGGCGCTCGTTCGAATCGATCGGGACCGAATTCCTCAAAGTGCTGATGCGGCCGGCGGTGCGCTATGTGTCGCGCTTCCCGATGGCGCCGCCGATCCCGGATATCGAACGGCTGATCAAGGACAACAAGCTGCTCGAATGCGTCACCCGCCAGCAGAGCGGCGAGGACGAGACCTTGGCGATCGGCCAGCTCGGCAAGGCGATCGGCCAGGTCGAGGAGGACGTCGATATCCCGGTCATGATCGCCCGCGCCCTGGCGAAGGGTCTGTCGATCGACGGCGCCGGTGAAGCGTTGTCGATCGGTGCGGCCGGCCTGTTCCTGCGCTCGCTGACCGGCAATCCGATGGACGTCCATCTGCACACCAGCGCCAATCTGCGGCGCTATCTGCTGCGGCTGGATGGCCTGAGCCTGCGCAACAAGTTGCTGATCCTGCTTTTGTGGCACACCGGGCCGGAGGTGCGCTCGACGCAGATGCGCATGCAGCCGGCGCCGCAGCCCGATATGAAGGCGGTCGCCGCGCTGCCGCCGCGCTCGCAGGCGGCGCTGCTCGACGCCATCACGCACAGCGTCTACACCCAGCCGCCGACCG
>Ga0080064_1007543_pt1 | contig 10906 bp, 8 predicted proteins | sample Subgrocontami54m_FD_69260 | JGI IMG/M metagenome (GOLD analysis project Ga0080064, IMG submission 69260) | Subsurface groundwater microbial communities from S. Glens Falls, New York, USA - GMW46 contaminated, 5.4 m (SPADES assembly) (version 2) ... | reverse complement strand
CAAAAAACCGACCGGCTTGACGCGCTCGTCCACAACGCGGCGCTCGGGGTTTTCAAACCGGTGCACGAGCTGCGCGTGAAAGATTGGGAAATTTCCCTCGATGTGAACGCGAAAGCGCTGCTGCTTCTTTCGCAGGCCGCGCTGCCTCTTATGAAAATGAAGGGTGGAAAAATCGTCGCCGTCTCAAGTCTCGGATCTCACCGCTTCACTCCCAACTACGGCGCCATTGGGATTTCAAAAGCGGCGCTTGAAAGTCTCGTAAAATATCTTGCGGTCGAACTAGCCCCCCACCAAATCCACGTGAACGCCGTCTCGAGCGGCCTTGTGGATACGGATTCGCTTAAAAACTTCCCCAAAATCGATCTGATGAAAAAAGAGTTTTTGAATCGTGCCCCCGGAAAACGATTGGGCGCGCCCGAGGACATCGCCCGGGTCGTCTCCTTTCTCTTAAGCCATGATTCTGACTGGATTTACGGCCAAACTTTGATCGCGGACGGTGGCTATTCTCTCTTTTGATCTTCTGATCTCGATCCTCTTAGGTTTTATCGGCCTGGTATGGGTGAAGCGCGTTTTTTGGATGGCGCGATTCCGAAAAACCCACCCGCCCCTCTTACCCTCTTCGGAACCGAACGGCCCTTCCCCGAAAGTATCCGTGATCGTGCCGGCCCGCAATGAAGAAAAAAACATCACGCACTGTTTGCGGCATCTCGTAGCGCAAGATTATCTCCCTTACGAGATCATCGTCGTGAACGACCGCTCAACCGACAAGACCGCGGAGCTGGTCAATCACGCCGCGCAATATTCGAAGGTCCCCGTCCGGTCAATCCAAATAGAGAAACTGCCGCCCGGATGGACCGGAAAAAACTACGCGATGTTCACCGGTTCCAAAGCCGCCAGCGGCGAATGGCTGCTTTTCACCGACGCGGACACGACCCACCGGCCGGAAAGTCTTCCGACCGCGGTCCGCGAGGCGGTCCGGAAAAAAATCGATTTTCTGACGCTGACGCCGGAGGTCGAGTCAAGAAGCTTTTGGGAAAAAATCGTGCAGCCCCTCGCGGCTGGCAGCCTCGCGCTATGGTTTAACCCCGATAAGATCAATGACCCGAAGGCCGAGACCGCTCTTGCGAACGGCCAATTCATTTTGATCCGCAAAGACGCTTATGAAAAAGTGGGCGGGAATGAGGCGGTGAAAGCCGAAGTGGTGGAGGACGTGGAGCTCGCAAAAAAAGTAAAGGCCGCCGGTTACTTCGTGCAGTTCCTGAACGGCACGCGTCTCTACTCCACCCGCATGTACAGCTCCTTAAAGGAAATCAGGACCGGGTGGACGAGAATATTGATCTATTTGTTCGATAAAAAGCCGCTTCCGATCCTGCACAAAATATTCCTATTTTTTTTCTTCTCGTGCCTGCCTTTTTTTGTCTTATTGTTCGAGCTGGTTCTTAAAGTAGCCGGCCGGCAAACATTCTCCGCGCTCCTTTTCGGCGCGAGCCTTTTCGTATGCCTTTGGATCACGGGGGTCCGGTTTTTCGGAAATAAATTCCTGAAATCAAATCCCTGGTACGCGGTCTTTCATCTCTTGGGGTCGCTCGTGATGATCTGGATTCTTTTGACCTGTTTGGAGAGAATTATTTTTAAAAAGCCGTCGGTATGGCGCGGGGACCTTCACCGGTAGAGGGTTATCTTCCGCGATTATAGACTTTGTATAAATGGTGGTTGATTTCTTTCTTGAATTCGGGGTCCTCGCCGACGTTGATCTTCAGGTCTTTATACTCATAAATTCCGGTCGTTCTATTTTGCCAATTCAAAAGTTCCATCTGGACCGGCAGATGATGTTTCTCGTCAAAAAAAACGATGATGCGGTACGCGAAAAAACCGGGCTTGTTCTTCGAATCCGGGAAAATGACCTCCCATTTCTCCACGGAGGTGTTTTTAAACTTCCGTTTGCCGTAAAAATTGACTTTGATTTTTTTATCCTTCGAGGCCTGGACCACGGCGCTCGTGAAATCAAACAAAAAAGCGCCGATGCCGGCGTCCTCGATATTGTAGGAGGCGCTTCCTTTTTGGACCCACGGGCTTTTCTGATCCAGAAATACGACCGGCGCCAATCCGAAAAGAAGATTCGGCTGATGGATCACGAGCTTTCCTTTATTTTTCCCTTTCTCATAAACGACCTCTAAGCCTTTCTTTTCCGTATTCAACCACTTCATGTAAATTTTCCACGGTTTTTCAAATTTCAAAAAAATCCGTTCCACCGGCTCCAGTTCCCCTTTCTCGGATCTTTCCATCTTGTAAAAAACAGTCTTGTAATCCCGGACGGACTGATAATAACGTACGGCCTGGTTCAAGATCTCAGCCAACCGCTTTGATTCGCGGCTCAAGTGAGGCGCGGACTGCATTTCCATAAGCCGTGTCACGGTTTCCAACTCGGAGAAACCGTAAAGCGGCCTATAAAAGAAGGCACCCCCGATCAGAAAAAGGATCAAAATCAAGACGACGTTCTTTGGCCTCATGACAGCTCACCCAGGAAATGTTTGATCTTTTGTTCGTACAGTGCGCGGTCAAAAATCACCGCTTGATTATGCGAGGCCCTGGGCACGACTAAACGGTCAAAATGCTCCCGGGTCAGGCCTAGTTTCTCAAGGAAACTCTGGTGACTCTCCGAAACGTAATGATCCTCTTGGCCGTGGATCACCAGAAGCGGCGCGTGCGTTTTTTTTAAAAGTTTTTCCACGTCTATAAACCGCCTTTTTGATTTTTTTTGGCTGTACCAAAAACCAAGATTCGCAAAAGTATTCACCAAGACATCCGGACAATGGTCCCCGAAGAAGTTCGGCTTCACTAAGATCGGCGCCCATTTCCGAATGTAGTCCCTGAAAATCTCCTTCATTGAAAAAAGCCCGTCCGCGACCACTGCCGTGACCGACGGATCCCTGAAAGACGCGGCCAGCGCGATGTCCGCGCCGTTGGAGACGCCGAAGAGGACGAGTTCCAGATCGGGGTGGGCCGCTTTCTTCGCCCAACGGATCGCCGTCACGACCTTCTCAACCTCGTTTTCGGTCGGCCACTGCGACAGGGAGTTGGTCTCAAAACCCGCCGTTTTATTTCCCAGATCCAGACTTAAGACCTGATAGCCAAGACCCGGGAAAAAATAGGCGTACTTTTCCCAAGATTCTTTTAACGCGCCCGATTCATGGCAAAAAATGACGAGCTTGTCCGCGCCGGGGGTCCCGGCAAAAACCGCTTCTATCTCATGATCGCTTGAATCCAAGATCGTCATCTTTTCTCCCGTCGAAGAAGAAAAGCTCTCCGCCTCGGGACGATAGACGAGACTTAAAAAAATATTGCTGATCATGCGCGTGTATTTGAATCCCGAGTGGATGAAATACGCCGCGACGGCCGACAAAAAAATAAGAAAAATAATTCCGATGGCATTCATCGTTTTTTCTTAAACCATTCGATGCCTTTGCATCCCAAGACGCTCATCTCAAATAAGATAAGCAACGGGATCGCCAGTAGGGTTTGGCCCGTAAAATCGGGCGTGGGAGTCACCACGGCCGCGATAATAAAGATCCCTACGATCACGTGCCGCTGGTATCGATTCAAAGTCTTGGAGTTTAACACACCCCAGAAAGCCAACACCATCACAAATATAGGAAGCGTGAAACAAAAACCAAAAGCGAACAACATCCCGAATAAAAGATCAATGTAGTTCTTGATCGAGATGATCGGTCTTAAGAAATCCGTCTGCATGCCGATCAGAAACTGAAGCGCGTAGGGCATCGCCAAATAAAAACAGAAGAAAACCCCCGATAAAAATAAAAAAGAGGTGGCAACGACAAGAGGGATCATGACCCGCTTTTCTTTTGTGTGCAGCGCCGGCGAGAGAAAAAGCCAAAGCTGGCTGATGACTCCCGGAGAGGCCACGATGATTCCGAAAAGAAACGCCACCTTGAACTTGACGACGAATGCCTCGGTGGGGGAGAAAAAATAGACTTGATCGATCTTGGATCTTATCGGCGTCAGTAAAAACTTGAGTACCGCGTCCGAATAAAAAAAACCGGCGGCCGTGCCGATGCCCACGAGCGCCAGAGAAATGACAAGACGCTTTCTCAGTTCTTCCAGGTGTTCAAAAAATGTCAGATAAATTTGTTGAGCCACGGTGATTGCCCACTATAATCGAAGCCCTACACCCAAGTCAAGCGCGGCTTGGGAGGCAATAATTGACTTATGATAAGCCATCTGTTACCATGACCCAAAGTCATGAATAAACTATTTCTGACCCCAATCCAGTTTCGAGATAGTCGGCTTGTGTCACAAACCCCCTCCCCGCGAAAACCCGTGTCATGGGTGTGGTTATTGGTAATACTTCTCGGCGTCTCTCTTTCGTTCCTCGCGCCAAAAACTTTTTGGCTGCAAGCGGAAAATAAGGGCCTGGAACAGAGAGCCGCCATTCTTCAGGACTCGGTCACCAAAACCAGCAAAGAAAGAAAAAATCTTAAAGACGCGATTGCAAATTACAAGACGGAAAATGCGTCCATTCAGTTTCAACTTCAAAAGATCCAGGGGCGCCTGGATTCGATCACCGAGGAAAAGTCCTATCTGGAAGAAATTCTGGTCAATAAGACAAAAGAAATGGATGGTTTAAAACTAAAACATGGTTCGCCGGTCCGGGCGACGGCCGGCGCCGTGACGAGCGACCTGGCGCAAACCCTGAAGGACAAAGACGAAGAAATTCGCAAGCTTTACGAACAAAATAAGATCCTATCCCAAAAATTGGACCAACTCTATAAAACCACCAACTCAAAAATGACCGAGATCAACATCGCAAAAATCGCTTTAGAAGATACGATCTCGGAGGCACGCCGGACGATCGACAACAATTGGAACACCGTGAATCTGGGGTCGATCCGGGTCAATCCAAGCGATTCCAACGCCCCGAGCCAGCAAAAAAGTCAGCCGCCGGCGCGCACGACGACCTCAAAAAAACTAGGCAAGGTGCTCGCGGTCAATGAAGAACACGGTTTCGTCGTCGTCGATTTGGGGAAAGTGGACGGGATTAACAGCGACAGCGTTCTGATACTGAAACGGAACAACGAACCGGTCGCCACGCTGACCGTGCTGGAAGTCAGGGACGTGATGACCGCGTGCAATATCAAAGAATTAAATGCGGGAAAGACGATCGCCGTTAATGACCAGGCTTCAATCCTGAAATAAGATATTCTTTCCCCAGGCGATAGGCCTGGATGTTGATCTCGGCCGCCTTCGGAATATTCCTTCGGATCGTATTTTCCAAAACCTCGTCCTTAAAAATCTCAAGATGCCTGTTCATCGCGCCTAAAAGCACCATGTTGGCGCTGCGTTTTTCTTTCACCTGCACGGAGGCGAGCGAAGCCGCCGGGACGTGGATCATCGTGTAGTCAAACGCCCCGTTCTTGATCTCCATCCCTTGGGTATCGATGATCACGAGCCCCCCTTTTTTGACAAAATGTTTCTTCTCAAAATACATCTGAGGGGTCATGCAAACCAATACATCCACTTCTCCGGCCTGAGGGTTGGGACTGACGTTAGGATTGTTGGACAGCGTCACGGCCGCGACGGTCCTGGCCTTCGTGACTTCGGGTTCATACCAGGGAGAGTTGAAAGCGTATTTCGTGATGCCCGCTTTCATCAGAATATCGGCCAAGGATTGAACGCCCTGTCCCCCTTCTCCGCAAAGATAAAACCGGAGTTCTCGTGTCTCCTTTTTTTCTTCGGCGCTTCGCTGGAAAAGAATGCCCATCGAGGTCAGCGTTTTCTTTAGACCTTCGAAACGGCTTTCCGCGGTCACGGACTGACTGTTGTTTCTTTTTTCCAAAGCCGCGGCGATGATCTCTTCGGGATTGTTGAAATCCTCTCCCCAGCCGACCGCAAGCGGAAATGTTTTCGGCATCGTGACCGTCACATATTCTTTTGAAAGCGTGATTTGATGTAATTTTTTTCCCGCGGCCTGAAACGCGTCAATGATCTCCTGAGGGGCCCGCTGGTGCTCGGTGCAAGTCGCGATCACCTCAATGACGCTCATGCCGTCGCCTTTCAACTGATGGAGAAGCCCCTGCAAAAGAAAATTGGCGAACTGCTGGTTGAGATCCGGCGTGCCGATCAGCGTGCGGCGGTAATAACTCACGCCTTGACGGTGAAGGATCTGCGAAATATCGATCGGGTATCCGTTGAGCGAGGCCTCTCGTCCTTTCGGCGTCGTCTTGGAAAACTGCGCTAAGGGAGTCGTGGCCGACAGTTGCCCCCCGGTCATGCCATAGGTGCCGTTATTCATAATGATGGAAGTAATCTTTTCGCCTCGCGCCGACGCATGCAAAAGCTCTCCGAGGCCGATGTCAAACGCGTCGCCGTCTCCCTGATACAGCACGACCAATGAATCGGGTTTGGACCGTTTGGAGGCGGAGGCCGCCGCGGGACCGCGGCCGTGAGGCACCTGGACATTATTCACGCGGTCCTTCTTGAAAAAATCATAAAGAAAGATCGAACAGCCGACGGGGGAGTAAAGCGTCACGTCGAAATCTTTGAATTTATCAAACGCGTTTCCGAGCGCCTCGGTGCTGTGTTTGTGGTCACAGCCCGCGCAGTAATACATATTTTTATCCGTCATGGATCCGGATTGGCGGGGCTCCGGGCGCTTCCCCTCCATTCCGGTTTGATATTCCACGTCGTAGGTGGAATCCGAGAGGGAAATTTTGTCGAATCGCGGGCCCCGGTTGGCCTTAAAAACTTTGGGATAGGAAAGCATCTTACGATAATCCGTGAGGTGCTTCTGGAATTCGGGGGTTTTGATCTGTTTATATAAAGCCTCAAGGTCCGATACGACTTCTTTTTCTTCGGGCAATGTTCCGCCGGGCCGTTCACAGGTGCCGATGATCGCAAAACTTCCGACAACCGTGCGGACCCGCTCCGCCAACTGATTAATCCCGCCTTCCATCGCGTAGAGCGGCCCGTAATTCTTGACGATTTCCAGCAATGCTTTTTCGGGGAATGGATTCAATACTTTCAAACTCACATGGCCTACCGGGATCCCGAGTTCGCGCGCGCGGTCCACGATCCCGGTGCCTATTCTTGAAAAGAAACCGTAGCTGACGAGGACGATCTCCGCGTCGCCGTCCGGATCATTGAGCCGGTAGGGCTGGACTTCAATCTCTTTCAAGAGTGGCTCTTTTTTAAGCGCTTCGAAGCGCCTGAACAGTTTCCAATTATGCTGCTCAAGGACTCCCTCTCTGACGTAAATGGAGGTCCGGACGTCTTTGGCGATCGTCGCGTCAAACGGTTTGATCGTGTCGGGAATTTCGTATTCTTCTTTCAGCTGTCCCACGTAACCGTCGCTCAAAATAAAACCGGGGATCTTGTATTGATACGAAAGCCGGAACGCGAGCCGTACGAAATCAAACATCTCCTGCGCGGAGGCCGGCGCCAACACGATATTTTGATAGTCTCCAGGGCCTCCCCCGAGCACGGCCTGGTTAAAATCGGACTGCGCGCCTTGAATATTTCCGAGGCCCGGCCCGCCGCGAACCACATCGACATATACGAGCCCGCGCCCCCCGAGCTCCATGCCGGCCGCATAGGAGATCGCCTCCTGCATCAGACTGATCCCCGGGCTCGACGTGACGGTGAGAGCGGGGATCCCGACCGAGGCCGCGCCCAACACCATATTGCCGGAGGCGATTTCGCTCTCCGCTTGAATAAAGCAGGCGTCAACCTCTTTGGTGATCCTTCCGAGATACTCGGTAACTTCATTGACAGGCGTGATCGGATAACCGGCCGCAAACATCAGTTTTTCGTTCGCTTTGGACACGGCGCCGGCAGACTCAATCGCCCAGACGATTGCGCCGTTCACGAGCGCCAAATTTCCGTTGCTGATGGCTTTAGACATATTGTTTTTCGGCCGCTCCGATGAGGCGGACCACCTCTTCTTTAATTTTAAGAGCGCTCAAACCCAACGCGTCCAAGAGCAGCTCCCGTTTTCCATGATCAATGAAACGATCCGGAATGCCCAGCGTTCTGACAAGGCCGAAAGGCGTCAAATCCGTTCTGTTTTGATTTCTTTCAAAGAGTTCGAGCACCGCGCCGCCAAAACCTCCCGCGAGCGCCCCCTCTTCGAGGGTCAGGACCAGGGCTTTATTTTTTGCCAGACGCAGGATCAATTCTTCATCCAGCGGTTTCGCAAACCGCGCGTTGACCACCGTCGCTTTGAATCCTTCTTTGTCTAAAAGGCCGGCGGCCTCGTACGCCGTGTACACCATGCTGCCGTAGGCCAAAATCAGAAGATCGCTTCCTTCTCTTAAAATTTCCGCTTTGCCTTCCTTAATCGGAGACGGAGGAATCCCCGCCAGCGGCGAGTCGGATGCCTCCGCGAGCGCCCCGCGAGGATAGCGAACCGCGATCGGGCCTTTTAAATAATTCGCCGCGAAATCAATCATGCTTTCAAATTCCCGGCCGTCGCGCGGCGCCATCAACGTCATTCCCGGCACTTTTCTCAAATAAGCGATGTCAAAAACACCGTGATGCGTCGGGCCGTCCTCGCCGACAAGCCCCGCGCGGTCCAGACAAAAGACCACGGGTAAATTTTGAAGCGCCACATCGTGAATGATCTGATCATGCGCGCGCTGTAAAAATGTGGAATAGATCGCGACGAGCGGCCTTAAACCCGCCTTGGCAAGCCCCGCGGCGAAAGACACGCCGTGTTCCTCGGCGATTCCCACGTCGAAAAACCGGTCCGGAAATTTTTTTGAAAACTCTATCAAACCGGTCCCGTCGCACATGGCGGCCGTGATCGCGGCGATCTTTGGATTTTTCGAGGCGAGTTTTATCGCCGTTTCGCCGAATACTTGCGTGTAAGTCCTGGCGGCGGAACTTTTTTTCGTTTCACCTGTTTCGATGCAAAAAGGAGTGGATGCGTGCCACTTCGCGGGATTGGCCTCCGCGATCGGATACCCTTTCCCTTTTTTCGTGACCACATGCAGCAACACGGGCCCCTTGATCTTGGAAACATTCTTCAAAATCTGGACCAGCCCTTCGATATTGTGTCCGTCGAGCGGGCCAAAATAACGGAATCCCAACTCCTCAAAGACCAGTCCCGGCACCAAAAGATTTTTTAATCCCTCATCCACCTTCTTGACGGCCCGGATCATGCGTTCCCCTACTTTCGGCATTCTCCGGATCAGCGACTCGATGTCTTTGCGGACATGATTGTAAAAAGGATTCGTGATGATCTTATTGAGGTGCCGCGAAAGAGCGCCCACGGTCGGAGAAATGCTCATTTCGTTGTCATTCAAGATCACGATCAGATTATTTTTCAGATGCCCCGCGTGGTTCAACGCCTCGAACGCCATGCCGCTCACCAGCGACGCATCGCCGATCACGGCGATCACTTTTTTCTGATCGTCTTTTAAGATCCGCTGACCCACGGCGATCCCGAGCGACGTGGAAATAGACGTGCCTCCGTGGCCGGTCGTGAACGGATCATGCCGGCTCTCGTCTTTGTTCGAGAAACCGCTCAAGCCCCCTTGTTGGCGAAAGGTTTTAAACGCCTCTTTGCGGCCGGTCAGGATCTTGTGCGCGTGGACCTGATGCCCGACGTCCCAAACAACGGTGTCGGAAGGCGTGTTGAAACAATAATGGATCGCCAAGGTAAGATCGACGGCGCCGAGCGCAGCGCCGAGGTGGCCCCCATTCACGGAAACCACTTCAAGAATGTACTCGCGGATCTCTTTGGCAAGCTCCGGAAGTTCGTGAACCGAAAGTTTCTTCAGGTCCTCCGGATGATTGATCTCGGTCAGTAAAGGCCCCATCTTTAATGCTCTCTGGTCAATACAAAATCGGTCAGTTGGCTCAAGGGTTCGGCCCTTCGACCGAAGGATCGCAGCTCCCTTTTGGCCTTCAAATGAAGGCGTTCGGCCTCACGTTTGGCCTCCGGCACGCCAATCACTTTAGCATACCCCTCCCCGTCCAGAATGTCATCCACAATTTGGAAAAGCAGCCCCAAATATTTTCCGTACCGATAAAGCGGCTCGATCTGACTTTTGCTGCCCCCGCCAAGCACCGCCCCCGCCTTCAAAGAAACCGCGATCAGCGCGCCCGACTTGTGTGTATTGATATATTCCATCGTCGGGAGGTCCAGTTCCTTCTTTTGAAACTCCATGTCGACGGCCTGCCCGCCGACCATTCCGTGAGTCCCGATCGCCTCCGCGATCATCGAGGCGACTTCCAGCTGCCTTTTTAAGTCTTTGACCGTGTGATGGCCGTTCATCCCGCTTAAAACTCTGAACGCCAAGGTCAAAAGCGCGTCGCCGGCCAAAACGGCCGTATCCTCTCCGAATTTCTTATGACAGGTGGGTTTTCCGCGCCTGAAATCATCATTGTCCATGCAGGGAAGATCATCATGCACTAGAGAATAATTATGGATGAGCTCCAGCGCGCAGGCGGCCGGCATGGCTTTTCTTTCCTCGCCGCCGACAAGCGCACAGGCCGCCAGAGCCAGAACCGGCCGCACCCTTTTGCCTCCTGACAACACGACATACCGCATCGCCGCATGAAGGGTGGAGGGATGTTCCTCTTTTCGGGGAAGGTAACCTTGAAGCGCTTTCTCGATCTTCGCCGATTGTTTTTTTAAATAGGGCTGAATCGTCATTATTTCTTCGATTTTTTCTCTTTTTCCTCGAACGAAACGGTTTTAAACTTTCCCGGGCTTGTTTTCATCAAGATTTCCACTTTCTTCTCGGCTTCGTTCAGTTTCTTCGAGCAGATGTCCGCCATGCGCACACCCTCTTCGTATTGTTTCAGCGCCGCTTCAAGAGACAAATCTCCGTTCTCAAGATGTTGGACGATCTCTTCCAATTTTTTTAGCGCCGTTTCGAACGGG
>Ga0080064_1007541_pt1 | contig 10908 bp, 8 predicted proteins | sample Subgrocontami54m_FD_69260 | JGI IMG/M metagenome (GOLD analysis project Ga0080064, IMG submission 69260) | Subsurface groundwater microbial communities from S. Glens Falls, New York, USA - GMW46 contaminated, 5.4 m (SPADES assembly) (version 2) ... | reverse complement strand
TGGCGGTAAATAAGTCAATGTCCAGACGTCCCCCCAGAGGCATTGCTTCGATGGCATTTTGGATAAGATTGAAGAGGGCCGTCTGGACACGGTCCCGATCCGCGTAAAGGCTGGGGATATTATCTTCCGTATGGAGCGCCACTTTTATCACCGACCGCTTAAGTTCAGGCTCAACAAGCGTCAGGGTGTCACTAAAAAGCTCCGCTACCGACAGGATTTCGAAATGTGGCTCCGGCATGCGCGTAGCATGCCGGACATTTTGGATGCTGGTGTTTAATCTTTGGGCCTGTTGCACAATCAGCTCCAGCTTGCGCGCCGCCTCCGGCGACCAGCCTTCATCGCTTTCCAGCAGAAGTCGGGCCAAGCCCGCAATGGAATGGAGGGGAGTGCCCAGATCGTGGGCAAGAGTGGCAGTCAACTGTCCCAGCGCGGAAAGTTGCTGCATCTGACTCACCTGCTTCTGCAACTGCACCACATTATGCGTTGCCTCCTGCACACGTGCCTCCAGTCGGTTTGCGAGTTCCAGGTTCCGGGCCAGGACCTGCTCAATCTCATCGGCCATCTTATTGAAATGATCGGCTAATAGCCCCCATTCGTCCTTCCTGCGGAGAGGAATCCGCTGCTTGTAGCTTCCCCCACGAAACTGATCAATCGTATCGATGATTATTTTCAGCGGCCGCTCAATGAGCCAGCTATAGCTGAAGGCCAGGATCAACACGATGACCAGCAACAAACCGCCAGTGCTCAAGACCAGCAAATGCTGCGCCCGCGACAATATCTCCTCGTTAGAACGGGAAAAAACAAGCACGCAAACCACCACCCGCCGCTCCGGCTTTTCGCCCCATCCCGAGGTATAGGCCAGACCCAGAGCCGGGCCTGCTTCCGTTTGCAACTTTACATAAAAAGGTTGGGACTTTTTCCCCACATATTCCAGCAGGGATTCCGACCATTCATGAGGGACGCGACCGGCGCCGGCCACATAATCAACATTGCTGCCGGACGTGGAAAAAATGTCGATTCTCGCCAGTCGAACATCGCTTTGCACATGATCCTTCAAAGTCAAATCCAGGGCGGAAAGCCCCTTGGCGGTGGGAAAGTGCTGATAGTAGGTGTTTACTGTTTCCGCAACGTCGTAGAGTTTTTTCAGTTGCTGATCGACGAGTATCTTGTCGAGAGCCTGTAGTTGAATCCAGCCCCAGATAACCATCGTGACGGCCAAGCCGAAAATTGTAACAAACATGAGACGCCAACGTACGGTCATGGGATGCTGTCATACCCCCGTTTTAGCGTTTAAGCGGCGCCGGGGATACTTTAATTTCCGGACTCTTCGCCTTTTTGTTCAATTTTCGCGGAATATCTACCGTCACTTTTGTGGCCACATTTTTACCTTCACTGTTGATATAACTAACCTTTACTTTTTGTCCCACGTTGATCCTGTTTAAGGGTTTCTCCAAGCGGAACTCCATAGTCTCCACTTTATCCTTAACTTTACGCTCGATCTTCAGCGACATGTCGGAAATTTCCGTGACTACACCGGCCGCTCGCATCTTCGCCATCTTGGCAGTGAGCGCGGATAGCGGCGCTACAGCCGCCGTTACACCTTTATCAGGTGCGGTCGCATATATCGGGACGGTCGTACACAATAAAACGAGGCTTAAAACCATAGTTAGCAAACGCCTCATACCAAAGAACCTCCTTCTTTAATCGGGATTAGCCCCCACGAAGACAGAACCGTGCCGCCTTTCAGAGACAGTGTGACCGGACTTCGCGGGGGCGTAAGACGACCGTGGCAATCGGCTGGAAACCTTAGCCTGCCAAGTTTATCCGGATCGCTGGCCATGCCGGAAGTGGGTTACGGCACGGTATCTTAGAAAAAAGGACTACTGGATAAAAGCAATATATATACCATGCAGGAAAATTGTTGGCTTGTTGCAATCAATGCCTTGTAAGCAGGCGAAAAACAGTCTCATAGGGGCGTCTGCTTTTCCGTCACTGTCCTCAAAATGCGGAGAATTACTCCCCAAGCTATGGGGAATTTTGTATCACGGACCAGCAAGCCCCCTACCCGTATAATGATTTGATAATTGTCCCCCATTCAGTCCTAACCACGATAAAATTACTAATAATTTTCCGCGAATAACTCAAAGTAGGCACGGTCATAGGCACATATGGGACAGTTCTGCGGAGATTCCTTGTCTTCTTTCACATAGCCGCACACGCGGCATTTCCATTTCACAGGCAAATCTTTTCTAAAAACCTTCCCTTCTCTCACATTGTTCAAAAGAGCAAAATACCGTTTTTCATGGTGGGCTTCCACAGTGCCAATATTTCGAAGCATTTGGGCAATCTCGGGAAAGCCTTCTTTATCGGCTGTCTTCGCAAAGTCAGGATACATCGTGCTCTGTTCGTAATGCTCGCCGGAAACGGCCGTTTCCAGGTTGGAAACAGTGTTGCCGACTCCTTTCACAGGAAAAGTCCCGGCAGGAAGTTCTATGTTGCTTGTCTGAATAAAGTTCAGTTCCTGTCTGGCATGTTCGTGTTCATGATCGGCTGTCTCCAGGAAAATTGCCGCAAGCTGCTCATAGCCTTCCTTTTTTGCCTGGTATGCAAAATAGGTATACAAGTTCCTGTTTAGAGACTCGCCGGTATAAGCCAATATCAGATTCTTTTCGGTTTGTGTTCCTTTTAAGTCCATCAGTAAAGTCTCCTTTTATAATTAACTGATCTCCCTGACCGGGTGCATAACGTTAGGGTAACCGGCGCACGGGCAGTAACGAGTTGTGCACTTCCCCTTTCTTTGCGCATACGTTAACCTGGTGGTTCGATCCTACAGATAGATGTCATAGCCCCTTCTTTTCGAACCAGAAAAACAGGGCTATCGTTCCCGCCCAAAATGTGGGAATGACGGCCCAGTGTGAAACGCCAAGCGTTTCGGGGAGTCCAATTTTGCCGAAATCGCTCCACGCAAGAACTGTGGACTTGAAAAACGGATAAAGCTCGGCATATAACGCGGCGCCGGCCACCATGCCCAGAACAGCAAAAATGGCATGCCAGCGGCCTTCACCTAAAGCGCCGATGGACGTGCCGGGGCAGTATCCCATGACTGACCATCCAGCGCCAAACAAAATGCCGCCCAGGATTACCGCACCGACATTCATCGGCTTGTGGCTCAAGACGATGATTCCCGCGTCTGAGAGGAGAGATATGCCTACCATACCGATCAAGATCGCAGAAAGCATGAACTTGAGGATTGTCATGTCCATAAGTCGCATAGCGCCAACCTGTTTGTCGAAGCGGAGCACGCGCCCTTTCTGTAAAAGAAAGCCGAACAGAATCCCGGTGAGCAGACCAATCCATTGAGCTTTGTTCATGATGGCCTCCTTCCATAAACAACCCGGGCAACGATGATTCCTGCACAAAAAAACATTGTCAACGCTACAAACGAGCTGACCGACAATTGCATTGTTCCACTAAGACCATGACCGCTGGGACAGCCATCAGCCATACGAGCGCCCAGCATGGCAACGATGCCTCCCCCGAATGCCCAAAATGCTCGTTTTCCGATTGCGGGGCCAAATCGCTCTTTCCACATCGGCGGAACACTCTCCAGTTTAAAGCTCCTATCCGTGGCAGAAGAAATCAGCGCACCCAGGAAAATGCCGAAAACCAGCATGAACTGCCAATCGACGTGAACCTTTTCTTTGGTGTAATACTCGTTTGCAGCCACATGATCCGCAGCAACCGTTCGCTCAACAAGACCGGCGGCCCGGACAAATGTGGTTGACGCTCCAATATAGCTGGTTTTCCCAAGCCATTGGGCCGTTGCGAACGCTGAAGCAATGGCCAGGAGACCTACAAGGGCTCCGGCAAGGTAGGGGCTCCACCCCCCATCTGCTGTTTTCCATTTCATCGGTATCTCCTTTCTTTGTTTGTGCTCTTTGGGATCGAACACCGTATGATGTTCTTTTCAGGCTCATCTGCAAAATATGCAAGCCAGCCGGAAGAATCTACGATATTCTATTCTGTGCAACGGTATCATGATCGATATTATTTTGCCAATTATGTTGACAACGGTAGAATATTTACTTTTTTTCTTGTGTAAGTTCCTGTTACGATGTACATTTCGACCAAATGTCCGAAGGAGGCTTAAAAGAGATGAACATCAAAACAAAAATAAAGATAATGTGTTCGGTCATGATTCTAGCTTTCCTGTCCATTGTCAATCCGCAATCTGCCGGAACAGAGACCGGCCAGGTAACCAGGGAGGCCGTAACCGCTTTGGAACAGGGGAGACACCATTACAACCGGGGCGACTATCGCCAGGCAATACAGGAGTATAATGAATTTATGAAGCTGGTTCCGGGAAAAGCCGATGCCCATTTCCGGCGGGGGATGGCTTACGATAAGCTTGGCGACTTCAATCGGGCCATACAAGATTATGACAGGGCCCTTGAAATCAATCCGAAACACGTAGAAGCCTACAATAATCGGGGGGCTGCTTACGATAATCTTGGCAACCTCGATCAGGCTATACAGGATTACGGCAACGCCATTAAGCTAAGACCTGGCTTTGCGGAGGCTTACAATAATCGGGGGGCTGCCTATGTCAAACTTGGTAACCTGGAGAAGGGATTAAAAGATTTCTTCACGGCCATCGCGTGGAACCCAAAGTTTGCCGATGCCTATTATAACCGGGGAACTGTGCACAGCCGACTTGGCAACTTCAGCCAAGCCATCAAGGATCTTGACACAGCCATAGAACTAAACCAGGATTATGCAAGCGCGTATTATAATCGGGGGGTGATCTATGGTAAACTTGGAAACAAAAAAAGGGAGATAGCGGATTACGCCAAGGCCGCCGATCTGAACCAGCAAAGTAAAGTCGGCAAGCCCATGGGTATCCCTCGCTAGCGCTTACCGTTGTCTTGATGTCGATCGCCTTTGCGGCATGATACATTATTTATGAGAGGAGAAAAATACATCTGTCAATAACGAACCAGTCGCAATCAGACATTATGTTTTTCTTATTCTTACTTACGAAGCGCCGCACGGATAAATAGTTTTTGCCAGAAACTTCAACCACGATAAACGTTCACGGTCCCCGTTCCCAGTTCTCTTTTGGCCATTTCCTCCGCTCTTAACTGTTGGCGCAGTATCTTGCCCACGCTGGTCTTCGGCAATTCCTCGCGAAATTCTATCTCTGACGGCAACTTATATATTGCCAGTTCCTTTTTGCAGAAAGCCAGGAGTCCCTCCTTGGTCACGGTTGCGCCCGCTTTCAGCACCACGAAGGCTTTGATGTTTTCTCCCCTTTTGGGATCAGGGATGCCGATGGCGCAAGCCTCCCGCACCATCGGGTGCTGGTAGAGGACCTCGTCGATTTCCCGTGGATAAACATTATAACCGCTCGTGATGATGATATCTTTTTTCCGGTCCACGATATAGAAATACCCGTCGGCATCCATTTTAGCGATGTCTCCCGTGTAGCACCAGCCGTCGCGCAAGGTATGAGCCGTTGCTTCGGGCCTGCCCTTGTAGCCCTTCATTACCTGCGGCCCCTTGACGATCAGTTCGCCCGCCGCGCCGCAGGGCAAATCGTTGTTGCCGGTTTCCGGATCAACAATGCGGGCGAGGGTATCGGAAACGGGCAGGCCGATGCTGCCCACCTTGCGGGCGCCGTTAGAGGGGTTGGCATGGGTGATCGGGGAGGTCTCCGTCATGCCGAAACCCTCCACGATCGTGGCACCGGTAACCTTTTCAAAGGCCTGGAGCACCTCCACGGGCAGGGGCGAGCCACCGGAAAAAGCCCCCCGGATGCAACTCATGTCTGTTTTTTTGAGGGAGGGGTGATGAAGCATCCCGACATACATGGTGGGGACCAAGGGGACAAAAGTGGGGCGATATTTCCTGATGGCTTCCAAAAGCGGTTCCGGCTGCGGTTTAGGAACCAAAACCTGAGTCCAACCCATATAAACGGAAAAATTCATGGCGAAGGTCAGGCCGAAGACATGAAAGTAGGGTAGCGCCGCCAGCATGGTTTCCTCCCCTTTTTTAAGTGCGGGGAACCAGGCCGCGCACTGTTGCACCTGGCTGCTGAGATTGCGGTGGGTCAGTTCCACCCCCTTGGCGCCTCCCGTCGTACCGCCCGTATATTGATACATGGCTATATCGTCCGGGGCGATATCGGCATGTCTCGGCAAAGGTTCATGCGCTTCGAGGCACTGCCGCCAGCGCTGCACCCCCGGTACAGCCCTGACTGCTGCCGCTAATTTGTTTCGTTTGGCCAGGAGCGGGAAGAGGACGTTCTTCGGAAAGGGCAGATAATCGCCGAGGGTGGTAATAATGATCTCCCCTATCCTTGTCCGGGGCCGCAAATCGATCATGCGGTTTGCCAGGAGATCGAGGGTAACGAGTAACTTGACGCCGGCATCGTTGAATTGCCGCTCCAGTTCATGGTCGGTATAAAGGGGGTTGTTCAGTACGGCGATTCCTCCGATCTTGAGGACGGCGAAATAGGTTGCCACGCAGGGAATGAGATTGGGAAGCAGGATGGCCACGGCGTCGCCCTTCTTGATGCCGCAGGCAGTCAAACAGGTGGCGAAGCGGTTGACCATGTCCTGCAGTTGCCGGAAGGTTAATTCATATCCCTGGTAAATTAATGCCTTTTTATCCGGGCAGGCGCCGGCCGTGCGGTCAAGGATCTGGGGCAGACAGATGGGTTCGTAGGCAATGCCAACCGGCACGCCTTCTTCATAAGATATTAACCAAGGTTTGTCCAGGCAACTGACTTTTGGCAATTTTGCAAGCCCGATCCCATCAGAATTTATAATTGATTGTTATGCCGCCGCTCCAGACATGGCCATCCGCGCTTAAGGCGACGCCGGTTGGAGTGTTTGGGTCGGCCTGGCCGCCGCCTATGTAGCTGTTGTTTAAAACGGTGCTGCTGCCGTCGATATCCCGGCGGCCGTCCGTTACGGTGTATTGCAAGGCGCCGTCCACGCTGAGGCGGCCGAAATTGAGTCCTGCTCCCAGGGCAAAGGTCCGCTTATCGGCATCAGGCCATTGCATATCCAGGGAGGAATCGGGAATGGGCGTGGGATCGTAGAAGTAAGAGCCGCGCAGGGCCAGGATTTGGTTTACCTGCCATTCCACGCCCAACTTTACCTGTTTGGTGTCTTGCCAATTACGGGGGGAAAAATCGCTTGACGCGCCCGGATTAAAGGGTCCCAAAGCCGGGGCATCAAGGAACTTCTTATCGAAGGAAACCGTATAGCCGCTGATCCTCGACCACCTTGTCCAGACCAGGTCCACTTCGAGAGAAACCTTTGCAACGGGCAGATAGCGGACCCCCATTTGCAGCTGTTCCGGGTGGTCGATCCGCATCTCGGCATTAACAACCGTATTATCCACAGGGCCGGCAAGCGAGGCAAAAGGGACGGTCAGCGTGTCGCCGTTGTTTAACCCCACGGCCCTTGCCGTACCCTTAAAATGGGTGCGGGTGTTCCCTCGATAGGTCAGGCCGGCGGCAATGTAGTCCAAGGGTTTGTAAAGAACGCCGAGATTTAGCGACCAGTTGTCGTCATCCTTCATATCCATCTCGATCTGCCTGTTGTGCAGATTGGGGATAAAGGGGGTAAAGGCCAACCTTTCCGCCCCGGCGATGGATCTGCCCAGAGCAATACCAGCGCCCAGGGAGAGGGAATTTGTCAGGCGCAAGGCCAGGGAAGGCGTTACAACCATGCGCGCGTACCAGGTATGATGGGAGTTATAGGCTCCGGGGTCATCGGGCGTTCCCGGCCATTTCATGTCCAAGCCGTAGGGGACATATGTCCCGATGGCGGCGACCAGGGTCTTGGCTTCGTTGATCGGCATGGCAAAGCCGATATGAGGCGCCACGCTACCGTTGGCATGGTCCTGAAAGTCGCGTGGTCCCGCCGCCGGCGCCGCGAGGCCGCCGTTTACCCGGTAATTGTAAACTCGCAAACTTGGTTGGATCAGGTTGGCGCCCATCGAAAGCACGGGAACGGTAATCTGTGTCAGGCCGGCAGGATTATAATAGATGGCAAAGGGATCATCGGCATAGGCGGCAAAAGCGCCGCCTAAGGCCGTAGCTTTAGCGCCAATGCCGTAGGTATCGACGTTGCCCGCCTGTGCGGCGGTAACGCCACAGGCAATTATCGCCGCACAGATAGTGACCGCCAACCATCGTCTCATCGGTTTTTCACTTATTCCTTTTCCTCCATGCCCATGGCGCTCCAGACGATTTCCGCAATGTCCAGAGCGGCCATGCTTTCCTCTTTTTGTCGGTCCTTGATGCCGTCGGACAACATGGTCAAGCAGAAGGGACAGGCAACGGCTACTGTGTCGGCCTGGGCGGCAATCGCCTGATCGGTCCTCATATCGTTAATCCGCTCGCCCTGATCCTCTTCCATCCACATGCGGCCGCCGCCGGCGCCGCAGCAGAAGGCTTTTTCCCGGTTTCTTTCCATTTCCACCAGCTCCAGGCCGGGAACTGCCTGCAGGATGGCCCGCGGCTGAGCAAAAATATTGTTGTAGCGGCCCAGGAAGCAGGAATCGTGGTAGGTGAACTTGCCGGCTAATTGGTTCTTCAAGGTAATTTTCCCTTTGGCCAGGAGCCCGGCAATGATCTCCGTGTGATGATAAACTTCGAAGTTGCCGCCAAAATGGGGATAGTCCTTCTTCAGGGCATTGTAACCATGTGGACACATGGTGATGATCTTTTTGACGCCGTAGCCGTTCATCGTTTCAATATTGGCCTGGGCCATGGCCTGGTAGAGGTATTCATTGCCACCCCGCATGGCCGAATCGCCGCAGCACCCTTCCTCCGTACCCAGGATGCCGAAACTGACACCGGCCGCCCGCAGAATCTTGGCCAAAGAGACAGCTACTTTTTTCCCCCGCTCGTCAAAGGAGCCGGAACAACCTACGTAGAAGAGATATTCAACAGTGGCATCGTCCGCAAGGGTTTTAACACCCAGGTCTTTGGCCCAATCGGCGCGGGTGTGCGCCCCCATACCCCAGGGGTTGGAGTTGTTTTCCATGTTCCGGTAGGTAAGCTGCAGCTCCGGGGCGAAATCCGCCTCCGTGAGCACTTTATACTGCCGCATGCCGATGATCTTGGGAATATGCTCGATTAAAACTGGGCAATGTTCCATGCAATACATGCAGTTTGTGCAGGCCCACAATTCATGGAGATCGATGACCTCGCCGGGAAGCACCTTATCCAAACCGTCTTGGTTCGTCGCCGCTTCTTCTCCGGCAGCAGCCGCTTTTTGTGCGGCGACCACCGCTTTAGCCTTGGCCAGCCAATAGATTTTCAAATCCTGAATGACTTTTTTCGGAGAAAGTTGCTTGCCGGAAAGATAGGCGGGACAGCCTTCCTGACACCGGCCGCAACGGGTGCAGGCATCAGAATCGAAAATCTGCTTCCAGGTGAAATCCTCCAGCTTGCCCACTCCGAAGGATTCTGCCGTTTCAAAATCACGGATCGGTTCCAAATAGCCCTTCGGTTGCAAAGAGGCGAGGAAAATATTGGCTGGAGAAGTGATGATATGCAGCAGGCGAGAATATGGTATGTAGCCAATAAAGCCAAAGGTAAGCAGGCTATGTGTCCACCAGGTAAATTTGTGCAGCATCTTTACGCTTGCGGCATCCATGCCGGTGAAGGCCTTGGCCAGCCACCAGCCGCCGAAGGACCAGACCTCCCAGGATGGCATGGTGGCATTGATTCTGAGGGCTTCCAAAATAAAACCGGTGATGATGATGCCGCCGATGATAAGCAGCACGATGGCGTCTTCGGCCTGATTATCGCTCTTGCCTTTATATCCCAGAAAATCGGGCTTGGTGATATAGCGCCGGTAAAGGGCCATGATTATTCCGGCCATAATGGCCAACCCGAAGATTTCCATCGTCAGGGAGAAGTAGAGATAAACCTTCCCGATCAGGAAAGTAAAGCCCAAAGGTTCGGTAACATGGAATTCCAGAGAATCGAAGAAGGTGCCAAAGATTAAGATGAAAAAACCAAAAAAGATCAGACCGTGCATGATGCCGGGGTAGGCCTGGCGCCAGGTCTTGATCTGGAAGAGGCCGTACTTGAGCAACAGGTTGAGGCGCTGGGGAATATTATCATTTCTCACTTCCGGTTTGCCGATGGCCTTCCACAATTGCCAGCGTTGGTAGAAGCCATAGCCGAAAATCAAGATGGCTACTGCCGCAAAAATAAACAATAACGCTTCGAAACTCTCCACGTTCCAGAATATTTGCCTGCCCTCGTGCCCGACATAAAATTTTGCCTGCTCCATATCTGCCGCTCCTGTCTGATCCTCCGGTAACAATAGGAATTAGTTATGGTTTTAACCCATGAGAATTTTGCATTCTTTGGTCAGCTCCGGTATTACCTTGAAAAGGTCTTCCACGATACCGTAATCAGCTTTGCTGAAAATCGGCGCCTCGCTGTCCTTGTTGATGGCCACAATATATTTGGAAGAGCTCATGCCGGCCAGATGCTGAATGGCGCCGGAAATGCCGCAGGCAATGTAGAGATTGGGAGAAACAACTTTTCCGGTCTGTCCCACCTGGTCTGTCTGCGGGCGCCAGCCAGAATCGACGGCTGCACGCGAAGCGCCCACGGTGGCGTTCAGGATACCGGCCAGTTCCTCCAGGGCAGCGTAGCCATCCGGTCCGCCCATGCCCCGGCCGCCGGAAACGATGATCAATGCTTCCGTAAGATCGACCCGGCCACTTGCGTCTTTCTGCACTTCCAAAACCTTTGTCTTGAGTTGCGCCAGATCAATGGCAATCTCGGTGGCAATTACCTCACCCGCACCGGCTTTTTCGACGATGGGAAAAACGTTCGGCCTTAACGACGCCAGCTGAGGATTAGTTGCA
>Ga0080064_1007539_pt1 | contig 10912 bp, 8 predicted proteins | sample Subgrocontami54m_FD_69260 | JGI IMG/M metagenome (GOLD analysis project Ga0080064, IMG submission 69260) | Subsurface groundwater microbial communities from S. Glens Falls, New York, USA - GMW46 contaminated, 5.4 m (SPADES assembly) (version 2) ... | reverse complement strand
GGCCGCACGGAGCGGGCCCAAGCCTACAAGCCCAGATCCCCCGCGCGCAGGGATTCATCCGCCATTAGTTGTTTACCCGAGCCCTCGGCGATGATCTTGCCTTGCGACAGCACGTAACTGCGGTCCGCCATTTCGAACACCTTGCCCACTTCCTGCTAAGTACCGACAGTCGGCTCGTTACATAACCGACCACCTGTGTGCCATACGCAAGCGTAGTGAAGGAGCTCGAAATGCTTGTCGCTGATGTCGAAGAGTGTCCCGCGGAGACTCGCTGCATAGGCCGCTCCTCGAGCACCGTGCTTGTTGTCCCCGCCGTCATGCTCCCGACGAGAATCGTGAAACACGGCGAACAACCGGACAACCTCCTCGATCGCTCCACTCCGAGTCGCAACGAGCAAACCGTTACGCTCGACGCGACGCCAATGTGACGGACCATGCACAGAGTCGAGATCACACTGAAACTCGCGTGTAACGTGGTCCCAGATGCTTTGCCAATTAACGCTCATTGTGAGGGTGTGCCAGAGAAGTATCTACTGAAGCGCAAATAGTGTTGTGTCTCGCCCGAAATTGATGATGTGCGGTGTTTGCGGAGATCCAAGCTTTCTTGCAATTTCTGCAGTCTTTTCTTTGATGTAAGGCCGAGATTCACCGCTGTTCTCCTGCCATTCTTCTCCTCATCTACTTCCTCTCCGACACTTATTTCTCGTAACCGATATTGATTTCTTTAGTAACGCTTATCTGGAAGTAATTGTGGTGTCAGCGCTTCCAAGAAGGTCAATTGCTGGCCAGATTACAGCCCAAGCGCCTCCTCTCTCCAAGCAAGCAAACAGCAGCAGCATTGAGAGAAGACAAAACTAACGCCATATTTCATACATGGCTCGCAAGTTGCTGGAATATTCTAGAGGAAAGATCCATCGGATCGAAATGGCGATGATCACCTTTCGGAACTTCTTGTCTCTGGCCTCCTTGGGAACTCTGCCAAACACAGTTGGTTTGGGAACAGAGGGCGCTGCCTATACCGACCCGCGGACTTTCGGTATAGCGCTCCCCCAAAGTGCTCGATGCCGAGCCCAAAATGCAAAAGGCCAGCCCGAAGGCCAGCCTAAGTGCACGAAAGGGGATGGTGGCCAAGGGCGGAATTGAACCACCGACACACGGATTTTCAGTCCGCTGCTCTACCAACTGAGCTACTTGGCCATTTTCAAAGCGCCAACCATCGAAAAGGCTGGGGAACGCCGATGGCTGAAAAGAGCGCGAATTATAAGGGGAAACGGGGGCTCTAGCCAAGAAATCATGGTTTTCGGCGGCCGCCACCGGCCTCAGGCATCATCGGACGTAGCGTCGATCTGATCCGCGTTCGCGCGGGCGGCGGGTCCCGCGGCGCGTTTGCCGTTGACCCTAATCCGCTGTCATATCTGATAATCCAGCGCCAAGCGGCTTTGCAGCGCGCGCGCCTGGCGCAGGGCCCCTTTCAGGATATAGCGCTCGAACCCGTTCAGTTTGTCCGGATCGATGCGATTCGCGACATCCTCGGCGAGGACTTGCCGCACCGCCTGATTGCGCAGGCGCAGGCGCTGAATGACGAAAAACGCCTCGACCATGGCTTCGATCTCGGCCACATCCATTCCGGTGCCTAGGCGCGCGGCGCGCAGCCGTTCGCCGGTGTTGGTTTGCGGCAGTGCGTGTGCAAGGGCGTAGATGCGCGCCGTATCCACGAACGGCCGCACGCCATAGAGTTTCAGATTGATGCTGTGCGGCGCATTCGGCACATCCTCGGTTTTGAAATCGCGCAACATGCCTAGCGGCGGCCTGGACTGAAGCGCATTTTCCGCCATCAGGCGCAGGAACCGTGGATTCGCCCGGGTTCGCGGCAGGACCCATTCGCGCAGCGCGACCGCCAGCGTCGCGTCGCCGTAGAGCGGGCGAAAATCGAAACAGATCGATGCGTCGAGCAGCGCTTTAGGCTCCGGGGCATCCAGCCATCCTCCGATCTTGAGCCGCCACTCATCGAGGGAAAGGCATAGCTTCGGGTTGGACGCCATGACCTGGCCCTTGCATAGCGGAAAGCCGCAGGCGTCGAGCGCCTGGTTGACGCTCGCGGCAAAAGGCAGCAAACGCGCGCGCACCGCGTCGGGCGCGGCGTGCTCGTGCGCCGAGAACAGTATGCCGTTGTCCTGGTCGGTGCTGAAAGTCTGCTCGAACCGACCCTCGCTGCCAAACGCAAGCCAGCACCAGCTGATGCTCTCCCATTGGTGGTTCTTGCGTTCGATCTCGATGATGCGCTGGCAGAGCCGATCGTTGAGCACGGATACGAACAGCGTCAATTGCTCGGCCGCAACGCCCTCTTCGACCAGCAGGCGCGCAAGCTTGCGGATTTCCGCGGCGAGGTCGACGAGCAGTTCAATCCGGCCGGCAAGCCGGATTTCCGTGGTGATCTCTCCGAGCCCCAGCCGTTGCAGCGAAAACAAATCGCGCTCGGACACCACGCCGATGATTCTGTCTTCATCCATGACCAGCACATGGCGGATATTGGTGCCGATCATCGCCAGCGCCGCTTCGTAGGCGAGCGCGTGGGCCGGGAGCGAGAACGGCGAGCGCGTCATGACCTCCGCGATGGCCTGCTCGTCGAGCCCGCGCGCCGCCACGGCCACGAGATCGGTCGTGGTGAAGATCCCGATCGGACGCGAGCGCTCGTCCACCACGATCACCGAGCCGACACCACGTGTGCGCATGATCCCGACCGCTTCGCGCACGCTCAGGTGATCGCGGCAGAGGACGGGCTGGTTGCGAATCAGCGCGCGCAACGGGCGCGCGAGCGTCTGCTGTTCGCCGGCGAGCCGGCGCTCGAGGAATCCGTAGCGCTCATCCATATTTGGATCTCATCGTTCGCGCGCGCGGCTCAGTACTGCAGTCGCGCGTAATAGGTCTGGCGCGAAGCTTCGAGGGTCTGTCCCAGGGTCAGGATGCCGCGCTCGGCAAGCAGCGGCAGCAGCTTGAGAAAAATGTCTCCGGTAACCAGCGCGTCTCCCAGCGCGGTGTGCCGCCCGATTACCCTGAGCCCCAGGCGTTCCGCGACAGCCTCGAGCCCGTGGTCATTGAGGCTCGGATACACCAGCGCGGCAAGCAACAGCGTATCGAGCACCGGCTGCGAAAATCGAACCCCGGTCGCAGCCTCCTTGAGTTCGAGAAAACGCATATCGAATGCGGCATTGTGCGCCACCAACACCGTGTCTTCGCAGAAGCGGTGAAAAGCAGGCAATACTTCGCTTACCGTCGGCTGATCCAACAGATCCCCGGTCCTTATCCCGTGGATGCGCACCGAATCCATGGGCACCGGGCGTTTTGGATTTATCAGTTGTTCATACACCTCCTGCTTGAGCAAGCGGCCGTTTACAATGCGCACCGCGCCGATGCTGATTATTTCGTCCCCGGCAGAGGGTTCCAACCCGGTTGTTTCGGTATCGAACACGGTGTAGTTGATGTCGGTGAGCCGACGCTCGGCGAGACCCTGCGCCGCATCGGCGTTCTTGAACAGATCGAAGTCGTAATATTCCGGGCGGCTGCCCTGCGCAATGCTGCGGCGCGGCTTCACCGGCGCGGGCGCAGCGAGCGGCAATAGAAATCTGAACCACGAAGTGTGCGACTGCGGGTGCGACTGCCGCCAGACTTCGCCGCCATGGCGTTCGAGCACATCCCTGAAGGTAAGGGGGATCTGCTCGGCACCGAGCTGCATGGGCTGCGTCTCCCACAGCGCAAGGGCATCGCTCGCGACGATGGCTCCCGTCCAGACGAGGTCGAGTTCGACAAAACCGCCGTTGCCGGCTGCGCGAAAACGGATTTCGCGCACGCCGTACTCATCGCGCAAGCGCGCGGCGAGCGATGCGAGCACTTGCGCGAAAGCGTAGCTGTCGACCTTTATCCAGAGGCTTTCATCGATTCTCTCCAGATCGGTCGGCAATCCGAGCAGGGTGTCGATGCGCCGGCACGCGACGTGCACCAGGTCGGTTACCGGCATATCCTCCAGCGAAAGACCGGCCTTCAAGGCATCTGCATGTTCGCGCAGCGCATCATTGATGGTGGCGCTTAGATCGCGCGATTCGTCCGCGATGATCCCGGCGAATTGGGCGCGCTGTTGTTCGCTCATTTCCGGCGACGACACCAGATTTTCCGCGGCTGCGCGGATATTGGCTGCCGGCTGACGCACCCGCGTGGCTAGCGCCTGCAGCAGCGAGCGCCGCCGCGCCTCCTGGCCGAGCGTTTCGGTAACGTCTTCCAGGGTCAGCACCATTCCCGCGATGCGCCTTTCGGCCGACAGAAACGGCGCCAATTGAACCTTGAGCAGGTTACCTGCGGCCGCAGTGGCCAGGAATTTGGTGGCTGGAAATTGCCCTTCGCGGTCCAGGCTATACTGAATCTTGTCCAGCGCGTGGGCCACCTGGTCGCGGTCGAGCAGGCCAAACACCGAACGCCCCAGTCCGACCAGGCTATTTTGCGAGCCGGACCCCGCCGTCTGCCCGAATAGCGCTCGCGCCTGCTCGTTGTAGAGCAGGATACGTCCTTCGGCATTGCACAGCAGCACGCCCTGGGACAGCTCGGACATCAGGGCCGAAAGTCGGTTGCGCTCCTCTTCCAAGCGCGAACCGGACTCCGCAATTTTCGCATCCAGCTCCAGACGCTGGCTGCGATAGGCGGCGCGCAGACGGTCGATGGCAGCCGCCAACTCGCTGAGCTCCGGCCCGCCGTCGGCAACGATACGGTGCTCCGGATTTGCGGAAAGCGCCGTTCGGGTCCGCTCGGCAAGCGCGCTCACGGCGGTCATGTAGTTGCGGAACAACCAACTGACGATACCGCCGCACACGAACAGCAGGATGAGGGCGGCATAGCCAAGCAGCGGCGCACGTTGCTCCAGGATACGCTGCAGCACATCCTGCTCATCCTGAGGAAGCCCGGAGGCGACGAGCAACGCAATGGCGACGATTACGAGCACCACGCCGTCGAAAAGCACGCCAACCCATAGGGCGAACTTGAGCCTCGCCTTCATGCGCCGCCGGAACTGGCTCCGTCTCGCAGGAGCCCAGCGATCTTTGCGATCAACTCCTGGTTGGAAAACGGCTTGGTAACGTAGGTGTCCGCTCCGAGCGAAAGCCCCTTGTTCACCTCGGCCTCCCTGCCCTTGGCCGAGAGCATCACGATCTTGATGTGTTGCCATTCCTTGCGTTCGCGTATGTGCTGGCACACCTCGTAACCGCTCTTGCGCGGCATCATCACGTCGAGCAGCACCACATCGGGCAGGAAGCTTTCGACCAGAGCCAGCGCTTCGTCACCATTGCGGGCGATTTTCACCTCGTAGCCGCTCTTGTTCATCAGGTACTCGAGCGAAGTGACGATATTCGGCTCGTCGTCTGCGATCAGCACTTTCTTGCCCATGGATGCTCTCCCGTCTTCGCGTCAAGTGGCATTCACCGGCGCCGGCTCGCGCGCCAGAGGAAGGGTGAATGAAAAGGTCGTGCGTTTGCCGGGTCGACTGGTCACCCATATCCGGCCGCCGTAGTGCTCGACGATATGAAAGCTGATATGCAGGCCGAGTCCGGTACCGCGCGGCTTGTCGGTCAGCGCGTCACCCGCCTGGCGGAACTTGTCGAAGATGACTTTCTGGTCCTTCGGGCTGATTCCAGGCCCGTTGTCGCTGACATCCACGCGCAAGAAACCGTTGTCCTCGGCGAGGGCGACCTCGACCCGGCCTTTGCCCGCTTCGCAGAACTTCACCGCATTGGAGAGCAGGTTGAATATGACCTGGGTGACGCGGTCGAAGTCGGCAACCAGCCTGGGCACGCGCTCGGGCAATTTCGCCTCCAGCCGCACATTCTTTTCCTTGAACAGTTGGCTGGTCGCGGTCATCGTGCTTTCGATCACATCCTTCATGTCGATTGAGGTCTCGTGCCACTCGGTTGTTCCAGACTCCAGCTTCGAGAGGTCGAGAATAGTGTTGATGAGCCGGGTAAGGCGCTCGGTCTCCTTGGTAATGATATCGAGAAATTTCTTGCGCTGGGTCAGGTCCATTTCCGGATCCTCGCGCAGGATCTCGGAGAACGAACGGATCGAGGTGAGCGGCGTGCGCAACTCGTGCGAAACCGTGGACACGAAGTCGTCCTTGAGCCGATCGAGTTCCTGCAGCCGCTCGTTTGCCGCGCGCAGTTCGGTGGTCGCGGCCTCGAGTTCGCGCGACTTCTGCTCCAGCTGGTGGCTGTACGCCACCACCTGCGAAGCCTCATCGACGATCTGGCGCACCTCCTCGATGGTCAGCGCCTCCTCCTTGACCACCGAGGCAACCATGATGCGCGCAGAGGACGCGCCGATGGCGCCCGCGAGCTGGGTCTCGACGTAATGCACGAATTCGGCGTCGGCAAGCAAATCATCGCCGGGCCATTGCACGCCTTTGCCGCGCGCGTAGTCCTGAAACACCGCCTGCGCCGATGCAGGACCAAGGAAACGCGCGAGCAGGTCGAACAACTCCGGGGCGGAAGCGGTGCCGCGCCAGAAGCGCGCCCCGCCCGCCTCGCCCGAGCGCTTGAATACATCGACGAACAGGCTCGCCTGGCGATGCTCCTCTGCGCTTTGCGCGGTGGATAGCGACACGCCCACATAGGCGCCGATGTTGGCAATCATGCTCCAGATCATCGCATGCGTAATGTGGTCGAGCCGGGCGAGCCCGAACAGCTGCTGCGGATTGAGCAACGCGAGGCCGAACGGGCCGTGTTCAAGAAAGCCGATCGGCAGCCAATCCGAACGCGCGAAAGCAGGCAGCATCAGCGTGTAGAACCACACCAGGAATCCCGCTGCGAGGCCGGCGAGCGCGCCGCGCCGGGTCCCGCCTCTCCAGAAAATTCCGCCCAGCACCACGGGTGCGAACTGGGCCACCGCGGCAAACGAAATCAGGCCGATCGAAACCAGCGCGTAGGCCTCGCCGGCGATGCGGAAATAGAGATAGCCCAGCAGCAGCACCAGCACGATCGCCCCGCGCCGTATGCCGAGCAAGAGGCCGGTGAGGTCGCGACGCTGGTTCAGCCGCAGCACGCGCAGCCGCAGCAAGACCGGCATCACGAGGTCGTTGCACACCATGGTGGAAAGCGCGATGGTCTCGACGATCACCATGCCGGTCGCGGCCGACAATCCGCCGATGAACACCAAGAGCGCCAGCAGTTCCTGTCTCTCGGCCATCGGCAGCGTGAGCACGAAGGTGTCGGCATCGACGCTGCCTGCGGGGAAATGCAGCAATCCGCCGAATGCAAGCGGCAGCACGAAAATGTTGATTGCAAGCATGTACAGCGGAAACAGCCAGATCGCCTTGTTCAGGTGATCCTCGTCGACGTTCTCGATCACCGCGACCTGAAACTGTCGCGGCAGGAACATGATCGCGAGCATCGACAGGATGGTGAGCCACGCCCAGCTGGCGTAACTTCCCGCGACGGCGTCGAGCGGCGTGAGCATGGTGCGCAATCTGCTGCTCGCCTCCGCGCGCGCGAACACGTCGCCAAAGCCGTTGTAGAGGCCGAAAGTGACAAATATCCCCACCGCCAGAAAAGCGAGCAGTTTGACCAGGGACTCGAAGGCGATCGCCGCGACCATGCCCTGGTGGTGCTCCGCGGCATCCAGATGCCGCGTGCCGAAAGCAATGGCGAACGCGGCGAGGATCAGCGCCACCCCGAGCGCGGTGTCGTGCAGGAACGGCACCGCGCCCACCTTTGCCGGCATCACGATCTCGGGGTACTGCAGCACGATGGTGAAGCTGTTGGATACCGCTTTCAGCTGCAGCGAAATGTACGGAACAATGCCTACCACGGCGATGACAGTAACCAGGCCGCCGATCAATGCGCTCTTGCCGTAGCGCGAAGCGATGAAGTCCGCGAGCGAAGTGATCCGGTTCTGTTTGCAGATGCGGATGATCTTGCGCATCACCACCCACCACAGTGCGATCATCAGCGTCGGGCCGATGTATATGGGCAGAAAGCCGACGCCGTCGCTGGCTGCCCGGCCGACACTGCCGTAGAACGTCCAGGCGGTGGCGTAGACGCCGAGCGAGAGGCTATAGACGTATGGACTTGCTATGACCGATCGCCCGGCGTCGGCGCGCTGGTCGGCGTAATAGGCAATTGCAAACAACAGCCCCAGGTAGGCGAAGGAAACGACGATGATCACCCAGCCCTGCAGCATGGTGTCCCCTTCGCGTTATCGACCGCTCCGGCTTTTTGTTTCGACTACCAGGGCCATCAGGGCAATCAACAGGCCCCAGGCGACGAAGATGAAGGCATATAACACGGGGATGCCCAAGATCGTCCCGGGCCGGTTGAACAACTCAAGGATGGGATAATTGAATACCAGGCACCCGAGCATGGACAGCGCGACCAACCGCTGCCCTTTGATTTCCAAGTTGTCCACGCGCTCCTCCTTCGGCAGCGCGTATCGCGCACTGCCGATCCGGCCTGAACTTGCAGTCCCAACTCCCTGTTTCGCGCATTGTAACGCAATCGCACCCGCTGCCAGGAAGCGCGCGATACGCGGCATGCACGGCGCAGGCACGCTATGCATGCGGCGTCTTAAGTGCCGTCGCGTCCCAACTGCGGCCCTTGCGCGCTCACGCGCGCCAACCCTGTTCCAGGTACGGATGAAAAGCTAATCCGCAATACATTCATGGTTACTTGTAACACCAAACACATTCTTGGGGTCTTATACAAGATCCTCGATAGCGCGCGGATGCGCTTTTCATCCGTGCGCTATCGAGGATCCGCGCGGACGGTTCTTCGTCCGCGCAGCCGGCCAGACTTGGCGCACGATCGATTCAGGCACCTTGCAGCAATGCAACTGCATGGGCGGTTTGCTACACTGGTTCATGTTTCACCGGCAACGAGCGGCGGAACCGGCGGAGGGGGTGGCATGAGAATTCTCATTGCCGAGGACGATGCAATCATGGCAGATGGCCTGACACGCTCACTGCGCCACTCGGGCTATGTGGTCGATCGCGTCGAGACCGGCGTGCAAGCCGACGCGGCGCTCACGCGCGACGAGTTCGACCTGCTGATCCTCGACCTGGGACTGCCCAAAATGGGAGGACTGGAAGTGCTGCGGCGCTTGCGCGCGCGCGGCTCGCGCCTGCCGGTGCTGATCCTGACCGCGCTTGACGGCGTCAACGAGCGCGTGCGTGGACTTGACTTGGGCGCCGACGATTACCTGGGCAAGCCGTTCGCGCTGGGCGAGCTGGAGGCGCGCGTGCGCGCGCTTACGCGCCGCGGTTCCGCCGGCGTCTCAGGCTTACTGCGCCACGGCGAACTCAGTTACGATCAGGTGGGCAAGGTGGCCGAGATCCGCGGCAAGCCGCTGGATTTGTCGGCGCGCGAGACCGGCCTTCTCGAAATCCTGCTGCAGCGCGCGGGCCGGATCGTGAGCAAGGAGCAGCTGGTCGAACGCCTGTGCGAATGGGGCGAAGAGGTCAGCACCAACGCCATAGAAGTCTACGTACATCGTTTGCGCAAAAAGCTGGAAGCAGGCGGCGTCAAGATAGCCACCGTACGCGGCCTGGGCTACTGCCTGGAAAAGCCGAAAAGTCCTTGAGTCCTATGACTCACACGCCCCGTGGCCAGACTTCGCTGTTTGGCGAAATCCTCGACTGGATGCTTGCGCCGCTGTTGATCATCTGGCCGATCAGCATTGCCGTCGATTATTTTCTCGCCTATTCGGTTGCAGGCACCGCCTTCGACCAGCAGCTCAAGGACCGCGTGGTGGCGGTGTCGCGCCAGGTTTCGTTCGAGGACGGGCACCTGAGGGTCAACCTGCCGCCGGCGGCGATCGCTATCCTCGGAACGGACGAGCTGGACGAAGTGCTGTTCCAGGTACGCGGCCTCAAGGACGAACTGGTCGCCGGCGACGCGAGGCTGGGCGCGGCCGAGTTCACGCCAGAGCTCGAGCCGCAGACCGTGTATTTCCGCAATGAATCGATCCAAGGACGCGACATGCGCATCGCCTTCAGTTTTGCCCAGGTCAGCGGCCTCACCGGGGCAGTGCAGATCCAGGTGGCCGAGACCGACGAAAAGCGCACCCGGCTCGCCAGCGGCATCGTCGGCAATGTGCTCGCCTGGCAGTTCGTCATCGTGCCGCTGGGACTGTTCCTGGTTTGGCTGGGCTTGAGTCGCGGCATCGAGCCGCTCAATCGCATCGGCCAGAACATGCGCGACCGCCAGCCGCAGGATCTGTCGCCGATCGACCGCAACGAGGCGCCGGAAGAGGCGTGGCCGTTGATCGATTCGATCAACGACCTGATGGCGCGGCTGCAGCAGAGCATGAAGGTGCAGAAGCGCTTTATCGCCGACGCCGCGCACCAGTTGAAAACGCCCCTGGCCGGGTTGCGCACCCAGGCCGAGCTCGCCTTGCGCGGAAATGAAATGCGCGATATTCAATACACGATGAAACAGATCGCGGCAAGCGCGGAGCGCGCGGCACGCATGGTGAACCAGTTGCTGTTGCTGGCGCGCACCGAAAGCGATCAGAACAGCCTGCCGCCTTTCGCCGCCATCGATTTCGACGCGCTGGTGCGCGAGACGACACAGGATTGGGTGCCGCTCGCGCTGGAACACCACATCGACCTCGGATTCGAAGCCGCGGGCGGCGCAAGAGTGACCGGCAATCCCCTCCTATTGCGCGAGCTGGTCAACAACCTGCTCGACAATGCGATTCGCTATACCCCTGCCGGCGGACGCGTCACCGCCCGCGTCGCGACCGGTACCTACGTGATCCTGGAAATCGAAGACGACGGCATCGGTATCGACCAGGACGAGCGCGAGCGCGTGTTCGAGCGTTTCTACCGAGTGCTTGGCACCGGTACCGAGGGCTCGGGATTGGGGCTTGCGATCGTGCGCGAGAT